>Ga0179593_1373267_pt1 | contig 37458 bp, 58 predicted proteins | sample CZODoug2_1_08_16_FD_185931 | JGI IMG/M metagenome (GOLD analysis project Ga0179593, IMG submission 185931) | Vadose zone soil fungal communities from Angelo Coast Range Reserve, California, USA - CZODoug2_1_08_16fungal (PacBio error correction) | ecosystem: Environmental > Terrestrial > Soil >... | reverse complement strand
ACTCCGACTCACCCCCAAGATCTTTCTTCAAAAATAATTTGATTTTTCCCTTCATGAATGTTCATAGCCAGTCCCCCCTCGCTTTCTTCCCCCTTTATAACTATTTATGCCTCCTCGCCCCCCTCCCCGCCTTCGCCTGACCCTTCCTAATTTTAAATCCCCTCTCCCGAAACCCCCATCGTCGTCAATTCCATACGTGACATTCCCAGGCGTGAACTTCCACTTTTCTCAGGGTAACCTCCTCCTCTACTGACCTTGCTCCCCTCCCCCGCTGCTCCTCTTACTCAGATCGCCGCCCAAACCCCTTCTTTCCGTAAATAATCCAATTCAACGCGGACTCCCGAATATAATTCTCTGCTCCTTTTGCCAACAGCTCACCTTTCGCCATTCAACCCCGCCGTTATGCACTTCCCTTTTAGACACCCCCAACGCGCCCTTTTCCTCCTTTTTTTTTTTTTTCTCGCACCGCAGTAATGTAGTCGACACGCATATGTCCCCCCTTGCCGCCACCCAAAGCAGACAGTCTCTACAGCCCTTATTCTGAACTTTCTTCCAAAATTCGGAGCTGACTCCCCCTCTCCACCGTCTGATTAAACTCACCAGGCACCCGCCGTTTCCAGCCCCCTTTCTTTCTTTTCGACTCCACCACGTGTTCTTCAGCTTCTCAAAATCACACCCTTCCACCGGATGCATCCCCTTCCCGCCGCTTCCCTCCCTCTATCTCAAGTGATAGGACTCCGTTCTTTTTAAACATTCCTCTTCCCCAATGCCACTCCTCAATATTCGCGTTTTCGTAAATAGACCGAAAGACGAGCCTCCATTCAGTCCCCCCCCCAATCTCCTCGTACAAGTAGCATGCGCATCTCTTGATACCGTGTTACTAAATCCCACATCCCTCACCATCCCAGCCTTTTCCCCCCCTACCACGGCTCTCTCTTCCCTTCTATCCCCGTCCGAAAGCCTCCCGCTTTACGCATCCTCAATTTTACTTCCCCCGCTCCAAAGGTCAAGTCTATTAAATTTTTTCCTTCCCAATAAAATCTATGTTTCGGTCCCCCCAGCCATCATAACTGCAGTCATAGCCCCCCCCCCGACGAATCGAGAGAGACATAAGACGCACCATAAGTCCCTCCCTGAACGGACCTCAAAAATTCCGCAGTCCAAAAATACTGTTATGAACCCTTTGATCCGTTCCTCATATTTTTTCCCCTTCCCTCTCGAGAAATATCATGAGCAGACTTTTCCCACAACAAATCCCCACTCCCCTTGTTCATTTTTGTACCATAACTAAGAGGTTAGATGCCCACCTCCGTCTCAGTCCCCTCCCAAGCGTATCTAACTCTTAGCCTCCAAAAAATGCCCTGTTCTAAGGTTTTCCCCGCTTCTCCTCCGTTATCTGTGTTAAAGCCTCCCGACCCCCCCCGCCCCTCCCCCACCCCCCGCCGCGAATCGATTCAAATGAAATTTCGGATCCTGATTCCCCGCATTTTTTTCATCGCAAAGAACGTTTAACAAACTCTTCAGCACTCACCCCGACTAATCCCACCCCAACTGCTTTTCCCAATCCAAGTAATACCTAAATGTGTTAACGTGTAGAAACCTGACGCCCTTGATGTGTTCGCTAGCTTACTTCAAAGCACCTCCCGTAACACAGGAAGTGAAGCGAGAACACTGGGACTAAACGCACGTCAGCAATCCCCCTACTTGCCACCAAGTTCCCCCTCCAAGGAAGAAGCATAACCCCAGTCCTTTGAACCTCTCCCCCGCCCTCGGCGCTTCTCCTCTTGCAACCCCCCCTCCTCCATTCAGAGCCATGAACGCCCATAAGGTCCCCCAAAACCCCCAACCGAACCCCAGACTCTCTCTGGAAAGAAGTTTCAAGAGTTTAAGACCACAAGCCCCCCTATCGAATATTATCGAAACCCTCCCCAAAATCCCATTTAATGGCAATACCCTTGTACTCTTTTCTTGGTTACCACCCCCTTTATCCGTTCTTGTTTCCCACCCCAAAGCATCCCTCTGCTCGCGAATACCTTCAGAAGCCCCCGCTCATTTTAATTTTATCTTTTTTTTGGATCTTTTTTCCCGCCCCCCAATCAGATGATTTCCTTCCAATATACTCTTGCACATCCTGTTTGCCCTGGTCCAGCCGCATTCCTTTGTGAGCCCTCCACCCTTCTCCCATCACATCCCCCTCCTTGAAAAGCTATATCCCCCCCCCCCCCCGCTTCCCCCACTCTTCCCCCCCAATCCGCTCTAGGGGATTACTCCATCTTTTGCGGGGGGTTTTGGTTGGGGGGGCAGGGGTTGTTTGTTTTTGGGTTTTGGTCAGGGCCCCTTCGTTTTGGTTGGGGGTTTTATTGTGGGGGGGGGGGGGGTGTTTGGGTTTCTTTTTAATCATTTCACGCCCTACGTTCACTTCCCCCCCATCGCCTTTCCCTTTGAAGGATTTTTTCCGACAACAGGTTTCCCCCTCCTCCCCCCCCCCCCCCCACTTCTCCACTAGTCGTTCTCTCGGCGACCCCCACCGCCCCTAAAGCTTTAAATCTGCTCCTTTTTTCAATCACTGTGATGATCAATTCCCCCCCCATTTCCGGTTTCTTCCGTGTTTCATAGACTATTTGCACATTGCTTCGCGACCTTTTGGCCCTTGTGGTCATTTACGGTTTCTGCTTCGACTCTTTCCCTTCCCCCTCTTGCACGGCCCACGATGATGAGCGATCTCAACTGGCCAACACCTTTTCACCTCAGTTGAAGCGATTTTCACCTTGGGGACAGTAGTTTGTCATTTTTTTTCTGTATCGATCTTCCTTTTTCCGTTTGCTCGGCCCTCTTCTAATGTGTCTCCCCCCAAGCAACACGCCAAACATGCGACCGACTTCCCCTCGGCATTTTTCCAACCTCTTCCCACCATTCCGTTCCTAAAACACAACCCCTCTCCCCACTTCCTCAGAGTGCTTTCCCTCTTGTCGATGAATTCTTACCTTGAAGTTCAGGTTCAGTATTATCCTCTTGTAACCCCAATCTTCCCAATTTCCTTTCGCTTCCTCGCCCCCTTTTTTCATCTTGGATGGTTTGCACCTTCCCTCTACTCCTCTTCGTTAAACCTTGCGATTACTGATTTTCCCTACCCCCCTTCCCCTTCCGACACCATGCCCCCCCCGGCACTCCCCTTGCACCCCCAATCTCACCCAGTACCCAACCAATTCGAGACATTGTCTTTCTTTTCCTTCCCCCCCTCCCCGAAGTAGGCGTGGATTTACCCTTCTCCTCTGACCATGGGTTTCTCTCTTCAGTCAGGTTTGAAGTGGACAAAGTTGGGAGGGTTTGATGTGATGTTCTCAACCAGTTGTCCCCATCTTCGTTACGAAGAAGGTTATGCGTTCCAATACCATTCAGTTTTTTACGTCCCGAATCGTACGGGGTCTCGAGAGGCGATGCCTCCGGCATCGTTTGGGGTTTATTTCACGATTGACTACTCTTACCTTACACGGCACCTAGCTCCTTCCCCCCGCGACAATCTGCCGTACTGCGTCCGAGTGGTATTGTGTTGGTAGGACCAGTCTTTGACGGATGACTTTCACGGTACCAGTTCTCTTTGATCCTGTCGTCCTTTTCTTTTTCTCGGTGGGCTTTTTTGAAGACGACGATTTAAGACGGTCCACTACAGCTCCCTAGATATCCCAAATGACAAACTTTTCCCACTTTTACGATTATTTTCTTCCTGTTTCCCCACAGGTTTGTCCCCCGTTTTTGAGCCTCCTCCCCCTCGGATCTTGGATGCCCCGAGTTGGGGGCTCATCTGTCAATGAGCCCAGACCCTCTCCCGTAAGGTCCGAGACCCTTCCACGGCCAAATGTTCGCTCCCTTCGCGTTGCTGATTTTTTTCTGACTTCGCAACTTACTCCCCAGGCTCTTTGTTATCATCACTTTTCTATCCTAGAATTTCCTTCTAGATTTTCGGTGCTGGGTTGTGGGGGTTTTCTTCATTTTTCTTAGAGTTTTTGGATTTTCTTCACCTGTGCGTTCCCTCCATTTTGGTGATGGCGTGGTATCGTCCTGGCGGGAGTTTTGGATGATGTGAATACCAAGTCCCTGCAACCATTCCTTCTATTTTTTTCATTCTTTTCGTTCCGGTGGGTTCTGACTTTTGCGCTTTTCTTTCTGGGTTCTGATCAGATGGCCCCCGCCCATGGCGACAAGGACATGATTATGCACTATATGTACGAATTCCCTACCTTTCAAGCTGATTGACTGAGATGCTATCCTATCCATTCCTCTATTCAGAAGCTGGTTTCTTCCTCTTTCCTCCTTCGCGTTTTTTCTTGCAGGGGGGACACTTTGGACAAATTCGGTGATAGGGTGTGGCACACTTACGGCTTCCTTGAGTGAGCAGTATGTTGTACTGCATGACTCAATCTGTTTGAATATTGTTAGTCGTTCTGGGCAACCCCTTCGAGGTTCCCCTTTCGCTCGCGGTGGAGCAGTTATGGTGTACCGGTGTCTTATCGGAATAGGCGATGCTCTTTCTGGTTTTTTTGATTTCCTTCCTTTTTTTTTCCTGATGCTGATGATGGACCAGTTTTTTTTTCGCAGTATCGGGTGGGTTCCTTTTGATTTTCCTTTAGGTAGTCACTTGCCTCCTTGACTTTGCCGCCGCAATCTTGTGCTGTAATCTCCTTTTCCGGTGTTCCCCCCCCCTTTCTGGAGCGGCTGTTAGTTATGGCGAATCCGGAGCTGGTAGTTTTTGACAGGTTTTTCTTCAAGCGTTTTTTTTTTCCTTCTAGAAGAGGTCTCCGAATTTCTTTTGTCCCCCCCCTGATTTCGGCGGGTGAGACGTGGAGGGAGATGCTTTGATAACTCTCCTTTCCCCCAAGATTGTCTACTTTCCTTTTGGTTCTACTGTTTTCGGGTTCCTCTCCTTTTTTCCTCACGGTGCCCTGGGTCCTGGCCTCTCCCCTTTGTAGGACGTTCGGTTTTTAGTGGTTATTTTCTTGTTCTCTTTAGTGCTTCAGCTGGCGTTAAGTTCTCGGTTTTCTTGCTTGCGTCTCCTCAATGGTCCTGAACATTAAATATGATGTCTTGCTTTGAAGTTGGGCATGCCGTGAAGGGCGTGTTTGGGGTACTATTTGCTTCTTCGCGGCTGTAGATTTACTCGGCTTGGCGGGGGATTGTCTCTTCGGATTTGAATGGAAGGTCCTCCATCCTATCCCGACGTTCCTTTGTCTCTTTCCCGGTCAACATTTTTTAATCGGAAGATGCCGTACCTTTCCTTTGCTGCGCGGGTGGGCCTCCGTTTTCCCCCTCCCTCTTTTTAAGTATGTTTGGTTGACCTTCTCTGGTGATGGTGCTTGCCTGGCATTTCCGGGGGGATCCGATTTCGTGGCTCTTCTCCTTCGTCTCCGACTTTTTTCATCTTCTGAGGACTTGAGGTCTTTTGTTTTCCTTTCCCCTTGATTCGCCGAAGCATTGTTACTCTGTTCCCTGGTGTTAAGAAGACCCAAGACGTTTCCGCGATCAGTTTTTTTCCTGTGTTGGATAGGACTATTTGCCTTCTTTATTTTCCCTTAGTTATCCTTTTCTTTTCCACATGATTCGCTGGTCCCTTCCTCCCTCCCCTCCTTGTGAGTTTGCATGGGCGCGTCCTTCGGGTATTCAGACTCTTCGAATTTTTTCCTATTAAGATCAAGAAGGAGTTGGGTTTGGCTCTCGGAGTGAGTTTTCTTGCTCAAGTTGGGCCTCTTGTGCTTTTTTTCCCCTCGCTTTTCCCTTTTTTTTCTCTCACGATTCTTCTGAAGGCGCGTTTTCTTTTTTCTCTCCCCTTTATGTGCATCGGGCTGGCGGGGCTTCTAGTTCCCCCTTTCCGGAGATGAGGTCGTAGACAAGACTTATGATTCTGGGTGTTCGCCCGGTGATGAAGATTCGACCCTTTTATGAGTTTTTCTTCTCCGTCTTCCAGGTTCCCCGGCTATTTCTCAGTTTTCCCATTTGAGTTTTTCTCCCTTCTCCGACGTATGGTTTGAGTTTGGTGGCTCGTTCTTTTTGACTTCTCAATTCGCCGTTTGAGGGTCTCCTTTTTATTTTTCCTTTCCATGGAAGCGTTCTCCCCCGGTTTTTCGGATTTGCCCGCGGTTCCCCAATCCCCCAAGATTCGTTCCCAAGGCGGATACCTCTTCTTTTGAAATGTTTTTTTTCTTTCCTCCTTTCCCCCCTTCCTTTGTATGTTGTTGAGTCTATCCCCTTTCCCCTTCCAACCCTCTTCAATTCAATGTTCTCCGCCTTCACCTTCATCCTGTTCCCCTGTGCAGGTCTTTCAACCTCCGACGCCTTACCTCTCCTCTTTCTCTTCCGCCCTCTTTCTAAACTGCCCCTCTCTCCCGTTCCATTGATATACACTAGAAGCACACAAATAGTCCCCATGCCCAATGCCATGAACTCCTCTTATTTTAACGCTTCCCCTTTTCTTTGACCCTCAGAAGATAAGAACTCCCATTCGCTCTCTTCGGTCAATATTCATGCCGACAGACCAAACCAAATTACGTTCAAATAATTCCCTGGTTCAACTTTGGCGCACAGTTTTCCCAAGCTTCACTTTCTTATAAAGTTACCACCCTCTCAAACCCGATTGCAGTCCATTTTTAGAAGAAAGAGTCTTTCCGAATATTTCTCTCTAAAAAGAATGACCTTCTATTATTTCCTATAACTCTATTACCTCCTCACACAAAACGAAAAGTAGAATCTCGAACCCCCCCTGCCTTTTCCGAGAACTTCCCCCTCTAACTTAGGAATGAGAGCTGAAGACCAAACCTAACCACCCCAAATCAACACCTCCTCACAACTGCCCTAATTACCCAATCTCGCTTACACCCCGCCTTTCCATCCCCCTCCCTCCTCTCTCACACCTTCCATTATCCCCTCTTATTCCTTCCCAATTTCTACTCCCCCTCCACCGTCTCATTTTCAAACCCATGCACCGCCCCTTTCTTTTCCTGAAGCGACCCAATACTTGCCCCTGATCCCTTCCCTTATTCCAACCAACGCCTCTTATTGCCCTTCTCTTGCTAATGTCCGTACCCTATGTTCTTGCCAAATCCCTGGCCTGCTCCCCTGCTTAAACAACCCCCTAATCGATCATAATGTCCCCCTCTACCCTCTCCATCATAATCCTGCTGATCTCTCCTTTTTTTCCCATCAATTAGACCATTAAGCACTTAGACCCAGTCTACTTTGATACCATATGCCGCCCCCCAGCACCATAACATGGCATGTCACTTTCCCCAACCCCTTCTTCTCCGCTCCACTTCCCCCGTTCCCTCACCTTTTCGCGTCAAGTCTCTCTTTTATGATCTTCCTTAAACGCCCGCTTCAAATCTTTTCAGCCTCCCAATCAACCCGAAATCTCTCGGCTTAGCCCCGCCCCCGCCGACTTTCGCATCCATCCATGCGAAAAGCCCGAATCATCAACAGTCGCCCTGCAACATGCCTCATGCACGGCAAATGCCACCTCTCCAGGCGTCAGATATTAATGTTTTCCCCCTTTAGTGACGTCTTCCCCCCTCCTGTTCAACCCAGCCGCTCCGTTTCCCTCCCTCTCCTGATTCCCCTCCATCCCCTTAATTTCCAACCCCGTTCTTTCTCAAGTGACATTCCCTCATCTCTGGTTCGATGCCTTCTTGGCCCGTATCCGACTCCAAGGCGTCCTTCCCTCGACTCCCCCCCCCCTGCCCATTAAAGTTTCCCCTTCTTTCCGCTTCTCCTTCATCAGCGATAATCACCCCAGCAACCCCCCCCCCGGCCTGAGATTTGCCTTACTTCCTTTCGCTCAGACCCGGACCGCTTACCTCCCAGTGCCGACAGCCTCTCCCTTTCCCCCCCCCTTCAAAAAGCATGACTACGCCACGGCTGCAACATGAACTTCTACGCACCATCTTCGCCCAGTAGGACTTCACGCACGTATCGTCCGTTCTAGGCACTTCCCCCCGCCTCTTGCCACTCCCCCCCCGATACGCGCCCCCCCATGCCCCAGCATCACCGATACACCTGATCACCCGTTTTTGCATCCCTCTAAGCTTCTCCGGATTCCCCCTCACCTGGCTCCAATTCATCTCCTGCCTTGGAATGCCCACTCCACCATAATTTCCCAGGCCAAGTTCCGACTACCCAAATTTCTTTCCCAATTTTTTCCTCCTTTTCTTCGCATAAATGACACTCGTCCCTATCGCCTCCCCCTCGAAGAAGTTATTGTCCCCCCCCCCACTTATCCGTATCCCCGGGGTCAGTCCCGCCGCAACATTTGCTTTTTTCCACCTTTCTCTCCTTCCTCCCGAGGAATTAGAGTAACTTCTTCTTTTGTAATCTCCTCCCCCTTCCGGTCATAAATAATGTCTTTTTCCAGGCTTGTCTTAGTACCTAATAGCTTTTCTGATTCATTAGAACCTTGGATCCGTCCATTTCTCCCCCCGCACTTCCCCCTCACTCTTTTTTCACCTGCGGCATCCCACCCAATTCTCTCAATCTGCGGCCCCGGTATTTTGGAATCGGCTTTTTGCCACCATCTCCCCCCTCTCGTCTTTTCTCCCCTCCCCTTTTGACTCTTCCGCCCCGAACAAGTTTCATCCCCCACAAACCAAAAGTCGCAGAAAGCTCGGCTACCCCAGCCCGCATAATAAGCCGGTACCCTCTCATTCTAAAATTTAAGACCCTCCCCATCTTCTTTTGTTTCTTCCGCGTAAACTACCTCTCCTCTGACTTCTGATTTTCGACCCTTGGAAAACATTTGCTTTCTATGGTCTCTGAGATTTTTTCATTGACATTCCCCGGCCAAAATTCTCACGATCACGCCCTTCCCCCCTTGTCCCAACAATGTTCACAAAGAAGTGTTACTTCATATCCTTTTTCCAGGTTCCCCTTTTGTTTGATAGTTTACTCCCGGGTCACTTTCCGATTTAAGAGGCATCCTTCCTTCCCCTCGTGTCTTTCAGCTACCCGCCCCCGCGCTCCCCTTTCTTTCACAGTAACGTTCCGTCGTCCTTTCCTCACCCCTGTCAAATTGCAGTAACCTGCACATCCCACCGCAAGTATCTACCAGCGTGGGAAAGTCTTAGCTGAACGTCTTTCATTTTTTTCCAGGTAAATTCTCCCCGTGTTCCAACACCCCTTGCAGCCGACTAACGCCCCCCGAATAATTTCCGCCCCTTCTTCTTTCCTTCTTTCCACGATCCTGCTTCTCTTTTTCCCTTGCTTACACCGATGAGTCCAATCCCCTCAAAGCCTTGTGGACAATAACCTTTTTTTTCCCCTGTCCCCCCCCCCCTCCATAATCACAAGTAATACCCCTTCGACCTTTTCTTCGATTTGTGAACCTTCTCCACGTCCCGAATTTTTAGGGGGGATTTTCTTTTCATGTGGGACGTTTAGTTTCCTGAGGGGTCTGCCGTGGCCTGGTCTTTGATGTTTCTTGGGTGAACATCCTCAACTTCTTTTAAGACCCGGTGCTCGTGAGCAGCGGCGGACTCAAGAGAGATTCTTGTCTTTTTCTTCGCTGCCGAAAGCGGAAATCTTTCTTCTTTTTTTTGTGACCATTTAAACTCCCCGAAATTCAACGGCCACCGAGCCCCCATTTTTTCCCTACCCCTTCACTCTGGACAGCTATTTTTGTCTGAGTTCTTTGGCTTCGGCTATGGTTGTCTGAAGTTGAATGCCTCCCAGAACGTTCTCTCTAGCGCATGTTTATCTCGGTGGGCGTGTTCCTTTCCCAAGTACTCTTTGGACTCCCTCAATCTTCAAGTAAAGAATTCACCTCTCCCCCCTCTAAAAGGTCCAAAAATGACAACCTCCATGTCCCCCCTCCCTTCTTTCTCGGACCCCTTTTTCTTTTTCCCCCACAATGTTTCACCATTTTCCTCTTTTTTTTCATTGGGGAGTGAAAGGCTGCCCTCTCCAGAGCCTCTCATAGCCTCTCCACCGGGACAGAATCTCGGCCCCACCCTTTTCAAACTCTTTTTCTCTCCCTTTCACCGGGAGCCTGGTTTCTTTTTTGAGCGACTTCATTACTTACTCTTTGGCCTCACGTCTATATCGCTTTTTCTGGCTCTTTTTCCCCCTTTTTATGAGGTTTTTTGTTTGCCTCGATTTCACTTAGTGCGACGGTTTTGGGGGTTTTTTATTGTGCTGCCCAAACCTTTCGGACCCTTCACATGTGGTGCTGGCCTTTTCTTTTCTTGGCTGATGGACTTCAATTTGCACTCGCAACTTCCTTTGCCCTCTCCCTTCCCTCCCACCCCCCCCCAGATTGCTTCTTTTTCCTCTGTGTTGAGATTGGTGATGGCTTCTGGGTATCTTTGGATGATGCGTGGTGTCTGGCTGGACCCACATTTTTTTTCCCTGATATCTTTTCCTCCGGGACACAGGGAAAGTTTTTGCCTTTCTTCCCCCAGGAGTGATGTGGCAAGGAAGTCCCAATTCTTGGCTTCTTTGCTCGTCCTTGGTATCGTTTCGCTTTGAGGGGTCCGTTTTCCCTTCTTCCCCCCCCCCCCGGCGGCGATTATTGCGCAGTCTTTCTTTTTCCCCCTTTTCTCTGCGAAGACTGAGTATCTTGGAGTGAATTTCGGCGCCGGGCACCTTTTTTTTGACAGCTGGAAATTATGCTAGATGGTGGGTTTCTTTTTGTTCCTTCATGCGCTGAATTTTGATCTTTCTTTTTATCGGAGAAGATTGCAGTCTTTTCACGCTGGGGTTACTTCTTGAATTGCTGGAAGGTCGGTTTGGCTCTGCTTTTTGATTCTGACTGAGGCCTGGTTTTTTTCCTAGGAAGTGAGACTCTCTTTTCATCTTTACGCGACTTCCCAACTGTGGAAGAATAAGTTGAAAGGTTTTTACCCTTTTTTTGAGTGTTCTTGATTCAGGTGGTGGGATGAGGATTCGTGGGGTTTTGTGAGGTCTCTGGACCCCAGATTTACTGAAGCGGTCCTCCTCCCTTTGCCCCTTCCCCCTCTCTTTTTTCCCCGGTGTGCTTCCTTTTGAGTTCTGTGTATTACACGGCGGACGAAGGTGACTTTCTGTTTGAGCCTTGGGATTGTCTGTGGTCCCCATCCCGCCTTGGTGGATTGATCCTTTTCGATGGCATTCCCTCCCCGCGTTTTGTTTTTCTTCTTCTCCCCCAAGTTTGTTTGACGTTTATTTTCCCCGGGGAGATCTTTGTTCCGAGATAGTGAGGCGGTTTTGCTGGGACGGACTTCTCTTCGGCGATCAGGTGGGGCTACAATTACCCCTTCTCCAATTTTTCCTCTTTTGCCTTTTTTGCATTGGTGCTTATTTGCATTTTTTTTTTCGTTTATGTGATTTTTTGCTTTTTAGCTTGATGTTTTGTATTTTTTTTTTGCGGCTATCGATCGTGATTTGTTGGGAAGGTCGCCAGCAGATTTTGCTTTCCTTTTGGAGTTCTTCCCTTTTTTATTTCATTTGCTTCCCCTCGTGACCCTCGCGCGTTTTTTTTTCCTCTGGACACGAGCTGAGTCCTCTGACGGGGTTAAGCTTGTGTAATGTGGTTTCTGGTTGTTCCTGGGGGTTCCTTCATGTTATGTGTCTATGCGCGCAGTCCCTGAGATTTTTTTTCTTTGTTGATGTCTCGTGCTATTCGTAACTTTTTTGGAGAGTTTATGGATTGGCGGTTTGTTTTGTAAGCTTCTTCTTAATAACCCAGACCCAAAGGAAATATTACGTTGGCTCTTTGGAGGATATGGTCCATTTTTCCGTGGCGGAGATTTTTTACTTCTCTTCTATGTTTTTTTGTGAAAACCCGATAGGTGCTTGCCTTTTGGAGGACTTTTTATGGCAATACCCCCTTCCTCTTAGTCTCCTTCGGTTGTCTTCCAACTCCGCCCCTTGGACAGAATTAGAACCTAAGGATTGGGAGATGAGATTCTTGTTGTTGTTGAGCTTTATGACTTCTGTTTCCCCCTCCCCTTTTTGAGATCTTTTTCTGCAATATGGAGGGGTCCTCCTCCTGAGGCCTTCTCCAAATGAGTTTTCCTCGGATCCGCGTGACTGAAACGCGTTCTTTCTGCACGCGGAGAGGGCTTTTATCTTCCCCCCCCTGTTTTCCCCTGCCTTCTTTTCCGGACGAAGTGGTTTTTGCCTGAATTGCTGAAGATTGCGCCCCAGGAGATCTCGCGCCTATCGCGTATCGGTCCGGCTTCTTCCCGGCGATTTCTCAGGTTCACTGAGTTCCTTCAGCAGTTCTCCCCTTTGTAGTTAGGAATTGTGACGACTTTTTTACCCTGCGCGGGCGCCCTTTCCCTCCCCCCCTCCCGGTCCCCTTGGCGGCGGGCTCCAGATGTCCTTTTCCCTCCTTTTAAACCCCGAGTGCCTCTGATAAAGGGCAGATGGTGTCACGAACTAGAAGATTCGGTCACCCTTTTCATGAGTGATTTTGCCAGTCCTTTTAATCTTCCTTTTTTTTTTGATGCCGGTGGGACCCCCTCTTCGTTTCGAGGTGTTTTCTGAGATCTACATCCTCTCGAACAATTTAATCCCCTTTTCCATATCCCCCGAAGGGATTCTTCTCCTTTTCCTATCTATGAATTAAATCCTGATCACCCCCTCGAACCACGTTGTTTTCACTCTTCGACCGAGGGCTTACCCTCGCTGACCAGAGACTTTCTAGGTTTTCCCTTCCCGTTCCAACCTCTTTTTTTTTAACATTCCCCTACGCAGTCGCCTTCTTCATCTATTTAACTGTCATCGACAGGAATCCGAAATTTTCTATCCCTTCGGAATGATACTCCCCCCGACTCTTCCTCCAATGCGACAGCCCCCCCCTTTCCCCTTCCAATCCAACATCCGTCTCTTTTTTCCGCACCCCCTCATAACCGGCGTGCACTTCTCATATGCCACCCCTTTCACTAAGAAGCCCCTGACACCATAGTTTTCGACTCAACCAGCAATTCCTCCACTCACCTCAGCTCCATATGCGAGTAGTAAACCCAAATCCATGCAACGAAGCCCCGCAAGGGGGGTCCCTGTGAAACCAACTTAAGTATTCTCCTTTTTCATATCGGCAAACTAGATTAGTGAAGAACCCTCCAATCCTCCCCCTGGGATTTTAAAATGCCAAATGCCCCCCACGGCAGGTTCCTAAACTATATACAGAGACTCTTTTTCCCTTCCACTATTGATAACTTACCCTCCCCCACAAACTCACTAGTAACTTCCAGAAAGTCTCCAATAATACTCTTTCCCTGGAAAGTCTTTGGTTTCTCCCCACAGGACCCTCCAATGAACCCCTCAACCACTCAAATCCCACCTTCCTCCCCCTCCCATCCATCCTCTTTTCGCACACCTCCCTCTCGTTACCCTCCATATTCTACCCCTCCCCCCTTTTACCTCCCACACTTATCCCCCTTCACAGTCTACACCTTCCCCTTAACCCCAAACACCTCCGCCAATCTTGCGTGAACACTTTCCCCCCGCGCCGTCTCTCCCAGACGCAGATTCCCGATCTCTCCATCTCCCTTCGACAGTTTAAAATTCACCCCTTGAATTCTATACGACCAGCACATCACAGCGTTCCTTCCCCTTCCCCCTTAAACTTAGATTATCAGAGCGCCCCCTTTCTCAACCCTCGGCTCATAAATACCGCACCGTCTCACTTCGTGAATCCCTTTTCTAAAAAGATAAATTCCCGTACGAAATATGCTTTCTCCTCTCCCCAAACCCCTCCCAGGGGCGGACGCGACGACCAAAAGTTCATAATCCTCCGACTCCGCTAAGTTAATCAAATTAAGCCTCCCAATTTCTTTTCCATGCTCCCTCCCTTCCCCCATGCAACCCTAAGCGCGCGTTCACTTTACTTAATTTTCTTCCATTTCTCGAAGCATCCGTTCGCGAGCCATATCTCGGGCTGACTCAATACCTCTCGCCCCTTCCCCGCCCCCCCAACGTCCTTCCGAATGAAATACGAAGATTTTCGATCCAGCCGCCCCCATTTTTTTAATAAGTCCCCCGTTCGCAAAGACCGCCACTTAGACCACCAACGGCAAATTCAAATCCAAGATCTTTCTCTTCTACGCCGTGTTAATCCGCAGATACTCCTTTCCGAAAAAGTAGCCGATGTCCAATCCTCGGATCCCCCCCTCGTCAGAATCACCTCTTCTTCCCCCCCAAGGAATCCCAGTCCCCCCCCCCTCGCATACTAATTCTCCACTACTGATCAACTCCCCCCCTTAGCAGCCCAATGGTGCCACGGAAAGTTTTTTAAAAGCACCATCGTGCGGTTGCCGCTCCTCCTGCTGAAAGACATTTCCATAGGCAGTCTTTAAGTCTCTTTCCCCCAAAAAGACCTTAAGACCATCACTGATACTGCGCCAAACCTGGGTACCATGTAGCAGAATTACCCCCCCCTTGCTTTTCCCCTCCCCCCCTCTCCAGCCCGACTCCAGCTATCTTTCACCCCTTCACCGCTCAACTTTCATCTCCTCCTGTTCAAATTCCAAATCCAACTTCCCCGAATTTGAAACCCGACATGCCAACCGCCCCACCATCTCCTTCCGATCTCATCAAATGATCCCTTTCTAATTTCCTCGCCGCTTATTGGACCACCCCTCTACATTTAAAAGTGTCCCCTCCCAGCTACTGATCTCGTGGAATGTCATCCATCCCTCCCCCTCAGAACAGTCTTAAATAGATGCATTGTTGATGCCAACGCACGGAGTACGATAAATCGCCCTCGTACCCATATATATTGAGCAGCATCCCCCGCAATTGGATAAGCTTAACCTCCCTCCCGCCTCCCCCATACCCTTTTTCTTACCCCATCGGAATCAACCACCGTCTCCACATCCTGTCCCCCCGTGTGGTCCAATGAATGCCTATTGGGCCTGCTTGTTTTTCCTAATTCAACCTATACCCTCCCCCCCGACCCTCCTCCCTCCCCCCCCCTCCCCCAAAGGTAGCTTCCGCCCCTGCAAACATTCACATCCCAAAAACCCCCTTCGCATAAGTCGGACCGCAACCCTCTATAAAACGGCACTCTTCGCATGCCCGGACGATCCCCAATTTTCTCTGATATCACCCATCTCTTTTCTTCTTAGACTTACATCCATCTCCGTCGGTGAGGGTTACCATTTGGCCAATTGTTTCCCTGTTTCTTCCTTACGTTAGTCTGCTTTAGAGCAGCTGAATTAACCTATTGCCTCCCCCCCCTGTAAGATCGATTGATTCTTATTCTACAAAAATTTTGACCCACCCTTTTTACCAACTTCTCCCCTCTAGAACTTGGGCCAGGTAGTTTGTCATTTGTGCTTTTGTCATGAGTTAGCTTTCATTCGTGAAAATCCTCTCTTTTTCCGCCACAAAGACACAACCTCTAACCCTTGAGATTTCCCCCCCCTCTACGTTACGTCTTCATCTTCAAAAATGGTTTCCCCCAGCGTCCCCAAACGAATCTCCTGACCACGATCACAGTCGCAACTTTAGTAGCGGGCCATTCGTTTCCGTCAACTAGTTGTCGCGGAACGTCTCCCGCCTTCCCTCTTATTATATCGTGAAAATTCACGCCGTTTTACCCCCCCCCCCGCGCGCTCCCCCTCGAATGAGTATCGTTCTTTCCGTCCTTTGTATCCAGCATTCGTAGTCAACCGCTTTTCTTTGCTTCCCATCACATCCCCCTTTCCTCCCTTCCCTGCACCACGTTCATCTTTCACATCACCGTTCAATCATCAACCCCCCTAATCTCCCTGTTGAGAGCTTCTGTAATCGACCCTCTTTTCGTAGTGGGGATTTAGGTCGCTTGCTAATTTTGTTTGGGACTGAGTTCGCGGTTCGTCAATTGTAGTCGGTTTCTCCCCCTGCATACAGAACCTCGCGGCACGTTTCCGAAAGGTGTCTGTGTCAAGGCCAGTACGATCCCTGCTGATTGGGCGGCCTCCCTTTCCCCTTTTTGTCAGTTTTTTGTGAATTTTATGGATAAGAAGCTGCCCACGGCCGTTATCCCCGACATCTTGCCGGCCTTTTTTGGCCAGCGACTAAGTGTCTCTTTGTTTCCCTTTTTTTTGACGGTCTTACGTTGTGAAGACCGCCGATTGACTCTCTGTGCAGACGTCTCGCGCGTCCCTTTTTTCGTGGTTCGGCCACGACTCGAGTCTGAATCATCTTCCTTGCCCATTCCCCCCCGCACGATCCCAGACCAAACACCACCTTTCCCCCCCAATCTCGATCTTCCACTTGCTGTGCCCAAATGGTTTGCAAGTTCCTCTCGGCTCTTGTGATCATTTTTTCCCCCCTTAAATTTTTTTAGCTTAACTTGCGTCCCCCAGCCTCCAGTTAAAGAGACGGACTCGCCCCATTTGAAAGTTTCGCTCCTCACGTTCCTCCTCTGATTGAGTTGAACTACACGGACCCCTTCCTCTTTCGTCCCTTTTCCCTCCGCTTTTTTTTTTTTTCTTTTTCTTGTTGGGGTCGCCCTTAACCGGGTTTTGGTGCATCTTTTGGAGGCCACTAGTGCCTCCTTTGGTTTTTTGATGTTTAAAAGGGGCTTGAAGCCCCTTCCCATTCTGTTTTCGATGGATGCTGAGGCGGGGAGATGTTTTTGAATACAATCCTTCGTCCGATGCCCGAGTTGACATGCCGCTTGAATTTCTTTTTTTGGAGACGGTTGATGCCGCGTTCCTTTAGGGGTTTTTGATGCTTTGATTTTTGATCCTGCCAAGGCTTGCGGACCCGGCACTTTGACGTGCAAGATATATCTTTGTACTCAGGAAATGGAGCATCTGATTGTTCCCCCTTTTGCCCTCCCCTTTTCTTGCAATGAGAGACCTTGACGCGGGGCTGGAGAAGTCTTACTTCGCAGTTTTGCTGGGCTTCCCCGGTTTTGCAATTCCTTTCTTGGTGTAAAGTCTGATAAGTGGACACAGTATTGATCTCATTTGCTGCGACCTCTTCTGATTTGCTACTATTGGGTTTTTTCAAATCTTCCTGCATGGAAATCTCCGTCTGGTGTCAGTTGCCCCCTATTTCCGTGTGTTCACTTCTCATGAATTGGATCTCTTTGGCAAGACTCTTCCCCGCTCCTTCTTCCTTTTTTAATAAGGGTTGAATAGCTTCTGTACTTTGAGTCCCTTTCGCTGGGGTCTCTCGATGAGGGCGGGCTGTTTTTTTCACGTCTTAACTGGCTATTCTTCTACTCTACGCCGCACCTTTTTTTCTCCTCCCTCTTTTCAGGTGGCAAGTGGCGTAGGCGGGTTTTTCTTGTTTTTTATATATGGTGCCCTTTTCCCGGGGGTCTGTTCCGCCGTTCTTTTGATTGAAGTGGATTTGGCCTGAGCCGAACTTTCCATGTCCCAATGCGCCCGTGGTTTCTTCCTTTGGTTTTGGTCGTCCTTTTATAACAAGGCTTCTCCAGAAGATGGACCTTTTTTAGACTCCTTTCATGGGTTTAGTACGGGTGCCTTCTCCTGGGCTCCTCCCGGAGATTACCCCTTTTGTATAGGCATCTACATTATGCCTTGGGCTTTCACCCGGCCAAGGAGCTCTTTTTATGTTCTTTTTTTCGATTTGGATGCTGACCGCGTATCGGCGCTTTTCCTTGGAACGATTTGGTCTCTGCGGCTTCCCCTTTCCTGCAAATTAAAGTTCGCGCTCGCTTCGTGCATTTTTGCATTTTGCTATGGTGGGCGCTTATGTTTCTGCCTTGATGGATGCTGCATGGCGGGTCTTTGTTTCTTCTTCCCTCCGATTCGGATTTCTTGGGATCAGCCCTTTTCCGCCGGCCTTTGGTGGTTTTTTTAAACTCCGGTCAGTGCCGACGGTGACGCTGCTGCTGGAGCGGGTGATGTCAGCCTTGACTCTTTATCCTCTACTTGTCCGTGTTCATTGATGGAAAGCTCTTTTTCGTTTTTTCCTTTCCATCCGGGTATTAAAGCTTGAGCGCTGCCTCTCCTTTTAAGGCGCTTGAGAAGATTCCGCTTTTCGGCCTCCGGCGGCGGGTTTCAGATATTTCCCATCATGAGTATTCGCGCCGCATTTTTTTTTTTTTTTCGCAGTTGGCTGACGGGTTGTTTAAGAAGACACTCGGGTTTCCTTCTCGGTGCTTTTGAGAGGAGTCTTCTGCACCGGTCCTGGGTCTGTTTCCTCGTTTTTAGCGCCCCAAAGATTTGGCCCCCTTTCCTCACTTTGCCAACATTTTTGGGCGGGCATGGATTACCGATCGTATACGGGTTTTTTGGTTGTTCAAGCGATTTTTCCCTAACGGCAAGATTGCTCCCTTTTCCTGAGCAGCTTCGCCTTGCGTTGTTTTGGCTAGTTTCTCAGTTGTGCGGTCCGACCTTTTTTCAGATTGCAGTGCTCTCTCTCCCAACTATTTTTGGCTTCGCGTTGTCTCTTTTTTTTCCTCCCCATGCGGAATGAATCGGCTTTGTGGCGGCTCTGTGTACCGGTCGAAGAGCTCAGCCATTGATGCCGCAGACGGTGACCCCCTTTGGGTTCTTTTCCCCAAGATTTTGGTGTGTCGCAGGTTCCTTTCCGATTCAGGTTTCTCCTCTTTTTTTATATCATGGCAAGGAGGAGGTTGGCTTTTCCCTTTAAAACCTGATTTCTTGCAGGCAGGCGGGCGATGGGCATCTGACGGCTTGTATTCTTCCTCTCCCTTCCTTTTGCAGCTCGCTTCATTTTTTCGTCCAAGCGGGGAACCGCGTGCTCCATGGTAGGAGGAGGCTTCCAGCTGGCCTTCTAAGAAGATTGTGGGGACCAGTTTCTCCAACTCTTGTTACAGGTCATTCTTGAACTGACGTGTGCGGAGGACTACCTCTTTTTTCCTAATCCTCCGTTGTTGTAGTCTTATCTCCGGCCCCGGTACTAATGACTTATTCAAACTTTTCGCCTCCCTTCCCTCTTATGAACTTCACCATCGCAAGCTTGCAAATCTCGTTGACAAGTAAGTTCGCTCCCTTATTCGAAACGGCTTTCTCCCACCGAGGGATACTCCCTGTCCCCCCCAGCGCCCCCTCCTCCCCCCAAATCGTCCGGTCCCCTCCCAGTCGCCTTTATACTCATGCTTGAAAAATGGCTAACCTCTGGGAACGCCTCCCCAGACTCCATCCGTCTTCCTTCGGCATCTTCCCAGCCAACCGACCACCCCTTTAAATACCCAAAGTTCACCTTTTCTTCCCGCCCCGGCATCAGAGTCACCTTCTGTCCCTCACTTCTCAGCCGAAGCAACTCTTTCGCCCACGCATCAAACAGTTTCCAAGCACTTAGCGATCCACCATCCCCTCCCCCTTGCGAGTAGCAAAAAATCAGTATGCCTTCATGACCCCCAACCCCGCACCCTCCAATCCTCCCAAAGCTGTATTTTCCTCTTTCTTGCAATTAGGATAGATTTGCCTCCCAGTCTCCCCCCCGCCACCGTTGATTTAAAAATGCCCCCCGTCGAAGTTGTTCACTTGCCCCAGCTCACATACTTTATTCAATTCGATATTTATTCCAAATCAACGCTGTCCCCCCGTCTGTCACATAACGCCGGGATTCTTTTTTTTTTTTTTTTCCCCAACCCTTCACAGAAGCGTGGCCCCTTATTGGTATTATTACTGATCTCAACTGCAAACAACACCTCCCTCCCCTTTGGTTCTTTTTAACATCTACCCCCGCCCTTTGACTATCTTTCTGATTAGTTTTTCCTCCCGAGTTCTCAGCAGTACCTTCAACTGCTTTGTCCGGCATAACATCCCCCTCATCATTTTTCCCATGCCCCCCCCCCCCCCCTCCCCAGTCACGTCAGAGCGCGGCCCTCGGCCCTTTCCCCCTCACCGCACCGCGTCTTCGGTATTCTTCCGATGAATACTGGATTTCGCAAACTTCGCAAATGGACCTTTCGCTTTCTTTTCTTCCCCCCCCATCCGACTCGGGATCGGACCGCATCCCCAAGACCTCTTCCTCGGATCATCCCTTCGCCCCCTCGCGAAGCCTACCTAACTCCCCTTGTCAAAATGCAATCCCTGACTTGCGCCCCCCCAGAGACTTTTCCGTCATAATTAATGTCCCACTTTCTCTCTCCCCGCATCGACAGGCACGTCGTCGGACCCCTCCTCGGCAGCATACTTTCCCCTCAAAAAAACCCCGTCCATCATTTTTTCTCCCCCCCCTTTTTGAAATCCCTAAGATGTTACATTGCCGACCCCCTCATCAGTATTCCCTAATCTCCCAAAAGGCGTATTCCCGAAAAAGTAGAATAACCTTTTCCTTCATTTCTCAATAACAGGCCCTCTTTCTCCCCCCCTTACCTTCAAAACCCCCCCCTGAAGCCGTTTGCTCCTGATTTATTCGGATCCGCTTGAATACACTCCATCTTCCTCCCCCCTTTCCCCAGAGGCAACCCCCTTATCAAGCCCCCCCAAACAGTCCAGCTACGACAACTCGGGGGTCCCACCTAAATTATTCTAGGCCACCTCGGCGAGCTTTAGCCCCCTTCACCCCCTCAGGCACCTTTCAACCCCCTTTCTGCCCACGAATACTTCCTTCCCTACAACCAGATACTCGAACCCCCCTTTTCAAGCCCTCCTGCAGCACGTCCAAACCCAGCTGTCTTTTTAAAATAGAAGCATCCCCGCTTTATTAAGGATCCCCAACCTCCCCCCCCCCTCCCACCATTCATCTCTGTCACCGGTCCCACCAAACCCCCAAACTTCTTTCCCGCTGGTTAAAGAACTTTCCCGATTCCCCTCAAAAGTCCCCCCCTCTTCCCCACCCTTCGCAATCATGATCAATCGACCCATCCCATCGTATGGCCCCCCCCCGTGTCTCCCCTAAGCTTCCCCCCCTCTTCCCCCAGGCGCCCTCCCTCGACCTAAGGGCGTAAACCCCTATTAGCCCGCCAGCCTTTCTCTCATTTGCCTCTTATGTTTCCCTCCACGTTCATCATGCTCTGATCCAGTCTTCTTCTCTCCTTGACGAATAAGAATGTGTCCGGACCCCCATTCTTATCCTCTTAGATACTTTTTCCCCCCAATCACCCCCAAAAACGCGAATCAACACCGTCTCCTTTGAACCCCTCCATATTGGAGGCACTACTCTTTTTCGATTTGCATTTTATCCTCCCGCAGACGGACAAGAATCTCTCCCAACAACATTTTTTCCTGATTACGCCCCTCCACCTTTTCATGCAAAATCCCCAAAACGTCCGCCACTAGTCGCTCCCGATCCCTCCCCCAGAAAAGACTAACTGCGTCCTTTCCGTCTCTTTATAGTGAATGCTCATAACCCCCCCCCCCCGTTAAGGGGCCCACCTTAAAATCAATCCGAGAAGCGACCCCTTGGTTTTCTTCCTTACCAATTTCACCTTTTTCCCTAGGAGGCGCGTCAATTAAGGGTTAGTCTGAGGCGCATTCGAAAATGCCCTCACCCCTTTCCCGGACTGATACCCCCGAAGACTTCCACCTTTTTAAAAACTTTGTCCCTAGTTGCCGCAGATTCACCTACCTCCTTTGGGACCTATTTTTTCATTTTTTCTCTGCATCTGTCATTGACGAAATCCTTATCTTGGCCACACTCTTCTTCTTTCATTTTTCCCCCCGAAAACCGCGATACCAACTGCTTTTTAAGAGACTTCTTCCTGAAATGATGAACAGCCCCCCCCAGCCTTTTCCCCCTGACCTACGACAACATCCCAAGTAGTTTTGTTTTTTACCTGGTCCGTCAATTGTAGTTCCTACCTGTTCCTTTCTGCTGTCAGCTCTTATCCATCGTGTACTTTCACCACCCCAGTCTGCGACCGTCGGCTCGCTCGCTGAGACGTGCTTCCTTTTTTTTATTGTCTGCTCACCTTGTAAACGTTCTCTTTTTCCCACCTGCTGTTCCCCCCCCTCACATCAACCTCCCCTTCCATGCATCCAAGACTTCACCTTCACTTTCTTCACAGTAACCCCCCCGCGAATTGAAGTTCTTCTCCACAAACTTTCACTCCCCGAATTGTCGCGGGGATACGGTTGATTGGACTTTTTTTTATTTTCCCTTGAGTTTCAGCGGTCCCTTCTTTTCAATGGGGGGAGGTCTTTTTTCCGCTTCTCTATCTGGGGCGCATCCTACATAGCGGCCCTTTTTCAGTCCCTCCCTGTCTCCAGCAGACGGCTTAGCACTAGCGCGCAGTGACGATTGACCCTTCGTCCTTTGGGGGTGGACTTCAACGCTTCCAGATAACTTCAAGGCCCTTAGCGACGTAAGCGACAATGGCGTCCCCCGCGAATCCTTGGGTGCTGTGGTCGGCTCAATGGTGACGGCTGGGTTTTTGCTCCTTTTTAAGTCTCTGTGAAGATCCTTCAGTCGTTGCGGTTTGTGGGTTCTACGATTGGCTTCTCCCTTTTCTTTTGCATCTTCCGGGCCAGCCTTGAACTCCCCACGATCAACGAACCCCCCCCCGCTGGCCTTTACAGAATGCTTAGACCCCTTCCCATGTGCCCCAAACATGGGTGCCCCAATCCTTTCTTCCTCTCGTTCTCGTCTCCCCCATTTGGCATTTCTCTTTTGTCTTTTAAGTCCTTTAGGCGAATCCATTCAGCGTTTTAACACCCTCCTCTTTCACAGGGGCCCCCCAATTTTTTTCCCCTCGCGGCTCTGATTTCTGAAGTCCCCCCTTTTAACTGAGTTTTTTTTCTTTTTTTTTCTTTTTTGGTTTTTGTTTGTCCCATTTCTTTTTCTGGTGAGTTCATTAACTTTTAATCTCCTCCAGATTTACGGGTTCCTCTTTGCTGTGTTTGGAGGCCGAGACGGGCGCGGTCCTTTCGAAGTGTGGGTTTTTTCTTTCCTTGTCTCCCCTCACGTGGTGTGGCCTGTCATTTTTTCGTTTTGGGAGGATTCTGGATTGATGATTATGCACCTCTATGAAATTCTTTCCATCCGTTGATTTTGCATATGGCTTCGGTGGGTTATTTATGTTCCCCCTTCACTTTGGGTAGAGGATGACGATGCTCCTTCCGTCGCTGATCCGCAAAGTGCGCTGGACTTGCACCCTTTTATCTATGGGTAACGCCCGGCCCCTTTTTGGGCTCGATGACCCGTTGATGTATATTTCCCTTGCTCTTCCTCTATTAACCGGTCTTGCTCTTTCTCTCTGGTATTTCGGATGTGTGCTGGTCGCGTTTCCCTTTCACGTCCTTTTTTTTTGCCCATGAGCTTTCCTGAAGACGGGTCGATTGATCATTCTTCTTCGAGTTAATTGGTTCGCTTTTCTTTCAATTTTTGGAAAATTCCGGAAGCTGGTGAGGCATTACCTCTTGAATTTTTTGATTTGGTGGGTTCCACGAAGCTCCTGATTTTTTTCTGAAGATTCCCTACCTTCTGCTGCATTGCTTTGTACCATTTTTTTCCTTAGTATCTTTGGATTCTTACTTCTCTTTTTTTTCCCTCGGGCCGGCTTTTCAACCAAGGACGCCCCTACCCTTCTCCTTCCTCCCCCTCTCAGCCAGAGGGTGAGGGGCTAAGAACCGGAATTTTTTTTCCCCCCAGTGGAGGCCCTGTTGATCAGTGGTTTAGAATGAGTTGTTTGCAGATGAGGGGTCCTTTTTTTGGGTAATGGAAGCGGTCGCCCTCTTCCTTTTCTTTCCTTCTCGGACCCCCCCCGTTCCTTTCCCTTATCGCGGCCGGCGGTGTGCTTCCTTGGTTTTTTTTTTTTTTTTGAGTTGCTGATTAAACACGGCAGGTGACCCGGTATGAATAGGGGCTTTGAGGAAAGGTTCCTGTCAAAGCCTTTTTCGTCGCTCTCGATTGAATGCTTGGCGCTGGCCCCTACCCCCATCTGTGGGATTTCACTTTCTCGGAGGGGAATTTTTTTTTATTGGCGGTGTTCGGCGATGGAGGCCGTGCTGCCGCCAGGGATCGCGAGATTGGGACCAGATGCTCTGCTGGAGACACTCAATCTTTAGGGTCAGACACACTTACCCCTCTCCGTTGAAAGAGCTGCGGCTTGAATCCTGGGCCGTTTTCTTTTTTTTCACTTTTTTTCTTTTATGTGCTTTATTCTTCGCGGCTCGCATGGTTCCTGCTGGCGGTCTGCTGTTTGTGGCCGATCCCGATTTCCCCGGCATTGCGGAAGTTGACTTTCTTTTTTCCTCTTTCATTTGGCGCGGGCTTGTTCCTTCCCTTTCCTTGCAGAACTTGCCGCTGCGGGCTGGCGTTTTTCTTGCCGCTCTATTCCGCCCTTCTAGACTATGGAAGTTGTGATGGGCATGACGCTTTGATTTTTTTTTTCCGATTTTCTTTTTAATCTGATTGTGGACGTGCTTTGAACTTCTTTTCCCCCCTCTTTTTGATTGAGACTGATGATGGATCTCGCGCCGGATTCTATCCCCTTTCCTGGGTCGATTCCTTCCGAAGCAGTTTCTAGTTTTAAGCAGTTTTCCCCCTTTTTCCTAAGACCAAAGACGGGTTTTTGTTTTTTTTTTTTCCTGGCGGAATACGGTGCTTTGCTTCTTACTGCATTTGGCCGTGGGTTACTTCCTGCAGTTTCGAATTTTAAGCCGCCTCCCCCCGTATTGTTCGCTTTCTTTTCCCCCTGACCCCTTTTTTGACGTTTGGTTTGCATGGGCATTTAATTCGACTTTGGCGGAGACTTTTTGTTCCCTGATCCGAATTGAAGATATCGCCCTCGGTTTTCTCCTGGTGTTTCGGATCTTTCCTTATGTCTATGGTCGGAATCGCAGATTGAGCTTCTTGCGCCCTTTTTTGTCCATCGCTGTGGGAGCGTCGCCCTTCCAACCTTTCTTCCATTCGCGGCGCTTCTTTCCCCTTTGTGGTGAAGCCGCTCTCTTCTCTCCCCCCTCCCGTTTTCCCCCTTATTCCTTTACGGAAAGAGGGGTTTTGGGCGCATTTTCCTCTCGGACGAATTTCTTTATACATGCGCGTCGTTTCCCGGCGATTGAGCAACTTAAGTCCTTTTTAAGGCAGGGGCGACGTCGTCCGGGAATGTCCAGACGGATTTTTGGTGCTTTTTTCGCGCATCCCCCAATTCCGGTGAAGCTCCCCTTTTTTTAGCCGCGGCGGTGCCTGAAAAATCTCAGGGTAGGCTTTTTTCTAAGATGTTCTTTTTCCAACATAAGGATCCTTCGATCAAGATTCTGAAGAAGATTATGATGTCTGTTTTTTGGAGGATATCTCTCTTTCCTCTCTCAGTTTTTTTTTTATATCATCCATACTCGAACACCAGTTCCTGCAAACCCTTTTTTCCTCTGCTCCCTCCGTTTTTCCCGACCTCTCTTTTTCGTATTGATTCCCCCTCCGAACTCCCGTCCCCTTCCCCATGGCCGACCGCTGGATAAATTCACGCGCTTCTGCTCCCCTTCTAATTGCTCGGCAGAGACCGCCGTCCCCATTTCTTTCCATGTCCCCCCCCCCCTGTAGCCTGCTGATGCAAGAAATTCAATCAAGGGCCTCTACCTTTAAGCATTCATGATATTCTTGAATCTCTGCGTCCCATTCCACAACGCTTTAGAATTAAATAATACCCCCAACGTTTTTAGATCCGATCCGGTGCCCCTTCTCATATGACAGCCCCGCAACCAGCACGATTTCCTTTGCCCTTCCCCACGAACCAACAGCGCCTTCACAGAACCAGTGCGTTTTTCACCCTCATTTTTCATTTCGAGTAGTCCACAATCAGCATTTTTTTAGCACAAACGCAAGCTCCTTCGTTATCGCGTAAGCCACTTCGGATGAAGAAAACCGCCTCTCTCCGCCCCTCTCTTCGTCAATGCCATTCACCCGCCCGTGTGGGTTCCTTCCCTCGATAACAGTGTTATTCAGCTCTCTCTCTGATATTCCCACCCCTTTCCCCCCTCCTCACGGGCTCCTCTCCCCGAACCCCCTTTACCTCTTTCTTCCCTCTTTTATTATTAAACACGCATCTACATTTCCCCCCCCGCAACTGCTTCGGCGAATCAGGTTTTTCTCTACCCTTCTCCTTTCCCAAGACTTCTTTGGTGGGGGTGGGGGACGATTTTCCATTTTCTTTCTTTTCCTCTTCTATCATATTCCTTCTACCAGCTATACCCTAATATTTCCCAGTGAATTCCATCCGCCCTCCCCCCCCTCCAACCAGACCCCATTTTCACGAACCCCAATTAAACCTTCGAGCGGCCATATTCTGCTCCCTTTTTTTCCCTCTTTGACACCTTCCTATTCAGCTCCCCTGTTTTCGCCAGTCGGCACGTCACTGCCCACCTTACATTCCGTCCTCCCAATCACATCCTTCGCCCAAGACAATCGCAGCAGGATCCCCCCCCCCCCCAGCCTCTTTCCTCCTTTCCTCACTAAGAAGCCACCCATTTTTTCCCTTCCGCTAAAAGCCCAATGTCCCCAACCGAAGCGCGCTAGTAAGTAATAATTAGGGCCCCCTTTCTTATCTCAGCATATCACTTTCCCAGCCGTTCGCACTATCCGGCTTAGTTAACTTCTCCAGCTTCCCCCCCTTTCTTCCCTCCCACCGACACCCCCCCCCTGTTCCATCCAATTGCCAAAGACGATTTCCCCGATAACCCCCCCCGTTGCATCAGTCTCTTCTCACCCCCCCCCCCACGCCGTCCGACCACATCCTCCACACCCTTTACTCAAAGTTCCCTCATAAGGTCAGCCCGCCCTGCCCCCTCCGAACCCCCCCCAACGGCCGACTTTTTCAATCCTCTTTGTTCCCCTTCTTCTTTCTCTCGACCGTTTTTCCCGATCTAAATGAAACAACAACCGGCAGAAATCCCCCATCTCTTTCCCCTCCTCCTCCCAAAAATTCCCCCCAGCCCCCCCCGCACGACTGGGTCCACCTCCCCTTCTTTTAAGCCCCCTCACTTTATTCCCTCTTTCGCGGAGGACAATTCACGATCGTCTTTCCCCTCGCAGTCCCGCATCTAAGCCATCCCCCATGCGCCCCCCCCTTTTTCCCACTTTCCGCTCCTCTTACCGTTGATTGCCCCTCCCCGGCGCCAGAGCAGTTCTCCAATGATAAACCCCCCCTCCTCCCAATCATCGCGGAAATCAAACTGTCCACTCACTATGGAATTTCCAGCAATGATTTGCCCCTCCCCCCCATACCCAATCTTCCTCCCAAAGATTTCCCCTCCCAATAATGTGGCCCTCACTTCCCTTTCTTTGGCCCACCCCGTTATTTGCGGTGTAAACCGTCAGCCGCCCCTCCCCTTTCAACATTAGCTCGTCGAATACCTTCTTCGCCATGCACCTCTTAATTACCTCCCCTTTCTTTCTCCAAATCAAACTGGTCATCAATCAGGACCCAAGGTTCCCCCATATCTCTGCATTCCCCTGGGTCCCTCTCACCTTGGGCTAGCGTCGAAAATAGCTCACCCTCTACTTACCCTCTCCCCGGGCATCCCCCAATTTTTCCCTCCGATCCATCTGCGCGGCATGTGGGCATCCCTTTCATTGGGACTTTTTCAATCCACTTCTCCTCCCTCTCCCTTCATCGCCCTGCCCCCCATTTTCTTTTTTCCGCCCTGCAAACCAGTGCACCCCACCAACGTCCCTCCACAGCTAGGTCTCCCTCCCCCCCCATTCACAGAACGCCACGGTCCTTCGATGCCGTCGATGATCATTCTGATCCATCACCCCTGTCCCTTTGTGTCATTTTTCGCGCCAGTTAAACCCTAGAAGCCCGTGATTTTCAGAATTGGAAAATGTCCCCCTTGTATTTTCGCTCCAAGTCCTGGCCCTAGAGTCTGACTGCTTACATCTCCCCCTGACCCCTGATCACGCTCTGATTCTCCCCCCCAATTTTCACCCCAGTTCCTTCCTTTTAATACGCTTCAAATCCCGCTTTTCCAGGTAGTGTACCTTCTCTTTCTTCGGCGTTCATGATTTCAGGCGAGACCGGCACAGCCCTAGTTCTTTCCTCCAACGCACTTTCCCCGTCAAACCCCTTCGCCCGTCCGGAACGTTCAGTCGGCATTCTTCACCCCCGATGGAAAATGCCCGCTGCTTGAAGACCCCCCACTAGCCCTTTTTTTTAGATGGCTGCATCCCCTGCACTTAGATACCTTGCCCTGGAGTCAGCTTCTCCCATAATTCCCACTTCCCGGTGTCTCCCCCAATGAACGACCTTGCTCCCTCGCCGTGCTGGCCGCCGGGTCCCCTGTTCCCCCATGTTATTTGCTATGGGTAATTCAGTCCTTCAAAACGCCCGACCAATTTGGCCACCCCCCCCTCCAGCGAACTCGTCCCCTTTCATTTCAATTTAATACCCCTGTCCCATCCCCCCGTTTCTCCGTTGCTCTTCCCTAGAGACCCCCCCCTCCCCCGAATTTTTTTTTTGTTGACTACGGTGATGATTGACTGGGCTCTACTTCCGCGGGGAGTGCTCCAATGTCTTTTTATGTGCTTTTCGAAAGCCCCCCCTTTAGCGGCAAGTTTACGACTCTTGTAGTCGCACTTCGGCAGCACGATTTAGTCTCCCCGGCGATCCCTCCGTTCAGAGTGTGATGTACGATTTGATAACGCTGACCTTCAAGACCTTTTTTATCGACGCCTGCGTTTCCCCCCCCTCTTGAATCACGCTGGCCAGCGAAGAGTTTTTGTCGAGTCATGGTTCAAGGCTTCTTGACTACTGCCTTCCTTTCTTTCTCTGGCTCTTCGCGCAGGGGTTGAGCGCGTTTTCCTGGTGCGGGCACGACACATTGGAACGACGGATTCTTCCGTGCACAGCTTCTCCTATCAAAAAAAACCTGCACCCTCCCAACGGTTAGTGATTGAAGCGGCTTCTTGTTTCTTCAAGTGAATTCTTCAGCTATCAATCCTCTCTCTGCAGTCCGAGGTGCTGTTAAGCACTCGCTCTCTCCCTAGGCCCCCCGGCTTCAGACTCCTGGCCAAATGTGAGGGTCCCTCACTCTGCGTCTTCTTTTTCTTTTCGGCTTAATGCTCAACGTGGACGACCCTGACGACTGGTGCTTCAATCCATCATGGGGAATGCGCAGATGGCCTTTGATGTTTTTTGCGGTCGAGATCTAGCCTCCTTTTCTTGGGTTTGTTTGGTCTCTTCAAGTTGGGCGATTTGTTGGTAGATGGATGAGGTTACTTCTTGGGCGTTCTTCTGAAGAGATGATGTGTTTGAATTTCCAGGCAAGCCCGTTCTTTCCCTTCCTCTCCGACTTGATCAGGCTCCATTTTTATACGTGGGGATGAGCTGTTCCCTTTGGTAGTTCCTTTCGATTCGACGCTGATCCGAAATTTGCGGATCCAGCTGAAGTTAAGATTATTCTTTTTTCCGTTCCCCTTAAATTTCCTCTCTCTTTTTTGCTCACCCGTGAGTCCATTCCTCGTGAAGAGATCCCCTCAGAGGTTTGTTTTCCAGAGACGAAGGGGTATCGCGCAGGTTTTTTGTTGGTCTTGCCGGGGTGACACTGCACTCTCCCTTATCCGGGGTGGACAACGGACGGAGTCTCCTGGACCTCTTTCCCAGATGGGCGATGATCATTTGATTGCGTCAGAATCCTGGATGGTTTCTGAGTTTCTTCCCCTGCACTGCCTTTCCCTCTGGTGGATAAGTTTGAGTCCCGGTGTCCTAGATTTTTCCGGCGCGCGGTGCGGGTGCATCCGGAGAAATCTGTCTGGCTGTAGAGATTTTCATCATGGTTCATCTTCTCCCCCCCCTTCCTGGCCGGGTCCTCCCTATTAGCCTTGGTCTTCTGTGGAGGTGGGCGGGACGGGGTTTTTTCGGCGATCGTGAATCTCCGTCCCTCCCCTGAACTCTTTCTTTTTCTTAGACAGGGGACCCCCAGTTGCGGGGCGTGGCTTTTTTATTTCTTTTTCTCCAGAGCATTTTTCTCTTGGTGTCTGCCGGGGCCTTTCAGTTTTTGCCGATTTTCTTGGATTCGTTAAGACCTTTCATTTCACATCTCGAGGACGGCTGTTTTTTCGAAGGTGGAGGGGTGAGTATGTACTCTCTTTTTTTTTTGGACGGATGATGACTTTTCTTTTTTTCGGTCCCTTTTTTTTGGACGTTTTTTTATTAGCGACTTGATGGCGTCTTCTATTTCCTTCTTCCCTGGGGTCGTTTTCACCGGTACCTTTCGGGCCAAGGATGGTTTTTTTCGGTTTAAGGGGGCGCGAGAAACTTGATAGCCGGATAGCGACTTTGTTTGATATTTTATTGATCTAAAGGTGCCTAAAAGAAAAATGATCCACCCTCTTGCGGAGTTTGGCATTGCCGTGCTTCTTTTTTAAGAGGTGCGCTTACTTCTTGATTTCTTCTAGAGGCGTCCTTTTGTCGTCCGCTGGGGAGGATTCCTTTCTTTTTTTTTTTCAGCGATTTAGGGATTTGATTTGTTCCTTAGCCGCAAGATTTATTGCCGTCGCTTTCGGCAGTCTTTCTCGTTCTCCGTGCCTCTGCGGCTTGTCTCGTTTTTTTCCTCCCGGCGCGTCGGAGAAGCGACGGGGTTTTTTTCCTGCCGTGCTTTTTGGTGTTTCGGGATATGTCCCCGGGCTTTTCCCTTTTGATGTGGTATTTTCCTTCCGACCTAGAAGGAGATTTCTCCGTCATTGGATTCTCCGGGACTGCGGGTGGCCATATTTAATCAAGGATTCGCCGAATGGCTTCTTTTTCACAAGCCTGAATCTGACCGTCCTCTTACCAAGAGTTCAGTATCACTTCTCTATCTTTATAGGCTGGGGATCGCATTCGGAGTTGATGTGGATTGGCCCTAAGTGAAGAACCCCTTCCTTTGGATCTTTACCCGGAGACTTTTGATTTTTTTTCCTTTAATAAGACGGTGGCGGGGTTGGTTGTCAAGAGGATCTCTTCCAAGAACTCCCAATTTTTAGCTTTGTCTTTCCTTCCCGGCTGTCTTTTCCTTCTCTGGAAATTCCTGATTTTTTGTGGCTAACTCTTTCTCTGGCTAGCGAACTATGGTTTCCGTGTTGGAGGCGTTTCATGCTTTGATCGGCTGTGGCTGAGTTTTTCCCCCGGGGCAGAGGAGAATGTTACGCCTGCGTCAGCAACTGTGAACTTTGGGATTTTCTTACCCCGTGTGAGTCCCGAAGGAGCAGGTCTTGCGTATCTTTCTTTGTATAGGCTCCTTTTCCAAGACTTCCTCTTGCAGGACGGCATTCTTTTAATCTTTTTTTTCCCCAGGTATTCCTGGGAATGTGACGACGATTTTTGCGGCTTTTGGCGGATCTCCCCCCTTTTCTCCTTTTCATGATGCGGCGGGTTTAGAAAGCGTCTCCTTGCCCCTCTTCCCTGTTGGCGGCGGATTTTATTTGGCGATTTTTGAAACATTCATAGAATTTGTTCTCTTTGGTGATTTTGCCCTATTCATGTGAAGTGCTGAGTTGACGGGAGGCTCCTCCTTTTTTTTTCTCTTTTCTTCTCCCCGTGGTTGGATTTCTCTCTTGGAACGAAGTTATCATTGAATATGAACAATTTTCTCCCCCACCACATCTTTCTACTTCTGTTCCAAACGAAATCCTCAAAAATGTATCAACGCTTTTCACTTCTTCTTTCCCCTGAACGCGAACTGACCTTAGAATTCGCCAGAACGTCAGAAAAAATACTTCACCCCCTCGTCTCTCTTAATGTCCCACTCAACCATCTTGAAAGAAGCCGATACCAATCTTCCAGCTTTAATCTCAATGATAATAGGAATCCTCCGAGAAAAAACCCCGTTCCGTACCCTCCCTCTTTCTATTCTCCGAACTTATCCTTCTTCACTGTCCTACATTAACCCCCACCCCCCCCCCCCCCCCCCCCCCCCCCCCCGATGCCCCCTTCCCTTTCGAAATCCCCCCCCCCTTCCTCTCCCCGAAATAGGCGCGTCCTTTCTTAATATGCCTTAGTCCGCCACAACTCAGAATTTCCGCCGCAAATTCGTTACTCTCCCGCCCAATCTCCTTTCTTTTTCCCCCTATTTCTTCCTCGATAACGACACCCCCAGAATTTTTTTCCAGTTTGATTAAATGACCATGCACCTTCCCCCGTCGACAGACTCACCGTCAAGCTCTATAAATGGGTTGACACCCCCCCCTTTCCCAAGAAGGCACCATTTTCCCCCCTTCGTAACCACCGTTAATATCCTTTCTTGCTCTCTAACCCGGAGATATGCCCCCCCCAACTCCTCCACTCTCGGCTCATTCCCTTCCCCTCCGCCGCTATAGAAAGCTCAGCATTCTCCAATCTCTTCGACAAGTTATTCAGCGTTGCCCCTCCCTTTGAATTACATATCCGCGTCGTTCATTTTCCCCCTCCTTAAACCAACCCTGAGCGCCCAGCTTCGGCTCACAATTCCTTGCGTCAAGGCATCTTCCGATAAGGTTTTTCCAAGGAACTTCAGGTCAAAGGAAATCTGCTTTCGCCCCCACCCCATCCAATCCTCAATCTGGATAGCCTCAGCACAAAGAACACTCCTATTCATTTCGATCAATACCATGCGACAGAAGCTCAAGAAGACGCTCCGTCCCCCATGCAACGACCTGCACGTGCATTTCCCCCAACTTCTCGTTCGTAATGAATTAATTTCAAACCTGATCCGTCCGAATCTTTGACCCAGCATCGTCATAATACTCTCCGGTTGCCAGCACTTGCCTAGCGCCCCCCCCTTCCCTGCACATCAAACACCCCCCCCCTTCGAAGAAATCCCGCTATCAAAGATACCCAAGTGCCCCGTCTTCCAATCGTCAGCAAGGCGTTTTCCCCCTTCTCATCAAAAATGCCACCTTCGACTCCCCCCTTGCTTTCTCAGAAGTTCAATAAGAGACCCCCAGGACTCAAAAAGAAGGGACATCTCCTTCGGATCTCTTCCGAATCATTCACGAAACCTCCCTTTTTTTCCCTCCCCTAAAATCGCCTACGTCATCCAAACCCCCACAGAACCAAGAAATGGGTGAAATTACAAACCTTCAAAGCTTGAGTCTTCGGCCCCAGCGGACTCTTCCTCGGCCGTAATATCCCTTGAAGACAGACACTCCCTAGAGTCCCCCAATGCACCCCTCCCTAAGTCATCAACTCCCCCACCCAAAGAGGAAGGAGACCCCACTGGTAAATTCAACGCTTTGAGATTAATCTCATTAACCCAGATGAGATGCCCCAGAGGAAGAAAGACGGTAGCCCGCCTGACACATAATAAATTATCGATTTCACGGACTAAAATTCACTCCACAGTATACCCTCTTCCTTTTCCAGAAATTCAGTCTCCCCGAAAAGCCCATCCCAATTCCCTCCTCATTCTCTTAGCACACAAGTCCATCCGCCTAAATCCTTTCGCCGCCTTCTTGAGTCCCCCCCCCTTTTTAATATTGTCAAAAGTGTCCCCCGTCAAAGTCGCCCTCCCTCAAAGAGTCTCGAAGGCGAATTACCCTCCAGCAGCCAAGACCGGAATTCGTCCTGCCATTCCCTTTTTTTTTCCCTCCCGGAAGACGGTCCTTTTCCCTTCTCCAACCTATCTGCAGTCATTGCTTTCCACTTTGCGGATCAGAGTCTCCGCATTCCCCCTAGACCTTTACACCATGGCCCCCTCTTCCACAATATGCAAATACTCCCCCTCTCTTCGGCGGGCAGTTCCATAGGTTATTTGCGGTTCACATCCCATCTCCTCCCCCTTTCCTCATCCATAGCCAGCACCACGGAACTCAACCAGTTTCAGCACTCCCCACCCGTCGCACGAGTATTCTCCACGCTCGGCTTCAATATAATAAGGGTCCATCTTGCTTTCCCGTCTTCTATATATAAAGTTACTCCCTAACCAATCGTCCGTCGTCTTTTTTCGTTTTTCCCATAAATAAAGATTTTCCTTATCCTGACCATTTTTCATGTGCCAGTTCTCTCCTTGCGCGGATCAGAGAGAGACTTACCTCAAATTTGCAACGGAACCCGAGTCCGATGATAGCTGATTCTCCCATTCTCACCAAGCTTGAAGCCGCTTCAACCCGACCACCCCCCTTTTTTCCCTTCTGTTTGCAGTTTTGTTCGTGATGTTGTCCTCCAGCAGAGAGATCCGGCGTGCCAAATAGTAGTAGTGCCCACCCCCGTGCGTTTCTAAACTCTCGTTTTTCAGTCTTAAAAGAGAACGTTTTCTAGTTTTCCCAAAGGTCTTCCCATCCCATGCGTCGACCACACACCCCTTCCACGTAGTAGATGGAAAGAGTGTTCAGTCTTGTCGAATGACGTCGTCTTTTTTTGCACGTCAGATTATCCATCGTCCACCAGAGAAGACAGGACGCTTTCCCTCCACTTTCTCTCCGCGCTCTTCTCCTCTGAGCCAGAAGAATGCCCCTTCCCCTTCGTATCCCTTGACGATATTTTTTTAAACCCCCCTCGTCCCCCCCCCCCGTTTCATGGCACGCCATTCTTCCCGTTCCCATCCAACCAGTCCAATCAAAGTCTCTACATTGAAGAAGTTGCTGTGAATCGCGAACCCCTAACGAAGTATCTGGGGTGGTGTATGAATGGGCTTTGATGGGAATTGTTCTATTGCCGTGGCCAATGGGTCGGCGGGTTTCTGTTACCAGTGTCAACTTTTCAAGAAGGAGTTTTAGTCCTCCCCCTTCGGCAGCATAGAGCTCAGCTTTGATGCGCATGCGATTGCCGCGGGCCTTGCGATTCCCCTCTCGATACAGATGACCTTCTGCCTTTCGCCGTTCAGCGACAATCTTAACTATGTCCCCGCGAGATTTTTTCCGGTCGGACCTTCTTTCCTTTTTCTTACGGCTGGGACCGTTGTGAAAGACTCTCGTCCAGTTCTCTGTCTGAAGACGTTCGCGCATGTGGGCTCTGTTTCCTTTCCGACGCCGGTTGGCACGACGGATGGTCCTCCCTTGACATTGCATGAACGCGAGAAGTAAAACCTTACCGGCCCAGTTTTTCTTCTTTAATCTTCTCAACTGCTGGTGCCATCCCAGTGTCCAGAGAAGTATGGACTTGAAAGATTTTTTTGTATCGATCTAGAGCCGCAACCGTCCATTTCTGCGACCGACTCTTGCCCCCTTGTACTCCTCACGGTCGCGTCGTTGCAGAGCAAAAGTTGACTTTCACCCTTGTATCATTCACTTTATCTACGACTTGCTCCTCCTCATTTACCTTCTTATTATTCGGGTTTGTCGGTTGCCGGTCGCTGGACCGACTAGTGAGAAGTTTGTTTTTTGGGACAATTCCAGTTGCGTTAAGCCTTCACATTGTTTCTTTCTTCTTGGTTTTTCGTCGGGCTTTTCTTTTTCATTTACAAGGCGCGTATGAACCGAGGAAATGCAGCCTCGACTCAGATAGATTTTTTCTCCTGAGACTTCTTGGGGATGCCGCTTTTCCCTCTTGGGTATGCGGGACCCTCCTGGAGGAACTGCTGATCCAAACTTTCCCGGCATCCTTTCCTAACCTCCTTTTATATAGATGGTTTCCGGTACCCCCCCCTGGATAAGATGTTGAGGACCCCTTTGATGTTTCTTCCCCCCGCAATGACGAGATTAAATTTTTGCGCGGGGCTTTTCCCCTGGTTATTCCTCAATAGCAGGCGTCGGCGTCTGGGTGTTTTTTTTTTTTTTTTTTTATTTGGTGGGGGGGGGTTTACCCGGTGGACATACAGGTTTAACCGTTTTTGGGCCCAAGACGTGCTCTTGGTTTCGATTGTTCTCATTTGATTGGCGCAACTCGGATTTTCGACGGTCTCTGGGGAGGAGTTTCTTTCCCCTTTCCTTGCTTCATCGCGGAAGTTTTAGCGTAAGTTCTGCAGTTTTGTCCGGTGCGCGATCCTCTTTTCTTCTTTCACTTCGAAGTGCACGCTGCTTTCTCTTTATATATTTTGGGTTTAATCGGCTGCTGATCTGGATGGTTGAAGTATCCCGTGGGGCTTTTGCTGCGGATGGTTTTTTTTCAAGGATCCGGCCGCTTCTCTTATCCCCGCGACGCCGCAAAGCGCATCCGGGGAAGTTGCCCCCAGTGGGCGGGCTTTGTTTTCATTTTTTTTTTTTTCAGTACTCTTAGGCGGGATTTTCTTTCGTCTTTTTGCATGGAATCGGTACGTGGCTATCTGGGATCTCTGATCCGAACCCACCTTCGCGAGTCTCCAGGTTTTTTTTTTCGTTTGAGGGGGAGGCTTCTCTCCTGGACCTACTTTCTTGTTCGACTTGTTTGTGGTTGAGGAGAAGGGTGATTAAGGGCTGGCTTGATAAGCTACTATCCCCTTTTTCTTCGATTCTCGAACATATGCGGGAGAGTTCTCCCTTTTTCAGGGTTTGTTGCTTCCCCGGGCTAGGTCACTTCTTTCCCCCCGCCTGTATAGTGCTCCCTCGGCGGCTGGCCCCTCCTTGTCATCTTGCGCGATCCTTCCGGGTTACCATTCAGTATGAATCCGCCTCTAGAAGTTTGTCCTTCTTTCCTAGTTTTTCTCTGTGGAGTCATTATGTGATTGAGCGTTTTCGCCCTGGGATGGCCTTTCTGAGGTTTTGTTTTTTTCCCCGTATTTCGGATTTATTGGGTTTTACCTCCTCTTTTCCTTGGCTTTGACTCCGGGCGGTTCACCCCCTCTTAATTTTGTCCTATGTCTTCCGCTTGCTGTGATTGGGTAGTTTTCTCCCACTCGCGGAGAAGCTCAAGGGGAAGGTGTTCATGACTGTTTGATGGTGGGCTGCTGCTCTTCCTTCTTTTTTTATTGATTGGCGTTTCTCCCCGACCTGAGGATTGAGACGAAGCTTAGGTTCTCTTCTTTCCTGTTCGCCGGCGGGGGTTAGCGAGTTCCATAAGGATTTAGCCGCCGTCAGGGTTGTTTCTCGCCGGTTTAAGAAGACCCCTACGTTCACGATCACGGATATTACGTTCTGGCGGAATCATGTTGCGGCGGGCTTTTTCTTTACCTTCCGTTATCCTGCCCTTTCCCCTGAACAAGTACTTCTCTTTTCGCCAACCTAACCCGGCGAAGTTGCGTTTTTTCACTGGGCATTTTAATAGCCTTTTATTTGGCGGTCTTCAAGCGATAGATTCCCTTTCCTATCCCTAAGACGGCTCTCTTTTCGGTTAGATTCGTCTTTCGTAGGCGCTTTTTTTCCCATTTTCTTTCTTTTGATACCGAAGATTGATCTTCTTTTTCGATACTGGGTAGACTTCTTTCCGTGTTCTAGCTATGTGTCTGGTTCCGGAAGTGCGGAATTTAACTGCGTTTGCGGTTCGACGGTGACTCTTTTTATGGGATTCTCGCCAAAGCGTGAAACGATCTTACTGCTTGGGTTTTTTCTTGTCTGGCATTTTTTTATCTGTTTTGGATGATTTTATCTCATGGTCTTTTCGTCGGTTCCCTTCGTCCACTCGAGTGAATTCAGAGACGTCTTTGGGCTTAAGACGATTTGTGTTATAGTTCTTGAGATTCCCATACTTCTTCTGGCTTCCGTGTGCTGCATGAACAGAGTTGATAAAGTTTCTTGATCAAGTTCCGATTTGAGCTGGCTTTACCTTTTTCTTCCTGAGATCAAGATGCTGCTTCCGATTCATTTTTGCGCCGGAGG
>Ga0179593_1485634_pt1 | contig 37475 bp, 48 predicted proteins | sample CZODoug2_1_08_16_FD_185931 | JGI IMG/M metagenome (GOLD analysis project Ga0179593, IMG submission 185931) | Vadose zone soil fungal communities from Angelo Coast Range Reserve, California, USA - CZODoug2_1_08_16fungal (PacBio error correction) | ecosystem: Environmental > Terrestrial > Soil >... | reverse complement strand
CTCCCCACAGGACCGCCCTTTTCTCTTTGCGCCGACACCCTGTTTCCTGAACTGCTGTTCCCTTGCGCCCTTCCTTCTTTCCTCCGGTAGCCTTCCATAACTAATCCGAGGCTCCCCTTGAAACGAAGTTGAGTTGTCTTCCGCGACACACCCGCCCGCGGGCATTTTGCCCCATGTTCCCTCCTGCTGGTTTTTTTTCCTTTCTCCTTCGGTCGGCTTAGTTCTTTCCCCGTGCTCTGGAAAGGTAGCGGCGGCGTCCGATACGAGTGCTTCGCGACCCTTCCTTTTCAGAATTGAGGCCACCAGTACTCCAGGTGCGTTCGACATTTCCCGAGTATCTTCTTTTTTTCCGCTCGAGCACCATGTTCATGGCGAGCAGGGTGATTTGCGGGATGGAGCACTCGGTGAATTTTGATGCGGTTCTCTGCAAGACTGTGGCCTCCAGTATGATTTATGTAGTTCTCCGGACTTTGCCCTTTTCTTAGGATCTTACAAACCTCTGGCGTGCCCTTTCCCCATGTTTAAGATCCGCTGGAAACGCTCCACTCCCTTCCGCTGGTCCCATCCCTCATACGGCTCCCTTCTTCCCTTAATTTAGACCCTCCTCACGACTGAAACGTTTCCTCACATACAGAAGAGCATCCCCTGCTCGCCAATTCTGCTCGAGATGAGCTTACTCGACTGGTGGATGTCTATGTCTCATCCTTTTTTCCGCTACTGTGGGGTCCCTCTTCCCCTGCTGAACCCCTATTCCGTTCGCGATGGGACCCTTCTGGCTTCCGCAGCCAGAACGTTTCCCTCTCATAGGGGCCCTTCAGGAATCTCGCTGCGCCCTCGGCCCTTGGCTTTCCATTTTTGGTTCTTGGTCGAAGAACACCCCCTCGTGAGTCATGGGAGCAAGGATTTTGATTGCGATCGGCGCCCTGATTCTTAGACATTTCCCCCATGTATTTCCTTTGTTTTTTTTTTGGACAGACCTCGCTTCCATGCGGGTACTTTTAAGAGAATATAATTCCCCTGACTGCGGATCCGTGCTGATCTTCGGGCTCGTTCCCCCAGATTTGTGTCTTTCGGTTACGTTCCCCTTCGGTAGGATGTGGCGTGCTGCTCAAGTTTTCCTACACGCATTTTCGACGGGGTTTGTTTGCACTTTTCTTATACTTAAGAGATCTCTTGATCAATTCGCCCTCTTTATGCCAAGTCTTTTCCCTGTGAGCCTTTTCTCGGGCTTAGCAGCGCCCGCTTTCCGGATATACGATCCGTTTCCTAATTTTATTAGATGTCGTTACTTTCTCCAGACTCCCCTTTTTTCGCCCGGTTTTTCGCACACAAGACACCGCTCTGAGAAAGAAGTTGTGGAGAGCGACCTCCACCCTGGTATTCCTGGGCTTGGTTTTGTGATCCCCGTGACCTATCTCATACGCACGGAGCCTTCCCATTTTCGTGCCTACTTTCTATTATTCTTTTTTTTTTTACTCTGTGGTATCTGGTTTTAGTGCCCTCCCCGCGAGTTCGACCACCCAAAACCATCTTTCTGTTTTGGTTTTTCGCTGGCTTTTCTCCATCTTTGGTGTCTCCGCTATTGAGCTCCTCTCTACCTTAGCCGTGAGAGGTTTTTTCGCGGTTCGCGTGTTTTGACACTTCCCCAACCTTTCTCTTTCGGGCATGTCACGAGTCTCACCTGGATCTTTTTAACGAGTCTTGAGGTCCCTCCGCTTTTCCTTTCGGCGGAAACAGGCCTGGTTTCGCGACGGCGGGCGCGACTTTGTCCAAACCGATTTCCCTCCCTCAAGAATTCCCCTTTTGGTTTCAGACCCCGCATCGACCGCTGGGTTCTCTTCTTTTTTAGATTTTTTCTCCCTTCGTTTTCCCCTTCGCCCCCCCGAAGTTCCTTTTCTAAATCCCTAATCACATGAACGGCTCCTTCAATGAAATGCGCCTGATCTTTTCCTGTGAAACAGTTCGCGTCCTATTCACCTTCTTTTGGGGGATACCGGTTCCTCCCCCTTTATTCACAATTTTTTCTTGAATCAACCCCCTCCCCTCCTTCGTGACGCAAAGGTGTTTTTTTTTTTCTCGTTACCTGCCGTGTGCCGTGATCGAAACCGACAGTCAACGCGGCTTCCATGTCTCGAAGGTCGTCCATTTCTCAAATTTCGCTGTCCTCCACCCCCCCCGGCACTTGTTCCCGATGACGTTGTGTGTCTTGCTCGGACCACTCAGGCGTTCATCGGGTTACCACCTCGGAATGGAGGCGGTTTCTCGCGTAGAATTTTCTTCATTCTCTCGAGGTATCCTCGATTATTCCAATTCCCGAAACGGTTACCTCCACCAGCCCGGACGGGATATGTCCTTTCCGCCTGATGGCGGTTTTGATTTTAGGATTCTCGTCAACACATATCTTTCTTTGCCGACTTTTTTCGGACCTTCCAGCAAACTTCTCCCAGTTCAAGTCTTTCTGCAGCAGACGCATGAAAGCCAAATTTTTTTCTTTTTTTTTTCTTTCACTGCCCCGTGGGTCCTGGACAGTTCCTCACTATTTTGAACTGCGTTTCTTCTTCTTTCACACTGTCTTCTTTCTACCTTCGCAAGCACGATCCTCCTTCTTCATGGTTTCGCCTAAGCATATAAGTTTATGGGCCTTCTTTCCTTTTCTAGAATCTCTCCTTTTTCGCAGGATCCTTTTTGAAATTTTCCTCCTTCGGTGTGTTATCCGTTTATTCAATCTTTTTCCTCTTTCCACAGCGCAAAGACGGCCGGCATCTTTTCATCCTCCCCCCTCTTTAGTCGATCTTCTTCTCTGCCTGCTTTATTTAATTATCGTCAATTTTTTTTCCTTACTAGGACCTCTCTTTCTCTGGTGGAGAGTTCCTTTCTTCTTCCTAACAGAAAGCAGACCGTCCAAAGCCATTTTCTCCCCTCCGGGGCAACCCGTCATATCCAAGGGAGTCTTCGTGTCTTCTGGTAGGGTCTCCCAAGTTCATCCTCTTCAGCGTCACTTTCTTTGCTTCTTTTGGGATCCTTTTTCCTTTTTTGATCGCAGGCCCCTTCAAGAAATCCTTTTATTATGATTTTCGACGTCGAATTTGAAATGCTTGTTCATTTCTCCGGTAGGCTTTTCCATATTGCTGCGGCTCCACCCGCACTTGTGGTTTTTTGCCGCTTCTTTTTCTACTAATACCCTTTAAGGGGCTGGATGACTTACCGTTTCAGTTCGAATCCACTAGCTATTGGGTTTTTCCATGCTGAAGCCCCTTTTCTTTGGCCTCCCTTCCCTCGCGATCAAATTCCGCCGTAAAACGGCCTCCCTGACCGTGATGAACGCGCTTTTCGAACTCCCCACCACCATCGTCCCTCGTTTTCCTCCTCTTTGGAGCCTCCAGGAGAACACTTCCTCTTACCCGAGTTTGGCCCTGTATCGATACACGGCGGGCAAACGCGAGTTTACCCCCCTCACAAACTGGGCGTACTCCCTTTTTTTGGTGAGTCCGATACCTCCTTTTCTTTGCCCCCTTTACGTTCCCTGCCGCCGACCCCTCTCATCACAGTCTTTTCCTTTTTTTTTTCTCCTGTTTTTTCCTTTTTTTCATATCCTTGGTCTGACGACGGTAAGTCTATGGCGATTATTTCATTCCCTTTTTTCGGGGGTAGGCGGCATTTGAACGAAGGTTTTTGCTAAGTCCATGAGCTCCGACCAGGCGCCCTTTTTGATCGTTTTTTTTTCTCTGAGTGGTCCTTTTTTACCTCTGGAAAAACCCCCGCTTCGCCGCCGGACTCAACCATGCGGACGGTTTTCCGTTACTGCTGGAAGCGCTTTCTCCCTTCTCCCAAAGTTTTTCCCCCCTCGTCCATGTTCTCCGGCCCCATCTTTGACGACTTCCTGACTTTCCCTTCCAGACACATGGTTAATTTGTTGTCCTTTCCATTTTCCGCTTGAACGCTACGTCCCCCCCCCTGCGCTCGTGTCTTTAGGATTTCCCATGCGCGAACTTTTTGTAAGTTTTTTCTTAACTTTTTTTTCTTCAAACTCCTCAGTTTATCATGGGGGGTCATTGGTGTCGCCCTCGCCGTTGAACTTGGCTTTGCACATTTTTTCTACCCCCCTTAGTCTTCCCAAAGATCCTTTTCAACGTGCCCTGGGTTGGCATCCCCTCCTTTCCTTTTTTTCTTTCTTCATTTTTCTGCAGCTTCACCACCCACGGACACACTCCTGAGACCATGTTGTAGTTCCTCTCCACAACGGCTTGCTCGGCCTTTTTGATTGGTTTTCCCACCCAAATCTGGCCTGTGTCTTCTAGTCCCCCAGCCCCAAGGGAACAATTTCTTTGATTGTTTCCTTTTTCCCTCTGACGACCCAATTCTCCCCAGTAAGATACCAGTTATGCCGATCAGGTAGCGTTACAGCCACGTTTGGACGATTAGCAGCGAGGCATCCTTTCTCCCGTTTTTCCTTTCCCTCTTGCCCTGCCCAATTAGCCAGCACGAACGCGTCAGATGGTGGTTCGATTGCCGGCATCCAAGCAAGATTGGTTCCCTTTCTTTCCCTGGATTCCTCTCAGTTAATCTTCCGACAGCATTTTGTATTTCCATGGCATGGTCTTCACCCCGCGGTGTCGGAACACCGCGGTGATCCACCCTTGAACAAAATCTGTCCGCTGCCGAAATCTCCGCTCTTTCTTTTGAGTCAGAACCACGGAATTTCCACTTCTTTTTACCAGTTTTCAAACGCGGTACCTCCGCGGACAAACTCCCCTTCAGTCCGAATATTTCACGTGCGCTCTTCTTTTCTTCTTTTCCCTTGCGGGTTTTTCCCATAGAGTCCTCTCCTTTTTTAGGGTCGCAATGACTCGGTGAGGCCCCGTAGAGACTCATCCGAGCCCGTGCTCCTCCCAACCTAATCCCCAAGGTTCTTATCTCTCTCCATGGGACTGGAGTTAGGGGATGTGCGAGCGGGCGAGCCCCGGTGAAGTTTTCGCCGAATGGCAGGCTTTTCTGTCCACTGTTCTTTTTGTGGCGCGGTGAACCTGTTCTCCTGCCTAGCTTTTCATTTTTTGACCACTTTTTTTTTTTTATTCCATGTTGTTCTTCCTCTTGAAACCCGGCAATGCATGGAAGCGACTTTAACCAGCATCCCCCTTATCCCCTTCCTGTTGCCAAGTTCCCCTTTTTAAGGGCGAACTGTCCCTCTCAACCTTTTTTTCCAGCCTGCCTAAACTTCCCATTTTCTCTCTTCGGAATTTCTCCTTTTAGTGGTGTATTGGTAGAGCAATGTTCTGATTCTTACGTTTTTCCCACGCTATTGATCTCTCGATTCAGATGGGCCCCTCGGCTCCGCGCGACCTTCCCTCCTTTGTTCCTACACGCCGCCCGATTTTTTAAAACTTTTCTTTTCTTGTAATTTTTGTGATGATTCTTTGTCCGCAACACTGAGTTATTTTGATTTTCCTTCCTTTTCGTCCCGTTCTCCCCGCGTTCTTGAAACCGTCTGATCAACGCTGGTTCCTAGCGAGGTGCCGCGATCCCGCCATTTTTGTAATGTGGTCACTGCTTTTTTCCAGTACCTTTTTTGACTCCTTGCATGATCTTATTTGTAATCCCCCGGTTTTTCACCCCCTTCCCACACCATACTTCAGAGGGATGTGTCTTGACAAGTTGTGGTTGATCACCGGGCCCTCGTCTGGTTGCGGTTTTCGTTTCTGTGATGCTTTTTTTTTTCTCCTTGCTGATACATTTCTTCTCTTAGAACCTGAGGCCTCCAGCTTTTCTTCCTTTTTTTTTATGGGTTTCGCGTCTGCCTTCTTTCTTATAATGCTTCCCATTGGCATGTATGCGCCGAAACCCTGGGCAAGAGTTTTGCCCCCAACTTACCCCTCTCAGTCTCCCGGTTGGAGGCGGCTTTGTAGTTATTTTTTTTTGTTTTTGTCATGCTCTCCCTACGTTCCCCATTGGTTGCCCTTTGCCGTGCGAGCCCTGCCTGATTTATCGTACGGATAATGTTTTTTTCTTTTCTTATGTGCGCGTCAAACGGAGCGGACTCCCAATTTTTTTTTTGGGTCTGTCAGCTTCCTTGGCCGGTTTTATGGTTTACCATCTCAAGCGGACTGGGTTCGCCGCTATTGCGCCTCATAATCGCCTCGTCTTTTTGATTTTTCTCGTGGTGAAAATGGAACTTTCCAACCCAGTACTCCCCCCCTGGAATTTCCCCCGTCTGTTCTTCTGGTTAGTAATTCATTGGACGCGCGGCGACTTCTGTTCGCCGACGATTTGGATGCTGATTTCGTTTTTTCGCTCTGTAGTGTTTCCTTTCTTTTATTCAGGGGCGACTCCCTGTTGTAAACCGAGGTCCGCCACTCCACGCCCCTTGCAAAACGCCTGGTTCCTCTGCTCTACTCCTTTTGGTGCCGCTTTGGCTTGAGCTTCTCCTCTTTGATCTCCTCCCCCCTTCACAAGGTTTTTCATAAGATGGCTTTTCCCTTTCTCGCAGAAAATGAACGGCGTCTTCTGTCACATGTCTGAGAGATCCAGCACATGTGTCCCCGGGACTCTTAGTACTTCGTCCCCCTTACCTCTCACTTTCGGCGAGATCGGTTCGGCTCCCAACCCTTTCTTGCTTTCCCTACCCCTCCGCCATGGAGTTACTCAAGTTGGGGATTCGCGTCAACTCCGTGGCCCCGGAAGTATTTCCCTTCTTCATGGCAAAAGCGGCTCTCTCTGTGGTTTTTTTTTTTTGAAATGCCCTGTTTCCTCTTCTTTTTCCCTCGTCCCCTTTGAAGTTTTCTGTGATCTTTCCCACTCGTTCGTTATCACTTTGCACGAGCTGAAGGTCTGGCAGGCTGGACCCTCGCCAGTTTCTTTCGTCCTTTAGTGAGGAATGGCTATCTCCCTCCGTAAATTTCTCCCAGACCTGCCCTTCTTCGAGCGAAATCCGCTGCGGTGCTGCCAAAGAGATCGACTTCCCCTTTTATCTTTCTTAAGCCCTCCATTTGAATGTACATCACCATTGACCCAGGAGTCCCAAGCGCGCCAGCAGACCTCCCAAGGATTTCACGGCAGCTTTTAGCGCGCCCGTGCGCAGGCTCTCCCGCACTTCCGGAGGCCCCCTCCTCAGGATCCTTTTTTTTTCCCTTCTCGTCTGCGGGAACCCTTTTTCTCCTCCCCTTTGCCCCGCACGTCTGACTTCTCTTCTTTTCCTCATTGATCCATGGACTTGGCTGCTGTCTGCTGTTGTAGTTCGATCAGGAATCACTTCACGCGCGCCAGGCTTCCTTGTTTTGATAACCAGCGGGCCGTTCGTCCCTCTAACTTTCTTCCTTGATCTCGCCAAAGGCTTTTTTCCCTACTCCTGATATGATTAGGTTCCTTTGCGCTGGTGTGTCGCCCTTCATGAATACGATCGCAACCTTCCCCGCGTTGACAGGATCAACACTCATTCAGCTCTTTCTCTTGGACTCGTCATTCCTTACCTAACTAAAGTCTTACTCTTTTTTTTCCTGGTCAACAAAGTATCCCATGTGAGTATCGTTTTTGCGAGGCTGGGAGCCAGTATGTGGTCCGGCCTAGAGACCGATAAAAGATAAGGATCTGTCTTTTCTTGAGCCTTCTCCTCTCCAGTTGATTTGCGGGCTGCCTTAACCTTGTTCTCGATTTCTCCTTTCCTGGTGCTACTGCTCCTGGTAGGCTTGCATTCTGAGCGGCGGCTTCCCAGATAATTTTTTACCCTATCTTTTTGATTTCTCCCAAGGCTGGCGAGTACTTTCTTTCTTTTTTACTTTGTATTTTTCCTTCCATAGAGATCTTGGAAGCATGCTGACGTCCTCCCGCGGGGCCGACCTATGCGCGATAACTCGCTTCCCCAGGTTTCGTTTTTCTGCGCTTCGCCACCACCCACGGACGGAATTCGCTTGGTTTTAGAAGCGACCCTTTGGATGAATGTTCAAGAACGTCTCCCCTCCTACTCTTTTTGCCTTCGGCTCCCGTCGTTTCCTTTTGTTTTTTTCCTTTTACTCATGCTTTCCGCACGCTTTTTTTTCACCTAGGGCGAAAATCTTCCGCAGCAGAAAAGTTCCTCCCCCAATCGAAGACATGTGACTAATGCTTGCTTCCTGTTTCCATCTTATTAATCTACGGTACGCGGTTCATTTTTCTCCTCTTAATCCGGTCCTGTCGGCCCCTTTTTCTTTGGACATTATGAGATTTGCAAGACAGTTCCGCCACCCGATGTCGATAGAGTCTGTCCCTTCGTTGCACTTTTTTTTGACCTTTGGATTCTTCCGTCCCCGGATTGAACCAGGCGGCCTTCCTCGCCTTCATGCTTTTTTCTTTGAGCACAAAAGCTCAGACCCCTTTTCCACCCCATGGCCGCGTCTTCCAGGTTTCCCTTTTTTGACATTTACTCCAGCACCTTCTTCATACGGTTTTCTTTCCTTTTCACGCGCCTTCCCGCGAGAAAACCCGAGACGGTTCAGAGTAGGCGATCGACATTCCCCACCCCCTTTTCAGTTTCTCGGGTTCCTCCGAAACCGTCCTTTTTCTGACATCCCCCCCCCCCCCCCAGTGAATGTTTTTTCCGTGTTTTCCCGCTGCCTTGAAAGCTTTTTTGACCATAACCCTCTGTAGAAACATACAGTAGTGTTCGCAGGGTCTCCTCTTCCAATGGTTTTTGGATCGTCTGAAGCCCTAGGGTTTTTTTTTTCAAAACCCTTTTTCCCCCATACTCCCCCCCATTGTTTGTAGGTTTCATTCTCTTCCCCGGCTTGCCCTCGGCGCTTTGATTGTGGGGACCCCCCCTTGCAACCCCTGTAGGTCAATGTTTCCTTTCTATCATTTTCTTTTTTTTTTCCTCTTATACGGCCCACTCGGCGACTCTCGCGATAAGGTCTCCCAGTGACGATCCAGCGGGCCCTTTGATAAGGTTATTAACCCTCCCCTTTCAAGCGGATCATTTATCCTCTCTTTCATTCCCCCCCTTATCCAGTGGTCCCGGCGCTTGCCGACCACACCTGAGCAGCATCCAAAGAACTTTCCGATGGTGGTGCCGATCTTCGCCACGGGTTTTTGAACCGCTGGTACGGGCCTCAGCTCCCCCCCTGATTTTCACATTGTCATGATATTCCTTTCCACGGAAAAAAGGTCCTGGCTGAGCGCCTTTTTTGGCCCCGGAACACAGCGTTCAGAACCTTTTTGTTTCCGCTTTCCCTCGAGCGTCAAGGTGAGGCCTATCGCAATACAAATACGAGGCCCCCATTCCCTCAGGAGTTTGGGGCTCGCCCCTCCCTGAACCCTTCTCCGAGTAACCCCCATCACGGTCTTCCTTTTTCAGTATTTCTTTCCCCCCATCGGGACTTTTTTTTCATTCTTCCCCGATGCTTCGGGAAACGGTAGCGTCTTCTTCAAAGATTAAATGGCCCATCGCGGACCCCCTCAATAGAAGGGTCCGCCCTCCTAGTTTCTTCCACAGCCCGGTATCCGAGCCCAGTTTTAAATTTCCTTCGGGCGGCCCCTTCCACTCTCTCCCTGGTCCACCATGGGAATTCTGAGCAGGGTGATGGCGCTCTGTGGAGCACTCGTGCAATTTGAGGGTAGAACTTGCAGATTTTTCATACCTGAAAATTTTTTTTTTTTCTCTCCATCCTCCTTCCTAGCGTTCCTCTGATTTTTCCCCCACCCATGTTCTTCCCTGGTGAGATTGATGAAAACGACGTATGTCCGCTAAGGTTTCCATCCTGACCTCCTCTCACGTTTTCTGCATCAATTTTCCTCCTTTTTTCCAAAAGATTTCCTTTCCTCGAAATCCGCTCTCCATTAACCCTGTGGGGCTCGAGATTCTGATGTGCTTTTCGAACGTGGGGATGTATTAGGTGTCTTTCCTTTTGACTTCTTCTCTTATTGTTCCTCTTGCCATGCTTTCTATTCCTCTTTGATGGTTTCTTTCTTCCGGACGTTTCCGCAGCAATAGGGTAAAGAATCCGGAAGCTCGATGTCGCTGAGCAATCCATCTTCGCGAATTATTTTGGTGCTCCTTTGTGATTTTCCTTTTTAAAAATCTGGTTCAGTGGAGAATTTTTCCTTTCCTTGATTGCTCGGCCAAAATTATGCGTCGATCTATTCTTCAGTTTCTTTTTTCTCTTCTCCCGCGGTCTATTTCACTCCCGCATTTCTCCATGCGGGTACGTTTCCGAGAATATCCTCAAATTTCTGTCACCGGGTCCCCCCTTTTATTTGGTTTCGGTCTTCTTTTCTTTTTCGGATCTTTTTCCCCCAAAATATTCGCGTCGTCTCTGCTGATCAAGTGTGTTTCCCCCGCGGGCAGAGAATGTGTGAAAATGGGTAAATTAGCTCCCGATTTTCCTTCAAGATTTGATTTCACTTTTTTCCCTTGGCGTTACTCGACCTTTTTTGTCCCAGCTGTTTTGAGCTCTCCCTCTGGCTTAGTTTTTAAGCGCAGACCGTTCGTCCTCCAGAGGGGACTTATCATGTATTTTTCGCTGTTCCACCTTGCATCGGGATGCAGCCGCCTTTCTTCCCTCTTTTTCTGCAAGCTTTTTCTTCAGTCCGTGTGAGGCCGGAAATCAACAGGCTTTCTTTTCGGTGGCAGTTTTCATAGCATTAACCGAGTCTCATACTCTTCCTTCCTGGGTTTTTGAGCTTCCACCTTCTCTTCTCCTTCGACCTTTGGGTTTTCCCCTGTTGCACTTTAACGGCCGCAGGGTCACCATGACCCCCACCATTTTTTCTTGATGTTTTTTTTCTTGCCCCCCTTCTTTTTTAACATCTCCCTTTTTCTTTGTGTTTTTTTTTTTCGCCTCAATCTCCTTTCCCCGTTGCTCGGTTTCTGCGTTCCGGCGCGGAAAAGTGGAGACAAACCGTATCCCCTGCTTTCATTTTTCTTTTCTTTCCCTGTCTTCCGTAGAAAAGAGTTCCGGCATACGTCTCCTTTTTCCTCGCGCTTTTTTTTTTTTTTCGGGAGCCCCGCCCGCCAGACTCAAGGCGAGGGAAACCTCGCAGGTGTTCTCTGAAAGCGTTTTCTGACTCCCTCTCAACCCCGATTTCCCCCCCGCTTCCCCTCTTGCAGCATACCTCTTTTTGCCTTTTTTCTCTCAATAATTCTGGCACGCAGGCCACCTTCACACGGCCCTACCGCTCTGCTGGGATGCCAATCATCGCACCCCTGGGTCTTTCCCCTCGATCCCTTTAAACAGTCCGTCCCGTAAAAATTCTTCGATTGCGGGAATGGTCGGCTCGTTCGGTTCGACTTCTTTCACAAGAATGGTCGCTCGGACTCACCAAGTTCTCCTTTTAAGCCCATTTGTTGTTTTTTTTTACGCCGGCCTTCCCCGTCAAACCCGTTTCCACGCGTTTCTCTGTGGGAGACGGTGGGAACATGCATCCCCATTTTTTCTTCCCCCGAGTGTTTTTTTTGCTTTTTCGCGCCGGTGGCTTCTTGGATCGCGCGTAGCCGTGTTCGGCCCACGCGGGTAGCGACTTAGCTGCAATCTAAGCCTTAATTTTCCTCAGCCTTCATCACCGCGGCTTCGTTTTTTTGCTTTTTTTTTTCAATTTTTGCCTTCTGCTTCCTACAGGTCCAGGCCAAGCCTTTCACCGCGTCGGTCACCTCCTACGAAAGAAAAGTTTCTTTTCTCCGCTGTCGACTTTTCTTTTTTTTTTTTCCGGATCCGTTCTCGGCTTCGTTACAGTCTCTTTCCCCGATCGCCCACGAAACTCACCTTTTTTCTTGGTTGCCGCCGTTTTCTATTTTCTTTGCGGGTTTTGCTGTCTGTTTTTAGGTCTTCTGCGCAGGTTTTTAGGTACTTTTTTTTGTGATCCGTAGTTTTTCTGCTCACCAGCTCCCTTCGCGAATCTCTTTCCCTCCTCCGTTGTTGTGTTTTTTTTCGTTGTCCTTTTTGCGTTCACGGCCTTCTGTCTTTCCTCACTTTCCTTTTGCGAGTGTTTCTCTGCCAGACTCTCCAGCCCTCCAAACACTCTCACATCCCAAGGCTTCCGGCCGGTGCACGACCAGACAGCTTCCTTCTCCCCCTCATGGATCCTCCGACGCAGCCGTCGTCTCTTTTTTTTTTTACATCTCCATCGCCTGCGCGGCTCCGCTCGCCACTTGCCACCCTTTTTGCTGCCGAGTTCCCGGTTGGCCACACCGCTATCCTTCTACCCCTTCGAACGCCGGCGAAGCATTTTATTTCATTTACATTTCGTGGACATATCAGGAATTTTTTTCTCACACAGGCTGGTGGAAGACGTTTTAAGTTCGGCCAGCTTCGATCTTAGGTAGAGATTTCACTTAGCGTTTCGACCAGCCGCGGCGTCCCTCAGCAGAGCCGTTACGCGATTTAGATTTCCCACACCACAAACCTGCATCGGCCCAAGATTTTTCCGACGGCCCACAACACTAACACACAAGACCACAAATTCATTTTTCAGTACTTATACCACCGATTTCCCTCCTCTTCTCCCCAACTTGGAACACCCACCACAAACCGTAAATTTTCTCTGTATCCTCCTCTCCTATCCTCCTTCTTTTTCTTAGATTCTCGCCCCGCTACAGAGAGGATAAAAGCCTATTGCCCAGCCAAGCGGGATGATGGACTCTCAATCCGGAGATGGGAGACTTCTCTTCCAACATTTTTTTACTCAAAGCCCCAATAAACAAAAAATAGATTACAAACACCCAAACAAGACCCCCTTCATCCCGGCCTCTTCACACTTACCTTCCAAGAATGCTGACACAGACAAAAGACACAACTCCTTTGTGGAAAAACCCCCTTCTAGTACCTCCCTCCGGCGCCCCCCGCGTCCGCCACATCGAACACGGTAATGACAACACACCCCACTTCACTTTGACACTTGCGTGTCTCCCTATTTCCTCTTTTTTGCCACCCAAGCCAATCCATCGCTCCCCCCTGCGACAACCACAACGACTTACAATACCCACTCCCCCCACTCCCTTTTTGCAAGGAACCCCCCCCCCCCTTCTCCCTCTAAAATCGCACCCCCCCTGCAGGTGCAGTCACTGAAAAACAGTATGAAAAACCTCCTATCACACCACCCCCACCACACGCGGCCGACCTCAACTTCAACTTTCCCAACACACCCTAACCCACCCACTTCCCGACCCGCTCCCCCCTGTCCCAACGTCCCGAGCCAACCTCATCAGCGCCACACCGTTCCCCTCGACGCAGCCTGGGTCGCCGTCCCACCAGCACTGCCACTCGTGGACCAACAAAATAAATGACCCCCCCAACCAACTCATGGTGTGGAGTCCCCCGGCAACCTTTTCTTTTTGAACTCCAACCAAAACTTCCCTCCACCACCCAACTACATCCCACCCCCCACCCCTCTACCTATCCAGACGGAACAAGACACAAAAGCACCCCAGGTCTCGAACACCTGCCCGGCACCAACCCCACCTGGGCAAGAACGTCAACTCTTCGACTTTATCAAGGTCATTCCGTTTCGGTGATTTTCTTTACCCACACAAAACCTCCTCCCACTGCCACCCAACCAACAACTGATGTTCCCCCCACTCACCCCACCAGTCTCAGAACCCATTAAGCATATGCCCACCCGGCTCTCCACCACCACGGCAGGAGAACCCTCTCCGCGTGGGGCTGTGGGCGACACCACCCTCTGACAGACCCCCCACAACCACACACCAACGGTGAGTTTACCTAATGGAAACACTGGGGTACACGGGAAAATACTATCACCAGAAACACCTGCTTTCCACCCACATCCAACCCTCCCCCGTTCCCTCTTTTCCACTTCCTCTGGACCATTCGTCTTTCCTCACAACTCGACACACAGCCGTCAATCCCCGGGAAAGACGTTCACACCTTTCTTGCGGCTAAGGGCCTCCACCCCCTTCGTTATTCCCAACAACCCCACCATCCTCCCTGAACCAATACCCCTTTTTCACCAACCACACCCCACAAACCATCCTACCATTTCTTTTCCTTTGGTGCCCTCTTCCCCCCATCCACAAAAGACCGCTGGGGAACGTGCTGCGCCGACGCTCGAAACCTGCGGAATAGAGACAGCAGCCCAACTTTCAACATCTCGCGGTCCCCCCGGTCCAGCATTGGCGCGCAAGAGCGTCCACCTCTTTTTCTTGGCACAACACACCATCTTCTCCAACCGCCCTCCTCCGCCCCCCCGCTCGCCATCGGCACTTCACCCCGGTGCGCCCGACTCGCTCCCCGCGACAGACAACGAGGCCCCCCACACAGCAACACCCAACCACCCCCCCTGCGGGTTTTCCCCACACGCGCCGTCATCACCCGGGCCCCCCGCACCTCCCCCCCACAACAACCCCCCCCGACCCGCTCCCTCGCTTGCGCACCCCGCGCCCACTCCGCGGCGCCACACCCGGCTTCTTTCCCCACACCAACCCTCGCGGCAGGGCCCCTCCGAAACGGCACGGCGGCTCCCCCCCCCCCCCCTCCCCCCACCCCCATGGATCGCCACACGCTCTGAGTACTCTCCCCGAGAAGGAGAGTAGTACCCCACACCACTTCCTGTTCCCTTTTGTTGAATTCTTTTTTTCCAGACACTTTTTTTAGTTTTTTTTTTTTAACACACATTTTTCATTTAAACCCCCAAACCTTCAGGTCACACCGAGAAACCCTACCTTTCACCCCACCACCCAAACTCTTTTTCCCCCAATTAAAACCCCCCCCACCCCCCCACCGCACGCGCCCCCCCCCCGAGACCCACCACCCCCACACCCGGCGAACACCCCGAAGATTCCATATTCGAGACACAACAACCCACCCTTCTGTCCCCTAGTCCGTTTTTTTGGCCACACCAAAGACCGCGGGTTTCTCCTCTACCTTTGACAAACCTTGATACACACAATCCCTCCCCCCCCCGGTAAGACCCAACTTTTCCCGATCACCCCAGACCCCACCCTGTCCCAACTACCACTGGCCGCCCGACCCCCACACACCCCTACGGCCCACCAGACACAACACGACGGCCCCACACCGTCAGAGAAGAACGAAGTGGCCAGGCGACCACCAAACACCCCCACCCAGTTTTTGCTCGTTCAAACAAAACAACACTCACACACACAACGTCCCTTTGTCAACCACACCACCCATCCCCTCACCACCTCGTTTAAACCCCCCACCCTAACTACAACGATCCCCACCTAACACCCCCAACCCCAACAAATTTCCGCTCGGTTAACGCCCAAAAACAACCAAAAAGAAAACCCCTCCCCCCCCCCCCATTCACACCACCTCCCTCACCTGGCTTCCCCCTTCGCACCATTATTTTTCCCACCACAGAGACGTGCACCTCCAATCCCTCTTCCCCCACTCCCCCCTTCACCCCTACCCTTCTCTCCCTTTCTCCTTGCTCGAAACCCAAACCCCCACAAGCTGTGACAATGGAATCGCTTCCGTGGTGGATTTTTTCCCTACGCGCCCAAAGCCACCACGTAATTAACCTACCCCTCTTCCCCTCCTGCCTGCCCCACCCCTCTTCCACTTCCTACCCACATTCAGCCCCACCACCACCCCACAAACAACTCTATCAAATCGAACCAGGTCCCCCGCACACATCCAGTACCGACCGACATCCCCAACCTCCCACCCCTCACAAGACACCCTACCCCTCCTCACCCACTCCCCCACCCCCCCAACCTGTCGTCTTCCGCCTCGGCCTCCCTACAACCTGGGCCCCCTGAACTCTCCACCACCAACAAAACACCCCTCGGTTGCAGAACAGGACGGCCGTCCGCGAAGCATTTCTTTATATTTGCCACCACGCCGGCTTCCACATCACTTTCCACTCTGCGCCCCCATAATTAGCCAAGACCAAAAACCTTGCAGCCAGCCCCCTAGCCCTCCTTGCCAACACATCCCTGTTTCTTTTTTCACAACAAGCCCGCCTACCACAACGCAAACCCCCCCCACCCCACACCCCCAACAAACTGTTGTTTGGTTCAACCAACAACCATCCTCAACCCCCTTTTCTTGTGCAGTCTAACCTGCACTATCCTTCTGCCCTGCCCCTGCCTCCCCCACCACCCGAACTTATCACCTGCTATTCGGAGCTGGCCCACCACCAACCCCCTCCACCCCCCCCCCCAACCTGAAGGGCGCAAAACCCACACCCCACACACTTGCTTTTTCCCTCCCAAAAATATAAAAACACCACAACAAAACCATCAACTTGCTCCACCCCTGGCGTGCTTCTCCTTTTTCTCTCCCACACACGCCGGCCCCGCGCGGAACGCCTACCGACCGTGACCAAAACATGGAACTTCCCCCCTTTTGATGCACTGAGTGATCACACTTGCCTAGTACCCCCAAACCCTTCACCCTCGGCCACCCCTTCCCATTCCACCCACAAAACACCCCCCTCGCACTCTTTCTCCCCACCTAACATTCCCACTTCTCTCCTGCAGACTGCGCACCACTTCGGACCAAACGTGCCCCCCAAAAGAGCTCCTACTCACCGCCAATGGGCACCGGCTATACAACGACGGCACCAACCGCCATATCATGGGATCACTTTTAACGCACAACAACCGACTGAAATTGCCCGTTGGGTTATAACCCCACCTTCGTTTATCCCTCTCCATGATATGGAACCCAGAGCCACATTTACCCCACAACACCTCCCCCAGCTCCCGAAGTAAGTCCACACCAAACCTTTTCCCCCCCCCACCACCCATCACAGATACCCCCACATAAAGACCCCCTACCCACACCCCTGCGTTCTTCTTCACCTTGGACATCACAAGCGCACACACTCGGTCGACTAGCACTCGAATTCACCCGCGTCCACCCCCCACCACCCGACCGAAACAAAAACAAAGATAACCCCAACATAACCCAAATCACCTTCCCCACTTGCAACTGCCAAATTGAAGTGCAACAGAAATCACAGAAAACACTTTTACACATGAAAAACCGTCCAACAAACTATAAAAACTCGAATCAAAACACCTGGGAGAAAAGCCACATCACAACAACACAATTAAAACAAAAAAAACGGTCATGTGCCCACCACAACGGAAAAAACACAAACCTTGTGAACTCAAATTCGAGATAAGCACAAAAATTTAAAATATAGAGAGAGCAAAAATAAAAAACACGCTGGCACTAACCAATAGAGAAGTACTTCCAACAAACAAACCAAACAAGTACACACAAACAGAATCACCACAGCAACGGCAAATAAACAAACAAACTCCAACTCTGAAAAACCAAATCATACAAGACCTCATGAAAAGGCACAAACAAGTATATGAACCAACAAAATAATTTAAACCACATGACAAACACTTTTACACAACAAAAGACCAACCTGAAAACCTGAAAATAGAAAACTGGTGTGACAAGATAAGTACCGGCAAAAACCAGTCAAATTTCGTTCCAACCGACGAACGTTTACACAAATTACTCTGTTTCCCCTCCCTTCGTGGCTGTTGTTTTTACTCTCCCCCTTAAGTACTTTCGGTCCCCTTCCGTTTCTTAGGCAGTTTCAACCGAGGGTTCCACTCACGCAAGTTTGCAAGCCTGTCAGACCGCGATCTGAATCTGGGGGCGAATGGAATTCATCCCCCCCGATTATCGAAGCCTCTTTCTGGACGACTACCCCCCTCTATGCCTTTATTTCAATAGAAATCACCTTACCTTTTTTCCTGATCCAAATGCGATATAAAGAATTCAAAAAGGGAGCGGCTTCCGTCATCTCCAACTTTAGTTCGATTCTCAGAGGCTCTTTAGTCCCTCTGCTGTGGTACCCCAGACGCTTTCTACCTCAAAGTGGGGATTCTCTCACGCCGTGTGCCTCCGTGATCCTACCCGGACATGGCAAAAACTTCTTTTTAGCGAGATGTGGGAGGCTTGTCTTCACTTTTTGTCGTTTTCCGCTGGTTTGCCCATTTCCCATGCGTGGTGTTTTCCTTGAACTTCTTCTTACGACGCTTCCGTGTTTTTTGCGGGGATGATTCGCAGTAGTAGCAGTGTTCCGCGGGTAGGCCGCGGAACCTTCATCATAAGATCTTGTAAGTCCCCTTTAAAAGGTTACGTTTCCCCTTGCCGGGGGTTTTTTTTCCCTTTTTTGGGGAGTTCTTTTCCCCCTTCTGGAGGTTCCCCTCTGATCGACGTAAAAAGATCTTTCTCCGTTAGAGATTAGAATGGAAAGCAATTCTCAACCTGCAAACTCTTTCTTTTTTTTCTAGATTCTCCCTAATCCCACTTTTTCAGCGCGCGCAAAGGGTCATTTACTAGGATAACTTCCGGCCCCATACGGATCTTTGTCCCATTGAGGCTTTCCCTTTTTTTCTATGTCTCCCCCCGAACTCGCAAGCCCGACCCCTTTTATCTTTTTGAATTCATTTTGGATTCTTCTTTTCGGCTTTCGGATCAGGGAATGCATGCACGCAGGAGTCTTATCTGGTTAGCGTTTTACCTTCCTTTTGACTTGGTCCGATAGTATCAATTCTCTCTTCCCCTCTCCCAACTTCCTTCTATCTTCTTTTCCTCTTTTATCTAGTCGGGCCCCTTGGTAGGGTCTCCTTTAATAGGATAGCACGGTCAGATAACGGATTAAAACCCCTCCAGAGATCCTTGGCTCTTCTCGTTTATCTTCCCCTAAGAACTTCCCCGCAGACCCCCCCCGCCCTTTACCCCCCTCTCCCGGACCTAACAGGTTTCCCTTTTTTCCTGTGATTATCGTCCTTCTAGGTCGGGATCCGAGACGTTTACGATCCTCTTCCGGCTGTCAAAAGATACTTCTTTTTCGTGACGCCGAAGGGACCCGTCCTGTCTCCCCCGCGCCTCGGATGCCGTAATTCCCCTATGTTTTCTCCCCTTCTCCTTTTTTGCAATTTTTTCTTTGGGTAGGCCCCTTCTAATTTTTTTTGGGCGATTCCAGATAATGGTTGACTTCGCTCTTGGAAGAACCCTGCCTGCGTACCGAGTTTTTTTTATGGTTCTTTCCCCGGTCCTTTTTCTTTTCTTTGATTCCTTTCCATCATGCTTCCTTCCGCTTGGGAAGCCTTTTCCTGAGACGATTCCACCGTCAACCTCGCAGAGTGAACTTTTCCTCGTAGCCTCACACCCGGATCCCCCGTAGTCGTTTTTTCCCTTTTTCCAAATTTCTTTCCTGACACGTCCTTGGTAAGGCAGCGTTTTATGTCGGTTCGATAACGGCGGCCGGCTTTTGACGCGTAATACACCCCCCTTTTGCGTTGCGGCGCTTTGTGACTTCCCCCCCTGTGGAGACTAGGATGTCCCCCTTTTCTCTTTAACGACCCCCTCCTAATTTCTTCAATGTTTCTGTTGTCTAGCATCATTTGACAGGAAGCCGGCAGGGTGAGTCTCTTCATAACAGTCATCTCTTTTTTTATTTTCCCGAATGGGGCGTCCTTTCCTTTCCCAATTACTCCCTCCCCCCTCGATCTTTCCTTCTTTGAAATTTCTCTTTGTGGCAATCGGTTTGGACAAAAAACGTTTTCCCCGACGGATCGATCAAAGGAGGAAGGTTTCCTCGCCTGATGGCGGCGGGCGCCTCTTTCCCGCCCTCTCCCTCCCTTTTAAACTACCTTTCGTCCCTTGTCAACCCTACACTTTTTTCCTCTGGCGACTTTACCCCAGCAAACTTGTTCATACCTTTTTGTTTCCATTTTCAGCGACGCCCCCCCGTCATCCGCGTTTGCTCTTCGAGTAGTCTCCCTTCCTATCCCCCTTCTCCCTTCCGCTGTTTTCTTTTTTTTTTTTCCGGAAACTTCCATTTTTTCTTCTGAAAGCCCCCCCCCCCCTGTCAGAAGTTGATTGGGGGGCAAGGGTAGAGCAGTTGCTCTTCCCCCCCGTCCATCCCCTTTCGTTTACCACCCCATTATCCGTTCTCTCGCCTTTTTTTCCCTTCAATTTCCCCTTTTTACGTCCGCCGTGAGTGTTTCTTCGAGTCTCGATGCGATGAAACCTTACCCCCCCCCAGGAATCCTTTTTTTTCCTGATCCTTGATCGTTTGTGCGGGTTCCCCCAACTTAGGCCCCCTGGTGGAGGCTTTCGAAAGCCCCGTCTGGCAACAGGCTCCAACTCCTTTTTACCTCTATCCGGCCACGGCTTTTTCTTTAGCCCCTGCGCCGCTTTTAACAGTTTCCATTTCTCTCAGGTTTTTCGTTTTTTCCCGCCACGGGACACGGATATTGAACTGAGGCTGAGCTGCTTTTTTTTCCCACTTCCTCCCCCCGCTTCTCTTGTGAGGAACCCCCCTTGCTACAGCCGCCCCCCCTGCCGCGTCCTATTTTGGTGCAGATGCCTTAACCGCCCTGTTTTCCGGTCGATGCCTCTTCCTCGGATTCCCCCCCCTCTCCTCTTAGGACTTAGTTTCCCGCGTCCGAGTAAAACACCGAGTTTCTTCCCGAAACGGACAGCATTTTTCCGTTTCGTATGGGCCTTCCTTTTCCCATTCTCTTGACCTCTAAAATCCTTATGTTTCCTGGCGAACAAGCCGCCCCTAAATAAGAGGACCACCCCTCTGCCCGCTTTTTCATCTCCCCTTCGTCTTCCTTCTCTTTTGTAATTCCTTTCTGCTCTGAGTAACGAGGCCACATCGCGACTAGCCGGGTCAGCAATGTTTTAGTAGTATTGTCCCCGAGCCAGGTGCTTTTCTGGCCATTCTCACCCCCCAACTTTCCCCTTCCCGAATCCCCTCGAGCACCATGGGATGAGCAGGGTGATGTCTCGGGATGGACTTAGATCTTTTTTTTTTTTTATTCTTCTTGTTTCTTTTCCCTTTCCCTTTTAAAAAACTGTATTTCGATGCGGATGCTTGTCGGAGAGGACATGTCCTCGCGTTCAGTCGGCTCTCCCCCAACCTTCTGATTTTATCATTCTGTGACTCCGACGGAACGTAGCTCCCCCGTCGATCAGTTTAAACCCCTCCCTGCCTTCCTCAAAGTTTTCTTTCATCAAGTACCTCAGGGGAGAAAAGCTAAGACTCCATTTTCCTCCACTCGCGCCCCCCCCCCTACTCCCGGTGCTAGGATGCTGAGGATAGATTTCGCAGGGTGGATGTATATGGGTTTCCCTTTTCACCCTTTTGGATTTTCCAGCCGCTTTCCCTTTGTCTCCCCGTTTGAAAAGCTCCGGTTTTTCGGCGAGAATGTATCGTATCTCCGACTCAGCCTCCGTTTCAGAAGACACGGGGTCCCCCAGACCCTAGCGCATCCCTTCTTCTTTAATCATCCTTCTCTTGTGATTTTCCCGGGACTGCCCGGTAGGAGTTTGCCGCCAACAACCCCTGCGTTTCAGTGGAGCTTCTGCTCTTGATTGCGATCTCTTTTTCACTTTAGCCCCCGCTCTTCCCCGGTTTTCCGGCCCCACCATTATGTCTGTTCTTTTCAAAGAGGCGAAGGCGCGTTTTTCCCGCACCGCCCCCCTTTGTCGTTTTGTCTCCGAATACCCACCGCCTTTCCTCCTTTCCTATTCCTCTTTTTGTGGGCGTGGCGGGTTCTGAATAGGCACCACCATCGGAGGTCCTTGGCGTCCCTTTTCTCCCTCATTTCCCTTTTTTTTTCTTGAATATTTGGTCATTCCAGAGTGTTTACCGAGCTCCTTGATAAAGACTTCACCGTCTTTCACCTTTCGGTACGCTGGCAGAACCCTCTTACGTGATCGTACTTTTTTTTCCTGGGCTTCGGCTCTCCTTGGCGGCTTCTTTCAGCATCTGCTCGTTTGCTGGAGGCATGGCGAATGCCCCACCATTGGTGGGCCAGAGGTTTGGTTCAAATCCCCCCTCAAACGTGTTTTTCTTTTCTTTGGACCCTCCCCCCCTGGTTTTTCCTTTGTTTTTCTTTTTATTTTTTCGCACCTGACAATCATCTTCACGGCGTACGTTGGTTGCATTGCAGTGTCGAACCGTATATAAGGATTGTTTTTTCCTTTTGTCTTTGGCCCAGATGTCAACGTCTCCGTTCTCCCCTGCCCCAAACCCACAAAATTTTTTTTTTTTGGTTTTCCAGCTTCGCTGGCCTTTGTTTTTGCGTACCCCCCCATTTCGCGAACCCGCCGGTTCTCTATTTCTTACTCGTTCTCCTTGTTTTGTTTTGATTTTACGGCCTTTCCCTTCCTCCAAACTCCGTTGATGGCGTCGCGTCGTAAATTTTGGGTAGTTTCCTTCTTGGAAGCGCGAATGCATTCGCCGCGAGGGCTCCTTTGTTTTTTTTTTTCCGCCAGCTTCCCTGCGAGGATTTTTCAAACCCTCCCTCTTGTTTTTTCCCTCTCGGCCGATTTCCCCGCTTGTCCTCCTCCACGCAAGTGCACCCTGGTGCAGACCTCGCTTCCCGCTGGGGCGCCTGGATTGTTACCCCTCCGATTCTAGGCCACCCCCCTTTCCCACGTCCTCCCCCCCCCCCTATCTACTTTCTGTGGAACTTCTTCAATCACCATGTCGTCTTCCTGTCATGAATGCGAGATCCAGCACATGTCTTTTCCGGGAAGCGGCGTCCTTTCCATGTTATTTGACCCGGGACTGGTCTTTTTTTCATCAGGTTCGCCGCCCCCTCTTTCCTCTTCCCCCCCGCTTGCCCCCATGGAGTTCAAGTTGGGGATTCGCGTCAACGCGCAACGACGTGATCGGAAACTCCCCTGGGCCAAACGCGGCTTCAGATCTTTCGTCCATTTTTTTTTTTTTGGACCCCCCTGAGTTTTTCAGATTTTTTGTTCCTTTTCTCCTTACTAAACACGCTTTGCCATTTCGTACAGGCCTTATTTGGATCGGTCAGTAGATCGTGTTCGCCAAGCGGCGTTCCCCTTTAAGAATTATCTATCTCCAGTTAACCTTCCCCGCAACCCTTCTTCTTCTTTTTTTTCCATTTTTCGCACAAATCTCTCCCCACAGTATCTTCGCCTCCCCCAGCGCTTCGAAGGGAAAGTACAGGAAGCCCAGGCCACTTTAAAAGTCCGCGTAGTTCCTTGAAGAAACTTTCGTTCCCCGCATAGCTCTTCCCTGAGAAGGTTTTTTTTCTTATTTCCACATTCCGCTACGGATAGTTTAGCTTTCTCTAGGCTAGGGACACTTTGTATCCGAAATCGTAAATTCAGCAGGGATCTTAGTCCATGGGTGACGCTTCCTCCTTATGTTCCTTCTTTTTTTTTTCTTTTCTTCTCTCCAGGTCCCTCAACAGCACAGTCTTTTTGATCATTACCTCTTTCGTGTCGATCAAGATTTCACTTCCCTTTCACAGCGCAAGGGCCCGGCTATACTCCGTTGTTGTTGTGAGAGAGCTTTTCCTTGACGTCCTGCGTTTGTTTTTTTTTTTTTTTTTTTGTGTTTTTCTTTTGTTGCGCTTCTCGGAAGAATGAATCCGTTGCCCAGGCAGAGCAAGTACCTTCATTGCCTTTTTTTTGGCGCTGTTGCGTTTCCCTTCTCTCCCCCAAAATGACAGCATTGCCCTCCAGACATCTGCACGTCGGCCCCCCCGTCCTTCTCTCTACAGGTGATTCTTGCTTTGCGAGGTAGGGAGACAGAGACAGTGTACCGTCTGGTCCTCAGCTGTAAAAAATCTTCTTCTGTTTTTTAGTTCTCGGAGCTTCACTTTTCTCGACTCTTTACTCCTCCCCCCTTTTCTCTTCTGCCGCTTCGCATTTTGGCCTGGGATTCTGGTGCTTCCATCCGCCCGATGGGCGTCCTCTTCCCCAATCCGTGGAATTTCTTTATTTTTCCCCCCCCGGCTGGGTCTCCTCCCGTCTTCCTGTCAATGTTTACTGGAATTGACATAGACGATATTCGGATTCTGCTGAAGTCGGGCTACGAGTGTCCCAGGTATCAGGTCCACTGTCCTTTCGTGCCCCCCTTGTATTTCGACCGTCACTCCAACAACTTCGGCCACTTCGAGGGTTTCCGACGCGCCCACTTTTTTTTCAAGACGTCTCCCCCACCCCCCCATTTTTTTCGTTCACGGCGGGGCACCTTTTTCCCTTTTTAGCGAACCCCCCCCCCTTGGCTCTCTTTTTTTTCTTTTTGGTGTCTCCTCCCTGATGGTGGCGAACTACGGCAGAAAAAGTTCCGCCGCCTCCCCTTTAATCGAAGACATGTTGCCCTTTTTTTGATTTTTTTTCAAGTCTGTCCTATAGCCTTTTGCTGAAGACGCAGGTCACGCTTCCCGGTAGTCGGGCCCTTTCACTCATTGGGGCGATGCCTGCATTATTGACTTTGAGCGCAATCAGGTAGCCCAGCAGGTCGTTTTTATGCTCCGTTTCCTTTCTGGAGTTTCTTTTTCTTTGTCCCCACCCTTTTTTCTTTAAGGTCTTTCTGACTCCTCTCCTAATGCTTTTTGGCCGAGCACACCGAGAGACTAGGAGGACCTCCCCAATGACAGCAGCAGCCCCTCACCCGGTGGTGAGACCTTACCTATGAACTTTTTCCTCCCCCTTTCACTTTTTTCCTTAGAATTCTCTTTCGAGTATTTTTGCTCGCAATAGCGGCGAACACCGGCGGGTTTTTTTTACGCTGTTTCTCCCAGAAAACAGGCAGCTGACTTTCACCCCCCCGAAGAAGTGAATGGTGGGGGCCTGGTCTTTTTTTTCGCTTTTGTTCCCCCCGGTCCCCCCTTAGAACCCCTTCCTGAGAAGGAGTGCTCGCACGGAAATTGCCCACCACTGGGACGTCCGCCTTTTCCTGAGTATGAGAGGCCCTAGCTTCAACACGGCCACCAATCCACTTTGGCCTTCCGTATTTTCCCTTTCTGTTTTCTCTTGGTGCTCCCCCATATGTTTTTCCACATGGTGTCTGCATTCGCAATGAACCACTGGGCAAAAGCTTGATATCTCCCCCCTTCCTGTTTCGATGAAAAGTTCCTTTCTTTCCCTCCGAACTTCGCCCGCGAACATATCCCAAAGTTCCCCTTGCCCGATCAGGTTCTCATAGTAAAGCCCCAGTTTTCCCGAGTGATCAGATTGATCTCTTCATTTTTCCCCCTCTTGTTCTGACCCCTTTTTTCAAACTCTCTTCCTCCTGAGTTGACACACACCCTGGCAGAAGCATCACAGCCGAGTCCAGTATGTTTGGGGCAGATGCAGGCCGACCTGGCCTCGTGGAGGAACTTTCAACTCTGCTAATCTCCCTTTTCCCCCTTCCTTCATATTCTTCCCTCAGGGACCTTCGCGGCTGCAAGCGCACGCGTGAACCCCCCCCTTTCCAGTCAACCAAGTCCTTATCCTTTTTACACTCTTTTTTTCAATTTTTCTCTCATCTTCCTTTTCCTCTGAGTAACATGACAACTCAGGAGGTGTGCGATAACCGCCGCGGTCCCTTCTATTCCACCCACCTTTAGTATTTCCGTGAGGGATTGCGACGAGACCTCGGAGGCTTCCAGGTTTATCCGTGGGCCCCCCCCCCCTTTTCGTTGTTTGGAGCTCCCGCTTTCCCTCGACCCTCCCTCTTCTTCTCACATTCCTTTGAGGCCAAAGTAGAACGGCTCCTTCCCCAGGTGCTGGCTGACCTTCACCCACGCGTTTCCCCTCACATCGTTTTGCCTTTCTCTTTTTCCTTCGTCGCGCTTTTTCTTTCTCCCTACCTGAAAGTCGTGATGAGGCAATGCCTTTTTATTGATGGCATTTAACCCCTGATGGTTTCTGCTTGTTTTTTTTGAAACTTCTTCCTTGAACTTCTTGATTTTAGTGTTGGCTCTGGGGTGACGATCCTGAAACGCTAGGACACTGCTGTTTCCGCTTGGTCCCTCACGACTTTTCACCCCTTTTCTCTCCCGGACTTCAATTCAGGCGGCCCAGAAACGATTCCTTCCGCTCCATCCCGCTAAACCTGCCTCCCCTCCTCGTGATTTCTTTCCTCTTGTTGATGTGTGGATGTATGTCTTGTTTTCGCTCCCCTGGTGCTTTCAGATTGCTTAATTTGATCGAGCCCTTTCACCTTCTCTTCTCCCCCTTTTCCTCGTTCCCGGTACTCTCAGCCGCCTTTCCCGTTTACCGCCGCATCTTGGAAAGAAGCCGGACAGCCCGCTTCCAATCCACTCCTGATTCCTGAGTCACTTTTTCTTTTCCCAGGCTTTTGTGTTCGCTCCCCCAACTCTGGAGTTTCAGGGTGAGGCTCGGGGATTCCTTTTTATTTTCTTCTCCCTCCTCACCTCCTCTCCCTCCCTGAAACTCTTGTTCCTGTTTATGATAAAATAGGTGTTACTCTTTTGGTTTTAATTATGCCTCGTTTAATTTTGTCATTTTTTACCTTTTCTTTCATCTCTACTGCCTTTCCTTTATATTTCGTTTTTTTACGTTTTAAAAAAGATGTTGGGTCCTTGTTAAGGCATAAACAACATCTGGACGGGATGTGGAGTGATGATATGGCGTCAGAGAAGGGTGCGGGTTTTCACTTTTCTCTTTTTCTATTTCCCCCCTCTCTGTAATCTTTCTTCTTCTTTACTGTCGGTAACGTTGCCGAACATGGATCTTCCAGAGGGATGTTCCTTTTTGCCCTTGGCTTAGTCCATCTCCCTTTGCCGCTCCTTTCCTTTTGCCTGCCCCTTTTGTTGACTCCTTTCATTTAGACGAATGCAGCCGCCAGGTGGGCCAGATTTTGTTGCCAAAAGCCCACCGCCTAGACTTCGGCCTATCGGCCCCTACCAACATGTTCCCTGTTTTCCTTTGTTTCCTCCATGAACTTACTCATCCACGTCGGAAGTCATTTGGTGCCACTGACGTGCGCGCCCTGAGAAAAATTTTTTCTCCTGTTCTTTGATTGTTAATTGTTGACCTCTTTCCTTGACGTCGGGAGACCCCTTCCTTTTCTTTCTGAATCTCCCCTTCCCCCTTAGGGTTTTCTACCCCCCGAGGGACACGGCCGGTTGTTCCTCCTTGCATCGCCTAATCGACTTTTCCCCTTTTTTCTAGCTCTTCTTTGAATTGAAATACCCCCCCAGTATGAACAGGGTTCAGGGAATCAAAGTCTCTTCGTAAACAGGATTTTCACTGCATGGCCCGCGGCTTGCATAATGTGTTTTTCCTTGCGGGAGATCTTGTTTTTTGCCCTCCAGAATTCCCCCTAGTCGGTTTTCTTCCCCCGTACAGGACTTTTCGCGAAGGACTGCGAAGCCGTGTTTGTCCCCTCATTACGCCACTCCAAGTTCAAGTTCTACCTTTCGACCCTTTTTAGACCCCTTTTTCAGGATTTCTTCCAATCGCGTGAATCGAAGGCACACCCCTCAGTTAACACAGACTACCCGTCCTTTGGATGACCCGGAATACTAAATAAAAATTCCTTCTTTTTCCATGACCTGCTAGCCCTTCCCCTCCAAAGGGAAGCTTTTCTTTTTTCCCTTCTGACCCTTTGCGGGGAATGGTCGTGCGGGAATACGTTCCTGTTCCCTCGCCACCAAGCATCTTTTGATCAACAACATTAGAAGCAATGGAGTTTGGGGCTTTTTCTTTTCTTTCCCCCTCCTTCGTTGTCGACCCCGCCAATGGCCACACTCCCTTTTCGAGTTTTTTTTTTCGTTCCCCCTTCTGGGAGCTTTTTTCTTCCCCCCTTCAGGAAGTATGCGTTTGTTGCGTTCGTTTGAAAACGCGGCTCCGGGAACTCCCTTTTAGGCTTTTTTCCCGCGCTGGTTCGGAACTCTTTTTTCCCTTTTTGACTTTCCTCCTCTCTTCCTCTATTTCAAATTTTTTCCCCCCGGTACCCCCTCCCGACAGTATGAGCGCCGAATGATGGGGTGATTGCCCAAAGTCGCCGTAAAAAAGATATACCCCTCTATTCTGACGTGCCAGAATACCAGGAGCCCCTTGGCCTGCCTTCCGTCGCGGTTTTTTTAAGCCCTTCTTTCCTCCAAGAAAGCAGAAGCGCGTTGTCCCCCTTGCTCCAGGATCTTTATTAGGAGTCCCCCCGCATAAGGATCTTTGGACAGCTTCTTTCTTTTCCCTCTATGTTCTAACCTCGAAAGCCACCCTATTTTTTCTTTTTTTTTTCCTCCTTTTGCCTTTATACCTTTCTTTTTCTGTCTTTTCTTTTTTCGTCCTGTCATTGAAGCCCCTTCCTCAGGCAGGATCTGGTTCAAGCGTGGTGATCATTTCAGAGCGGCCGTTTTCGTAAGAGTCCCCATTTGCAACCTTCTTTCCAATCCGTTGTTTGTTATCTCTTTTTGCTGGTTTTCATTTCCTACGGATATCTTCTTCAGTACCTGATCAACCTTGAACAAGAGATAATGGCTCCTTCTAGTGCATTCCTGATAGAACCCCGACTCCCTCAGCCCCGTTTTCTTCCCCCCGCGTTCCCCAGGACTATATATCCATTTTTCGTGTGGTAGGTTTATTTTTCTTCCTTTCAAGTTTTTCGAGACCCGCTGTCAAAAGATCCCTCTGATGTGGGAAGCCCGCGTCGAGCCTGCGCACCGTCCCTCGATTTTCGTACGCACTACTTTGCTTTATATGCTTTTTTGATCTTTTTTTTAAATGGCTTTCCCTTTTCGCGCTGGGCTTCTTAAGACCGATACTTGTTTACATTTTTCCTTCCGCTAGGCTGGCGATAATAATCCCTATTTTGGTTCTTCTTTTTCCTTTGAGACCTCTTTGGGATCTTTTTTTTCCGTTCTACACCTGTCTAACTGTCTACTGAGCTTCTACAGCCGCCGTCCACCGGCAGCGCGTGCCCCTGGGAACGAGTTTTCGCCAGCCCCCAAAACTCTGGCCCCTCCTTTTTTAATCCCTTCTCCTGTTAATTCTCCAAATACTCTTGACGCCGCGTTTGGCAATGTCGTTCTCACGGCGGGGAAACGGTCGTTTCCGCTTCCAAAATTGGCGTACTCATTTTCGTTTTGGTGTTCTCTCCCCCGCAATGATTTTTTCCCTTTTTTGGCGAACAGATTCTCCTTCCCCTCCTCGAATGTTTCTTTCTTCCAAAGTTTAGCATGTGTGGATTCTTTCAATTTCATTGACCTGACTACCCTTTTCTTTCGATTTTAACCGTACACTTTGTCTTCGGCTCCGTCTTTTTTTTTCTGCACGTCTATTCTTGCGTCCCATCCCTTTTCACCCCCAGGGTAGATCTGTTTCTTCACAGTCTCTGAGTGACTTTTTTTCATGGGCAAAAAGGATTTTGTCCTTTCGCTACCATTTTCCGTTTTCTTTCCTTTTGGGGGTTTTTTTTTTTTTTCCACCCCGATCCCCGCGGCGAGACCAAAGGAAGAAGCGAGTTGCCGGAACTAACCCTTTGGCTTTTTTACTTCCTACCCTCCCATGGTTTTCATATTTGTACTTTCCCTTTTTTTTCTCTCGTCACTTCTCCTTGAACGCCCTTCTTTCTCAAATCTCCTCCCCCCCGGCGGGTATTGAGATGGTTAAGCAAGAAACCATTTTTGAAGATGAAAGACCCCCCACCCCTCCTGAGTTTTGGGTTTGTAGGGTGTAGACCTGCCTTGCCCTCTTCCCCCCCTCCAAGTTCCTCCCCGAAGAGGTTTTTTCATTCTTTTTTCCCATTCTGGCAACCACTGGGAGTACTCCTTTCGAGCGTATGAGCGTGACAGCCACCTCAAGTTTTTCTGTCCTTTCTCTTTCCTTCCAACGGCTTTCCCCGCGGGGGTTGTGGGCGACCACTCTTTCCAACCATTTTGGCTGATTAGACACCCCTTTTTTTTTGCAACCCCTTGCTTGAAACTGATGAGTTTTGGCCTTTCCTACGGCCCTCTCTTTCCTCTCTCTCTCCCGTTACGATTTTCCCTCAGGTTCCAGCGTTACCGCCAAGGGAAACTCTATCAGCTTGAGCATCGGTGGGCATCCACTCACCTTTGACCCCTTTTTCCTAACGGCTATTTCCTTTGTGTGATCCCCATACCCTTACGCCAGCTGATTGTCTTTTTCTCTCCGGACCTCTCCGATGGGAGGGCAGACGACTATCAGTCGGATTCAGCAGATGTTCCCCCTTTCCCAATGATCCATTTTTTTCCCCGTTTCTCCCCCCCCGTACCCCTGCTTACCAAACTTCCTTAAACTTTTCTTTTTTTTTCCCCGAATACTTCCGCGCGGGAATAAGGTTCCTATCGTAACTGAATAAGAGGCTCCCATTCCCCTTAGGTTTTAGCGACAACGTCAGGCCCCCCCCCCTTTTGGACCACCTCCATAAAATTTTTACCCTCTTATTGATCTTCCCGGCTGCTTCAGGATCCCCGAGGAGGATTTCAACGGGCGTTCTTTTCTTCTCCACTCTATCTCCCTTTAATAGCTTTTTCCCTCCAATGCTTCGTGGCGGGAAAAAGTTTTTAGCGATATTCCCTTCTACCTTATCTCACCCCCGACTCAACCAAGTTCTTTTCCCATGACTCCCATTATCCCAGTTCCATGGAGAGTGGGTGATGGACGTCTGATGGAGCCCTCGGCTTTCGGGCTCATGAATGGCAGATGTCTCTCAAAGGTTTCTTCTTCTTTTGGCGTTTTTGATGTACCGGAGCGGGACATATCTAGCGTTTCAGAGTTATTAAAAAGGCCCTGATTGATCTCTTAACTAGGCCTTCCTACTTAACACTCCCTCGAACCCCCCCCCTTTTTATGGTCGCCATAAAGGATGCGCTCAGGTATGACCGTCCTGACTTCACCGAGGACAAGTTTTCATTCAACCTGATAGCCCTCCTTTCTCCTTCCCTTTTTTATAGTTTGGTCGTCTTTTTCTCCCTTGGTTTGATGCCTGTTCCTCCTGGGGCCTCACCTTCCATTGTGACCCTGCTATCGTTGCCCGAGCTGGTAATCCGTTACGCTTTCTTTACCTCCTGAAGGGGACCTGAAAACGGAAGCCGACTAAGAGTCTTTCAATACATCCTGTCGTCCTTTTGGATTTTTAATCTGAGTGGAAAGGAGGTTTTTTTGAACCACCTAATGTCTTTTTCGGACTCCCTTTTCCTCTCAGATAGGAGCTTTTATCCTCAGATATGGAGCGAGGAACCTTCTGTCCTTGATTTTCCGCCCCCCCCCCCCCCTTCCTTCTTTTTCAGCCATGCGGTCCTGTTCTCTTCAGTAAAATGTTGAATCGGCCTTGATCTTCGTGCTAGCTCCCAAGCTGGGGTGGAGGGTTCCTGCATCGGCACCACCCCTTCCTTGTTGGCTGATGGCTCCAGTTTGTGGTTTTCCCTTATTTCCAATAGTTTTTAGTTTCCTGCCTTCTTGCACCATGCAGCTCCTTTGGCTCAAGATGGACTGTCTTTCCCTTTTGTTTAGAATTTATGGGCCCTTTCTGTTCTCTTTCCATCTCGGGGCTCTTCTTTTCCCTCCTCCTTTAGGATACTCGATACGCATAATGATTTTCTTTCGTTGCACAAGTTGGGGACATGTCCCTCTGAAGCCGACACCATGGTTTTCTCGTTGTTTGAGAACCCCCACCGCGTCCCTCTGCAGCAGTGTGGAGAGCCTTAGGACCCTCTTAATCCTTTGTTCTCTCGCATTCCAAAAGTAGCATATCATTATCTTCCCGGCGGAAGTTCCGTTGCCCCCCCCCCCCCCCTTCTTTTCTGATTTGTTTTCCCAATTCCCTTATATCTCTTTTTTTAAGATGGGGTATGGTCCTTGTGCAAGAGTTCACTGCGAGTTTCTGTCCACCCCATTTTTCTCCCTTTTTCGTTTTTTTTTTTCTCTCCTTTTTGTAACCATATCCCCCCTCCCTAAGTGGGTCCTCCTTCTCTGACTCAGAATCCTTCGCGTGCTGGTTTCTCGCGTTCCGGAGCCTTCCCATGGTACCACGATTCACCCTTTTTCTTGGAATTCCCTTCTCCCTGTCTCACCTTTTTGGTCTTCCTGGATTGGAAGAGTCGTCTTCATTGGTTTTCGCGCCTTGAGAGCGGGTTGTGCTCGGTTCCGCCGAAGAAGGGACTCCTTCCCGTCTTGTTCCCCTCGAAGAGGCCCTTTCCTTCCCGCCTTTGTTTGTCCCCACCCTGTCCTCTCCCTTTTCACATTTCCTCCCCTAGATGACCTCTGGGGTAGACGGCGATCTCAATAACTTTCATCGAAGGCCCCCCTTAACCCCTTCTATGACTGTTCTGCCCCCCCTTTCTCACATGACGTTTCCAATGTCCCTTTTCTCCTCTCTTTAAAGGGCTCTCTTTCAACATGTCTCTTTGCGGGACGGGTCTGCATCGGGTTCTCCCTATTCCAGCGGAGTTCTCCCGGACTTTCCATTCCTCCTTGTCTCCCTTTTTGATTATCTTTTTACTTTGTGCCCTCTTCCCCCTCCCTGGCAAATGGCTTCGCGCGCTGTGGAGTGTGAACATGCATCCCATGGGTTTGGTCCTCTACGTGGCGATGCAAGTTTTTCTCTTCTTTTTGATGGCGTTGGCCTCTTCCTTTTCCGGCGGTTTCTCTTCTCGGTTTGCCCCGCGGGTAGACAGCGCCTTCAGCATGCTATACTAAGATCGCTCTTCGAACGTAAAACGGCCGACCTCCCTTGGATTCTCGCCAAGGCCTGTCGTCTTTCTGCCAAACTATCCTTTTATCTTTTCCTTTCCCCTTCCAGACTTTTCCCTCCCCCGGAAGACCCTTAAGCAGTTCAAGACGCCGAGTTTTCCTTTCACGAAGAAAATTCAAGTAGCTCGCCTCCTCGCCTTTCTCTTTTTTTTCCCCAAAAATCCGCCGATCTTTGACATGTATAAGGTTTCAACTGTCTATGTATCCCGAACTCCAAGAAACTCACAGTCCTGTTGCCGCAGTTAACATGGGTCTTCCCTTTTTTTCCTTGTGATGCTGTCGTTTTCTCAGTCTCTTGGCTCTCCTTTTGTTGATTCCTTTCCTTCACTGTTGTCAGTGGCGATCGTATTTCCGAGCGACACATCGCCCCCCGGTTCTTCCCCTCCTCTCAGTGTTGTTTTGCTTCCTCCTCTTTTCCCTCCTTTCGACCAAGTGAATACGGCTCCCCTCCCTTTGCTGTAACTTCCCTCTTGACCCAGCTTCGGAGATTGCGAGTTGAATCTGATAGAACTACTACAGAAGCACATCCTCCAATTCCTTCCTGGCCCTTGACGAGAAGACCCTTTTTTTTCTCTTCGTCTTGCGATTTTCCTTTTCCTTCGAAGTGTCCCGATTCCTTCATGTCTTCTTTATGTGGCTTTCATGGATCTTTCTGAGCACGGTTGCGTCGGATGCAGTAAGACTATCTGTGTTAAAGAAGAGGAATTGTCCCTTTTTTTTCTTCATTCGTCCCCCGCTGTCTTCCTCCATTACTTTTTGGACGTCTCAGTCTCTTTGGGTCGAACAGCCTCCTGATGGCGCTCTATCAGTCTTCTGGTTTTTAGGTTTTTACTTTGAATTGACATAGCAGATCTTAGGATTCTGCCTCTCGCTTCTACCCCTTTTCCGAAAATCCTCCTCGCATAAAGCTCCCCTCTTTCCTCCGAGCGCCTTTTCATTAACTCAAGCGTTGTCTGCAAAAGCAAACACCGGATCGGCCACTTTTTTTACCGCCCGGGATGTAATGTTAAAGACAGTCTCTTCACCCCCGATTTAATCTCTTTTTAATTTTCCAGACCCCTTCTTTCCTCTCCTCTTTCCCCTAAATGGCTGCTTTTTTGAGCGATCACTCATGCTTGGTGCGAAATCGAACCGATTCAGACAAAGTCACGCCAATCCCTCCTGTTTCCTCTTACTCCTTTATTTTCCTCATTATACTTCCCTCCTTTTGAAGAATCTGGTCCGGTGATTGGCGATGAGGGCATCCAGTAATCTTCGGGGTTATTCTGTTGTGAAAGAAGGGTTTTTTTTTTCTCTCCTTATGAGAGAGCAATCACTTGCTCCCCCCCGTTCTATTTTCTTCCCAGTCCTTTCCCTTTTCGTTGGCGTGCTCTTTGGTCAAACCCGTCTTCGGACGTTCTTTTCGCGAACTTTCAGTGTTAATAGACTTTTCTTGACGTTTAGAACCCAAACACGTAGAAATCGCTTCTCCCCCCTCAGCGCCTCTTTCCTCCTCCTTTCCTGCGAATCCCTCCCTTTTTCATTTTTTCCTTTCCATTTTAAGCGCCGAACGCGAGAAACCCCTGAGAGGGCGTATCTTCTATCGCCTAACCCAGGCGGGTCGCTGTGCTATCCTCACCTCCTAACACCAAAAACAGAAGAAGTTGTGTTGGGGTCAGGGTTTTTTCCCTTTTTGTGCTTTGTTACAGGTTTCTACATTACCCCCCTGCTTTACAACATAGCCGTTTCTTCATGGTCCCCCACCCCTTTTTCGTCCGCCGTTTCCTTTTTATGCTTTGCTCGGTGAATGCGATTCCCACCCCCTCCAGACTACAATGTTTTTTCTCCGGCTCTCCTTCTTGCCTCTTTTTTTGTGGGCCCCCCCCCCTATGGCCCCATGTTTGTCTGCATTCGCCATTCCCCCCACGGGGCCCAACGCCTCCAATCATGATGCGGACGTCCATCCTTATGGTGCGGAACTCCCGCTCTCTGCACAGTACTACACCCTGCCCTCCCTTTCTTTTTCACAGTCGGTTCTGAGAATGATCTTGAATCACTCGGCCCCTGAACAGTGTCCCCTTCCCCGTTAGACAAAACACACCTTCTTTTTCCTAAAAGCCACAGTGAATTTTTGTTACTTCCTTAACCCGCAACTCCCAAGCTTGGGTAAGGGCCTATGAAGATCAGGCACTTCGCATGTGATCCTCGAGGAAAAACAAGGTCCCTCTTCGCAGTAAGCGCGTGCGTACCCAGCTTCCCCCTTTCCTCCACCCGTAACAGTCTTGTTTCCGATGCTCCTCTCTGCGAGGGCCCCTCCGGTGCGCCGATATCACCCCGGCTTGATACCTTAGCAGCAGTGTGGCTTTGAAACCGCCCCCCTTTCCGCTCTCTTTTCTTTCCGCAAAGCTTCCCCGACCCTCTTCTCTTCTTCCGGATTATACCCGAGGGCGGAGGGAAAACCCTTGTCGCGGAGGACCGATCTTTCCCGATTATCGCGGTGACCCTAACTGCCAAATCCCCCCCCTTTTTTCAACATTCTCGCCTGCCTAAGTCAGTTAGCCCACCAAGACCACCCGGTCCTAAAGATTCCCCTCATTCTCTCAGCCCCCATTGAGATTTCGAGGGCCCCTTCTTTGAATTTTTTCTTCTGGTAGTCTGAATGGCAGCCTTCTGCAGCCAGAGCAACCGGTTAGCGGAGGATTTTTTTTGCCTCGTGCCCTTTCTTTCGCGCTTGCTTAACACCTTTTTCTTTTTATTCACATTGAGGTTGGGAAGATCTATGAAAAGTCCAATACATTGTCCCTCCGGTTTTCCAGCATTCCCACCCCTTTCTTTTCAAATCAATTCTGCAATTAAGTTCGACACGAACACGATTTCAAAGAGGGCTCAAACGCCTAACGTCTCCCATTCCCATGTGTTAAGATTGATGATTCCCTCTGTCTCTTTCTTCGAGACTTTTCAATGTACCTTACTGTTTTCAGAATTTTAATTGCTGATGCATATTAGCTTGCGATGGGCCTCTTATCTCCATCCTCCCGTTTCCCTTTCCAGCTTTGCCATAGGAGTGGAACCTGGAAGAGGGCCCGATTTCGTCTCACTCATACCTTATCCTCGTCGTGCTGCTTTTAGGCCCTTCTTCTTTTTTTTGAGCAACCCCCCTGCGTTTAATGTCCTAGGATTAAGTGATTTCCTTTGTCCCCTTGCTGAAGATATTTATTCGGCGGTGTCCCCCTCTTTATGACCCCTCCTCTTCAAGCTTTTTGTGACCTCTCTCTTCGAAATGCGGTTAACTGTAAGAGAATATATAACGAACCTTGCTTCTTAGGGAGATAGGAAATTACCGGGCTTTCTTTCCCCCCCATCATTACTCGTCTGTTGGCGTTTCTCAAGTTGTGGTTTATAACGCCTGGCTGTGAGGGTTTTGGTCATTCCGAGTGATTATGCCTCCACCTTCTTTTTCACCTTGAAGAAACTTTATTGGAAAGACTTTCTTACTGTTAGCATAGAGGGATTAGAAGCTACCTTTTTGTGTTTATCAAGCTTCCATGAATCATTATTTCTCCCCGTTTTTCCTTTTTTCTACACTGTTTCCCCCTCTCTGTAGAAACAATCCCCCAAGCGCCTTCCTAGGGTGTTTCTTTTCCAGGACATACATTTTTTGTATTGTTTTCTTTCTCCTCATTTAGATCTCCCCCCTCCCAGGCTTTCGTAAAAGTGGTGGCCATTTGACGAGCACTGAAGAACCTTCAAGTATATCTTTTGTATGGTAATGTTTCACCTCTCAACGGCTCCCCCCCCCACCCTTTTTTCTTTTTTTTTTTAATGATGTTGGCCTTGGTTTCTGGGCGTACCTAACGAGGAAAAGACGGGTTCGTTAGACGCTATCTACTTCTCCTTCTTCTCGCGTTGGTTTTTTTTTTGACCCTTTCTTCCCCGTTTCTTTTCTGGTAAGCGCATTCTCCGTAGTAACTTAGGTAGTTACGGCCCTTCACGAGCGGATGAATTGTTTTTCTTTGGCAGGGATGAGGCTCATCTTTCTCCCCGCCTCCCCCTAAGGAGATCCCCTTACCTCTTTTTCCTGCCGGAGTTTTTTCTACGTGTTGTCCCCCAACAGTCGTAGCAACTACACGCCCTTTGCAAAGATGGTGGCCTGCATTTATCGTGTTGTAGAATGGATTGACTGCTCTTCACCCGGGCCATCGCCCAAACCGCGACTACCCCTCTTCGCCCAATAATCCCCCCTTCACAGGCCGTATTAATGTAATGAACTCTATGTAAGAACATTTCTCCTTCATATTTCCTTAACCATGTTTTCCTCTTTCCGGGATAGTCGGGAGGCGGAACTCGCCCTATTTAGCACCCACCCTCTTTCTGACACCTCCTTTTTTAGGATTCCTCCCTTTTTTTGGGATCTCCTTCTGGTGACCTCTTTCTTCTCCCACGGACATGCCACGGCTTCAGAGAGATGTGGGAGACCTGTTCGTGAACAGCATCCCCTTTTCGGGTTACCCGGAAAGTGGCTATTGTGGCTGTGATCCGTCCACTCTTCTTTTCTTCACGAGTCCCCTTTTCCTTTTCTTTGATCTCTCCCTCTCCTTTGTTCGGCCCTTTCTCCTCGTTACTTCAGTCTTGCTATCCTAAGATCGCTCCGAAGTTCACCCGGTACCGAATCACCCGCCCGTCGTTTATGAGCGCCAGCCCCTTTATAGAGACCGACTTCCCCCCCTCTCTTCTGGACCCTGCCCATCGCTTCGACTTTTCCCAATCCTACCAGTAACCACAAGTTACCTTCCGCGTCAGCAGCATCATCCTCAAAGTTTTTCGCGTGACTTTTTCCCCTTTTTCCCCGGCCCCTCCGCATCCGGAATTTTGTTTATCGAGGATGGGAACTGTCTCCGACTTTACGCCCTCACTGTTTTTTTCCTTCCCTTGGTTTTTAAAGAATGGATAACCTTGTTCTGCTTTTCTTCTCTTATCAGTCCTCTTAGCTCCCCTCTTTTTCCGGTGTTGATAATTCCTGATCTTTCAGTGGCGATCCGTATTCCCTCTTTCTGAGAGGTACACAACTGCGCA
>Ga0179593_1481683_pt1 | contig 37481 bp, 48 predicted proteins | sample CZODoug2_1_08_16_FD_185931 | JGI IMG/M metagenome (GOLD analysis project Ga0179593, IMG submission 185931) | Vadose zone soil fungal communities from Angelo Coast Range Reserve, California, USA - CZODoug2_1_08_16fungal (PacBio error correction) | ecosystem: Environmental > Terrestrial > Soil >... | reverse complement strand
CTCTCGCCTTCCATTGGTTTATACCTTCGTTTGTTGTCATTCTTCTCGCCTTCAGCCCACCCGGAGTCCGGGTTTTGAAATGAATGTCCACCTCGGGATGGGCATTCTGCCTCTTCTTCTCACACCTTTCCTTTTCGTCGGATCGCCCAAGCTACTGACGCCAAAAGTTGCCAGCCGAACCCTGTGCGCCGTCTTTCTGATTTCTCACCCCCTCTTCGTGAAGCCCCAGAGAGTTTTCCCTTTGCGAGATGTCGCTCTTCGTCTTTCGGCATGTCCCTTCATTTTTTTTGCTAACTCTCTTTCTAATTCCTCTTTCGCCGAAGGTTTTTCCTACGCAGACTGTGTCCTCCGAGGTAGTCTGAATACCGCCTAACGCTTTGTTTTGTTTAACTCTCTTAACCTTTCTCTCCTTGAACGGACTCACCAAGAACCGTTCTCCTTTCTTCTCATAAAATAGTCAGAATCACGACGGCGTTGCCTGGCCCCTTCAACGTTCTACCCTTACCCTCGCTTCACCGTGATACGTCTTTTTCTTCGCCCGTTTTCTGCCTCCTGTGGTACTTCCCCTCTCAGTGAATGTTCTCCAGGCGGGCAGACCCACCTTGGATTCCTTTCTGTGTGGCCCTTGACAAGTCCCGGCCAAATCAGGAATGGGTGCGCCCCCGCTCATCTCGAACATCCTTCCCATGCCGCAAGCTTTTTTGGAGCCATCCCCTTGCTATCCTTTGACATGTGGTACGGGCACGATTTCTTCTTTACGAAATGGGCGCTCCCTTTCGTTTTAAATCACTCACTCTTCATGTGTTCCTTTTTACGATCTTCTTCGGACCCGTCTCTCCGGCAAACCTTTTTCTCCTGCTTGCCCAGGTAGACGGTTATTGGTATCACCCCGACCACACCACTCAGGCTCCCCCCCTCCACCAAGCTTCTGATCTCTTTTTCTATCTCTTGAGCCTCGGATCTCTCCTGTCATGCCTTCTTCTCCCTTGCAAAAGGTCAATTCTCTCGGGAGCTTTTAGAAAAGATTATCTCTTCCCGAATTCTCTCTAAAACGGTACTCCCTTAAGGGGATTTTCAAACCCCCTCTTCCTCCTTTTTTTCCCTACACTCAATGAAGGGCCATTGTACTGGTACTTTCCCCCAAACCTCTCTTTGCGCTTTCCTCGGGGAATTGAAACCCCCCCTTGTCCTGCTGCGGCCCTGTCCCCAAAAGGCGCTATAACAGTGCGGTTCCTGATGCTTTTCCGAAATCTGTCCGGCGTGTCGTCCCTATGCTTCGGTTGATTCTCCTACATTTTTAGCGGTTCTCGTTGCCGGTGATCCTCAGGCCCAGGCCCCTTTTCGCCTCCAGGCTAAAACTATGCGAGCGCCCTTTTTCCCCTCGTCCCCCTCTCCTCCTTTTCGGGTCTGCTTTCCCTTCTTGCGCGACCCTTGTTTAATGACAAAGTTGCCTTCCTAAACCGCTTGACTTTACTTGTTGAGTTTCCAAACCGCCTCCTATGTCTCTCTTACCTCCTTGTTGTGTTTATGATTACCTCGCTGCGATCCCCCACCCCATCTTTACATTAAGAGGTTCTCGCGGTCACGGGAGTTCCCAGTCCGTTCAATCCCGCCTTCCTTCGAGGTATTTTCGAGCCGCTTTTTTCCTTGTGGTGGAGACGAGTCCCCGCAGCCATCAATGCGATCTTTCCTTTTCCTAGTGTCGACTCACGGAACCGAGCCCCCCCCCCAAGCTCTGGACCACTTTTTTCACGTGCAGTCTCTTTCCGTCTTTTCCCTGAAAATGATCTATCACGTTCTCCATGCGTGTACTTCCTCAGGCCGTGGCTTGGGGTTAGATTGGTGAGATCCCCCCGATCTCCTTCATTCTCAGGTCCCAGATGTTTCACCTTATTTCTTTTTCTTTCCAACTCAACACCCACAATTTTTTTGCGCTCGGCCCGTAGATGGCGCCAGTTTCCCGGAGTCTCTTTCTTCTCTCCTACGTGCGTACCTTGCTTTGCCATCTCTCCCTACTTTTCGCCTGGAGGTTTGGCCGCATTAGAAGCCGATCCCCTCAGCAGATCGCCTCCGGCTCCCCTTTGTTAGTCGTGTGGTCGGTTTCCTCCCCAATCAACCGTAGTCCTTTTTCCCCATATTCTGGTTCTGTCCTTTACGTGAAATACTTTTTCCCTTCCATTTTAGGACTAGCCTTCGTTCATGCGATCGATTCTGTTTCTTGGAGAGTCTCCCTGCGCTTAAGGAAGGTTTCCAACCCTATTTCGGATCGTAGCCCTTTTTCTCCCAGACATACGGAATTTCTTTTTTTCTGACTTTCCTTTCCTTCTGGCTAGAAGTGCTCCCATCTCCTGAGATTGCGCGTGTCCCCCGTTTCCCCCCAGTTCCTCGGTTCTTAGGTTCTTTTATCACATGTGTTGTGTGCCCGCCTGGCTGAATCTCTCTTATGCTGCTTGCCCTTTCGTATTCTTTCCCCTAAATAGTAGGACCACGTAGCGATGTTTGCGGGCTCAACTTACCCCTTTGGACCCAGCGTAGTTATTGCTTAGAGGTGCTCATTTTCCCTCCATCCGGTTCCTTGCCCACTCCCCTTCCTTAGGCCGTCGGATTAAACACCTTGCGGTCCTCTTATTCTTGACTTTTTTTTACCAACCCACCGTCGTGGCGAGCGCGTCCCTTCCACATCCCCCTAAACGAGTTAGACCCCCCTTCAATTATTCACCTGCTTCTCTGACGCGCCAGTTCCCCTCTCCGCGATTCCTTTGGTTAGGTAGTTCTTCGGTTTTAGTGGCTAAGAGCCTTTGCGGCTGCGCCCCTTCGTTGGTTTTTCCCTGTTTTCTTCCCCAGTATTCCCCAAATGCGTTTCATGCACTCCTTTTAAACCTGCGCAGCACCTTTCCTCTTTCACATGGGCTTCACGCAGTCTCAATAGTACTTTCTACAAAGGAGACCTCCTTCCCCCGCTCAACAGTTATAACAATTGGTCGTCCCCCATTTTCGGATTAATCTTCCTCTCCCCCCTTCTGTTGTTGCCCCTCAGTCTGTAACGAACCACTTGGACACGACCCCCCATTGCTTCCCCACTTTCTCTTTTGTTGTAAGCGGATGAAGCTTTTTCAGGAACTCACTTTCGGATATTTCTTCCTTTCAATTTTTTGGCTTTTCAAGCTTGTATCGCTCCCCTTTTTCTCCAAAGGCCTTTTAGGCGTCCTTCCGGCAAGTCCATCATCCCTCCCCCACGTGCGCCGTTTCTGTTCCGACCCCCCCCCCCGACCGTGCCTACCACGCCCCCCCCCACAGCAGAACATCCGGCGTTTATGTTTTTTGGTCGTATGTCTTTTCTGCACTTTCCTATCTAACTTTTTTTGACAAGCCGGGTGAAGACTAGGTTTGCCTAAGCTCGGTTTCTTTCCTGTTCGTTTCGTCAGTCATAATTGAAAGTCGTGGGGTGTCTTCATACCATGCCCGTTTGTCCCTTGCGCCAAAGAAGAACGGCCTGCTCTCCTGGCGTCCAAGACTCCGGGCCTTTGTTCTGGCAGCAAGGCTTTTTATTACTTTTTTTCTGCCCCCCCTTTCCCTTTTCTCTGATCCGCTCTTTGTACGTATTTCCCAGTTTTGCGTTTCCCCTTCATCTCATTACTGAGGCATCTTCTTTCGTTCATCCACACTGTTCTTTTCCTTTTCCCCCTTATGGGTGATTTTCGCGAAAGGCCAATGTTTTTTTTTTTTTTGAAAGCGTCCTCTCATTTCTCCTTTGAGCCCTTATAATCATCCCTTCCCTGCAGCTGTTGGATCAAGTGTTTCATCTTTTTCCCGTCCTCTTCTTCCAGTAGACCTGCGCGCGCCATGTTTCGACCGCGGTCCCCCACTCCACCTCAATCCTTCGCTAGTCATTCCCTCCTCCCCGGCTGACTACTCTTCTACTATCCACTCCCCGGAACAAAGCCTTTCCAGCCGGTCGAAGTGTTGAGGCCATCCCGCCCCCAACCGACTCTCCCCCCACTTTCCCAGAGTCCTCGCTGGTCGAGCTTGCTTGGAGATCTCTTCGAGAACCTTTATGATCTCTTTCCCCCATGGAAAGCCCCTTCTCTCCGGAGGATCTCCTGCCCTACCGCCGTTTTGGAGATTCCCGTCCAGTGAGTTTTCACAACATTTCGGTTCCAGTGGGGGGCCCTCTAACTTCACCTTCCTCGTATAAATCCCCCGGAAGTTGCGATGGCCCCTTCCGAAAACCCCCTCCCCGAGTATAATGCTGCCAGAAACTAGCTTTCCCGTGCTTTCCATGGATTTTCCTCTTTTGCCCCTTATTCCTTCTTTCACTCTTCATGTTTTCATCAAGCTTCCTTCCGTAAAAACATTTGTTTTTTTTTTGTGAGTAGAACTGGCCAATGACTATCTCCTTTCGATTGTCCCCCTGGGCTCCCTCAACCCCCATGAGCGCGCGGGATCTCTTTTGGACTCTATCATTTCCCTTTGTTGGCCTCGCCCCAATTTTTGAGCGAACAAGGTGACTCCATCCCTGTGACTTCAATATTCTCTGCTTGTGGGTCGGGCCCAAACCAGTTCCTTTTCCCTCATCTTTTTTTTTCTCTCTCTGCTGGTTTGGATTGATGCGAATCCCACCCCCCCTATTACCTTCATTTATAGGTCGCGTTTCCCCTGCACCTTTCCACCTTGAGGGTCCCTTTCGGTCCCGGCCCAGAGCCTTTCTTTTGTGGGAGCCCTCCTTTCTCTCGACCCCTTTCTCTAGTAATTTCTGAGTGCGACTCACCTTGAAACCCTTCCCGTTTTTCCTTTCATGTTATTTGATCAAATTTTCCTTCCTTTCAGTACGCCTTTTTCGGGGTCTTTAATGGTGATCTTTTCTCATCCATCCCCCCATCAAGTTCTCGGAGTTGTTCCTGCCCCCCCAAGCAGGATCCCTGCTTTTTTTTTCCCGGATACGAGAGGCCCCTCCTTGGGGGATTTTTGCCCCCACTCATTGTAAGACCCTTCCGGGATTTACATTCACCGGCTGTTCGGAAATGGTGTTCTCTCGGCCCAGTATCTGTCGTTTTTCCTTTATCCAAAGTCTCTCGGAGTTGGCCTTTCACACTTGGGAAGACTTCTTCCCTTTTTAAGTTCGACCCCCTTCTCTCCGTAAGATCTACCATTCAGCCGGACCTTGGAGATTCTGTTAGCTTCTTACTCGTTTTGTGGTTTTCCTTATGCCACGCCATATTCCTTTTTTTTTTTTCGGTGGGACCTTCTTCCATCTTGTATGCTTCTCTCCCTTTCTATACTTCCCCAGAAGAGCTTGAGTTGATTGGCGCGGTACCTTTCCCTCTCCCATTTTTTTTAGGGTCCAAGCTTTTTCCTTTCTCGTAGATGTTCTGATCCAAGATTTTTTCATTTTCTTAGTAATGACCTCGCTCTTCCCCTTCATTTTCTCCATTGTTTCCAGGTCCCCAGTTCTCTTAAACACGGTTTCCTTTTAAACCTTTTGTGTGCTTAGGAATGGATGCTTCCGAGATTGATGAGCGTCCCCTACTTGTCCCCTTGTTCTGATACTGAGGCCTGTGGATAACCCCTCCCTTCCCTTGAAGGGCAAAGCCGTTCTGCTCCCTCTTTATGACTTCTGGAGCCTTCCCCTCGTCGTCCAATCATTTTCCCCCCCCTTGATCTTGTGCTTCGGTATTCCGGACTGGGATCTTCTCCCCCCTTGCGAGCGGTGTCCCTTTCGTTCTTCACAGAAGAATTGGACACCCCCCCTTTTGCAGGTTCCAGGACGAACAGACGCATAGAGCGCGCCCTCCCTCTTTTTGGGTTTTAACGGCAACTTTTTTGGTTTGTTTCCCTATGCCCTCCTTTCTTTTTCGGGCCACTTTTTTTTTTTGTCTGAGCACCTTTTTTGCTTTCTTTCTTTTGGATGGAAGGTACCCCCAGACCTCCTTCCCTCTTCCCCTGAAGCGAGCAAAAGCTGCTGCCTCATTCCCCTCGATTTTTTCGGCTCACCTACTTTGAGTATTTTTGCCCAGAAGATTAACCCCCACGCGCACACCGTGGTAGACACAATTGGTCGGGCTTTCGAGTACATCTGAACCCCCTCTTTCCCCTTTGTTTTCTCATTAGTATGTCCCGGAACCAATGGCCCCCTACCCCCCCTTTACCATGTTTGCTCCGTGGTTTAGTTCTTATTTTTCTAAACTTTTCCTTTTCAGGGTTCAGATCAGCTTTCCCTTATCTTTTTAAACCTCGCCGGGGCTTTTTCTGCATCTGGTTATGATTCTCCCCCGAATGTTTGAAGTGACTTTTCCACCTTTCCCTTCTAGAAGCCCTTTTTACGAATCATTCTCTCTTCTCTTTTTGAATTCCCCAAAGAATAGGCCGTCCCTCCCCCCCCCAGAAGGCTTCTTCGAGACGGCTGTTCCTTTCCATTTTCCGGGTCTACTCAAAAATTCCTCGGACGGGTCTTTGGGGGAAGACGCCGAATGGTGACCCGACGTCCCCTCCTTTTTTGAAAAGCCTTCGCTGGGTGTTCATCCGCTTACTTTCTCGTGGAACGTATCGCCAAACGAAAACCTTCTCGCTCTTTAGCCTTCCCCCCCTCCTTCTTGCACATGTCCCTCCGGTTTTTTCCAAGTTTTTCTGACCACCTTTCCCCCTTCTCCTCCGTTTTTTCTTCTTTCCGGCTTCTGCTCTTGTCTTTACTACTCGTTTCCCCCCCGGACTTTTGGTTAGCACCAACCCCTTTTCTCCCCTGGGAACACGGATGGGAAGAATTGTTGGCCTGCTCAATGGCAAAGCGCACCCATCTGCACTTCGTTCGCGATAATGCAGTCGTCAATCAGAAGGCCCTTCAGCGGAGTTGATGGCATTCCCCGTTTGATTTCTGGCACGTGGCTCTTTTTTTCCCCCGTAAGACCTTCTTTTCATTCGTCCCAATAATTTTTTTGAAAGCATTCGATCGTAATGAACGATCGCTGGGTGGGTGTAGTCCTATGCCTGCCCATCCCGGTACATACGACCCCGCCGGCCGATCTTTGGGATGCCCTTTTCCCCCCCTTCCCCCTACTTTCCAAAAACATAAGACCCGTATCACAGAGTCGGCCGGTCTCTTTCTTCTTGGTTTTCCTTTTCCTCAATTTCATCCTTCAAGTGGACCTTTCCTGGAACCCTTTTTGAGGGCTTTTTCCCTCCTCGTATGTTATGGTGACAGTAAACGGACCCTCTACCCCCCCCCCCCCCCCCCCAACCCCTGGTTACCCTGAATCCTCACACCGGGACGGTAGCCTTTTTTTCCCCCCTTAAGTTTTTTCCCCCCCCTCTTTCGTACTGTACGGTCACTCCACACCTGGCCGTTCGTGTCTCTTTTCGTTTTCCACGACTGCGATCTTTTTCGGTCCAACTCCTCCCCTTTTCGCTCTCATGTGCTCTTCCATTCCGGCCGCGGCTCCTTGCCATGCTTCCTGTTGGTCCCACCCTGTTTTTTGCCTGTGAGTAGTCCTTCCTTCAAATGGTCCCCGCCTCTTTCGATGTCCCCCCCCTCCCCTGAGGGGTTGACGGCTCCAACAACTAGATCTGGGATCGACCGATTTCCCTCCTTTCTCTTCTGTCACCTGCGAGCCCTGTGGCGACTCCCGGTGAAAGATCCCTATAAATCCGTTCAGTTTTTCTTTTCCTCAGTCTTTTTTTTAAACAAGCATCCCCTATATTTTACCTCCTCCTCCTTTTTTTTTTCTCTCGCTTTTTTTCCCTTCCCTTCAATTTTCCGGGTCTTTTTTCTTTCCCTCCCCCTGAGAGAACTCCCCTTTTACACGATTTGACCTCCCTTCTCTTTTCCCTTCGGTAGCTTCCCCCTTGACGCATGCTGTGGAGCCGCAAACCGCCTCCGTTGTTTTTTTTAATGACCTTTTTTTTTAGTCCGGCCTGAGTTTTCATCCTATCTTTCTTGGACAGGGGTGTAGCTCTTGATCACCGAGAATACATGTTTATCCGCGCGGCCGGCCTTTTTTACTCCTTGCACGGAGAGCGGAGTTTTCCTGTCCCTAGACCCCTTTCTCTTTCTGGAGCCCCCCCTTCCGAGAGCAAAGTCCTTGGGGTTTGACCCCTTATTCAGCCTTCCCTTCCCACGGATGTACGTCAAATTTTTCCCCTCGGTCCACTCCCCTCCCCAGTCTCTCACATAGGGCCACCCTTTAGAAGGATTCTCCCCTCCGGAGAGACTTTTCCCCTCCTTTTTTTTTCGCTGCTCCTTCCGACGCCATGCGCGCACTCAACTGCTCGACCCTCCTCCTGACTCTGGCTTTTTTTAGCATTCTTTGTTCGGATGGCCTCCAAAACCGTTCCTTATGGAAATATCGGCTTTTTTTTCTTTTCTAGTTTGCATAGGATCCTTTTTCCCTATAGTCATTCGATCGAAGTCTTGTGACCTTTCGACTTCCTTCATTTCTACGGAAGCATTGTGCCCGTGTTCCACTATTCTTTCTTTGATGCCTGAATGTCTTCTGGCCGTAAGACTTTTCCCTTTTGATTCCGTTTTTTCCCTCTCTTTTTCTTTCCATTGTCTCCCTCCCCAGTATCCCATCCGGGTTCGGTCCCATCCATGTTTTTGAATGAACTCCTCTCTCTCTTCTGCTTAGTAAAACTCCCATCTCTCAATTGTTTACTCCATTTGTTCTTTCTCACGGCTCTCTTTCCCTTTGTGGATCCCACAAAGCTCCCTGATTTTCCGTCTTTTTCTCCCGAGGTGTATCCCTCTAGACTTCTTTTTTTTCCCTCGCGGATTCGACTTTGTTAAACCAGTCGGACATTGCGGTATTCCTCCTGGCCTTGATTTTTCACTCCGTAGGTCCCAGATCCGGCGCCCCAGCGTCTTAATTCCTCAAACGAAATGCATCCCAGGCCGTACCCCGCCTCTCCGTTCTCCTCCCTCTTCTGTTGGGGGATCCCGGCATCTTCTGGTTTTTTAGAAGCGGCGGCGAACTTGGTCTGAGCCCCCTTGGTGGTGAAGTTTTTGTTGGTGATTATTCCGGTTTCTCGGTCAGAGATCGAGCTATCTTTCCTATTTTCTTATTCAAATTGCCGCGCTAACCTTATTAATTTCTTTATGAATTCTCCGCCCCCCCCCCCGGGAGTCTTTGTCGGGGCCCTTTTTCGTATACCGAATGCCCTTCTTTTCTTCGACTCATTCTTTTTAGAGAGCCTTCATCCTGAAAAATCCGACCCCCCCCCTCCCATTAATTGAGATTCTAGGGCCCTTCCTTCAGGAATTCCCTTAATCCGGGCTTCTCCTCATGTATTTGCTGTGCAGCAATTTTGCTTCCCGCGGACACTTCGTCTTTCCAGGACACCCTCCCCCCCCCTCGCCCGAACCTTGTCCCTCCGTCAACAGTTGCTCCCCTCTGCTTTTTTTTGCCCACAGGCCTTAGTGCCGTTACACTCCACACAACCGTCCCGCGCGGTTCCTGTGCGATTGTTTTCGGCGTTTTCATTTCGTTTTTCCCCCTTTTTCCCAGTCTTGGTGACTTTACGACGGTTTCGCCTCTTTGTTTCCCGACTTTTGATGTCCTTTTCCCCACCCTTCGCTTGCCCTCACGGTCGCTGGGGTGTTTACTCATTTGGCCCTTCCCCCCTCTTTTTTCCTTTTTTCGCACTCCCCGTTTATGCGAGATGCTTTTTTCTCCCCCCCGATCTTCTTTGCCCTTTCCCACATCAAGGGATTCTTTACAACGTTGTGTTCTTGCAACACCCTTTTTCGTGCTCTAGCCGTCGTCCACTCCTGTCGCTATTTTTTTTCCAGGACTTCCTTGCTGGAAGCATTTCTTTCCATGGAAACCCCTTATGGGACTAACACTGGTTTTTCCCTTTCCTTGGCTATGGGTCCCCTTCGAGAGAACTATCCTTCATCAGATTTCTTCAAGATGGAGGACTCCCCCCTTGCATTTACTTGACCTCCTTTGTGTTCGGGCACCTCCAGAACCTGTCTCCCCCCTCGGCAATCCCCCACTCCAAGCCTGTTTATGCTGTCTTTTTCCCGGCGAGTGAACTATGCAGGGTAAGTATTTCGACTTCCCCCCGTCTCCTCCGCGAAGCCTTTTTGACCCCCGGTATTGGTTCTTTCCTCTTCCCTGTCCTACGTCCCCACATACGTCCCTTTAACAGATCCGTGATGAGCTTTTCTGCTGCTTTTTCCGGCTTTTTCCCAAGTGAAAAGATGGGCACGGCCCATTAGGATCGCAGCTTCTCGCCGGTCTATTTAAGTTCTTCTGCTTATCTTTCTCCCCGAGGCGCACCCTTTTACTTTCTTTTTCTCCTTTTTTTTTCCCGGGTCACCATTGTACTGTAGGTATTTCACCACCCCCTTGACTTTGCTTTGGCTGACCCCACCGCACGCCCCCCTCTTTTCTGGTATCCCTCCTCGGTATGAGGATCAGATCCCCAGTTCGGTGCGTTAAGCCTTTCCCTTTTTCGTTCCACCGGTGGCTCTTGTTGCCGGTGAGTCTCCTCAATCCATGCTATCCCGTTCACAAATTTTTTTTGTTGGCTAAGTCCAAACACCATTCTCGTCTGGTAAGATCGCCTTCTCGTTCTGGTTGTTCTCCTGTCCCTAGACCACCGCGTGACTTTTTCCCTCCCACGAGTAAGGTAATCGGGTTCTCAAGTATCGGTGGCCTCACCCCAGCACTTCGTGGTTTAGCGAGGGTTTTTTCCGTCACTCTTGCGAATTAACCCCCTTTTCATTCAGTTAGGTCGCCCTTCCCCCTTGCCCCAGTGTCCCCCTTTCTTTCAGTGCCACCCCGACGCGGCCCTTCTTCCCCAGTTTTTTTTTTTTAGACTTCCCCGTAGACCAACCCGCCGGACAGTTTTCTCCCCTTTTCGTAGATGCTTTTTTTTTTCACCCTCCAGAGAAACGCTCTGGTTTGTCTAACGTCTTGATCACCTTCCTCCCAGCTTTTTCTTGTCATGGACATGATTCCATCCCTTAGACGCCGTTTTATGCCCGTTCTTGTCGTTCTTTTGTGCTTGGGGCGGACGGTTTGATCCCCAGTCACTTCTTTTTTTCCTCCCTTGTTTTACCGGAGGTACCGACTTGTGACCCTTTTTTAGGGAGTCAGTCCCACTTTCTTTTTTCCTTGCGGAACTTAGCGATTCCCACGTCTCATCATTCATACTTATTCTCTTCGCGAGAATTTTTTGTTTTCCCTTGCTCGTGTCCCCCCTCTGCCGCCGCAGAGCGCGCAGATTTTCAGCCGGACTCTCCCTTTCGGATTTCGGATAGTTTTTTTTTTATGGAATACCAAGTCTATTGGACTCCCCTCTTTTCTTTGTGCCTCTTTTTAACTCACTGGTCCCTCATATTACTAGAAGTTTTAGATGGTCATGACGATCGCAAGTTTTGGCGCGGTTCTCACATTCCCATTATTTCCTATTTTTAGTGCTGTCCCACCCAGATTAAGATTTCTCCCTCTCTACCCTTCCTTTTCATTATCTTGAAGTTAACATGAGGACGCTCGAATTTTTTTTTCCCGCTTGCGCTTTCCCCCCCCTTTTCCCCGTGCGAAAACCTTTTTTTTTTTTAACATCGGGTTCCCTTTCCCAGTTTTGTTGGTTCTCTGATCAGTCCTGCGATTGCTAGTAGTACACGCTTTTTCATCTCCTACCTTGCTCTTTGTCCGCCTTTTTTTCTTTTCCTTTAGCCTCTTGTGGAATCCCTTCTCTCCATCAGTAAAATTGTCTTCCCCTTCCCACCCGTAGTTCCTTCTTCCTTATGAAGACCCTTACGCTTTCTTTTGTAGATACGTGCCCCCCAGTCGTCCATTGTAATTCCTCCCGTTCTCCCCACCTTTTGGGATGGTCGTCTGTTTCAACAAACCTTTTCGGAACCTGAAGAGCTAAGTAGTATCCCTCAGAAAGTTGCTTATCAGTTAAATGCATCCTTGGCCCAGAATAGCGCCACTCTCTCAAGTCAAAGCCCTCTTTCGGGGGTCGGAAGTCCTCCCCTTTCTTTGGTCTTCTTTTCCCCTCGACGATAGGAGGCAGAACCTTTCGGATGCTACCCGTTCCATCTTTTGGGGTGGAAGGCCTCCACGCCCCCCAGTTTTTTCCTTTCTCGAACCTTTCTTTAAGCCTCAAAGGCAGTTTTGACATGAATTACCCACAGCGCCCTTTTTTCTTGACTTTTTACAACCACTTCCCCCGGGTAGAAAACTTGTCGTTTTCGGGTACAAGTCCTCCTTTTCTTTTGTGTTGAGAGTTATGAAGTTCTCCTCCTAACAATTTGTCCACCTCGTTTGCGCTGGGTTGAATGGCGCAACTCCGTTTTTTCTCTCCCTTATAAGGTCTTTCCTTGAAATGCAGTAAAAGAGAGAGATTGCCTTCTTTTCCTTTTTTCCCCCCTCCCCCACCGTCTTTTCCCTGAGTGGAATTCTCCCCCTCAGCCTTTTTACGCGAACTAAAAGTTTTCCTCCATTGCTCTTTTTTCTTCCCCCACCTCTACAACTGCCCCCCCCCCCACCGGAGAACTTTCGGCGATTGCTTCTTCTCTGATTTCGATGTTAATTCAGTTTAGTTTTTATACTCAACGTTCCTGTGAATAGCCCTTTTTTCCCCCCCGACGAAGCCTTTTGCTAAGTTTGGTTGAGCCCTTTCTCCTCCCCCAGTAGCGTCCTGCAAGAAAGTTGGGTTTTGTTTTAATCCGCTGACTTCCCTTAAGTGGTTGTCCCTTCTTCTGACAGCCATCTCTGTACGTCTAAAACTAGAAGAAGCCTTCAGCCGGCTGTTTCCTTTTCCCTTTTTCACGTTTCTTTTCCATTTCCCGTTCACCGAGCTTGTTCCCTGGATTCAGTCCTTTTCCTACTTCCCCTCGGAACTGAGTCTCCATTCGGGACAGCACCCCCCCCTGGGATTTAATGGGTCCCCGGAGGTGAATTTTCCGACCTCAAGGCCCAATCTGGAAACTTTTGTTCCCTCGAGCGTCTCCCTGAGGACAGTGATCTTTTCCTGGACTTTAGAATCTTTCCCAGATACTGGACATCCTGTGTGGGAAATTTCCGTCCTCAGACCATTTCGGACCCCTCTCCCCACACTCAGACACTTTAATGACACATAACAACGTCTCCTCTTGGGACACTCTTTTCATCAGCCACCGGCCCAGCCGCTGATATTTCAGCCGAGTTCGACGGTTCCTGGACACCTGTCCAACCGAGATACTACGGTCTTCCCCCCAACAAATCCCCAGAAGTCTCACCTTTCTTTTCGAGTTTCCCTTCCTCGTTCTTCCTGAAGGGACGGCAACTAATGCTCAAAGTCCTTCCCCAGGGAATTTCGGTCTCTCGCGGTATTGGCGAACAGCGATATTCTTCTCCTTCCCCTTTTCCCATCCTAGGGGCAGCTCACAACATTGCCTTCTCAGCCGTGGGTTCTGATTTCCTTATTCATTCCCAAGGCCCTTTTCCGAGCGTTGAGAGGGTCTTCTCCCCCCCCCCTTCTTTCTGCTGGGCCCCTTGCCAATACGCTCTATCGGCGCCTGGCTGCGTCCATTTTTTTCCCCTTTCCGGCCCCATGATTCCGGTTTTCCCTGGACGTTCGACCCCCCCCTTTCACAGTTGGCTTTTTTTGGTCGCACTCAGTCCCATGCTATCGCATTTCACAACTGGCCGGCGTTTTCCGGTCTATGTTCCGAACGACTGGGTCTCTTAGGTCAGGCGCCTTCCGTGATTTTCTTTATGGGGGCGCCCCAATTTTAACTCGAAATACCCGTTTGACTTGCATAGGGTTAATTCGCCTTTCGGTTTTTTTCAACTTTTTTTCCTCTTTTTTTTTTGAGATATCTGCTTTTCTCCAACGCGTCTCCTCCTCTCACGTTTTCCACATTGTGCGACCCTTTTCCTCAATCCCCCCACCAGACGCGTCCTTCTTCGTTCCCTTTCTTCGAGTTTTTTAGCTGTTCTGAGCAGGCTCCCCCCCCAACAGCACGCCATTTCCCCTTTCCCTTCGATAGTCCTTTCCATACGGTCTACACGATGTGTCCAGGTGTGGTCGACCTTTCTTGATCCCCTTCTGGACGGCCGGTCAATGGTTCTTCCCCATTGCCCCTTTCTAAGCCTCCTTTTAATGGCCGAAGGCTACTTTGGTTTCTACTTGAGCACGACGAGTCCTTGGGTGTTTCCTGACCGGACATAGTTTCTCTTTCTATGGTCCGGCAATTTTTTCATGAACCTTGATTGCTTCACCGTTTACTCTCCATTCGCCCCTAACGGCTCTTTTTTGATCCCTCTGTCTCCTTTTTTCCCCCTTGGTTTTTTTAGGGACGTCCATTAGACTGACAGAGCGAAAAGCAGACGCCCCTCCCCCAGCCGTCCTCTCTTCCTGGGCCGTAGGACTCGTTTTTTTTAGGGATGGAATCCCCCCCCCCTTCAGCAGTCTGGTCCCCGTCGTTTTGTGATAGTTACCTCCCGGGTCAACGGTCCTCCTCGCCAGTGGCGATCTTTGACGCTTCTCTTTTTCTGTTGTTCGAACATTTTTTCGCGCCCTTGAGGAATTCTCAGCGTGCCTTGCCCCCCCTTGTAAGGACCTTCCTGGTGAGCCCCGAAGAGGAGGAAGGGCCTTCATTGAAGTACTGCATCTCTCTAGAAGTTTTAACTTTTTTCTTTGTACGCGCCACTTCTGAACCCTTTTTCCCAAATTGTATCCAATTTTTCTTTCCCCGCCTTTTTCCCTCTTAGTTGCTAGTTCTGTCCTGTAAGAGCAGACCTTGGAAATTTCCCTCTGGCCGTGAAATTTTGTTTGCGCCCCAAAAGTCATCCAGTCCCCCCCCTTCTGGAACCCTAAGTAGTGCCTTCTTTCCTTTTATGACTCTATCGCCTGCGTTTCCCTTTCCTTTCGGTCTCCCCCCTTCAGTCGGATCCCCCAACACCTCTCCCCTTCCGTTTTTTTTGGAAGTCGTGTCCAAATTCGGGTGGACCCGCGCTTCCTTCGATTGACCCGAACTTTTCACAGGCCGTTCCCCCGAGCCCCTCTCCAGTTCTAGAGCCTCTTAGTGGGCGTCCCTGGGCTTTGTCTTTTTTGTCGGAGCTGCCGTTCTTCCCGCCATCGGTGCTCCACCTGGATTTTTTGCCGGTTCCGTTGGTTTTTCCGTAACGGCAGCCAGCCAGCTCTTCCCGCCTCGTTTTCCTGCATTCCGGCAAGCTCTAACGATGTACTTGTTGAAAGGCGTTCCGCCCCCCCCCCCTTCAAGTTGTTACCATGCGGGCCCCTCGTCTCCAGAATGAACTTCCCCTCCCTATTCTTTGCCTCCCTCTTCGGGGGTTCGCGGCGCTGAGCAGTCTGTTTTCCATCCCGAACCGCCCCTCCTTGTCCTTTTGCGTTGGGTTGACGGGTTTTCCAGAGTTTCAGTCCAACTTTCAGTTTTTTCACCTTCATTGTCCTCGCGCGTTTGCTTTTTTTTGCTTCCCGGCGCCCTGCCTTTTTCTCACAAGCCCACTGAAAGTAAGACCCCGTTCTCATCCCCAAGTGCCTCTTTTTATTCCCCCACGCCCTTGTGCAGACCCTCCAGCCTCTTTGGCGTTTCGGAGTATTTCGTCCTTTTCCAATGAATTCCCCCCCTTTCTACGGCGGTGAATACTTCCCTTTGTCGCTGTTGGGAATACTCCACTTTTTTTCTTCCGACTTCCGTTCTTCAGGTCGAATCTTTTTTTTGTTTTTCACTCTCTAACCCCCCTTTTCTTTTTTCACGCTTCTCCCCCAAGACCAAACAGGTGATTCACCCCCACCTCTTTCCCCTCCGACGGTTTTTCAAAGGGGCCACTTGAATTCTTCACACAGTTGGAGTTTTTAAACACCTGGACTCGTTTCCTTTTTCTTTCACGAGTTTTTCTCCCTGTCTTCGCAAGGTTCCTTTTCTTCTGGTTCACTCTCCTCTCCTGAATGGCCTCCCCTGCTTTTCTAGCAAAACACCTGTTTCTTTTCCCCCCCTTCGGATTTTTCAGATGGTTTACGAACCTTGCAAGCCTTCTATCGACTTTTTCCCCTCGTAGTGATCACTTGACGGCCTTCTCTTTCTTCTCCCCGGTTTTCCCCCTACGTTTTTTTTCGGCACGTTTTGCCTTTTTCCCCAAATGTTGAGCGCCAGGTCCCCGCCCCTTTCCCCTCCCGCCTTCTTAGCTCGCCTCCCCGAGTCCTCTTTTGACAGTCCTTCCCCTGGACCCAAAGCTCTCTTTCCCCCTAAGGGCGACTTTTTTGGGGGCTCTTTTCCCCCTAGTCCCCAATCACGCCCTTCTCCCTCGTCCGTTGAGCTTTCCTTGAGCTGCTTTGGCGAGTTTTCTCGTGCGGCACCCCTGATCCTTCTTAACCTTTTTTTGCGGCCACTTCTCTACCGGAGCGCAAGCCTCCTTTGAGCCTTAAGTACCTTTCTGAACTTCCGCCATACTTTTCTCGCTCACACTTAAGGGACCAGTGTTTTTAATACCTGAAGTCACAATTTACCTGTCTTTCACCCAAGTTTACTTTTGCGCTATTTCTCGGGGATATTTCGACCAAACCTTTTCATGCTGGGCAAGGGTACCCCAGCCGCCAGTGCGGCGCGCTTTTCATGTGTTCTCCGGCCGTTTCTCGTACCTGCCATTTTCCGTTTTCTTCAGTTTGATCAGATTTTTTTTTTTCGGTGAGTCGCCGAAGGCCCAAATTTATTCGCAATTCACTGCCGGTTTACGTCGTGACCCCCCCTATGGCTCGTTGGACTTCCGCAGCTGCAGAGTTTGGTGGCAAGTGCTTTCGCACGGGTGGCGCACTAGATTCCCTAGTGTCCTTGGTGAATTTTTGTCCGGCCCCCCCCCCCCCCCCCCCCCGATCTTTATTTTCCTTTTTTTGATTTTTTTTTGGGGGTTTTTGCCCCAACAGTCCACGTCTATTAATTCACCCCCCCCTATTCCTTCTCGGTCTTTTTTCTCTCAACCCCCCACCAGAAGCCCCCTTTTTTGATATTCAGTAGTAGACTTCCCCCTCTAGCGCTAGGTTGTTCTTCCCCCCCAGTCTTTTTTTTTCATCGAACCTTCAGATAGTAATTGTTTTTTGAGTGAGACTCCGGCCCTCTCTCTCTTCTTTTTTTGTCTTGCATCCCCGTAATAAGGGAACCTACTCCTCCGATGGCAAGTCTCTTTTTTTCCTCAATGTCTCAAAGGCTCCCTTTCCGGGTAGAGCGATTTTTCTCTAGCGTTTTTTTTTTTTCGAATTTTAGATCCAAAATCCCATCTTTCTTGGTTTTTGTTTTTGACCTTACCGACAGTAAATATTGTGGACCTCGGGAGGAAGTCCCCCCGTTACCGTCTTTTTTTCTGGAAACTCATTTCATCCATCCCCTTAGCAGATTTCTTCTACGGAGAGAATGCCTGTGCCCCCCCTTTTTTGTCCTTCGCCGCCGCTCTCCAGACCGCCGAATAAGACGGAATCTTGTGATCCTTGTTCGTTTACTCCTTTTTTTTTGGCCCTCCCTTTCGACGGATGGACTCTTCCTCTGCGTAACTTGGTTGCTTTTCTTGTTGCCTCTGACTCTCCCTGCGACGTTTGATTCTCCTCGCGTCGGTTAGATTTGCGCGCTTTTTTTTTTTTTTTACCGACTTTTTTTTGTCCCCATTCTTTAGGATTTTTAGCCCTTGATGAGCCTCCAGCTGCTTTCTCCTTCTGCTTGATCCTCTTCCTCCGAGATTGCTCTTCACATTGTCCCGTGCGCCCATTCCCAGGTGACCTTTGTTGTGCTGGCCCTCCCTTTCTTCCTCCAAGTCCTGACGATTGCGAGTCGGACCTCGCCCCCCTTCCGAAAGTTCCCTTAGCGATTCCCTTTCTCTCTGGAAGGTTTGGCGTCATCCTTTGCCACAGTTTCAAAGACGTCCTTGCGCGAGGTGAACATCTTTCCCCTTTATTTCTTTAGCATCCTCAGTAGGCCCTTTAACCCCCACTTTCTCCCTGCGTTCTGGAGGTCCGTCTCTGCTCACACATTTTTAGGCTATGTTTTTCCTTCACGCAGTCCTTTAGTCGCCCCCCTCCTGTACCCTCCCGTTTTCCGCGCTCAGGCCACCGTCGCTTTCTTGGTTTCGAAGGTTTTTTTCTTCGTTAACTCGCGGCTCGCCTCACCCTTCCTTTTCCTTTTTTTTTCTTTGCACGGTGTGCTGTAAAGCCGACCCGGTTGGCGACGCAGCCACTTTCGTCCGGTTGCCATGCTTCCCCCTTGCATTCCTTCCCTATTTTTGATCTTTCCGCTTAGCCCTCGCAAACAGTGGCCCACATTTGGGTAGGGCCAATTGTTAGGGTTACCTTCCTCCTCTCTCTTACCTTTTTGAGCTTCCCACGTGTAATCCTCCCACTTTCCAGACCTGTGCCCCAAATTTCTGCCTTGGTTTAAGGGTTGAAGCGCTTTAAGCCCCCACATCAACTCTTTTTTCTTGTACCTTTTTTTTTTGTCCCTATCCTTGAGGGCCGGAACAGAAGACTGTGGCTCTGCCTTTTTCCTTTTTTATTATACAAGAAATTAAGCCCCTTTCTCTACATCCGAAGTGACCCTCTTCCCTTTATGAGTCTTTCCCCCGCCACTTAGTTCCCCACGCCCCACCGCTCCCTCTTTCTTCGCTGGCGTCCTTTTTTACGCATAGGGTTACTTTCCCCCTTGACCCAGGTGGTGAATACGATGATCCTATATGGTGTCTTCCTCCCTTAGAACTCCCTTCTAGTCCGAAATTTTCCCTCTTGTTTTTTTCCCTTCGCTGCCATTCCTAAGAGTGGGCCACGGCCCCCCTCCAACTCTTCTATGTTTGCAGCCTCACCCCTCGGCTTTTGCCCTGTGTCCCGCAAGGTGACCTCTCCCCCCCCCAAAGTTGTTCCCCCCCCCTTCTTTCTTTTTTCCTGCTTTAGGTGCTAGACGGGTTAAGGGTCTGCTTTCGGGTTTATCCTCGGCCTTTTTTTTATCCAGTCTGTGCCCGCACCCCCCACACTGGGCTTCTCTTTATGGGCGAATTCTCCCCCTTAACAATGGCACGTCTTTCTCGACTGCGCATTCGCCTTCGTTACTCCCATGAAGGCCCTGCACGAAGTTTTTTCTACGCTCCCCCTTTGCTACCCCTCTAATGCATCGGTGGACGGTCCTTCCTCTCACAAATTTAGTTCGCTTTTCTTCCGAGCCTTCCCCCCCCCCGCAGTCCCTTTTCGTCATGGAACGCTCTCGGCGTTTCTCTGCATTTCTGGGACCCCTTTTTGACTTCAACCCTTTTCTTCTAATTTTCTTTCTTTCGACGGTTATTTTTCTTAAATCACGCCCACAACGAGTCCGACGCTCCCCTCTTCCTGTCTTTTTGAGGCTGTTGATCTGTCTTCGTCTTTGATATAAGGACTTCTTTTGGACAAATTTTTTTTCTCTCTGGAGGATCCCTCTTCTCTGCCGGTACTTTTTTTTGATATGTTCCATCTGCCCTCTACCCCTTTTAAAGTTTTTTTAAAGATGGCGACTTCTCCATGAATACAATCTGACCTTTCTCACCTGACTTCCCCTTTTTCTAGGGGCCCTTTTTCCCCCAAATCCTCTCTACCGTCTCCTCCCCCAATCCTGAGGAGCTTTGAGCGGTCATGTTGCAGATCACCATTACCTCCCCTTGGAATTACTCTAAATTTCCGTTTCCTTTCTTGGTAGTAAGTTTTTTTTAGAAATCAGTCCCGACTATAGCCTATGCCTGCAGGATTTCTCCCCTGCCACCCCTTTTTTTTTTTCGATGACTGAATTCAGTTGAAGAGTCGGTGGCACGTGACGTCGCACTTTTTGGTTCCCCCCTATAACCGTTTTTTCGGGAATCGTTTTTTTCCCCAGCCCGATCCTCTTTTGTTGTTGACTTCTTGATGGTTGGAAGTTCCCCGAGCTGCGAATTCACCCCCTTTCCCTTCCTTTTCAGCTTGTGTCCCAGTGAGCCCCTTCCCCCAGAAGCTCCCCTGCTTAGAGTTCCCGCGCGATCTTTTTCTTTCTCCCCCCACGGACTGGTGGCCATCGACAAAGTTTCATGGCCTGCTTCGCTTTCCCCTTTTCCCCAACGACCACTTCTGGACCTTTTTTTTTCTCACAGTTGTACCTTTCTATTTTTTTCGGCCGGCATGTTTCTTCACATGACCCCAGGCGAAGCCACGGTATCTTCTCTGGAGGATCTTTCTTTTTGGTTAGATCTCTTCCCACGATCACTCGTTTTTTTTTCGTGAATTTCCTTCAGATTGTTCCCCCCTTTAGTTCCTTCTAAAAGTCCCCCCGGCTGTAACTCCCTTTTGGTTGGCGTCCTTTTTTTCTTTTTCCCCATCGACCTCATTCTCAGAAGCTGATCTTTCCCTTTGCAGTCTTTTCCGTTGATCATTTTTGACGGCACTAGGAAGCCGCGCGCAAGCAGCTAGACCCCCGGTTTTTCTTCTCGGACCTCGTTGGTTTTTTTTTTTTTACCCTCACAATCAAAGTTCCCTCCCCTTATGGTCCATCTTTTTCGTGATATTTTCCTTGCCATGCTTTTTCTTCCTTTCCTCAGTTGCGACTCATGACAGATCGAAGTGTCTTTCTTGTTCCCGTCCCTCTTCGACGCTCCTTCTAGGCCTCTTTGTCCCCTTTTCTTCAGGATCTTTCTCAAATTGATGCGTTCTACTCCGCTGCGGACATGGCTTCTTTGAATTTCTCCCTTTCGTGAGATTTTTTTTCCCGTGTCCAGTGACGACCCCAGTTTCCCACCTTTCCCTCAAATTTTCTGTTTCCTGGATGACTCCCAGGCGATCTGAGTAGTACACGCCTCATTCTTTTCCTTCACCTCTCGTTCCTTCTCGATGTAACCCTTTGTGGCCCCCCCCAACGTTCCCTGCTTTTGTGCTCCCGTCGTGACTTTTTCCTTTTTTATTGACGACCGCATGCAGGTCTGGCGCCTTCCCCTTTTCGGATCCAAAACCCCCCTTGACCTTTCTTTTTCCTTTGGATTTGCAAACCGTTTCTTCCCCCGAGAACGTATGACTTGAGAGAACCCTCCTTGCAGGTCCACTATCCCCTTCAGAGCCCCTCAAGTTCTTGCGGTGGGGGTGTTTACCCCCTTCTCCCTTGGTTGAGCTTTTTTTAGGCTTTTCCCCCCTTCGGCTTACATTGCCCGGTTTTTGCCTGGTTTTTGCATCATCTCCCCTTCCGGTGTTCGTTCTTAAGCGAGCACATCTAAGACCCCCTTACGCGGGTACAAGTTAAACGTTACCGTTCCTTTTCTGAGGGCGTACGCCCTAACCCACGCGCAAACCTTTATCCACAATTGTTTTTCCCCATTTCGTCCTATCTCTCTCTTTTCTCCTTCAATATTTGGTCCTTTTTCTTATGGATCTTTCTCCGAACATGGGAAAGACCCCCCCATTGGGGGACTGTTTCCCTCTTTTTTTTAGATTTTACACCCCCCGTAATTTATTACGCGCTGCTTGAAAGAATGCAGAGCCGGTTTTCCCCCTCTTGTTCTCCTTCATTTCCCCCGCGCTTTTTCGTCCTTTTTCCCCAACCTCTTTCACCGTTCTCAGAACCTTTCCCTCCGCCGCAGGTTTCATCTGGAGCGCATCTTAAACCTCCCCCTCAGATTCTTCCCCCGGAGTCTTGCTTTCCGGTCTTCTCCTTACTGTCCTTTAGTATATCAACGTTCGGCGGTGCGACGGCGTGGGTTTCCATTTTTCCCTTAGACGTCCTATCCAGTCCCCAGCCGCCAAGTTCTTTTGTTGTTTACTCTGAATTCAATGCCGACTTTTTTACCGGGCTTCTTTCCCCCTCCACATTCCTCCTTCCCTGACTTCCGTGCTTCCCATGTGGCATTAGGACTTCTACACTTGCTCAACCCCTTTCAATCCTCGCGAGATCCGATAGTTCTTTTTTACAAGCAAGTGACTTTGCTCTTCTTTTCCTTCTACGCTTCAGGATGGATTTCATCCATGCCTCCCTGGGATTCCCCCCTCACCAGGTTAGTCACTGTTGCTCATCCCTTCATCTCGACAATGTTTCTCCAATTCTAGCGCTTTCCTGGCAGTACGCTTTTAGACCTTCCCCCTTTTTTGAGGATGTTTCCGATTTTTCCTTTTACCTCATGTGGGGTCCTTTTTTACGCTGCCCTTTCTTTCGGCGCCTTTTCTCCCTCCCTGCCCCCCCAAATCAACCTTCTACATGAATGCCTTCCCCGGCTCTGAGCCCTATGCGGTTTTCCTCCTCCTATCCCTTCCTGATCGCGATATTTAGCAGGTGTACGACTTTTATTGGTCTCCCACCCCTTTCTACACCCCCTCCAAGTCTTTCCCTCTCCTTCTGAGCCCCGAGCTTTCTCCGTCCTGGACTGTCCCAATGCTAACGTCGGCCAAGGCCGCAATTTTCCTTGGTCTACTAGCCTTCGGATGCTTCACCATTCGTTCGCCTGCACCTCCCTTTCCTCCCTTGATTGTAAACAATCCTTAACGGAGTTTACCCTCCACCAACCGTGCTCTCGTGATGCTCCTCCCCAGGCACGTTTTTCTTCTTCCCGGACCCCCTTTGCCTCCGTCATTGTCTTTCAATCACATTAAGGTAACTCTGGCTCACTGCCATATTTCCAATGCTGCCCTTTCTTCAATGGGCTCTCGGGCTCCCTCCCTCATTTTTCCCCCATTTCATTTCTTGCAACAACTTGACCCGTCGGTGTTTTTTTTTGGCTCCAACACATATGTGGGCTCCCTGACCTCCTTTCGTTCCCCGTGATTTTTTCCTCCATGTTCTATACATTTTCCTATAACCCCCGTGAAGGGAATGGTTTTTTCCAAGTAGTTCGGTCCACCCCCCCTGCCTTCCCCTCCTTTTTTTTCGGAGATGCTTTTTCCCTTTCCCACGGACTTCGTATTCCCAATTACGCAATCTCGGTAGCGGTAACCGCCCTGCGAGCCCCACACGTGCCAACAGACGCCCTGAGTTCCTCCTTTCACCTTGCTCTTTTTTCTAGGTTCTTCTCCACACCTAGTAAGTTGCCCTCGTAGTCAATTTTTCGATTGAGATAAAAGGAAACGAGAAACGCTATGGACCGTGTGCCCCTAACCTTCCCCCCCTTTGGCAGTTCCGCGCCCCGTGACGCATTGTTAGATGCTCCCCTTCTTCCTCCAGGTTCTTTTTTGGAGGTTTTCCTTTAAATTCAGGATCGGCTTTTTGGCTCTTGATTATTCTGAGCGCAAAGTAAGTTTGTGGTCGTTTGTTTCCCCCATTCCCCCATCCCGTTTTCCTATTGTGACCCCTTGAGGAAAGTCCCCATGGTACCGTTCCCGTCTTTATGGCTTCACCTTCTTCTCCTTTTCTCCCCATACCTCCGCCGCTCCTCCGGATTTTGGTTTTTCAGCCTTTTTGAGAATTGAAGGGACGCCCCCCCCTCTCTTTTTAAAGCCCCCGACCATCCTCCGCTCCTTTTTCGGGAATCCGGAGATCGTTTTTTTTCTCGGATGGCCTCCAATAACCGTTTTTACCCCTTTTTTTCCGTGCTTTTTCCCCTGCATAGTCTTCCGTTTTCTCTTTCATTGTCTTCTTTCGAATTGTTCCCGGTCGAACCCTTGAGCGCTTCCATTTCGTACACGCATCTTTCCCCCCCCCCCCCCCGGCCACGTATCCTTTCTTCTCCTCGCTTCATATTACGCCCCCGACGTCTCCCATTCTGATGAGCTTGCCCTTTTTTCCTTTTTCTAGTTTTTTTCCCATTTTTTTTTTGTGCTGCCCGCGTGATGCCAGTTTCCGGCCGAGCGCTTAAGATTAAGTACCCTCACCACTCTGGATCACGTCGCGATAAGTTTTTTTCTCCCCCCCCTTTACCTGCTTCCCTGGCAAAGTCGTGATGTCTTAGCTTCCCCACTCCTTTCTTTGCTCTTTTAACACTGGCATTGATTCAAGTCTAAACACCCCCAACTCTTACCCCCGACTGTGTGATGGTCCATTCGGCCCCCCAGCTGTTCATAGTATTACCTCCGACCTTTCTTCCTAAGTTCTAGAAGAAAACTCTCACTTAACATTTATGCTGGGGATTCAGGAACTGAGGCGGGTGGGTCGTCTTCCTACCTTCCCCTTTTCTTTTCCTCCCCATTGTGGCTTTCTGTCTTTGCCTGGTGTGACCCTAGCCTTTTTCCGACTAAGATGAGCCACTTGCCTGCAGCCATCCTGCTCGTCTTCTCTTTTTTCGGATCCTATTACTTTTTTTCAGCTGAATTTCCACAACACTCCCGTGGTATCACAAATATGAGTGGGCCCCCGTTCGGATTACAGATGACCTCTCTTCTTCCTCCTCCTCCTTTTTGTTCTTCTTTAATTAAACCTCCCTACCTCCTGCGATTAGGTTGAATTTGCCTGACAGCGCCTTCAGACTTACTCCTTTTTTGGTTATGTCCTCTATCCTTCGGATGGCTTTTTCCCCCCCTTCGCCCCCTGCCTTTTCGGCCCTTCCCCCCCCCATGACCTTCCTCTTCTTCCACAGTGCGCCCCGCCCTCTTCCGTTCCCCTTTGACTTACACGCGCAGAAATGGCGGCGCTTTAGGCTGTCTAGTTTTGTTTCTTTATACTCCCGTTCTCGGTCCCTTTGCCGCTTTGTCCTTCCGCCCCCTGAATGGTTTCGAACTACTCGCCTTTCCCCAGTTTCCCCCTCTCCCTGTCGTTGTGGGGTTTCATCCTCCTGCTTTCTCGATTTGTTCATTTCGCCAACTAACCCTGCTTTTTTCACCCGGTCTCACGAATTTTCATTTTTCCGTGACCTTTGGAATGACACAAAGTTCACATGCCGTTCTCGTCGTTTTCTTAAACCCACCCCCTTTCCTTTCTATTTCGGCTACTACTCGTCAATCTCTTTCTTTTTATCAGGCAGGCCCCCCCTGGGATTTCAAATGGTCCCCCATGGGAAGAAACTGTCTCAACCTTTCCTCTTTTTTCTTCGCACTTCGAGCTCATTTCGACTTCCATGCCCGCTGGAGGATTTCCTTTTCAGAATCCCATCGTGGTGGGACACGGGCCGCTTTCTTCCTATAACTCATGAGATCTGCGCCAATCACTCACTCCTATCTCCTGAGATCAACGGCGTAAGGGGCCTCTCGACTATTCCTCACCACCGGACACGTCTTTCCTTCGTTCCTCTTTTTGTTTCCCCTTCCCTACACCCGTCTTCTACTGCCCCCAGGTCGTCCTCTTGCTTGACGCGCGGCGTAGACTCCGCTCCTTTCTTCCCAGTCTCCACCCCCGGTTCCCTTTTGGCCCCACTTTCTCTCGTCGTGCAGCTTCTGTGTATTTCGAACTTTTCAAAAAAGGGAAGCCAGGTTCCTCTCCCTTGCCTCCCCTCCGTGTTTTTTCCCCTGAAGGAACAATCTTTACTTAACGGACGGTTCGTGACCTGGGCTATCCCCCGAACCACCACTCCTCGTCGCCCTTCCTCCTTCGGCGCTGGTGGGATCATCACTGCGCGGTCCTTCTGCACATTCCGGTGAGCAAAGCTGATTCACACTCGACACCTTGCTTTCCCTGTGAGTTCCCCTTCCATGGGATATCGCCTTTATTCCCCCTTGCGGGGTTGGCTACTCTCCACACCTCTTGCTGTCTCTTTCCCTAGTCTTTCCTCTTTCTTGTGGCAGATTGGCGCACTTTGGTGGTCCCCACCGCCGATGCTTTTAAAGTTCATAGGGGTTTTGGTTTACATTTTCGGTGCCTTACGGCCACCCATCATCCCCCCCCCGGTGTGTTGTAGAGATTCTGGTTTTGCTGTTTTCCATCCCCCTTCCCTTCACGTTGTTAAGTCGAGGCACCTTGTAGTCTCCTTTGCGACTCTGTCTCAGGTTCTTGAGGGTACGTCGGTCGGACCTCCCCATACCTAGCCTTCCGAAACCCCCCAAGCCTCCTTGTGATTTCTTAACCCAGCTTTCCATTGATTACCCGGCCAGCTATGGACCTAAACTAGCTTGATAACTCATGGAAGAGACTCCTCCTGTGCCTGAATTTTACGTGGCCTATCCCTTTCCAGACTGTAGTTCTGATTTGTCGAGGAGCGTGCTGTTTCGCCTTCTCCCCATAAAGCTCGCAACGTCCTCGCCTCAGTTCCCTCTCCCCTTCAGGAGGAAGTCCCCCCTATAAGTTTGTGCGCTTTTCCCAGTAGCTGGATGCACCGTTCCTTTCCTCTCTCCCTCGGCGTTCCTTTTCTCTAATCGGAGAGGACTGGGGCCGTGAGATTGACGTTGACCCGTGAAGCCGCGCTCCATCAGCTCCCCCTAGCCTTTTGAATTTTTTCTTTTAGTTAGGACTTGGTGGTGGGATGGCTCCCCCCAACCCCCGTCCCCCGCTTTCTTGGGATCAAAATTGTTACCCATCGGACTCGGCGTGCCTCTCTTATGCGCCGGCTTTTTTTGCGCTTCTCGCGAGCCTTCGACGGCCGATTTCCCCCGGATGTCCTTTCTAGTTCTCCAGCGCGGCTTGCATCTGATGACGTTTCCATTCTCTATTCGAAGTCCCTTCTGACCCTTGTCGCTGCCTTCCCTCTTTATCTGCCCTCACCCCCACTCCTACTTTTTCTCTTCCCCCATGTAAATTGGACCTGTGCGCCACCCCGTCCCATCCGGGTTCCTTCCCAGTTCCTGCCTCCTTTGCCTCCAGTCTGGATTGCGAGTATTACCTTCCGTTTTTTCCTCCCCTCCGCTCCCCGCAACTTCGGACACGTCTCGCTTTAAAGTTGTTTCCACAATTTATCCCCACATGGCCCTCTTTCTTTCGAGCGATGACGACCCTTTTTGTTTTGGCGAGTCCGGCCAGTGCCCTTTGGATAAAACCCAGCGACTTTGCCGGTCTTCCTTGGATTGCCCCCACAATTCGGGTTTATTCCGAGCTGCCTCGTATTCCCCCCCCTCCATTTTGAGTCGACCAATGCAGGAACCGGTTACCTCCGCTTCCCGCCTCGCTCTTTCCTTTGGGGGCCGTCCGGTCAGGGTGGTCTGTGGGTTCGGGGTCGGAGCTAAGGTTTCAGCTTCCGGTTTGAGCTCCTTCCTGCTGAAGGTTCATTTTCTTTTTTTTTTCCAGTCAGTCAAATTTTGAGTTGATTGCGAGCCAGCCCTCGGCGCGGGACATCATTCCCACTGCTTTATTTATTGAGTTGAAAGGCGATAAGAACTTAAACCCGCGCAAACAGTGGTCCCAATTGTTTTTTTCCTTCCTATATATCTTTCTCTTCATAAGTGGTTGTTGAGTAATTTCTGACCAATTCACTTGTGTATCAATTCTTTAGGTTGGTTGCTTTTGATGCCCCTTTCATCCCTCTTCTTTCTTCTGAAATGATTCCACCTCGCTGATTTTTGCCAGCTTCCCGCTTGCCCTCCGACCAGGACTTTAGGTTCCTCCAACAGGAAATCTTCCTTAGCCCCCCGGTGCCTCGGCCCTTCCCCCTTTCCTTCTTTGGATCGCCGTACACTCCCCCCACTATCAAGCTTCGCGTGGCGCGCTTTCTCGATTCGTCTTCGGCTTCCCCTTTTTTCTCCCCCCAGTTTCGCTGGAACGCTTTTTTTTGGGTGCTCCCGAATTTGATGACGAATCCGAATAACATCTCGGCACCCTTGCCCCCAATCTTTTTTTTCATCCGACTGTGTCATGTTTTTAGGTTCCTTTCCCCCGAAACTTTCCCTTGCTATGTTTAGTCATACCTCGACAGAATTTTTTGCCACTCTTTTGGAAGGGGCCCTTATTAAACGGATACCCTTTGGACGTGATCGAGCTTTTTTTTTCATGCTTCTGCGGTTATTCGCCCTCAGGGACTGAGCTCCCGGCGGGTAGACCCCCCCCCCCCTTTTGATCTTGAGGGACCTGGGCATCGCGCCAGGCTGTTTCCTTCTTCGCATCCAACCCCCAAAACTCTAGGGCCTTCTGCAGTGAGGGAGTAATCAAGGGGCCTCCCTACTGTGTTCACACTTTTTTTTTATGATCCAGTAAGAAATTCGGCGCCCCTTCCCGCCCCCACGATCGTCTGAACGCTTGCTTCCTGCATTGGACAAGTATTTCTCCCTATATCACGCACCCGGGACACGCTTTTTCCTCTCTGCCGGCTTGAGGCCTCGTCCCCACCGAGGCATACTTTTCAACACCCTTTCCCACAGTCGAACCCAGAGTGCGGTTGCGACTGTTCGCTTTGCTTTTCTGTCTTGCCAGGGCGGAAAAGTCGTCCGGTAAACCGGGTGAATTCACACGCTTATCGAACGGTTTATTTTGGATGCTTTAAGACTTCCATCTACGGGCCCTGAGTTCGTGTTAGGCCGTTTTCATCTCCTGATGTTTTTTCACAATCGTGTCTCCCGGACATTTCCGTGATCAGGTATCTCCCCCCAGTCCCCTTGGTCCTTTTAACATTTCATCTTACCCGTGGCGGAAAGCTTTTTTCTGCGGATTCATGTGCGTCCATTCTTTTTTTGAGCCTCCTGATTCCGATCACGTCGTTTCCCTTCACTTGTGCTCGTTGGTGTGAGTCGCACCTCAGTTCCCAATGACCGCATTTCGATGCACCTGCTTCTTGTTGGCTCTTTACCTATTTCTTGCTCCGGTCTTTTTCCGTTTGCCGCGTGGTGGCTTGATGCCACTTTTTCCCGGTGACCCCCGCGTTTCTAATATGGGGTGGTTTCGCAGTCTAGGATGGTCGGGGTCCCCACCAGCCCTCATCATCCCTTTCTAGAGATGGTTTGGCGTCCCACCGCTCTTAAACACCCTAGTTCTTCGTTAGCTCTTAAAATGTGTAGTCGCACCTTTTTTCCCTCACGTGCCACTCCCGCCGGAGAGTGTCCTTTTTTCCTGATTTTTCTTTAAGACGTAGCCACCCCCCCCTTCTCGAATTCATTTTCCTGAGTTCCACCAGGTCAGAGAAACCCATAGAAGGCCCCCTTATCAGGCAATTCCCTCTCTCGGTGGTGGTGATGATTGATCGGCAATCAAGGAGCTCAGATCTCCTTTTTCCCCCCCCACCACCCTTTCACCCCCCCCACCCCCTCCCCCCCTTCGGGCGTTGTTTTTTCGAAGTGTCATCCCCGATCCCTCTCGCACCTTCTGGTCTTCCAGGTACCCTAGGATTTCCCCCACCCTTGTCCTGGTGGCTTCGATGGCTTCCCGTTTCCCCGTCATCCATTCGCCAACCCCGCGAGTCGATTTTGCCGTTGTCCGACGTAGCATGCGTTTCGAGTGCAATTTGCATTCTTTCCGACCCTCAGACGTACTCTTTGAGAGATTTGTTGTCCTTTTTTTTTGTGGTCGTCTTTTTTGAACCTTTTTGGACCGGCTGGACTCTCGCGGTCGAAATACTTCCAGGGCCGTTGCGATAGTTCAACGATCGAAGGTTGAGTGATTCTCGGTCGAACATGGCTTTCCGGAAGACACGTCCCCTTTCCAAGGATCTCGTCCCGCCCTGGATGAGCATTTGCGGATTTCCGTATGATTGACGTAATGCCATATTTCCGCTCGAAGTGGTCTCCGAGTCCTTTTCCGCGCCCCATCGGTTCCCATGAAACCCATTGCCCCCCTGTCAGTACTGGCTAACGCCGAATGAAGGACCGTGCTTAAGACAGCTCCGCAACTTTGGATCCCCTTTTCCCCCTTTCTGTTGGCATCCACAGTTCTCCTCTTGTGCCTGCAACGCCGTCGTGATGCTAGATTTTCTTCCGACATATCGCTGGTTTTTAAACACTTGCTGTTAAGTAGGATCCACCCCCCTCCCTTCTTGGTCCCTTACTGTGGTGCGGACGTCGTGGCATAACCCATTCGGTCCACTTTTCTTGCTCGGTACACCGCCGAAACTCTTTCTCATGCGGGACCAGGAAAGACCTGCCTTCTCGCCAGACTCGCCAGTGCCCGTGCCGCTTTTTTCCTCTTGGCTGCCGCTGGCCCTTGGTTGTCCCTTCGCAGCGGCCCCCTTTTCGACGGAGCCCCTTGTGGCATTTTCTTTTTTTGTCGTATTCCTACAAGTTCCGGTGGCGACTGGACCTCCCTGCTGCCAACGGTCTGGACCATCATTTCAACATTCCGCGCTCCTTTCCCTTTCTTTAGGATTGCACCACTCCCCCCCGTTTTATTGGTCGGGCCTTGTTCATGAACGCCTGAGTAGCTCTCTCGGGCTCCCCTCCGTGGTTGTTTTTTGAGTTTTTAATCCTCTTTTTCCCTTCCCAATTGGTTATACCGTTTGGGGTGATCTTTTCCTTTCAGCTCAAATTATAAGGGAGAGCTTGCTTTTTCCTCCCTTCGTATGGCTGCCGCCCGTTGTGTTTCCCCTTCTCCCACTCGGCGTGACTTCCCACCAGGCCGCTTACCTTCAGCCAAGTTTTCTTCTTCCAAAAGTTTCCCTAGCTGTGTCTCACCTCTTCCCCACCGCCCACCCACCGCCAGAAAGATCCCCGGCGCGGGCTGCTTTATTCCGTGTCATGCACGTTGTGCTGTTTGGCGCCTCTCGGTTTGCCTCGCCCTTGGTTGATGCACGACGTCTCCCCGTAGCGGCACTTTCAAGCCCCTTCGTTTCTCCGACTGAAATTAATTTCCGATTTTGGCTCGAACAAGAAAGAAACGCGATCCCCTCGACCCACGACGCTTTTCCCTTCCCCCTCAAGGGAATGATCAACGTTGTGTTATGCCCCCCCAACCGTTCTCCGAGAGCTGGTCCTAGCAGTTTTCTTCTTTTTTACCCCAATCTCCTGGGAGTCATCCAGGCGTTCAGACAACACCCTTATTCGGCTTCTGGTGCACGGACCCGCCTTTCCTTCCCTCTTCGAACTTTCTTGAGAATTTCTCCTTCAGTAATTCCATAGAAGGCCATGACTCTTGGAGGAGCTTCAGGGCCTCCTTTCTGACAAGGGACGATGCTCTCTTAGCTGAGGGCACAGAAAGCGCAATCCCGTTCTATCTGCAACTGCGGTATCCTGCCGGTTTTACTTCCTTCCCACAATTCGCCGGATATTTCAGGGTTTTTCCGAGTTATTGTTTCTCCTTCCCTCTTACTCCGTCCCCCCCAAATCCGCAAGTCTCACTGCTTTTCCCTCTTTTTTTTTTTCTGAAGGTTTTGCAACGTATGATAACGCTCGGCCCTTTCCGGAGGATTCCCCTGCTTCCGCTTTTTTTCTTGAACCCTTAATTGTGCCGCTTACGGGGCCGAATCCCGCACCAACCCCCTGCGTGTCTTCTGGGCACTCGTCCTTCTTTCTTTTCCCCCCCACCAAGGCTCTGATAGGGGCATCCAGTCGAACCCCCCTCCGCGATCTGGCTTTTTTTCAACTTTCCGTGCTTCTGTTGCGGATCAGGTTGCACTCCTTCCCGCTTAGCGTACCTCCATGATGGTCAAGGCCCAGTGAGACACACCTTTCAAGGCGGTTTTTCGTTGCGGTGAGGTGAGCCTTTTTTCTATTCTGCACAACTTTATTTGGAATTCTAAACCCCATGTCGCGCGGGCATAGTTACCCCCCTTTCCATCCTCCTTGTTGCTTTTTTTGGCAGTTTCTGCTCCGGCCCCTTGGTACAATGGTGACTTTACCATAAAGCGTGAAGGGCCTGGGGTGTTTTTTCCTCGGTGGACATCCTCTCTATACCTCCTCCTTTTTTGTACTTCCCCGAGACTCCCCCCCCAATATTCTACGTCGGTTATAGTCTGGTCAACTTGTAGTAGGCCCCAGTGCGCCGCAATAAACCCCTGCTTTTTTCCTTGGTGAGAGTCCAGTCCCTCGCGGCCTTTAGGTGTTCTCCCCCACAACCCGCCGGCCAGTTGCATCGACAATCGATAGTCCCTTCTGAGTGTCCCTTCTTGCTCCCATCTGGACTTTTTGTCCCTTGACCCCCATTGCGTCCTCCTACGCGCAGGATGGTGATTTTTCACATGATACGCCTCGTGAGCAAGTTATCCTTTCTACTCCAGTTTGGTTTTCTAATGATATTCCAGATTCCATTCCCCATGAGTGAATACAGCTACCTTCGTCCCAACGCTGTACCGGAAGCCCTCGTGTGCGATTTCACTTCGTCTTTTTTACTTTGCTACGGGAGAACTTCCTTCCTCTTCCTTGGCCCCCCTTTCATTTGACGAAGGTGCGGATGGACGTTTTCCCTATAGTTTCGACGCACTAGACCAGCTCACGCTTCCTCTTTGTCTCCTGTTTCCTTGTTATCATTAGGACTCGGTGGTCGGTCTTGGGACTCCCAATCCTGTTTTCTTTTTTATCTTCCGTTGCCGTGATAGTCACCTTTTTTCCTTCGGGACTCGCCTTCCTCCGTTTCCGAGGCTCTCTTATTGGCGCGTCGACATGTCGCTCTGCATCGTGCGTGCTTTCCCCCTTATGTTTTTTAGACTGTCCCTCTACCCCGGCTTTCCTTCTGATTGACGTATTATGAGGCTCTCTCCTCTCCGTTCTCTCGCATGTCTCCACCATTCTTCCCATTTCAACTTTTTGACGCCTTTTCCCAAGGCCCCTTCTTGCGCCTTTCTGAGAGGACCTTGTTCCTCATCCCCCACTTTACCCCTTTTCGCCTGCCAAGGTTTGGATCCACAACGTTTTTAATCCCCTTCCCATGGTTCGTTACTTTAGGTCCCGAACTTTCCCGTTGGCCTCCGTGCCGTCGGAATTGAAGGCCGTCGTTAAACACCCCCTGTCCCGGGAGTGCGGTATTTTCTTGGGATGCGTCTGCTCATTCGGCGTAGCACTTAGGCGTTTTTCTTTACAAGAGAACGCGTCCTCATGCGCAGACTCTCGCGCGCGTCCTTTTTTTTTTTTTCTTTTTTGCTCAGGTTCGGTGTCGCCTTCAGTCACGCTGGAGGTGCGCACTTTTCCTTCTTACTGTGGCTGCCCTTTTCGACACGCAGGTGGCGGGAAGCGAGCATTCACTACTTGCTAGTGTGCCATGATTCCCAAAGGCCGCGATCCCTTATTTGAGTCTGAAAGGTCATCCTCAACCCCCGCAATTCCCCATTGGTGCCATTTTCTTAGACTCTCTTTTTTGTGTTGTTTTGACTATCCGCAGTCTGTAATTAACCAAATGGCACAATGTGTATAAATGTTTTGGTTGAATTTCTTTCCTTTCCGGTGTCTCTTTTTACTCTCATCCTTCTTTGATTGTCTCATCCTTGGATAGCCTTCGAAATTTCCCCCCCTCCTTCCACACCAGGTCCCACCCGACCCCCTACTCCAGCCCCGAGACGACAGATGATTGAGAGAAGAAAAACGCCCCTTTTCCCCCATCCGGCGTGCGCCTGGCGCTTTTGGATTCCTTTAATTTCTTGTTACCATTAGAGGTAAGCTTCGCCTCTACGACTTTTCCCCAGAAGTCCTGCCCTTAGTTCATCAGGTAGCTGGTGGTGTCCCGGCCTTAACCCCCTCCTCTTCGCACGGATCGCCAAAGAAACGGCATGCCCTTTCCACATTACATGCATCACACTAATGGGAACTCCTTTCTGATTCCCCTTTTATGCCCCACACCTTTCACATCGCGACCGATCTTTTCCTGCTCTAATTTCCTTTTTTTTTTTTTTGCTTGTACTACTCGCAATTCTCTGAGGCCCACCCCGTTTGGATTGTGTCGCAAGGACATGGCAAGAGACAATCTTTCTGGTTTTGCCCTTCGTTCTTTCTTCAGGACTTCATATCCCGCCCTCTTTTTTCTTATCTCCTCCCCTGTGGTTTTGACACGGGGCAACACCCGTTCTTAAGTAGAGTAATCTTGTCTCCCTTTCGTGCGGCCCCCCCTCGCCTTCGATCGTTTTTCTCCGTTCAACGTTTTCTGTTTTTTCTGTCTCCCCTTGTACCACGGACAAGCAGAGAATTATCAGCCGGTAGACTTTTTCTCGGATTCCCCCTCCCCCCCCTACGCCTCCCAGGTTCCCCCCACAAGAGCCGGTTCCTTTTCTCGCTGCTTTCCTCTCGGCTCTAGGGCGTAAAGTCATTCTCCCAAAACGTCGGCCTGAAAAGGCCCCCTGTCTCTCTGCCCTTTCCTTTTCTACTATCGCTGTATTCCTCCTTACGGGGTTCTACCCCTCCGTTACAGCCGTGGTTGAATTAATCCCTGAAGTGGTCTGTACCTTCGGTTTCTTCCTCCCCCTAGGTGCCCCCTTTTTTCTTTTTTTTCCCCTGTCTTTCCCGATTCCACCGGACAACTTCGCCTACCTTCGGCCCGCTCCTAGGAAATGTGAAACACCTTCGGCCTCTTTTTTTCCTGTTTTTCTTTTTCCTTTGACCCCCCACACATGTACAAGAGCGGTGGCTTTTGAAGGTGAGTCTTCATTCCATTGAGCCATTCCCTCCCAAATGGCGGGCTTGTTTTTGCGGACTCAACGAGAGTTCCTCTTTTTCCCTCTACTTGGCCTCTGTTCTGGTGGTTTGCGAGAAACTCTTGGTTACTACAAGGTGACTCCTAAAAGTTCCCTTTTTCATTGAATTCGCCTAGGTCGGCCCACTCATTTCTTTCCGTTGTTTCCTATTTGGTTTTTCTCCCCTTCTGACTGAGATTCACCCCCAAAATATTACCTTCCGTTATAGGTCGCGTTAACTCCCCCCAACTCCACCGACGCGGCCCCGGCCGTCGTCTGCTATCCCTTTCATATTTTTGTCGCCGTTCTCCCAAACCCGCGTAGTTGTGAATTCAGACCCGATAGTCATTGCGACCTTACGGACCCATTGACTTTTGTTTTCTCTTTCAGTGGTTCCTTACGCGTCCGGAATTTTCTTTCCCTTCCGAAAGGAGCCCGCCCTTCGAGCGTAGTTGTCTTGGTTGCTCTGACGTGCTTTTGTCTATGGTCTTTTAGAGCCACTGGTGTCCTTCCGACAGGTTACAGATGGTGACCTCTGAAGTCCACCACGGCCGGACCCTTTTTGGAACATAGATGGACGCTACTTAATTCCTGCCAATACAGCTCGATTAGAGAATTGTTCCCTGACAAGTTGGCGAAGTGAGCCAGGGGAAGACCCCTTACGCTCGCGCGGCCTGAACCTTCCCTTTTTTAGACTTGTCGAGTGTAGATTATTCCTGTTGTTGTTTTCTTTCTCCCCTTTTACCGGCTTTTCCCCCTTTGCTGGTCGGTGTGCATTGATAGCTGAAATACTTGTCCCTTTTGGACTCGCCGTTGCGATTCTGACCCCCCCTCTCTTAATTTTTTTGGCGCGTGTTTTAAAAGCTTCGCCCCTTCTTTATTCATCTTTCCGTGTCCCCCCTTTTTTCAGCTCGCCCTGATGTCTAATAAAGCTGCGGCATTTCTTATGATTGAAGTACTGCCCTTTCATCATCCTTTCCCCTCCTCGTTTCCCCATTTCGAGATTTCGCTGACGTCTTTCTCATTCTCTTTTTCGGAAATCTTTTTCCGCCGGATTGGCATCCAGTCTCGATTGCGAGTAGTACCCTGAAGAGCAGCCCTAGTTCCCTTTCAACTGCTCGGAACAGTCGTTGGGGTGCATCTCCCCCCCCCCCCTTTGTCCTTCTTGCCGTTCTCAAGCCCGTAGTGATGCTCGATTTGATGACGAACCCTCATGCCGGTTTTTCCTATCTCCCCCTTGTAATTAAGGATACCCCTTCCTTGTGTTCCGCTTCTTCTTCCTTGTCGTGATCACCCCATTCGGGGTAGGCACCAGGCGTCCGTCGTATTCAGTCCCCTGTATTCCAGCAGGAACCTTCGTGTCCCGTCCCTCCCTTTTTTTTCCTTTTTCTCGCTTTTTTCCTTCGGTGGGTTTGAGGGTACGGAAACAAGCGGTTCTGGTTCGGATCCAGCTGGAGGGCTCCACTTTTGTTTTTTAGGCACCTTTTTTCTTGAAGTTTTTTTTGGAAGTCCCCTGCCGTCAAGGCTGTGGCTCCCACCCGCGCTTCTGCGCACTCCCTTTTTTTCTGTATTTCCCCCGTCCGCGCCCCCCTCTTCCTGGGTTCTTCCCAGCGAGTAAGCCCTTTTCACCACGCGCATTGTCATCCCCTTCCATGTTCTTTACCGTTAATGACTCTCGCTATTTCTTTCTTTCCCCCGTGTTGTTGTTTATTGCATTCTCCCCTTTTGACCGACAATGTGCCCCAACTTCTTTGTTTTGAAGGCGACGAAATTCAGATTCAAAGTCTGATTTGCAATTCCCTTCCCCATAATACGGGATGTCAGAATCAAGCGGTGTCCCCCCTATATTTCGGTTCCGTGACTCCCCCCAGGCCCCCCATCCCTCAGAAAAACTTCTCAGAAGAAGTCGACTCCCTTTGCTGCTTGTCTATTTCCCTACCCCGCATTCCCCCCTGAACCCCCTCCATCTTCCTTCTCTGAGGTCTTGCGCGATTCCGTCCTTTTTTTTTCGGGGGCAGTTCTGTTCCTCAACGTTCTCGGTTAATTTTTTGTGTTTTTTGTGTGCCTCCTTCCTCATTTATTTTTGACGACGTCGAATCCTTCGGAACCACCGCAAGTTCCCTTTCGTGTTTAACCGATTTTCAATGCCGGGTAGTGTTCCCTGATCCCTTCCTTCGATTCTCCACATTTCTCATCAAGACCTTTGCCATGTTTCAGACTTTATGCTTTATTACAACTGGATGCCCCCTTCCCTCGTTTTTTTTTGGGCCGTTTTCTTCCTGAAGGTCTTCCCTTCTTCGCGGCGTGTTACTTCCCTGCCCAATTTGGAGGCCCCCATGCGGCAGCACCAACACCTGGGTCTCACCGTCTTTTTAATGTGTTCCTTCCCCATTGCCCTCCCCCTCCCCATCTAGCAATGGTTGGAGCACTTCGATCTTGGCTTACTAAATCAGAATGCCATGCCGCTTTCCGGATTCCCCTGGCTACTCATCCTGACTTATGGTGGCACGGGAACGATGCTTGTTCCTCTTTTCCCTTATTTTTCGCCCGCGCCATCAGCCTTCCGCTTTTTGACCCGATCCTGCGAAGTCCTATGCAGGGGTCCCAGTAGTGGACTCTTTGGCCATTACCCCCATCCACGATATCCGGTTTTTGATGCGGCCAGTTCTCACCGCGTCCTACGGCCACAAAACCTCCGTACGGCTCACTTCCGTTTCCCGAGGGCGCGCTTCTCTCTCGGCGTAAGGCTCCTCGGCACACTGTCTGCCCCTGCGTCTAGCTTCTCGCCTGTTATGGCGAATGTCTTCAACACCTCCAACTCTCCCCCCACACGGTACGCCGTGGGGGATTTTACCTGCATTTTCACACTCTTCGGTACCACTCCACCCAATTTGGGCGCTCGTTTTGGGGGATCTCCTTTTACCACGGGTCCCTTCCTCTCCACCCGTGGAGCATGGCCATCATGTGCGATCCCTTTCCGCGGCGCTGCCATGCTGTGATCGCTTTCTACTGATCGTTTCTTTTTTCTTTTCTCCTTCTCCAGGCCACTCTATAGCATTCGATGCACAATGGCCCGGGGGTGTTGTTCTTTAACACCACCTATTTCGAGAGTGTCCGACAGACCTCTCCGCAGGCCGCGGTTGGCACGTTCTTTGAGCACTGGTGTTCTTTTTTCCTTTTTTTCCGTTGGTGGTGAATTGCAGTCTGGTTGTCGAC
>Ga0179593_1421534_pt1 | contig 37500 bp, 30 predicted proteins | sample CZODoug2_1_08_16_FD_185931 | JGI IMG/M metagenome (GOLD analysis project Ga0179593, IMG submission 185931) | Vadose zone soil fungal communities from Angelo Coast Range Reserve, California, USA - CZODoug2_1_08_16fungal (PacBio error correction) | ecosystem: Environmental > Terrestrial > Soil >... | reverse complement strand
TCAATCTCACTTCCCTTAGGTGGATTTTGAGCTCTCCCTGCACGACGAGCAATTCACTAGTCCCACATTCCCCTCTTCCTTCGGGCCAATAGGTCGGCCTCCCGGTTCCTCGTGACCCAAGCCGCCAAGTTCCTAGATTCTGATAACCTTCTAGTTTCTCTTTTTTTCTATAGATGGAGAATTGCACTGACGACCCCGAATTAGAGGAAGGCTTGTTAGAGCCTCTTAGCTTTTTTACAGAAGTTCCTTCATCTTCTTTTTCTAGATCGGTGGAATTGATTTCATTTGCCTGTGTTAGGAGTATACCTTGCATGGACTCCGTAATGACTTTTTCCAGTGATTGTTCTTGACCTAGATTTATTCTCTCCTGACCCCCTTCGGCCTTTGTTATGGTCGTAGAGAGATGGGCATGAAGGAGGGAGTGAGGTAACTATGTCTCCAGACCTCCCGCAAGATCTTCACGCTCCCCTGATTGAAAGAAGAAGTCAACTCGACCCCTCCCTCCCACATCGGTTTTGCTTTCCCGTCCCCCAAAGACCACTGGGGTGCTGCTCCAATCGATGCTGATATTTTTTCCAGGGCCCCTTCCCACCTTCTTCTTCAGTAGATGGATGCTTTGGCCCCCAGCAGGCTTTTCCCCCCTTTCTCTGACGTGCCGCTACCGGCTTTGCTCCTTGAAACGCTGATGCAATTCCCTGACCCCTCCTGATCCAGCAATTTCCCCTTGTAATCACCGCATTAGTTCCCCCCCCCGTGGCGGAAGTCCCACTCTTTTTTTAAGAAAAGGACGTGTTGGGATGGTAGGTTTGCTACCCCCACCTCTCGCACTAGAGATTTCTTTCTTGAGTGCTAGCTATTGCTCTCACCTTTTCTTTTGAAACTCGTACGAATTTTCTCCTCCTTGTGGTGAAATGGACAAGACGTCCTCTATCTACTGTCTTGACCCTATAGAACACCTCCCAACTTTCCCCCCCGACTTGGCAGGTCTTTCTCACGTTTTTCGTATCATGGTTTTTTTTTGTTTTGTCGACAAGGGACGACCGAGCTGGGACGCCCCGGAGTTCTTTTTCTCTTCCTCGGACCGTTTGTTTTCTCTTCTCCCCCTTTCTCCAATGATGTGGCGAAGGGACGGTCCCTGCGTCGATGAAAGAAGGACCTTCTACTCCCTCCTCCAAAGAGTAGATCTGGGGGCCCTCTCGTCTTGCTGACTATGAATGGTAGTCATGTGCTTCCCATCTTCCCGCGTTGTGCTACATTTTCGTCTTTCGATGTAGACTGTTGCCCGGACTGCACGATTTTTCAGATCCCTTTGTCAGAAGTTAGAATCTCTTTGTGAATATCAATGGTCGAGTTTTTTCCTTTTCTTCGTAGAACCGTTACCCCCTTTTTTCCCTCACCTCCCTTCTTCGGGACGTTTGAAACTTCCGATTTTTTCACATAGCCAGCCGTTCCCGGTAACAGTGCCTGCTTTGTCGAAGTTTTTCTTTCCTTGACTCTACTTGAGTCTTTTTGGTGCTCCCTTCCTTCTTGCCCCGACAGTTTTAAAATCATCTCCTCTTTTTCTTTTCTCTCATGATTTGCGAGATTTGTCATGTTCTCTCCCGTCCCTCTTCAACACCCTACCTGCCACTTCCGGCTTCCTCATCGGCTGATCCGGTCCGGCGCTGCTTTCTCCCTTCCTGAAGGAGACCACGTCCTATCTGTCCTTCTGATTTAGCAATCCCCCTTCCATGAGTTATTTTTCCTTATCCTCGGGTTCAAGAAGCAGGCTCCCGTTCTCGCCCGGTAGCCCCGTGGTCCCTGGAGCCTAGGTTGACCTCCTTATCTCCGTTTCGTCCACCCTTCGCTTTCTTCGCGGGTGTCCAGCGTTTTGGCGGAAGTATGGGTAGAAGTATTCTTTCGATCTCCTCCTTCTTTTTTTTCAACATGACTGCTGGAATACCTATGTGCTTTCCTAAAGACGGTAGGCTGCGGTCGCTTATACCCCTTTCTTCCCCATTCTAGGCAGTCCAGGACCCTTTTTCCTCACCGCGCACAGATCTTCATTCCAAGTACGGTTTACCCTTCCATCTTCTTCTAACTTTGACCCCTCCGTCTTCAGATCGGTCCTGCCCCTTGTTTCCTTTTATTCTCTAGCCCGAGCGCCTGACAGCTCACCCCTTCCTTCCCCGTCGAGAACAGCCATTTTCCCTGCCCTTTCGTACGGGTTAGTTGGCCGGAGAAGCTTTTCCCCCGCCCTTTCCCAAGACCCTCTGTGTTTTTCCCCTTTTTCTTTTCCTGGTTTACGAGGCGTCCTCTTATCTAGTGTTTCTTCTGAAAGTCTCTTGCCGTCCTTGGTCTAGTATCCCTTCCGTGCTACTCGCATATTTTTTTGTTTTCTTCCTTGGAAGCCCCCGTCTTTATTCTCTTTTGTTGTTCTCCCAAAGCACTTTGTTTTTAGGCAGGTGCATCCCCCGTCGTTGTTTCGCACGAAGCCTCTTATCCTCAATAAGTGTTTTTTTTTCCCTTTCCTTTCTTTTGCACAAACAATTTATCTTTTTAAACAGGGGGCTGGATCCTCCCTCCTACTGCGGCGATGGTGCCCGTTGTTGTTGTTTTCGCTGATCACGGTGATGAGACTCTCCCCCGCTCCGGTAATTTTGACTCTTTTTTTAATTTGCCAGTCCCCAACCCCTTTTATTTGTGAATTATGGGACTTTCCCCATTCTACACAGTGGGCCCTATGTACCCCCCCCATTACGTTAGTATTTCGCGTCCCAAGACTTTCACCTTTCCCTTTTGTATCGTTTTAGACCCCCGTTCCCCACTCTTAATCTTCTTTCCTCTTTTTGACTACTTGGTCTGCCCCCCTCGTCGTCCCCCGCTTAACTTTAAGACAGCTACAGGAACCCCTCCTCTTGTTCTTCTTTTGGTTCCTTCGTACTTTCCCGTTCCGCTGGTCAGACGACCGGCTTTTCCATTTGGGGGGTCGAATCTGTCGTGCCTATCGTTTGGCCCCACTCCCTCGTTCCTCTCTTTGTTCTTATTTCGCGCAGTCGTTGGGAGTACTCCGCTCTCCTTCGTCGGTAGGCCCCGTTAGGATTAAATCCCTTTTTTGTGACTTGCCTTATCTTTTAGAACATCTTTTTTCCCCCTTCCCTTATTCTTCGACCAATCCCCTGTCGACCCACTTTACACCGCTACGGTTTCCCTTCTTACCTTTCCTAGAGATGACTCCCGGCGGCTTGTAGAACTCTCCCCCCTACGCGGTCTCGTGTGTTACATTAGGGTATAGGCGGTTTTCCTGGGCCCGTTCTTTTGAAACCTTCTCTCCCCCCCCGGTCCTCCCACGACTCATGAAGGGATTTTCCTTCCTCCGGCTGTATGACGTATAGATTCTTTCTTACGGAAGTAGACTGGTTCAGCGATTGATCTCTGTTACCGGATCCTGCCGATCGCCTCCTCCCTCGGTTTTTTCTGTGTAGAAATTCCCCAGTTTGTATCACTTTTGACCTCCTCTCCTTTCTGATTCCTGAAGATATGCCAACAATCGTATTGGCGCCCCCCTAGGTCTCGCAGGGTTTCCTCCCCCCGAAGATTCCACCTAGTTGAAGATCTAGTCAGGACTCCCTTTCCCGCTTACGACCCCCAAACTTCCCCCCCGAGTTACACGTCTCTGTTTTCATTCTTCCCCTTTTCGGGGCAGCCCCTAAGGTCGATCGTCTTTAAAAACGAGTAGTGCTTCCGAAAGGATCCCCCCCTGGGCTGACATCCCCCCCTTCTCCTCAAAACTCGCACGAGAGGCTCTCGTTTCCATCAGAATCCCCCCAACCACCTCTTCCTAACCCGGGTTCCGTTTTTTCCTGTCCCCGAAAAATTCCTTCCCCAGGTTTATCCCCATTGCTCTCGGCCCCCTCCCCGTCACTCCACCTCGCCCCGTCGCTGTTCCCTTTATTTCCCCCTTTGCCCCTCTTCGTTCTTCTCCCACATCAGAAGTCAAGTCCCATAAAAACGGTTTGCGGTACATCTGACCCTGCCCCCTGGTGCACTGGGTGCTCCGCGACAGACTTCTAATCTTATGATTCCCCCCCCCAGGTGCTGGACCCGGGACCCAACGCCTGACATTCCCCCTAGGACGACCGTTAGGTCCAGCTCTAGTACCCTGCCCTTTTTTGAGGTCGGGTCTGTAAGCGTAACTAGATCTATCCAGCGAGTTTTTTTCACCCCCCCATTCGTGGACGAACAGTCGTATCGGTCTCTAGTTTTCCCGTTCCGCGAGCAAGCGATCTAGCTGCTCTTGTTCCTCTCCGATCGTTTTTTTTCTCCCCCGAAAATCACATTTTTTCCTGCGCTCGTTATTGAGAAAAGGCCCCGAGTTTGTAATGTTCATGAGGTTTTGCAGTGCATTTGCTTTTTTGGACCTGATACCCCAGCTTTTCTTTAGATTCCAGTGATTTTCCTCTTATCTACCCAGAAGGAGTGTGGCGACGCCCCTTTCTACCCCACTGTAGCAGAGGTTGTCGGTACCCCCCAGACCTCCCCGAGCTTAGTCCCTGGTTTGAGTCTTTGGCCCCCAAAATGGCCAAAGTTTAAGAAGACTTCCGGGTCTCCCCACCAACTTTTTTTTTTTGTGCTTTTGTATTTACCCCTTCCTGATCTTTATTTGGATATTTCTTTGACTTCTCTTTCTCGTGTCGAAGGGAGATTCGATTTTAGAAATCACCCTTTCCCGGCCGTTCCATAGCGACTTTCAGGTTCATAAGACCCACTCCCTTCGGAGTAGAGTCCTCCATCATTCCTCCTGGACGGTCCCCCCCTAATCGTCCTTTTCATGCCAGGCCCCCCCTTGCCACATGAAGGAAAACGAAGGCCCCTGACAGCTTCCTCCCCCCAGATCTTTTTCAAAGACAGGCTCACCTTTGGCAAAAGTTTCCCAGCCCCCTCTGTCCCTATGGACCGGCAGAGAGTCTTCGGACTTCACTCTCCCCCCCCCCTTCTTCCTCCTTCTTTCCTCCCTGTGTCCGATAGGGCGTGACGGCTTTTTCCGAAAATTAAATAACGTCAGTAGCCTCTCCCCTGGTCCGCCTCTATGATTTTATGTTCGGTTTGTTTCTTCTTGTTCTTTTTGCTGTCTCAAGACTCCCACCTCTTAGTGCGAATCCTAGTTCGTCGGATTTTTTTTTTCTGCCACATTTCCCTCCAAATGCGTGAAACGTCTTGGTCTTTCCCGGGGTTTGGGAGTCCTGGTGGTTTAATTTTTTTCGTCTTCCCTGAAGTCTTCTCTTTCTTTTTTCTTTTTTTTTGTTGTTCCTGAGGGAGATCGACTTTGGAATTCCTACTAGCAAAACCATTCAGATACCCCCCTCCCTCTCCCACCCTATGGCCCCCTCCCTCCTTTTTACTAAGCAATTCCCCAACTCTTTTTCCCGGCTTAGTTGGATTTCGACAATTCCCTTCCGTCCTTGCACTGATTAGAAAAAGCCTTTCTCCACCGAAAAGACCCGAAGTGCATTGTTCTCGTTTTTTTCCCCTACGCACGGTGCTTGAACTTTTTACACAGTCGACAGACCTCATAGCGTGCTTGCTCACTTTCTCGGGGATATCGTGTCCTAGCTCTGTTTCATGATCTTTAACCCTATTTCCGGAAGCTTTCGGCCTTTTTCCTAAGAGCTTTTTTCTTTGGATAATAGGTGTCCCCATATTTCTCCGGCTTGCTTTAATTTTTTTTCCTGTTAAAGGACTTAGATGTTCCCGGCCCTCGAGCATAATTCACTCTTCCTATGATGGCTCTTTCTGTTCTTTCATTCCTCGCCGAAGGGACGGTCTGATTTGCTTTTCTTGATGGTGCTGGCAGTTCCCCCGAATCGAGGCCTTACCTCATTCTCCCTCCCGAGTACGACCACAGTCCTCCCTCTCTACAGGTGGAGAAAGGCGTACCACGGGTTTTTTTTGTCACCCCTCGTTGACTTTTCTTGGAGGGCACGATCCTCCATTTTTTTTTTTTTCCGGGGAGCGCTGGATGGAGGTGGCATTCGTGCCCTGGAGTCTACATCCTTTCCCCTTCTTTAAGCTGTCACGTTCCCCCTCCTCCCCATTCTCCCCGTTCGAAAACTCTTTTCCACTCCCGACCAAGAACGAGTTCCGATTTCCGCAGGAACTTCCATTCACCTTACTTTTGCAAAATCACAGTGGATTCCGGTTCTTTCCCTTTTTCGAATCCCCGGCTTTTGAGAGGGTAGGTTTTCTCCCACTCCTTTCCCACCTTCAATTTAGCGCTTCTAGCGCTTTTCGTCTTTTTGAGTCAAGGATAATCTACGTGACGAGTGTCTCTACGTGTGTTTTGATCTTTTCCTTCCTCCCTTTTCATATAGGCGTTACCTCCCCAGCCCCTTGCTTTGACCGAGAATATGTTCGGCCGGTCGGATTCGATAAGATGTGAGTCGCGTTCTTTGTTGTAGCCCTGTTTCCTCGATTACCCTTCTCGTTAGTTCGCCGATCCCTCGACCTTTTTTTTATTGTACGACAGGAGACCACTGCCCGCCTTTTTTTTTTTTCCTTAGAACTAAAGAGCCTTGAACATAAGCGTGCACCCTTCGTATTTTTTCTTTTTATTCGGTTCCCCTTCTTTTTCCTCGAAGTGGACAGTAGTCAGTTTACCAAGAAGAGTTTTGACCTTGCTCTTTTCTTCTGGTTTTCATCGAGTATCCTCCTCCTTCTCCCGTTTTTTTTGCGATGTTTCGCCCGAGCCGTTTTGCCTTTTGGGCAGAGCATAGTAGTCGTCTTTTTTACCATCGTTTAATCACCTCCCACCCTTAAGTGCCCCAGAAAGGTCTTTTGTGTTTCCCCCAGCCTGTCCTCTTTTCTCCCCTTCCGCCAGCTTTTTTGACCGGCCGGTAATGTGTTCACTTCCTGCTTTTTTGAATGCGAGAGGGTAATAGGTCTTTTTTCGAGTTTCTTTTTCCCTCCCATCTCCCCTCCCTTTTCATGTGAAAGATGAAGATTGCCCCCTCCCCGCTTCTTTCCTTTTTTTTTTTGGCGCGCCCCGTGGAGATAAAGATTTTTGTCCCCTTTCCACCCCAGAATGTGGAGGAGTTATGCCTTCCGTTTGGTTCCTGAACTTTTCCATTAAAGGAACTTTGACTGTCCTCCACCATTCATACCCGAGAGGCAGATAATATACCTCCTGCTCTCGCAAGTAGTCAATCTGGTTCCCCACCCTCCCTGACACCAAAGTCTTCCCTCAAGTAGAAGTTCAGAAGACTTTTGAGTTGCCCCTCTTGTATGCCCCCATCCCGATAATGGCCTTCTCCTAGTCGTACACCAAATTTGTTTTTTCCCGTTTCGCCATTTTTTATTCCCTTGATCGGTGGGGTACAAGACTGGTCCCGGCAGGTCTTGCGAATTCGTTTTTTTCCCTCTTTCAAGCTTGTTTCTTTACACTCTTTCGAATCCCCTTGACTTTTTCATACACGATGGGCTTTCACATCCCTCTTTAAGCGCTGCCCCCCTTGCCCGTCCCATTCTCCCCGCGAATCTTCTCTGCTCTTACCCTTCGGCGTTGCGATCCATTCTCTTCCACAGATTTCTCCGTAGTTCCTTCAATCTTAGCAGGCGGGAACCCAACCTTCTTTAGAATGATCCAAGTCGGTAAGAAAATTTCCTGTTTCCTCCCTCCCCTTTGCCTCCCCCTCAAGACTTCGCGATCCCCTAATACGAGTTCGAAACCCCATTTTACTGCCCCTTCTAGCTCTCTTTTTCAGAAGAGATATTTCCGTGCAGACGTCGTGGTTAGTTCTTGTCAGTCACCCACCCTTTGCACCGGCCGTTTTTCTTAATTAGCAAAACGAGGACAGGAAAGTAAATCAACTTCTCGTTTCCCCTAATTCCCCCTCAGATGACGTCGTTTTTTTCTTAGCCCCCTCTAGAAGTGCTACTTCTTTTCCATTTAAGGAATCCATAGCCGCAGAGCTCGTGTGTTACCTCATTTTCCCTGGCATTTGCTACTGTTTTTTGTTGTCTCCACCAGAAGCTTAAATTAGAGACCCCCTTTGCCTAATAAGCCGTTTTTGTGATTTTTTTTAGGTGCTTTTTTGTCAACCCAGACCGTCTTCTTATCCTCCAAGGCTGGCGACGCAAGTAGCCCTAGGTCCTTTTTTTATTTTTTTTTCTTTTTCTTGTTCTTCGATGACAGAGATTCCCCAGATCCCTCTCAATTTTTCTGACGTCCAGTGCGTAGATAACCCCCTTAGAGCCGGTGACTCACACTCCCAGTTGTTGTTCCTATCTTTTTTGACCCAAGTTCGTTTGGAGTTTCTTTTCCTTTTCGCGGGAACCATTAATTCGTTTCCCCCGAGCAGAGGTTTTTTTTCCCGGCTGATGTGGTATTTTCGTCTTTTCCTTCCTGGGTTCGGCCGCGGTCGTGCTCTCGCCTCTCTACCCTATGCGACACCGCCGATTTTCGACGGCTTTTTTTTTTCCCCTTTTCATCCGGAGGCATGCTCCCGGCATTGAACTTTGCTTAGCGAGCTTTGGTGCCCTTCCGCCTCCCCGGTTCCGGCGCCTATCTTCTCCTTGTGAGTACTTCGCGGTTTGCGTAACGTTTTTTTTCTTTTTTTTTTATTCAGATCTTCGAGTCGGAGCTTCCGACCCTTTTTTTTTTCCTAGTTCCCGCACCTAATTTACCCTTTTCTTTTCCCCCACAACCGGTTTGAACAAGAGATTTTCCCCTGGCTTTCCCCCTATTGGGTTTTTCTTTCATCCTTTTTTTCGACCGCGGTCAAACTACATGGGCTGCAGTTAAGAGGGAGCCGTCCGGATTTTTCTGTTTTCTTTACACCTCGATTTATCTACTTTCCTCCCTATTCCTTTCGGGAGTATGATAGGTTGCAGCTTCGTCCTCCTCTGGACGTGAGTTTTTGCCCGTCCGAACTTCGTTATCGGATTTCTGCGTTTTTTTCCTTTGCGATTTCGTTCCCCTCAAATGTCGTGGTTTAGGAGCCTTTTACTCTTTTTTCCCCTCTCCCTTTCCCGCGATTGGCGCCATGATGCCCTTTTTTCCTGCAAGTGTAGAGTGTTCCTCCCCTGTTTCCTCGACCTTTCCAGTGGTTTTTTCCCTTTCTTTTTAGTACCTTTATCCTTCCCCCTTTGATTTTCCTAAGCCAGGTGACCACAGGACAGGCCTGTCCCGTCCTTTGCCTTCTCCCTCTTCTCGGCTGGAAGGGCAGCGCTGCCGCCTCTTTTTGGAGTCGCGGAAAAAACAACTAGCTTCCCCCTTCTTCTCGGAAAAATGGTTGCTTTTACAGAGGACGTCTTTCTACCCAGTTCCTTTTTCTTCCTCTTTTTTCTCTTGCACTTTCGACCCCACGATTTTTCCCCCCGGTCCCGTCGAAGGTGACCCTGGCTTTTTTCACGAGGAGATGAAAAGGAGAGACAATCAGACTTAAACCCTCATACCCCTTTACACTCACGACTCTTTTCTTGAGGTCCCATGGACGTCTGTACGTAAGACACTACCCGTAGGAGAAAAATGAGGGTACTGCCGTACATTTTTTCCATTCTTTTGGAGGGTAGGCTGAAATTTTGCTCCGTAGTGGGTACTGTCCTCCGTACCCCTGGCTACCAACCCCCTTCTTCGGAGCCCCCCTCACTTTTTTTTCGAAAGGAGCCCCCCATCTAGTTGGCGTGGTGGTTTGGTGTATCTTTCCGCAGCTAGTGCTCTCGTTTTCCTTTCCCCCAACATTTTGGATTCTCAAACTCGTCCCCGGTCGTGTCCAGTATCCTTGTTTGTGACCCCTTTTTCCCCGATTTCCGCCCGCATATTTGGCTAGTGCGGTACACCTACCATCTAACCATGTTTTCTGTCGCAGTGCCCAGTATATCTACCCATGGGAGGGTGCCACCGCCTAATGAGGAGTGCTCTTTTTTTTCGATCTCTCCGGTGGCGTTTTTTTCGCGCTTTTTTCTCGTCATTGTTTTTTAGCTTTTCGCCGCTTTTCTAGGGAAGGTCCTTCCGCTTTTTTTCCATGCGGCCTGGCCACCGACATTCCCTCTTTTCTGTGGCCCCTCCTGATTTTCGGCCCTTTCCCAAACCATCTCCCTCTGCTTCGTGGTCCCTGAGGCTGACGAGTCGACGGTGTCCTCTCCGCTGCTCACTTTTTGTTCCGTGCTGCCTTCTGACTCTTTCTGTCTTGCCGGGTTTTCGTTTTTTTTTCACGCAACCCCTTTTCCGTTTTTTTTTGCCTGCGCCGACCTTAGAAGCACCCCCCTTTCGGTAAGTCGCGAATCCGCGATGCTCCGGCCGGCAGAGTTTTTTTCGTCAATTTGGTAGTCCGGTCCCCACCTGCCATAATACCTTTACGGAGGGACTTCGGTAAACACTTAATCAGGAAGCCACTTCCATTTCCGGCAGTTTCCCCCTGCCTCGGAGAGTAGCTATCCCCCGAGTTCTTCCCCGAAGCCCTCAATCAGGTAGACATCCTATCCTTTTTCCCCCGATTTTTCACCACCTGAATTTTTTTTCCTCTTTTTTTTCCCTGTGTGTCCCTTTTTTTCCCCTTAGTCACGTGAAGATGTTCCATGCCCCTCTTTTTTTCTTTTTATAAGCTTCGTCGACGATCTTTTTTCTTCGATATAGCTTGGAAGTCCTCCCCCCCCCAAACCAGAATGTGTCGATGTTACTACATCCCCCCCCTGCTATGTTTCTTTTTTTTCGTAATTCCTTCCTAGGTAACTACAACTTTCGTGAAACGATCTTTCTTCTTCCGGCACTTTTCGTCACTTGTGGTTTCCAAGCGCCCGTTAAAATTTTGGCCGTCTTCATCTCCTCTTTTCCTCTCTTTTCCGTCGACTAGGACTGTGACGCGCCCCCCTTTCTTCTGGCACCCCCCATGTACGATACATCTTTCCTGTCCTTCCTCTTTCAAAGACGCAATTTTGTCTTTTTTACCTTCTATGGACTGACCCCCCTTCCTTTTCGACCTGCTTACTTTTACCTCATTAGTAGGTGAATGGACTGAGAAATTCCCCTGAGCTCTCCCTCCAAAGTTTCCGCAACCCTTCCTTGAAGGTCTATCGGTTTGACATCTTTGTCCCCTTTTTCCCCCCTTTGTGTTTAACTTTTTTCCACGCCGCCCCATTTGAAAGTTCCTTTGGGTCTGCCGATGTGAAATGAGTAGTATCTTTGTTTTTTTGGGACCCTGGTTCTTGATTTGTGGACTGATTTGGTTTTATTCCTTTCTTTCTTGCTGATTTTCGGTTATCTGGTTTGTTGAATTCTATTGGGGAAATAGTCTCCTTTTTTTTTTTTTTTTTTTTCTGCCCGTGGGTTGGCGCATGAAGCTTTCCCACAAGATGCATTCCCGAGACGCTTAATTCTCTCCTACTTTTTTACGATTTTTTTTTTTTTTTCTTTATTCAGGGCCGTATGTTGTGCTTTTTTGAGACACCCTTACGCTCGGCCTTTCCCTCACTGGGACAGGAAGTTATGAAGCTTACTATCCCCCGTACCTTCTGTGAAACCCCCAATATTTTTGTAGAAGGTTCTTCCCTTGGTGCTTCCTACTTTTGATGAAAGTGGTCTTATGCCTCTTTAAGTCGGAAGGTAGGCTCGATGTCTGGAGTTGCCTCATCCGGGCCCTTCTAGGAATGAGGAGTTATTCTTCTTTTTTCTCCCCCCGGAGATTTCCAACACCCTCACTAGTAACTGCGACCCTTCGACGTCTGGTAGATCCTTTACCGTCCCCTTTTCATTCACTATGAATTTTCCGTTCCATTTTGTTTGATGGGATCTTTACCCCCCCCGTAATGACTGGTTCAGATGTCTTCTTCACGATACGCCCATGTTCCCGCTTTCAGTAGGGTCCTTTTTGCCCTGCCCGTCTTTTTTTTTTTCAGACCGAAGACGGTGCTCTCCTTTCTTTTTTTCCCGAGGACCGACTCCCCTCATAATATCGCGGAAGTTTCCCAGAAACCCCCCTCCCCCATTTTTTTTCCTTTGAATTTGAAGCTTTTGGTCCACGTTCCGATTTTTTGCGCTGGTCGCGGGAATTTTTTCGTGGTAGCGACCGAAAGAAGCTTCCTTCTTTTTTTTTTTATTCTCGAACCGCTTCCCCCTTTTTTCGTTCGAGAATGTACCCGCAGTCTTTTTCCCTTGGGCGAGGAAGTTCGCTGGTCTCGGCCGGATAGGCTCCCTTTCCCCGCTTTCAACAGGAGAGATTTTTTATTTGCTTTTGGATCTTCGGGTTCTCGCGGGGCCGTAGCCCTCGGGTTCCCCCGGCAAGAGGAAATTCGTGGCGTTATTTTTTGTGAGTCCCCTCTCTCCCTTATGGATTTTTTCTTCGTCGTTTTTTTCTTGTTCCGATTTCGCTGCCATTCCTTCCATGTGCGCTTTTCGTTTTTCGCTTTAGAGTTTCCGCCTCCCTCAAAGGAAATACGACTTTTTTCGTTACAGACGCTGACCGCCAGGTTTTTTTTTTTCTTGTAATTTTTTTCACCGGAATGCGACCTGGTTCTTTTCTGTATTGATCAGGTCAATAGTTCCTTGATCTTTTTCAGGTTGACTATTTCAATTGGAAAATAGTTTGCTGATTTGAAGTTCCACCCGGCCTTTTCTTATTTGACCTCTAGAGACGATTTTGATTATTTCCTCCCCTTCACAGTTTTAAGAGTGTTTCGTTGACCTTTATTCCGTTTTTTTGTTTTTTTCACGGCGATATTCTCTCTCCCCCCCTTTATATCTGGACCCTCATTCCGCGTCGGAGAACTATCTATAATTCATTGATCTTGTTCCTTCGTTATAGGCATTTTCCCCTCCTCTTTTGACCTTTTCGGTAGAGTCGCAAGCGTGGATGTTTTAGGCCCCCTTTTACCACTAAGAATTGCATTCTCCTTTCACCCCCCCTTTGGTTCCACTGACCGATTGTGTGGTAAAGTCGTCGTATTTTTTCGATCAGGCCTGATACGCCTTCTCGCGCAAGAGGGAGAGAGAGGAGGGACCAGGAGGCTTTCTATCAAAGAGAGTTTGAGAAATACCTTTTCTTCCTAAAGGAAGCGTTTGAATTGCTCTTTCTTGTAGACCTAGCCGTAGGCCACTACATTTCCCCCTTATAACTCCTTTATTTTCACGCTCCACTCTCGTGCCCCCCCCAATAAGATAGCCTTTGACCCCCCTCCCCTACCTCATGCCTTTTTTTTCCGGTTTGGCTTTTCGTCGTGATAGAGCGAGCGATAAGGAAGAAGAAGTCCCTTTGAAGATGACGCTCGACTCTTCCTTTCTCCGGCTTTTGCCCTTTTTGTTTTCGATTTCGCCCCTTTCTTAAAGCCCAGTTTCCCACCCTCCTTCACCCCTGCTCGCTCGCAGAGATGCCTGCAGCGCCCCTGCCGACGGTTTCTTTTTTCCCAGACCCCAGAACTCCCTGGTGTCTTTTCCTTGATTTTTTAGTAGGCGTAACTTCCGTTCCTCTTTTTTTCATAGACTTTGCAAGCGCTGACTTCACCTTTTTCTTGGGTCTTTCCTCGCCTGATCACGCGACTTTCATCCGCAGACCGATGTCGGTCTTTCCCTTCCTTTTTCAGGGCCCCAAACGTCGTTGTGTCGCCCCACTTCCCTTCCCTCCTCTCTTTTCACCTCCGTTGGTTTTTTGATCCTCTTCTCGTTATCCCAAAAACCCGAGTTGATCCTTCCTTCAAAGGATGTCGTCAGGCCCGGATTTTTTTTCCTTCTTTCTTCCTCCAGCCTGCTTTTCTGCTCACGGCGCGTCCCCTGACCTTTTTCAAGAGTCCCCAGTTTTCTGAATCCTTTGCATTTTTCAACCAGAGAGAGTGCTGGAGGTGACGCCTACGTCCCCCCCCCTTTTTTTCAACCACCGGCGTTATGGTTTTCTTTTTTTAGCAAAGCCTAACCCCCGGTTTCGGACGCCTTTCGGCGGAAACTCTTTTTTTGATCTCTTTCGGTTAAGGGGTTAGACCGATTCTTTTTCCGACAGAGCCCCTAGGGACAATGAACTATCGGGAAACCGCCCCTTTGCTGTTCAGGGTACTCCCCTTCTCCCAACTGTCCAGAACTCCATGAATGCTTCTTCCTGATGATCTCTCGGATTTTTCCTAGCAGAAGCCGAGGGGGCCCCCCTCCTCTCCTTTTCGACGTGCGGAGGTCTGGCCTGCCGTCTCGTACCGCTAGTTCAGCCCTTTCGACCAAGCACGTGCCAGGTTCGCTCTCTCTTCTCTCTCTTTTCCGCACTGACACCTACGTCTCCCCTAATTGACGACCCCGGGGAAACAGAGATCGGTCAAGTGGACCCCTTGAAAGTGTGTGTCCCAGGCCCTCTGCTGGTCTGAAAGATTGCCTCCCCCCAAGGATGTCAATGCTACCTTCCTCTTCAGCCTTGTTTTGTTAGTCTTACACCCGCCCTTATTTTCCTTGTCCCCCCCCCTCGCGATAAATTTATTATGATCGGCAGCCTGATCTTCGTTTATTACTCTCTTCCTCTCTTAGGTCACGCTGGTAAGGACTCTCCCTTTTATCTGCCGAGCGATCTCACGCACATCTTCCACCCCGTTTTTTGAATAATACAGCTGGACCCACTGCCAGCCATGCTCCCCCCGGCAGCCCCGCTCTTTCCATTCTCCGATTGGAAGACCCCAGGCGTCTATGTTTCTTCTCGTTCCCCTCCGCCTGGACTGAATCAGACTTGGCCTTTGCCCTAGGACCTCCGGTCCGGATGGAGACTGTTGCTTCCCCTTCCCGAAGCCCAAGACGGTCCCTCTCTTGCTTTGAGTGAAGGAGGGAAACTTTTCTTTCTTTAGATTGGCGTCCACTCGTGTTAAGATATTGAGAAATCTCCACACTCACTTTATGAGAGTGCTTCCAGGCCAAAAATACTCATTTTTTTCCTCCGTTTTTTCGAAGTGCATTGTCGCCACCCCGGCCCCCCCCTTCACTGCACTAAAGCAATAGAGCCCCAACCCACCTTCCTAATAAAAACCCCATATAGAGAGGTTCTGTTTCCCCCGGTTTTTTAGGTAGGCTTTGACGAAGAAATCCCTATCAATTCCCGGCAGCCAGGATGGTATCCCTGCCCGCGCGTTACCCCCGGTCTGATTTCGGCGACAGAATTTCTCGTTTCTCGGTCGGGTTTCTTTTCTTCCCCGTTCCAACACTTGAACTCGCCTCTCCCAATACGCCTTTCCGGACTAGATCGCCTGTCCACCGTGTTTCTGTTTTTTGCTATCGGGACGATAGAGATCTCCTTTCCTCGCCAAAAAACACAGTTTGTCCTCCTAAAGTTGTGCCCCCGGCGGCCGTCTATTTTTTTTTTTCCAGTTAGATGGCCTCTTAGTGCATTTACAGTGTAGCTTTTTTTCCCGACAATAGAAACCTTCCGGGGCCGTATCCTGAGCAGGCCGCCACTGGTACATTTTTGATTTTTCTTTTGGTTTTTTGGTTGGGGGCTTTGACTCTTCAAGCTACAGCCCCTCTTTTTTTTTTTCTTATACCTGTCAGTGGTCTGAACTTTCCGCCGGTGGGAGATTGAAACGGTTCCCGTGCCATTCAGATGATAGACATCCTATTGCGTTCCAACCCGCGCTCCGTCCCGCAAGTGGTAACGCCCCTTCCATTCCTCACTCTGTCAGCGAGTTTAATTCCCCTTTTTATAGCCGTCCGTCAACAGAGTTTTCTGAGGTATGTGACGTTCTTCGTCTGACGAACCCCCGGCAGTGCCCCCTCCTTCTGGTAGTATTCCCCATCCAGCTTTTGTGCCTTCCCTTTCCCAGGCTCTTTCTCCCACAAGATCGGCAAGCTCTTTCCTACTGGGATGACGATATGACTTTCCTGCGTCCGGTTCTACTTCGTTAGGACAGTTCTGCCAAGGCCCATGCACCAGGTCTTCCCTCCACCCAGCATCGATACCTCCGTTTCCTCCCTCTCCAAGGAAGGTAATCCGGGCCGCGTCATCGTTGCCCCTTCGGAGGACTCCCCGCTCAGGTAGAACCCTTTTTTTGGCCCTCTGTCAGAGATCCTGTCTTCTTCCTTGCCCGTGTGTAACCACTTCACGAACCTTTTCCAGTCTTGCCTCCGTCTTCCATCACCGTCGGAAGTTCCCTCGGCCGGGGTTCTTCTAGTTCATTTTCTTCCCGTTAACAATAACGAATGAGGAGTGCTTAATCCCCTTCTTTGCGCTTCCCCGTTTTTCAGGCACAGAAATGTTTTACCCCCCCCTTCTTCCTGATATGAAAGATGCGGCAAGGGTCCGGGACGTCCCTTATCGTCCCCTGAAGAGTTCACTTTTCCTTCGTCGTCCCTAATATAGTTGTTGTGTATCTATCTCTCCCCCGACGCGGCGGCTTGCCCCCCCCATCCGATCCCATTCCCCGTCGGCCTTCTCCCCCCGACTTTCACGCCGCAACCGTGGTCACTATTCTGGTCCCGTCTAGGCCGTTTTGACTTTTTTCGCACTCCCCCACTTTATTCCGCTGATAATGAAGATTAGCCCCCTCCGCACTCGTCCTTCACCGCACAGACCACGGACATCGGGTTTCCCATCGTTCTACCGTCGGGCTTCCACTTTTTTTCCCCCCGCCAAAGAATCACCCTGCTTGTTCATCTCTGACATTTGCGCGGCTTGGCGAAATGATGCTTTCCAATAGCGGCCGCTTCAGTTTTTCGGAATGGGTGTGAAGTTTTTCCCTCTTTTATCATTCTGGACTTTCTCCGGCTGCCGCTTCCTTTTTCTCTCCCCCTACCAGGCTGCTGAGATCCCCCTTCCTCTCCCCTAATACGGAGCGTCCCCCTCCTTTCTCTCCGCTGAAGCCCCTTTTTCCCGGCGGGACACGGTGCCTCGACGTCCTACACAGACCGCGTCTATTCCCTTCCCACCCCTTAGAAGATCCCCTCCCCTAATCCCAATCATTCACCGGGGTCTTCCCGCCCCTCCGGGGTCTTTGAAAAGACTCTCTGATTCTGCTGGATCGAAAATCCTCGAGTCTAGAGATGATTATGTTTGCCCTCCGCCGTTCCTCACTCTCCTGGTTAGCTGTTGCTCCCCACAGTTCTCTCCCTTCGTTCTCCTCCAGTGAGCGTCCGAAAGAGCTGTCTGTATCGCCTGAAAGGATTTCCCCTGAACAGGACGTGCCTCCCATTTCTTCCCTTTGCTTTAGATTTCTTCCCCTCCCAATTGGTCGATGGTCGGCTCACCTCCAATAAACCAGCCCGGAGCTGCGGTTTCTTCGGGTGCCCTGGCCTCGGGGCCGACCCCTATCTTCTTCTAAACCTTTTTGTTTGAAGAGGACCGCCCGTTCCTTATGTATCTATATCGGCGATATCCCCCCCCGCCCTCTGGACGAGAATCTGCCCTAGTTCCTCCGATTGGCTCGCTGTTTGTTCGTGTGTCGCATTGGTTCCCCCCCTAAAAGCTGATGACTAGGATCGCCCGAGCGAAGGTCGTTGTTTCCCTCCTTTCGCCAACCGGGCCCCACTCCGTTGGCTCCTTCTGGCTTTTTTCTTGGCCTTCTCCTCGGAAGGTTCCAACCGCGGCAACCTCCGATGATTTTTCGTAGAGGTTGGTCCCCCTCAATGGTTCGCTTTTAAGTCACGACCGCCGTGTTCTCACCCTGTTCCCGTTTTTCAGAAACCTTTGACCTCTTTACTGGTGTCTAAGGCGTTCTGCACTCGTCAATAGTCTTTTCTGTTTTTCGCGAGCGTCGCTTCATCCTTCCCCCCCTTTTTATCCATAGTGGAGCCCGCGTTCCCCCCGTCTCCCCTACCAACGTTAAGAGTAGACCTTCTTGCAGTCTTCCCTCGTAGAGGAGGCCTGACCACCTTCGCAATCCGTACCGTTCCTTTTTCCCTTTTCAGAAGTTTTCGAGATATGCCCCTACCCGTCTCGGGTGTCTGCGATTAGTTTTTTTAGCCGACGGCGGCCCTCGTGTGCAGTCGCCGGCCCTCTCCGACTCTTTTTCCTGGATCTTCACGATGGAGGTCTCCCTCATGGAGAGTTTTCGGCTGATCTTCTTCCGGTCGGCTCTTGTCATAACGGCGTCCTCTGGCTCCCTTTCTTTCTCATAAGTATACGCCCCTCTCGAGGCATACTCCTCATGATCTCTCTTTCCCCCTCTATCTTTTCATCGTGGTTCCCCCTCCCTTGGCCAAATGGCTCTCCTGTACAGTACCACTTGGCGTGGCTTTGCGGGTCACAAGCCCCCCCCAGCGCCTTCCTCCCACTGGAGCGGTCCCTCCCTTGCTCGTGTCCGCTTCTCTCTGTTAGTTGCGTTCCGTCATCTCCAGCTCGTTTCCACCCTGCGATGGCCTGCCGTCTTTTTTCCTTTCCAGAGGTAAGCTTGCTTGCCGTACTCCAGGGTCTGGTCCCATCCTCGCCGGCAACGCGGCGGCGGCCCCTATTCCCATCTTTCTCGCGTCCTCCTTTTTCCGCCAGGTTCCGACCGTGCCCCCCCCCCCCCCATTCCATAAGGTTTTAGCGACAATCCTTTACTCGTCCGAACACCTTTCCCCCCTTCCTGTCTCGAGCCGCCTTCGCGAGTCGTTCCCCTGCCTCCATTAATGAAAGACTAACCTCCCTCGATTTCCCTAGCCAGTCGGTCCGCTGTATTGGCTCCACCCCATTTCCTCCCAACTTTGACGTACCCCTTCTTCGCAACCCTTTTTATTCTTTTCAATAAAGGAGTCTTTTTCTCCTTAATGCACGTTGCTTTTCCCCCTTGCTTTTCGCGAAGAAGTTCTGCCAGAGTCCTCCTGCAAGCCAGAACGATGACTGGCCAGCCGGTTTGCAGTTCCAGATCGGCGTTGTAGCACGTCCTCCTATTTTTCATAATCCCTCATTTGTGTTGTTGAGTCTGACTCTTTCTTCCTTCTTTACAACCCATCCTGAGTTCCCATTTCCCCCGAACCCTGCCCCCCAGTATCCCAGAGTCCCCCGGAGAGGCTTCCTCGATGATCCTGTGAGCTCCCCGTAAGATCCCCCGAGCCCGGTGTTTTTCAGATTTAGCTCAACCAGTCTGTGTGGTTAAGCCTACGTTTACTCACTTTTTTCCCTCATCCCCCGGCCGCTTGTTGATATGGTGTATCTTCTTTCCCCTCCTCCCTGCCCCGTTCTTCTCCCGGGCCCCATAGATGCTGTCGTCTGAGTATCCCTTTTGACTGTCTGCACCTGCTCTACCGCCTCTGCAGGACCCCTCCTCCTCTTCGTACGTTGCCGGTCGCCCTTTTTTTTCCCCTGAAATTCCGTTTTTTCCCTTCTCGTTATATTTCGCTAGCTCTTTTAATCGCCCCCTTTTCGCCGTTGGAAGGAGACCCCTACGATCTGGGACTGCAAGCGCCCTGTTTTTCTACTCCGTCCCCCCCCCCCCCCCCCCACCCCCAGCCCATCGAGGCGTCCCCCTTCCCCCCTCGACTGAGATTAGGCCTCTGTTCGCACCCTCCCCTACGCCTGACCCCCCCCCTGTGACTACTGAACCCAACTGGCCCACGCGATCCATTTCCTGGCCATAGAAACATTTTTGGTTACTCCGCGGCCTTCTTTTTCTACCCTACCTTTTCCCCCACTAAAAATTCTGCTACGGCTACCTGTTTCCCCTTTTCACTGGCTGTCTTATTATCATGATTAAGATATTACTTTACGAACGAGATCTTTCATGAGATGATTCCTTCCCCCCGCTCTCCTATGCCAGAGTGGCGGTACTTCTCAGTCCCTAAGAGAGCTCAGCTCAGATAGATAGCAACCCCCGGCCACGGGGTCTTGGCTTCTTCCCCCCCTGGCCCAGCTAGCTCGGATCTGAAAATAGAAGAGAGTGGCGGTGGGGGTAGTCTTTTCCCCCGCACCCCCAAACCGAGGAAGATCTTTTTTTGTTTTCTCCTGAATGGCCGGTGCACCTCAATCGGTATTTTTTTTTTTTTTTTTTTGTGGCTTGTTGGCAGGCCGGCCCTTTTATGGGTCGTTCAGCGTCCTCCCTAGATCTATTTGAGCGTATCCGAGTTTCTCTCTCCTAACGAGGGATTTTCAGAAACATTTTCCGTCTTTTCCCCTCCCCCCTTCAGATGGGATCTCTCCACTACTCGGCCGATTTTTTTTCTACCGCAGTCGGCCACCCCACCCCCCAAGGCAACTTTCAGTCGGCCCCGTTCTTTTTAACAAGAATGCCCCCTGAGCCAAGTTTTGACCCAACCCTCATCAACCCCTCCACCTTCTCCGTTCTTTTCCGGCTTACCTGGAAGTCGGTCGTCCGACCCCCTTCCCTTTCCCTTTGACATAAAGAACATTCAAACCTTCTCTGGTGTCCTTCACCTTTCCAAAATCGGTTCTGCGGGATATCTTCCTCGTCGGGTGTTAGTACTAACTAAAAACCTCCCGAGACTCAATCCCCAAATTGGAGACAGTCTCCAAGATTCTTTCCCTGCAGGGGCTGCTGCCCCCTGATCTTCGGTTCCGCCCTATAGATCCCTGGCTTCTTCTCGGGAAAAAAAACCCCGCTTATTCTCTTTAGTAGGTCCGTGCCTGTTTCCACAGGAACGCGACTCCCCGTCCCTCTTCCTCCCTAGTATAAGGGAGAGCGGTTTAGCCCTAGCCCCACATGTAAGGTTGTGCTCCCACTTAGAGAAAGTCCTCGGGAGGGCACGGCCTTTGTAGGTTGCTAGATAGACCCCTTTGAGAGATTCTATTTCTCGAAGTTGGGCCTGATTCTTGAGCCCCGAGGTCCCTGTCATGCCCCAACCATGCCTAGTGTTTCCCTCCTCTCCGTCACGCCCCCCTCCCTCAGCCCGGCCGCATGAATGTGCGCTTCCCCCCTCACTATTGAAGTCTCTAGGGCGCCCCCCAATCTCCTTTAGCCCAGATTGTTTATTGCTTTTTCTTCCCGGGTGAAGCTATTTGCGTTCAGAGTAGTGTCGGCTTTCGATCGCGGGTATTCGCAACAAGTTTTTTCTCCCGACCCCCAGATGTCAGACGCAGTTCAAAGGCACCATTTTAGCAGAGTATCGTCTCGAAGAGATGCGCTCTTCCCCCTCGTCCTTGTTTCGACCGTACAGCCGCCCACCCCCCCCCAGTCCTCCGGGAACTTCAGAAGAGTTTAAACCCCTCTCTCCCACCTGAATCCCCCTTCTATAATGTGCCGGCGGCCGCGCATCTGCCCTCCTCCTTGCTGGCCCCCTCGCTGAGAGCCGCTCTCGCCGGTCAGCTCTCCGACTCCTTTTCTTGTTTGTAAGTTAAGTACACGGGCGTCTGAAGATCCGCCTCTTCCCCTCGCCGAGGTGCCTTCGTCTTTGTGCGTGCTCTCGTGCATTGCTCCCCCTCTCACAATGAGTGGCTGAATCCAAGATTACTTCGTCTTGAGTGGTTTCCAGAATATTCTTTCCCAATTTTGAGGCTTACCATTGTTCCAGAGGCCGGACCTTGGGCTTTTTTCTTTCCTTCCTTTTGTTCAGCTTCCCAGGTCTTTATACTCTTCCCCTTTGAATTGTATAGAGATAGACGTACCCTCTCCGTCCAACCATGAAGTCTCCCCTCCCCCTCCGCCTCTGGCCAGGATCTTGCCCCTACCGTATGGACCATGAAACCAGTTCCTCTCCTATTTCCTTGCTCCTCCAATTATTTGACTGGCAGCTGCGACCCCGAGCTCCTCTCCAATATTAAGAACGCCCCTCATGAGGATATATCGGGCCCCACACGGTCCTCTTTTTCAGACAGGGATCAATTTTAGGACCACCCCAGCCTCCCACGACTCGTCTGCCTTTTGGAGTATAATAGCATTGGACTGAGAGCTCGCCCTCTCCTGAAGAGAGGCCATTCTCCATTGGTGTTTTTTGCTTTTATCGATACGCCTCCCTTCATGATGAGTTTCTGAGGTGGGCGGATATAAATGACTTCTACCCGAGTGAAGTAGAGCCCCTATTCATTCTCCCGATTCCTGCAGCTTATGGTTTTTACAGGCTTCCCTTGTCCAAGTATGCCCTCGTAAGCGCTGGTGCTGGCTTGACCGCCCTCTTCAGACGGAAACCTCCCTCCTATTAAGAGCCTAATTCCACCTAGGGGTTCTTCTTCCCCTTCCAGACCCCTTTTTTTGCTTTGCACTCATAACGTGGTTTGGACTTTCTTCCTTTTCAGAGCGTCTCCTCTTTTTTTGGCGCAGAATTTTCGAATCGCCATGGGCTCTCTGGCCCACGTCCACTCCACGTGTCCGACTGAGAAAACTTAGAATCACGCGCTGTCCTCTTATTCCTCAGAAACGGACTCCCCAGAATGCATTCCGTCCCTTGAGGCAGGTGATACTCCAGCCTTCTTCCAAGTACAACCGTGGGATGGTGTTTACTCATACTGAATCTCGCTTGGGGTCTCTCTTGCGTGCCCGGTCAAATGCCATTGACCTCGACGACCTGCTTCCGTGTGTGGTGCCAGAGACCTCCCCCCTTAATCCCTTCTCTGCGGACCTACTCCTCCCCTCCACCTTGGATAGAATCTGGCTCTTTTTGTCCCTTGGTGGAGAGAGGTCGTGCGGGCTCTGTGGTCGTCACCGACTCTGTGCTGGCGGCTTCGCAGCCCCCTACACTGTCGGTCGAGAAATAACGAAATGCCCACTTTTGCCGTTTGGCCGGTCTTGCTTTGAGTTACGGACTACGTTCTGAACCCCCCCCTTCCCACTTTAGAGATGGTACTAGGGTCTCTTATTTCTGATCACCCCCCTGCCGGCTTCCCCTGTCAGTCGACAGAGGTCTGACCTGGGCCTCTTCCGCCGACCTTTTTGCTCTTGTTGGTGGATCATCGGAATGCACTCGATACGCTGCAGATTTCGTTCTGAGAATAAATTTTTCCGAGTCTCTTGTCGATATATCCTCCCGCTCACTCCCGGCCCCCTCGCACGGGGGCAGCTTCCGCCCATTCGAGTTCCCCCACTTCGGGCACAGAAGTGTCCCTCCTCGTGTAACCCTCCTGAGTTCCGAAGTCGCGAGCTGACCTAATAGGAGTGTCTTGGTTTCTCTCCTTTTTTCCGAACTCGAAGAAAGGGTCTACACGCCCTCAGGATATCCCGGTCCCTGCGTCTATCTTTTAGATCAGCTGGTGTTTCCCCCGACCTCCCCCGTGCCCCCCTAGGTGGAGTAGTCCGTTCCTAGTCAGACCGATCAGCCTGACCGGCGACTGACAGGACAGCCATCTAGTCAACGCAGATCTATCTTCCTCTTAATTATCTCTTTGTGGACTCAGCCTTCCTCGGGTGAAGCACGCCGGGCCCCCCCTCAAGAGGTATTCCGTTTTGAAGAAGTTGGAGTTGTTGAGCGGTTACGTACCCCATTTTTTCTCACTAGTCCCCAAAATGCGCGGGGCCCGTCCTTGTGTTTCCGACGTTTCTAATTGTTCGACGTATGTTCTTGTCCCTCCCTGTAAATATTACCTAGAGCTCAACCTGACGTGCCTCTGCCTCCTCCCCCCTGGGCTGACGAACACGGTAAGCGCGCTTGTTACTCCCCTAGGAGCGACCCTCTTCCCTCAGTCCCGAAGATCTCGTACATAGCACAGCCTCAACAGTTCAGTATGTGGCTAAAGGAAATCTCAGCCTTTCGCACAAAGATTTCGTTCTGAGCGTGTTTTCCTCTCTACTGCAGGCCACCTCTTTTTTTCTACCCATGCCTTCCCTGAAGAAAAGCATGCTAGCCCCGCCTCGTGTCGTCGCCGGGTTCCTTTTGTGATTTCCCAAGATTACTCCCCTCCCCTCAGTGTTGCCCTTCCCCCTGATCGTCTCTCCCTCCAGGGCTCGTGCTCTCACCGCTCTTTTTCGGCTCCTGTGATTTCCGTTTATAAGATCCCGAGCAGAGCCGTCCGTCGCGCCCGCATGCTACTTCTCGGTTTCAAAGGGTCCCCTCTCACCTTGTGCTTCCAAGAAGCCGACTCTCTTTTTTCCCCTATTGTTGAGACGAGATTTTCGCTTGTTAACGCGCTGTTGAATTATGCATGGAGAAGCAAGAGTCATCTTGCCCCCCCCGGCGTTTCTGCATCTTTTCCGTGCTTATAAGGATCACGTACTCTACCGTTCGCCCCCCTCAGGCATTCTTATCACCACCATCTCCCCCCGGTGACGACAGATTTTCTTCAAGGAGAATTCCCCAACGGAGTTTATGTATCTTTGATGCCTTCGCTCAAACTTTTCCGGTAAATGGGATTTCTTTTGTTCCAGTAGCTGGGACTTGCCGCGGGTTCCTACCCGTGACTACCTTCCGCCGACAACGCCCTCTTTTCTGTTATTAAGTATTAATGTAGAACCCCTGTTTGTCAGAATCTACTTTGTGGTACCTTCTTTATATGTCGCGTAGGATCTGGCTATCCTTCGCGGTTGCCGGAGAAAGAACCTTTCCCTAGCATACGGCTGGAGTGTATTTACCTTCCCCCCTAGTTTAGTAAGCCCCGGCGTATTCCATTACGCCTTTTTCACGCGGAGGTATAGGACCGCTCGGGATCCTCAAGTCTCCCCAATGTCATTTCCCCACCCCGGGTACCCCCGATCGTTTCGGCGGCTGCCCCGTTTGAAGACTGATCGACTTTTTTTGCCCCAGAGCCACCTCACCCCTGTTTCTTGCTAACGAGGAGGTCATGGTTTTACTGTTCGTGAAAAACACTCCACGTCGGTCACGACTCTTCCATGAGATTCGTCCCTCGTCCTATGCGGACGCTTCTTTGGCCTCCCTTTCCGTAGATGTTTTTGATCGCGGGACAGTCTTCCTTGACGACGCCTCCGCCCCCACTCTCCCCGGGTAGTGTGGAGAAGAACCTCCATCTCCTGTTCCCCCAGCGCTCGCTCTTTCGCTTTCGATCCTTCAAATACAGCGATCGCCTCCTGCCCGAGTCTTTCTCATGGCAGCCCCTGGATCCTCGTAACCTTCGGGAAGCTCTGCAAGACTTCGTCCTTCCCCGTTGGACCAGGGACCGGCCGGTCCGTTTTTTTGCTTTTGTCCTCCGTCCGGGGGGCAGCGCCCTCCCTACCTTTCTTGATTTAGCGGAAACTGTTCTCTCTTTTTAGGATACGCCCAACCTGGAGATCAGCGACGCTGGTCTTCGACGCCCGAAGAGGCTTTTGATTCTAGCCACCACAACGTCCACATTCCCCTGTCGGTGAACTCATTTCGCCACAGCTGCCCCGGACTGTCTTCCCCCTTTCCCCAAACTCTTGACTAACCTTCGCCCAGCTCGACGGTTTCTTCGTGCGGCCGACTAATTTCCGCAACGGACCCCACGGCAGGGTTCGTCCTTTTTCTGTACTGAGAGCAGTCCTTCACGGTCTTCCTCATCCTCCTTCTAAGCTCTTTGTCTTAGAGTTTTCTGACCCCCCACTAAGCTGACTCTCGCTCTCCACCTTTTTGCCCGCATGCGCCCAATCTCGTCCAGAGGGATTTTTTGACGGTCGAAATCATTCTGTTGTGAACTAGGGAAAAAACAAAGCGTCTTGTTCCGCGTTCTTCTTTTCCACCGGTTTGGCCATGCCCCTGCTAAGCGATAGTCGACTCGATCAGTTTTGGTTCCAAAGAACATTACCCCCGCTTTTTTTTCCGGCTTTAAGATCTCGAGCAACTTGCCGCCACGGGGTTCCGCGAGGCTTGGTGATTAGTTTCTCTCTTTGAACCATGAGAGTGCGGGTCGTTAAGTTGATATTACCGCGGCACTTCTTCCAGGTGGTCTACGAGGGCCCTCCAGTCCAGTTGCTCTCTTCGTAAGACGGATTTTTCCTTTCCTACCAGAGCTTCCTGACATGAAGGTGCGGCCCGCTTCCCCGCCACGTTCGAGTAGTGCCCCCAACCAGTCACCCTTGTTCTGGCCGGCCCCCGAGTTGTATCTGAGGTATTGGGTCTTTTTGCCTTTTTTTCTTCCCCCGGTAGTGTCGGCTGTCACCGTCTTTCGTCGGCCAGCCCGCGTCCAGTTCCTTCCCTCTACGGCGTCAGGCAGAATCCTAAGCCCCCTAAGGTTCGGAGATCATGTTCCTCTTTTATCCGTCCTGCCTTCCGCGTTTTATTCGGCGGTTAGGACGACACTTCCATACCCAGAGAAGCGACGAGTTAACCGATAGATCCCTTTGCCTCCCCCGTATGCTGCCGGCCTCCTCTTACAGACAAGAGGCGCGGAGCTGGCGGCAGTAGATACGATAGGCGCAGTCAGCGCCGACCGTTAGTCTTTGCGTGGCGTCGTCACTTTTTTTGTTACTGCCGTATCTGTTCTTGGCCCCGATTCTTTTCTCCTCTTTCTCGTTGCCCACTTTGTTTAGACCAGTTGACGAGGACCTCCCCCCAAGCTCTAGAAGTCCCATTTCAGAGGAGACCCCCTTCCACTGCCCCCCCCCATAAGAGTTCCCCCCCCCCCCCCCCCCCTACCCCCGACAACCCCCTCTCCCCGGTCCCCCCCCCCCCTCCTTCCCAGTTTGACTCCTACACCTTTGGCATTTTTTCCCCCAGATAGCTCACCAACACACCCCACTTAGCGGGTGGTCCAACTCTCCGGCAAGGGGCTTGTTTCTCGTCCTTTTTGGGCAATGTGCCGTTAGTGTTCACAGGGCCGTCGCCTCTCCCCTCCTCGGTTGTTGTTTTTCTTCTTTTTCCTGACTCCCTGTGAGCGCCCTTTACTTCCCCCCCAATTCCCATCTCGTCCTGGCCAGATAGTTCCCTCCCCTCCTTGGTTCTTTTGTCCTACACCGTCAGCTAAGCCTTCGCACTCTAATTCGTTTCGCTGGATTTTATGCTGACCTCCACGCGGCACGCCCGCCCGCCCCGCAAGATGAAGGTATATCGGTATTACATCTGAAAGGTGCTGACTTTGTTCCCAGCACACCCCTCCCCTGACGCGGTCGCTTGAACTTTTCGATCTGCGGTTCTTTATTCGCGATCTCCTAAGGGAACGAATCGCGCCTCTCTTGCGCGGGCTTCATGCGGGGCAGCAGGGTTGTATGCCCTATCATCATTTTGAAATAGTCACCTCATGCTCTGCATTTCGAGTCTCCCTGCGGTATTAAGTAGAGGGCGAGAGCATCCGAATATATCCTCTTCTATGGATGAACTTCGTCTCGTGCCCTCTGAACGTCGGAAAGTGGGAAGCTGGTTTTTTCTCAAGACGAGTCTATGCGAAACGACCGGAAGTCAGCCGACGGGCACCTCTCTGAAATTCTATACACTGCGTCGAACGGAACAAACTCCCTTTTTTTGCCACGATCTCTTATGAACGTTTTGAGCTGGCCGCGCCCCTAGTTCGGATCTTGGGGCGTTCCGCCGCCGGCTTCGACCCCGCCCTGGAGGATGTTCCTTGACTTCTCAAAAGGCGCCAATTCGTGCTCCCCAAGAGAAAACTGACTGTCGCCCGCGTGGTCTGTCTTTATACGCATGTCGCACACCAGAAATGAATGGCCGTGACACCTCATCTGTTTTGCTCTGAACGCTGTTTTCTTATTCGACTAGTACTTGTGAGATTGCTTCGTGTCAACCGCTCGCCGAACCTCGCGCGGGATTTCGAGTTCGTCGGGATGGTATCGTCCTTTTTTGAAACCCACCGTTTCTTTTTTGGTGTTTTTCGTGACCTCTCACTCTTGGTGGTTTGGAGGGACGCAGCCACTATTTAGGAAAACCCCCCCCCTCCCCCCCCCCCCCCCCCCCCCCACACCCCCCCCCCCCCCCCCCCCTCCCCCCCCACCCCCCCCCCCCCCCCCCCCCCACACACATGAGCCCACCCCGCCCATAAAAATGTTGACGCGAATTCGGCGCCCGACAGGGAGGTGGGATGTTCATAGAGGTTTTGTCCCGTGGTACTTTTGCCCACCTAACCACGCAGCCAGTTCTTCCAGTCCCTAGCCCGTCCGCCGGTCTGGGACATGTAATCCAGGACCCACGCCCCGAGCCGGACTGGATGCGATTTTGGGAATCGAATAAAGGTGAAGTCCCTACGTCACCCCTTTTTCCCTTTGATGAGGATTTTTGGTCGAGGTGTGCCTACATGCCGGGTTCTGAAGGTTCCGGAGTGTGTTCAGGGGCAACGGTTCCGGCCGGATGTGCGAGTATGTTGGCCCCGGTCCTGCCAGTCCGAGTCTAGTCTGTTCTTGCCCGATTTCTCTGCCTGTTTGAGGCCTCGTCGTGGTTTTTCGACGAGTCGTCACCCAACGGCCAGATCCGGCTTTGCGGCCCTTCTTCCTCCCGGCTTCTGCACAGGCGCCCGCGTACCGGTTGTGGTCAGACTGCTGGCCTTTTTATCTGTCCCCAGATGTCTCGGAGTGGTCGTTGCCGTGAAGACCTCGCCGACCTCACTTTTTTTTCGATGTTTTTCATCCCCCTTATCCTGCTTTCGGCGCGCGGCACCGGTCCGATGGTCGGTCTTCTCCGACAGATTTCCGGTGGCGTTTTGGCTTTCCCTTGTCTTAAACGGTAAGTCGTGCCTGACGGCGACGTTTTGACGGCCCTCCACCCTTAATCGTCAGCGCTACGCAGTATCATCTCATTATACTTTCGTCGTCCAGCAAGGATAGGTCCACTAACGCCTGTCAAACATTATGTCCCCCTTCGTGCCGTATCATTCCTTTTGGAGTGGTCCGGACCCCCTGAAGTCGTCTTACAACACTTGGCGGTTCCCCTTCCCGTAGGGTGTACAAGCGTTTCTTAGCCCTCCTTCTCTAGAAGGGTGCTGGGCGATCTAACATCGGTAGACCCCCGGCTCGAAACTGCGATCTTATGGTATGCCTCCGATGTGGCTGGGACCCTTACCCCACCTCACTGGCACAAGCAGACGATTTTTCCTTTTCCCCACCCCCTCCCCACACCCCCCGCTCCCGTGTAAGCCGTCCCCCATTCCCACACATTCAGTTCTTCCTTCTCGCCTCTCCCATCCCCCCCTCTCCTCCCGCACTTCGGCATAGTCGATCGAGACCCCTCCTTCGACGACCGGGCTGCGGCGTTTTCCCAGACTCGCTCGTGTGAGATCTCCGCTGGTGGACCACCCCTTTTCAGGTCTTCCCCCTTTGGAGGAACGTACTCGTAGAATTTTGATAAAAGACTCGGCTGTTTCCTCTTTTGGTCGATATCGCCCTTTCCTCTGTTTTTTTGCAATTTCGACAACCCAGGAATCCCGCTCTGACTCCCATCAGTCTTGCCGCGAGCAGTCGGTCGTTTTACAGTATGGAAGAGATCATCCCATCATCAGAACCTCCTTGGTGAGCCGACCCCTTGAGGTAAGTCTCCCCCCCGGCCGTGGTGATCGATGTGTTCGGGCAGGGCATAGGTGATAGCGTTAGCCCCTTTTTCTCTTTCCCGAGTCATTCCTGTCCGAATGACCGTTTTCCGTCGCTCGGGATTTCGCCAGCCTGTCCTCATGGCGTTTAGACGAGGACATCTCTCTCTTTTTTAATCTGTTTTTTAGCTCATGTAGGTTTCTCTTCCCCACTACGTGCTTCGCTTGGCCTGTGCCCGGCTTGGACGCACGCAGCGGAGGCGCTGCTTGCTCGGGCGATTGAGACGCGTCAGCCCTAGCAGCGACGTGCGTCAGATCACAACGTGCCTTTTTTACGCCTCAGTCCCAATGGTCCGCCTTCACAAGGCGTTCTGGTGCCGGATCTGGGATCTTTCTGTAAAAACCGGCGCTAACCGACTGGTCGCTTCATCTCTTCTGCTGCTTAGAGGGGGCATGAGTTTAGAAACGCGGTAGGCCGCTTACGCGAAGATCGGAAGCCGATTGTATAGAAGTGGATTAGCGAGATGACCGCCCAAACACATGATGGGGACAGCAGGAAAAGAGGCATGGTTTCTTTTCTCGCTTGATTAAATTTTCGAAGAGTCCGTGGGAGAATAGCCCGGCCCTGGATGAAGCCTTGACCCGAGACGACGGTCTTTAGCGAGACGCTGGCCGCTGCGCGATCCCTTTAGCCCCATCGGCGCTTCAGCCATCAGTACGAGCTCGAGTGAGATTCCGAGTGGAGATCGACCACGTCGAAAAATGCTGCCTCTCAGGACACCGGATCGTCACAGGCGTACCCGCCATCTGTTTGGAAGGAGAGCAGGAGTAGACAGCTGCATCACCCCATAAATCCAGGGCTACTCGGTGAGTTGGCCCGGAGAGTCACGCATTTTGATGCTTCCGGCGGCTGAGGATCATTGAAGCTCTTCCTGGACGCCTCGGCGTCAGTTTTACGATGTAGGGCCTTACCGTCGCCCCTTTGTTCGAGCCTGATGGGATATACTGCCGACCCTCCACCTCGGCAACGGTATTTCGTCGGTAGACACCTTCCCGAGTATCTCACTGCCAGTCGAGCTTTTTTATGACGGCGATACAAAATTTCTTAAGACGCTTGCCGCCCAGGGATTCTCCGACGGAAGACCACGCCTCCACGCGGTACATCGGGAGATAGGCTCCCCCATGCATTGTGAAAAACTCCTGCTTCCTGCTTTAGTAATGTGCGAAGGAAGGCAACCGTGGAGACTGAAAGCACCCTTCCCCGCTTCTTGGGATGCTTGGAAAGGTAAAAGAGTAGAGCACTAAGCATGGAGGTATGGGAAGCGAGCCTTTCGTCCCATCACTATGTTTGCGCCTTCGAGTGCATCCGATTCACGATCCAGGTCAGTCGGACCGTGCGTCGCCCGTCCGGCCTTACCCGGCGAGCCGGATTTCGACCACCTAGACCCCCTCGCGCTCCCTACGCGGTTGCCAGATCTTTCTGTAACTGCCGGAACTAAAGCACCCCACAGGAGACCAGAATAGTGGATGTGGTTAAATGAGCCAAATCCCGGGTACCTTCTCGGAGAGAATCGATGAGACACTAGGCGTCGCGTACAGGTGCGTACACACACGCCACGCGACCGTTCAAACCGAAGGGGCTTGCATCTTCTCGTCCATCCGTTTAGCGGTTTGGAGCTCATGCTCCCCGAATATCACAGGACTCACCCACAAGAGTGGAGAGACCCACCTTTTTTCGGCGCCCCGTACGTCTGAAGTTCCCCAGGGCCGCTCTCGCGAGCATCATGTTTCGCAAGCTTTTCCCCCCAGGCGAGATGGTCGCCCGACCCTAGCACAGGTACGGGGGCCGAATCGCTATGCAACGGCCAGACAGGAGGTCCCCTCCGACTGGGGTGATGCTTAATGCTCTGAACTCGAACCTCGCTTGAGGTTATAGTCCCAGTTGATGTTATTTTTGTCCCTAACGGAGTTCGGAGCAAGGGTCTAGCGTAACTGGTCAGTCCCTTTGGATGTCGATCAGGCGGCTCCCCCCCCTCCACCAAGCGATACAGGCACCAGCAGGAAATTCTCTCCTCCCGTTCAGGAATCGAGTCTTTGCCCCCATGCACCCCCTTGCGTTCCTTGTGCACCCGAGGGTTTTTTGTATTGTTGCCGTCTCGCTGCGCTTCGTCGTGTCGGCCGGGTCGTCGGTGTGCGGCCGCACCAAGACGGCCCCTTCCCGCCGTTCCGGCCCCTGTCGCGACGCAACAGACCAGATTCGCGTTTCGAGATGAAGTCTTCGCTTTCCTTCGAGCGTCTGTACAGTAATTCCGCCGAACCCCATGGGGGACGGCCAGAAGTCTCTCCGAGCACCGATCGCTCAGCAGTCCGCACCGGTTGCCGGCCGGCTCCTGTCTCCCCGCGTTCTGAGTGGTCACGCTTTCACGTAGCCCATAAGACTCGCCGTCTCTCCTGATTCCCTTCGACCGCGTTTGGTTTCACGACCTGTCAAGGCACACTCTGGAATCGCCCGATTTCCCCACCCCAACCATCTTCCTTCTTGACTTCTTGACGAGTGCGGTCTCTTTATCTTTCCTCTTTTTTCCCGCCCGTCCCCCTTCACTAGTGCTGAACTTCCACCCCTTCATATTGGTTTTAGGCCAGGAATAGTTACCATCCCCCCAAGACGTGTTGATGATTTTGACTGTTCAGTCTCTGTCCCGATTTCCGGCCTTATGTTTCCTCCTGTGGTGCCCGTCGCCGCGTGCGCACAGGTCCTCCTCCCTAACGTTGTTGTTGTTGATAGCCCTGACGTCCCTTCCGACCGCGTTCTCCCCCCCCCCCTCTCCCCCATCACATTCCTTATCTGGCCAGAGCTTTTCTCATCCCCCCCTTTCGCGGAACTATTATGGCCTGACAACAAAGTAGACTAGGCTCGCATATTCATTAGTTAGGTTATGGAGCTGATTCCCCTTCAGAGCCCGCCCCAACCACTCTCCTCACAGCAAAGCCTTTTGAAGGAAATATCTTTCAATCTTTCCCTCCAGACGCAAGGTGTTCCCTTTCCTTCCGCCACCCGCCCGAAGCTCTAGCTGCCCGGCGAGCGGAGAATAGTTTCTTTAGACCAGGATGAGGTCCCTTTTTCACTCCCGTCCCGGCCTGAGATGAGAGGAGCGGTTTGGGCTGAGGTTGGCAGTCTGGATCGATCGTCTTCGCCTGTTTGTGGGTAAGGTGGGTTGGTTATTACCTTCTCTCCCAAATCGCTTTCGTGCGAGCAGTCCTCCTCCTCAGGCTTCAGCTTCTTTCGGCGTTAGTCTTAAGGGCCCAGGGGTGAGGGGCCCTCGGGTTCTTTCGAAGACAGAAAGCGGGCCAAGGACCCCTTCCGGAATCAGCGCCTGACGGCACCCCGATCCCTGCATCATCTACCCCTCAGTTAAAGGCATAACACATTTTTTGGGTGGGCATTCGGCTTTTCCTTTTTCTGTAAGGAAAATGTAGTGAGTTACGCCTTCTGGAGGTCCCACTCTGAAGATTCTTTAATCGCCATTTTTTTTCTTAACTTTTGTGCCTTAGTTCCCCACAGGAGCCCTGAAATAGTGCCTGACGAGAACTGCTTTTTCTTTTTTTCGAGCGAATCAGAAGTTCCGTTCACCAAACGAGGTCTGTCCTACCTTTCGGACTTGATAGACTGCTGTTTTCGCCCCCTTTTCCATGGGAGATGCGTCTTTTAGCTCGCCCTGACCCTCTGCCGCTCTGCTTGGCTGCCTCCTGGGACTGGTCAAACGCCCGTCCCCGTAGACGTCTTCCCACTTGGTTTTGCCCGAGACTGCCTCGTCTCATCTAGGAACGATAAAAAATCAAAATGTTTACTTTTTTTTACTTGGACGGTCGGTCCCCCCATGTTGTTAGAGTGTGCTAGATTCGTGGGTGTCTTTTGTATCTCACCCTTCCCATAGGTAAGGAGAGATTAGTCGCACTCTCACCACGTCGGGCGATTTTACCTTTAGGCGCAATTCCGGTCGCCTGTACTTTATGTGATGTATTTTTCCTTTTAATGAAAGAAGCACCTCCCCTTTCTAAGCGGCACGCGTCGATTCTTGTGGCATTAGCTGTTGTCGCAGATGTAGGGGATAAGATGCGCACGTTCGGATTGCGATTCCAGTTGGGCACGGTCTCGGACTCTGATGTGAGTATTGGTTTACTTTCCTGTTCCTTCTTCTCTGGAGCGAAGACTGCCCCGGTTCCGCGGGATTTTCGAAAGGACTACCTTTTTGCTCCCCTAAATTTTTGAAGAGAATCTTTATGAACGTTTTTAAGTCCCCCCTGACCCCAGATCGACATGGGGATCCCCCAACCCTCCCCGAAGATTCTCCTTCCCCATTCTCAAATTCCGCCAGAATTACCGGAGTTTTCATTGTCTTAACCGATTTTTAAGATTTTCGTTTCCTTTCTATGATCGAGGCCCCTCGGCGTTTGAGCGGGTGATGAATTTGCCAGCCAAGAAGAATGCTTTTCTTTCAATGACTGTTTGGCATATCCCTCGGACGCGAGTGAGCGGAAAGCTCTTTCTATAGTTCTATGGAGGTCTTCCCCTCCTAACCGTTTCCGAGTCTGTGTTCTTTCGAGATCAGTCATTCTAAGTTCCCCTTTGCCTCCTCCCGAGTAATGCAGGTTCTCTTCTCTTACTTAATGCCTCGAATCCATCTTCCCCTTAATAATCAGAGCTTACATTTCCCTTAATTATTCCTCTTTCCTTTTTTTTAAGCTTTTTTTGATCTTATGATTGGCTTAAGACCGAAAGGTACCCCAAAGCTCAGACCCGGTAGAAGTATAGGCCGCTAGTTTTCTTTCATGCCTACCATCCTTTCTGAACTCCCTTTTTTAGTCACCCAATTGGAGCTGCTCAGCCCCCCCCTCTCTCCCGGACGAGTTTTTTGGTCAGTGTCGAGAACATTTGGTAGCTTTTTCGGAACCCCACTTTTCCACGACCTTCTAGAGGCTCCCCCTATTTACTGTGAATCTCGTTTTCCTGTACTAACTAGGCCCTCTTCTCTACTTACTCCAGAGTCGCTAACCCAGTCCTTGCTGGCCCCCGAGGAGTGTTTAACCCTTCATAGCCCCTATTTCTCAGGACCTACCGAACGGCTTTGTTTTACAAAGAAGGGTGTTCCCCGTCTTGCCCTTCTTTAAGTCTCTCCTCACACAATCCTGCCTGTTTTTTTCCCTTTCGGTCTTTCGAGATTCTTCAGCGCTGACCACGGACCACAGTCAAGAAGAGAGATCCCCCGATCCCCTTTCCTTTCTTTTTTATTTGCGAGAAGATCAACCGCTTTTTCCTACGAAAGAATTTGGTGTTCAGTTTTCCACTCTTCAACCTTGCAGGAATTGTCCTTTTCCCCCATCCCCCTTAAAGAGATAGTTGTTTTCCTTATGCACGTAGCCCGCGGGCCAAGGGTATAGGTTTCCCTCTTTTAGACCGCTTTCACCCTCGACCGAGACTGGGAAGCCGCCCACCGTCTGCTAGGGCGCGCCCTTTACTTCGGAACTCTCCCTCGTTTTGAGCACTACCCCCCTACCGTCCCCCTAAGTTGTCCTTTTGGTTTCCCGACGGGTAGGCTTTCTCCCCAAAAAAGACGGACTCCCGTGAATACTGTTTTTTCTAACTGACTTAGAAGCGGATTCTTGAGGATGCCTATCTTCGACCCTCTTTCCCTCATCCTACATTCGATCCTTATCAGAACAAGTTGACATTTCCCCATCTACGTGAATTTTTACCCCGTGAGCACTCCCCTCAGTCTGACGACCTACGTCCTAACCTTTTACCTAGATCTTCTTTCTCAAAAAAGGATGTTTGTCTCTTTCTTTGTTTATTGTTAGTGACACACCCTCAAAGGAGGCCTCACCTCCCTCCAGGGTCTGTCCTCTCTTGTTTCCTAGAGAGGTTATCCCCTTTTTCTACTAGGCCCCCCTACCTCTGTAGGTTTGAAACCCTCGATTTCCCAAAGAGCTGTTCTTTCCCGATGAGAGTTCTCAAACCTTCTGACAGACGGGTTTGTGTGTCCTTTCTTTTTTGTCCAAAGTTTGAATCGTTCCCAAGCCGTCTAATTCTGTCGCTTGAGAGTAATACCGAGCCTAAGCCTTTGTGCCTGCCGTCTGCCTTCGTACCCTTAGACCGGCTTTACTCTTAGCGTACCGAGTTTCTTTTAGGGCCCCCTCTTTTTTATTTAAAGACATCTGTCTCCTCGCGGATCGTTTTTACTTTTTCTGGATTTAGACCTCCTAATAGCCAATCTGATATACCTTTGGACAAAAGAGATTCTGGGGACTTGACACCCAGCCCAGTGGTTGACGATGACGAGGATCCCCCTGGTAGTAAAGTCCGACTCAACCCCCCCAAAGGGGCTCTGCCCCCCATCGCCTGGTTCTTTGGCGGACCGGGCGTTAGTGGACCCCCCGCCCTGCCTCCTACTTTTTGCATACTAAGCTTATCATGAAGGAGATTGTCTCGTTAGTCGGCGTGGAAGCATGAAGCTGGGGCCGTAAGGATTTCGTTTCATAAGAGTCGCAGGTTTCTCCTTCGATAGCTCCGTACTTTCCACGGTTGTAGTTGTCGGAGGAACCTGGATCTAACTCCGGTCGCGCGCATGATGCAGGCGTAGGAAAAAATAAAGAGCTTTCAAGTTCGATGAGATCTGGAAGGGAAGACACACGACTCCCTTTAGAACCTATTAATATAGCCTACTTTCGGCAAGAAGGGACGGGAACCCAGGAGGAATTTCTTCTGGCGACTGGGTCCCTGCCGGAGGTGGTGTAAGGCCAGTGGAAGGTCCACGTGTATATGTCCATGGATGATAGGAAAGAGTAGTGGCTTCTTAGGCAAAGGGGACCTCCCAGCGGGAATCTGAGAAGAAGCTGCCTATAGGTCTACATTAGAATTCAATACAGAGGAACGGTGATAGGAGATTCCATGGTAGACAAGGCGATGACATCTCGCACGGACCGACCCCCCACTTTCGCCTACACCTCCCCCTCCCCGCCCCGGTTGACGCTTACGGCCTCCTGTGCCTTCTCCCCACTCCCCGCAGCCAGCGGCCCAGGTCAGTGGTCGCATTTCGGCTTACCTTTGACAGACAAGTTAGGTGATATACTTATCCTCCGTCGGTTGTCGGTCGGACAGTTCCTTTTCAGCGACGCAAGCTTCCCCACCTGGGGTGGACTTGCTTTTTTAGAAGGTGGACTTTCGGGTGATGGCCCCCCAGTTCGCGGATAGACTCCTCGGCTTCCTCACCCCTTTGATATCACCGTATTAGGTCCCTTATGACTTTTCCCATGACCACGCGCGATCCGCTCGGAGAGGTTTGACTCCCCCCTTTTTAGCAACCGCCCATATCCCCTTTTTCTGACTCGCCCGCGTCCCCTGCCATTTGAGGGCACCCTGATATGTTGCTCCCTTTTTATGAGATTTTCCTGCCCTCGTTTCGTTTTTCTCAGACCAGTGCTCGTAAGTTGCGTTTTGTTGACGTCTTTGTCTCTTCTGGAACCCCTTTTCCCTTGAACTTCCCTTCCTCACTTTTTCCTGGAACAAGAAAGAGCCCCAGAGTCCCAGCGTCTTTCCGCTAAAACGCGAGTCGTTTTTTACCCCCCTGCCAAAAATTTTTTGATGGAACCGTTCCACCTCGGTTGTAGATGACTTGAATCCCCGTGAAGTTCTGATGTCTTGCCTTCCTAAGGGAAATTCTTAGGGCTCTAGTTCCATCCAAAGCTTCACCCGTGAAATATCCTCACTTCATTCTCCGCCCGCTAGGGCTGCTTCATTCTTTTTTAGCGCTTGTAGCGATCGGATTTCCGTATTTCTCCGTGAAAATCCTAAGAACCACAGCCAGGGGAAAGCATGAGGCCTTTTCCTTAGAGGCCCCCCTATTCCCCGTTAAGTTTTTCCTTTTCTGAACTTCTTCGCCTCTACGACGAATCAGCTGTTTTTTTTTGACCCCCCAGGATAAGGTACCCCGTTCTCCCCCTGCATCGACCTCAGGTAAGCTAGACTGTTTTGGGTTCTTTTGGTGTTAACTCCCCTTTCAAGACAGTCTTAGAATCCGGTTTGAATATCCGGCCTGATGTGAGGTGTTTTTTGATGGGCTTGACTTTCCCTGCCTCAGCCTCCACTCAAGACTATCGTTCAAACCCACCGGTTTCTGGATGACGGGTTTTCAGACTGCATGATGAAACGATCTGGACCTCGTCCCTTCAGGAGTCTTTCTTCGTGGTTGCCCATTAGAGTTTCGATTTCACATATCCTTTTCCCTTCGTTGTTGTTGAGAGCGACGGCCCTGTGAGTCTGCCCCCCTCTGACCCCTTGCGG
>Ga0179593_1472820_pt1 | contig 37551 bp, 53 predicted proteins | sample CZODoug2_1_08_16_FD_185931 | JGI IMG/M metagenome (GOLD analysis project Ga0179593, IMG submission 185931) | Vadose zone soil fungal communities from Angelo Coast Range Reserve, California, USA - CZODoug2_1_08_16fungal (PacBio error correction) | ecosystem: Environmental > Terrestrial > Soil >... | reverse complement strand
ATTGCATGCTTTTAACGATCGGCCCCCCAGTCCCCCTTTTGCCCCTCCCGCGTCTCCATGTTCGACCAGAACCACCCCTATGCCCAATTTGTGTTCCGTGACTTGCTCAAAACCCCCCCCCTCATGTGTCCCCTGTGTTTTTGGCGCCCAACGTACCCCTTTTCTTCTTTACATTTAGGAACCCTATTTTCCGTACCCTTCCCCTCGGCTTCGTCGCATCCCCCCCTTGGGTAGGCCACTTTTTGCTTTGATTCCTACCCTAGATGCACCCCTTCGCTTGCACTTTGCCCAATTGCTTTTGTAGGATGTTAAGGCCTTGTATGTCTTTGTTCTGGTGCCCCCCCCCTTTTTTTGCCAGCACGTTTTCGTGTTTGTGTTTATTTCTTAACACGATTGAACTTGTTCCAATACGTTTAATATTTTTTTTTTTGTCTTTGGACCAACCAGAGCTCCTCTGACCTTTGAACTCCGATCTTGCAAACTTTTTCTCGTGTACTGACCTTTTTTCCCTGTTTTTCGTCCCCCATTTCCTGGCTTTGTTCTGTGCTTTAATTTCTAGTTTTAGGTTTTCTCTACCCACCCTGTTTTGAACCCTCGAACTCTCCTTTTGTTTTTGCCGTACTTGCCTTTTGTAGTTTTTTTACCACCTCCTCACCCCCCCAGCCTTTTTAAGGTTCCTACGGTAAGTGGTTGAGGAAAGGCCCAAACAATTTTTCCTTTCCTATCCTGCCCCTTTTTCTTTTGCCCGGCAAAAAGGTACTTGGTTTTCCATTGACAAAGTTAAGAAACGTGCTTTTTTTGTGTTTTCCCCCCCCCCCCCTTTTTTTGGAAAACACTTCTTTTTGCCCCCTCTTGACTATACGGACACCGTTCGGGCATCGCTTAACGGTTTTCCTTTTTCCCCCCTGGCACCCCCCTTTTTTTGTGATTCGAACCCTTACCCTTTTGGTTCCATACCCGAGAGGACTCCCCCCCGTTTTCCCTTGGAAACTGTTTAGGTCTTTCCTCTTATTGCTACCGGTTTTTCTCCCCCCTTCCCAGTTCCTTTTCTTCAGGTCCACCTTTTCCCCCACCCCCTTTGGGGCTGTAATCCGACTCCGGCCAAAGACTCGGTTCCCCCCCAAGTGTTCTCTTCTCCGGAAGTCCTAATAATCGACCCCTTGTGTTATTTTTTTTTTAACCTTAGATTCTCATCGTGGGAGATTTCCTTTTTTTCCGGGCCCTTTGCACGCGTCCCCTTTTTCTATCAGGAGCCCCTTTTTCTTCTCATACAGCGTATTTACGTTTCCTTTTTTCGATGTTATCACATTTGCCTTTGACCCCTTTTCCCCCCTAGGTCGCATTCCTCAGATCAGTACCCTCGATTTGCAAATTAAGATATCTTTCGTTCAGAGGGTTGTGAACTCTTCTCGTACCACTCCTTTCTTTTTTTGCCGCTTTTCCATAGAAGATCATTGATACGCGATATTCCTTCCCTGTAGCTTTTGAAGTTGTTGTTCCCCTTTTTTAATTTTTCCTCTTAGCCTTTTTACCTTTCCCTTTTTCCCCCCAACCCCCCGCGGAAAGTGTCCCTCCTTTTCCCTTTGGACATGAAATGGTCGAGTTCAGGGCCCTTTCACATTTTGAAGCTAAGACCCCCCCCCTCTTCAACAATCACTTTTTTCTCCCCTCGGAGTTTGGCTTGGACTTTTTGAAGTCCTTTCCCCCCAGATCAGGTTGAGGGCGTTCGATCATACCCTGTCCCTCCCCCCATGTACTTTTTCCTCTCCCAGTTTCTTCCTCCTTGGAATTGGATTCCTTCCCACTTTTTTTTTTCCAGGAATGCTCTGTCCTGATTTTCAAGGTTTCCTTTTGACTGATTATTTTCCCCTTCCTGATAACTTCGTCGAAAAGTCGCTCGCCCCCCTTTTCCCAACCTCTTTCACACCAGATTACTTATTGAGCCTCCTCTTAGATTAACTGGCTGGGCTGTCTCAACTTTCCTTTCCCCTCAGTCCGGGCCTCGTTACCAACAATCCACCCCCCGTTTGATATGTAAACCTGCTTACGGCGTCCCCCCCCCAAGAGCAGGAATCTTTCTTCTTATTTCCCCCTCCCTTTTTTGTGTTTTCGGAGCGATTCCCCTCTGGATCTTTTTTCGGCGATTTTTTTTTTTTTATGAGCCTGTTCGTTGTCAGGAATTTTCCATTTGCATCGGGAAGTCAGCGGATCCTTCCTTTTTTTTCTTCTGACCCCCCCCCTGACCTCGAAGCCTTCTTTCCTTCAAAGTAGAGGGCTCTTTTTTTGGGTCCGTGGGAGTTGGGCTTGTGCGTTTCGAGCTACACGGGATTCGAGTGAGAAAAATCAAGCTATTGTCCCCTTTTTTCCCCAATAGACCCCCCCTCTTTCCTTTTTTCGCCTTTGGGTGACCGTCCCACCAACAAAATCGTCCTCCCCCCCCTTACCCCCTCCCTTTCCAAACCCTTGTCTTTCCCCCCACAAAATAGTACTTTAGTCAGTAGTAGGTACGCCCTATATAGTTGTTATTCCTGCCGTCCTCCCTCCCCTTAGATGTTCCTTTTTCATAGGTTGGAGGTTCCTCCGGATTGCAAACAAAAATTTTGTGCCCTTTCCCCCCCTTCTTTCCCCACTTCTTGGCCCACTTGGACTGCGGGATGTCCCCGGGTAGGTTTTTTTTAGTCAGTTAGTTTCCCCGCTTTTCCCCGGGCCGTTGAAAGGGCACTTGCAAACTCCCGGTTGTTTCCAAAAAAGTCACAGTTAGTTTCTGGCCATTCTTCTCAACTTCCTCTTCCTTGGATGTCGGCCCCCCCACTTGCTTACATTTTCGTTTCTACTTTTTTTTGAGATCCCCCTTCTTTTATGGTCTGGCCTGTTTTTTTTTGATCTGGTTCCATCATTAGTTTTTTGCCTCTCCGCCCCCTAGGATGCCTTGTCCAGTTGCCGAAGCGGGACCTCCCAGTTCCTCCGTAGCTTTTCTTGTTTTTCCAACTCAGTCGGGATTGAAAAAGGGGAAACACCCGTATCTGACTTTCCTCTGGGATACCTGTGCTTCCTGTAGAAAGTGGTTTTTTTCTCGGCAAAAAATTTCCACTGTAAGCCGGCGTTTTTTGTTTTGCGATAATTCCCCATTCGATCCCGTTTTTACCACAATCGGTTAGTCAGCTTTTCCATTCCTGAAATGACTTTTCTAAGTCTGGTCTTCACCTTCATTCGGGTGTCCAAACCGTCTTTTCTCTGGCCCGGTAGAGGAACAAGTTTCCAGTTTAAAGTTTGTTTTCCCCCGGGTGTTTTTGCGAGGCACTTTTCGGCTGCCTCTTTTTTAAACACTATCGATCTCTACCTGGTGCCGATCCCATGCCCCCATTTTCAGGTAGCCAGGATCCCCTTTTTGATTTACGCTTCCCTTTTCATTCTTTCCTCCAAGAAGTGCTTTTCTTCCAGTGCCATAGATGTTCTACAGGGTGGGGACCGTCATCCTCTTTTCTGAGTGTACACCCCTTTTCCCCCCCCCAGTGTGGCTCCCTACCGCGATCGAGGGTTTCCTGTTTTTTCTTGTCCCTCCGGCTACTTTTTTCAAAACTGCAATTCCCTTTCGTACCCTCTTACTTCGCAGGTTCCTTTAACAATGCCTTCTCCTTTCATTCTGTTTGTGCAGTGTCCGTGGATTTTGTGTTTCCCCAAAGACGCGGAGACTCTGAGTCCCCCGAAATGGTCTTTCTTTCAAAAACCCCCCTTACTTACCCCGTAACACGAGAAGATCCTCTGGAGTTTTCTTTCCCATAGGTCCGGGTTGGTCTTTCCGCGTTATTGTTTTGACAGATTCCTTCCCCCCTCCCCTTAAGTCCTGCCCAAGTTCCCCCCCTCCTGGGCTACGTCCGCCCCTTTTTCTCAAACCGTGGGGGGGAAGTTTTTTTTGAAACGCCGCCGGTTCCTTCTAATGCTTGTTATTGACTATTTCTCTACCGGGGCTTTCCACATTTTGCTCCCACGACCTCATACTTTCCCAAAGCTTCCTGCCGTTCCCCTTCTTTCCTTTAACCGTTGTTGAAATGTTAAACGTTGTGGTCCCTCTTGAGAACGATTTCCCTTTCCCCCCTTTCAACCTCTTGATTTCCCTTGCCCTTCTGTGTTCACTTTTTGGTGCACTTGCCTATTTAGAGAGGACCATCCGTTTTTTAACCCCCTCGTTTTGGATCATGCAAATTCCCGTTTTTTTCGTCTAAGGACGGCGACCCACCCCCTTTACCCAACTTTCCCCTCCTTTCTTGGTCATTTTTCCTTTTTCCCCTCCCCCCAACCCTTTTTGCCAAGTTGGGCTTGTTTCTTCTGGCGTTCACCAGCGCCCAAACACCCTGTCGTTTTTTTTCCTTTTTTCCCGAACATCAGCTCCTTTTTTCCCAGTCTTCGGGCCTTTATGACCTTTTTTGGGTGCAGGATACAGAACCCTTTTTTCCTTTTTGGACTGTTCCCCCCTTGGCACGTTTTTCCCCTCTTTCCTTGCCCAATCCTTTTTTCTTTTTTTATGTTTTTTAATGCCCCCGCTCTTTCCTTTTGGCCCGTGCCAAACTACAACACAACCTACACTTATTTCCTGACCCCTCTTTTGCGTGTTGGCCGTTTTTTGAGGGCCCGGTCCCCCCCGCACGCGGGTCTTTTTTCACTCGTTGCTTTTTTTTTTTGCGCCTTGTTCCCTATCACTTCCTCTGCCCGCGCTCTTGCAACCGCTATTTACTTTCAATTTCCTCTTTTTCTTTAGTTTTTTTTCTTACTTTGCACAGCAATGACCCCCTGGTCAGCTTCTCGAAGCCCCCCCCCACGTAGGCCCCTCCCTCCTTACCTGACAGTTTCGTTTTTCTCTCCTTTTGCTTTTTCCGGCGTTACAAAGGGCATAATGGCCTCCGCACTCCTTGATTTTGCTCCCGCGGAACCTGTCCCAATTATTTTCCCTCAAACTTTTTATACTTCAGTTAAATGGTTCCTCCCAGCCCTCAGGTTTCCTTGCGTTGGTGATCTTCCCAGTGAAATAAGTCATCGGTGTTTTTTTTCAAGTGTTTTTTTTCTGCCCCTCGTTTTGTCTTTTTGATTCCTGCCCCCGCCTTTGATAGTTCAAAGCTCACCCCACCCGGTTTGAAACTAGTATAGGGAACCTTTTCCGGGCCATGTAACCCCCCCTTCAAGCAGTTTTTTGCCTGGTCCTTTCGGTATTCCTGGCAAGTGGCCCACCCGAAAATGCCAAGGATTTTTGTCTTTTTCTTTCAAGACTTCCCTTTTTCCCATTCGCCCCTTCGGTCCGTTGCACGTACCAGTCTTTGCCGACCAGCGTTTCGACCCTTTTCTTTTTTCTTTTCATTGCCACCCCCTCCTTTCCTCCCGGTTTCGTTTTTTTCATGAACTATAGTTTGTTTTGGCCCCGATGACTTTATAGGGACTCATTTTCCCTTCCTTTCTTTTTTCTTTTGACGCTTTCTTCCCCCTTTGTTTTTTAAGATGCTGGGGTGGGCGTATCGAACAAAAAAGGCAGGGGAGGTCCTCTCCCCCCTCCTGGACCCCCCCCAGTGACTGGTTTTTCCCCCCTCCTTCCCAAGCTAGTTTTTTTGGCCGTATCCTCCCTTTCTTGTCCCCCCCAGCATTAAAATGCAGCAAACGCTCCTATTGCTGAACCGCCAGGGAATCCTCTCCCCCTTGTCTAACCCCTGGCCCTCCCCTTTGTTGTTTTGTTTAGTTCAATTCTGTTTTTTCCCCCCCCTCGTTATGACAAACGTTGACTCTGGGGCGAAGAAGACATCTTTATTTTTTTTTTTTCCCCCTTCCCCCACATTTTTTCGTCCCCAACCGTGACCTTCCCTTTTTTTTTCCGACCGAACCCCTTTTTGATGTCTGTTTTTACGTGCCCCGCCCCCCTCCTTGTGGCCACCCATTGAATTTGTTGAGGGAGTAGGCTTTTCCCCCCCACAGGGGAGTGTTGCTTTTCCCCAAGAAAATTTGCCTTCTTGTTGTTTCAGAAGAGGGGATCTTTTTTTTTTACTCTCCTTTGAAACGAGTTTTTCCCTCCTTTTCCGATTCCATTCCTGCCGGAGATTCTGTCTTTCCTTAATGCCCTTTCTTTTTATTTGTGAATCAAGCACCCTCTTTTTCTTTGTGTTCATCGAGGATCTTTTTTGACCCCCCTTCCTTTTTTTTCCCCCCACCGTTTTTTTGGCTGGTTTTGCCTGACCAACCTTGAGGTTTTTTTCCCGATTGGTTCCACTATCTATTACGAATAAGATTATTGTGTCCTTCAGCTCCTTTTTTTCTCCTGTTTGTTGTCCTCTCTCTCCTTTCCGTCGTTCCCAAAGTTTTCAGTCTTTTCATTCTTTTCCATGTGTTCCCGTCCTGAACAGTAGTGTTCTTCAAACCCCTCCCGATTTTGTCTTTGAGTGAAAACCGTGGTTGTTTCTTCTCTTTATGCATTTCTTTGCCAGTTTTTTTTTCCCCCCTTTTTCCTTCCTCCAATGAACCTTTTTTCGCGAGACTTTCCTGCAACTTGGACCCTTCTGTCCCCTCTCCTCCCCGTGGTTCTGGCTGATGGGTTCCAGGGTCCCCTCTCCCTCATGACTTCTTCGTTTCCCCCCCCCCTTTTTTTTTTTCTTAGACCTCCCCCCACCTCTTCATGGTTTTGACATAGAAGGGCGTAGAATACGTTTTCTTTTTAAGACCCCCATTGACGAGTCAAACGGTTTCTTTCCCCATGACTTTTTACCAGATCCCACTCCCCCCTTTTCTCGTGGCTTTCTTCGCTGCCTGGTACTCTTTTTTTTTCATCAGGAATTGAATCAACCCACAAAAGACCTTTTGCCGGATAACATAGGTTCCCTGATCTTTGGTTCGTTTTACTCTTCTCTTTCAGGCTGCCCGATTTCGATACTGGTCTCAGTTTTTTCCCGATGGGAGACTCAACCCTCCCTGTTTTTCTTTTTTTTTTTTTTCTGTCTCTGTTCTTTACTATCCTTTCCCTTTCTTACGCCCAGCCCCCCCCCGGGGGCGCGCGTTGTCCCCCCCCCCAGACATTTGCTTCAAGCGAAGTTTAGCTCTGTCCCCCTCAACCTCTTTCCACTAAGTTTCATTCAATACCCTCCTCCTTTAGGCTGACAATGCAACGGCCAGCCCCCCTTCCCTTTTCTTTTTGTGGTTCCGTCCCTTCTTGGTGCGACTTTTTTTTTTTTTTTTTCATGGAACCCCCCAGTTTCTCAAAGTTTGATTAACCTTTCCTTGTCAAAGGACCACTTTTGCTTGCAAGGGATCCTCCCCTTTTTACGTTTTTTTTTTCTTTTTTTTTTCCTCCCCTTCGTTTTTTTCCCTGGGCCTTTGACTGATTCTTTTTTCGACTTTCCCACGCTCGAGTGTTTTTTTGATCGACGGGGCAGGCCTCCCCTTCCTCCAACCCCCTTTTTCCCCCTTGGTTCATGATTTCCCTCCCCCCCTCGTCGTTTTTTCTTGGTTGGCTTTGACCACCCAGCCTTTTAGCTGCCTTTTTGAAAAGGATATTCGTTCGTGCAAAAAAGGGTGGTTTGAGCACATCCGCTTTTTTTCCCTCCATTCCCTCCCTTCCCCCCCTGCCGCTCGGTCCCCCCCCCCCCTTTCCCCCCTCCCCCCCAAATTTTCTTGTCTTTTTGTGCGGGGTTGACCCCATCCATCCTTCACTAAGTGGGCTTCCGGAAGGTGGTCCTTTTTTTCAATTATCCGAGTGCTCAGATTCCCTCCGTTTTCCCCTCTCCAGACCCGTAAGGGTCCCCGACACTTCTCCTTTTTTTCAGCATTTCTTTTTTCATTCAGATGGATTTTGATATTTTAGTTACTTAGATCAACCCCCCCCCCCCCCCCTCTAGTTCTGTTCCCTTCCAAAACTTTTCCCCTTTTTTTTTTTTTGTTTTCCCTCCTTTCCTTTTTTTTATTGTTTAATGGAATAGAAGCCCCCCATTCTCTTCTTTTCCGCTACCTCGGTAAGCGGGCAAACCGGACATAGGTTGGTCCCCCTTTCCAAGTGTCTCCTCGGCCTTAATTCTTTCCTCCCCTTCTTCGGCCGGACTTTCTTGTTTTTTTTGAGTATCCCAGTTTCCTCTCAGGACAAAAGAAATGCACCTGTGTTTTTTAAGACTGTTTTTTGGATTGGAGACGGACAACACAGCCTTTTTTTTGTTTGGCCTCCAAGTTATCCTTTTTTTTTTTTGACTGTTCTAGGTGGTTCCAGCCTTTTCCCTTTTCAGTAGTTTTGGACCGGTCTTTTGTCTTGGTTTCTCGTCCTTTCCCTCGGGTCTCAATTCCCCCAGATTTTTCCATTTCCCCTCGGGTTCTTAATTTTCCCCCCCCCCCAATTGGTCTATGTCCCTTTTGCCCATGTTTTAAGAAAACTATTCCCGCCCCCATTGTTCCACTATTTGACCTTCTCGGTGGGCGCCAATTGCCCCCTTTCCCCCCGTGGGTTTTTGGGAGAACCTCGACAAATTTTTCGAGCTGCAAATACACGTTTGTTTCTTTCTTTTTTCCTGTCCGTGGCGTCCCTTTTTTCGATCCCACAGTAGAAATGAATTGGCCATCTTGGCGCGTAAGGTCAGTTTTACTTATTTTTCGACCACCGCTCCCCCTTTCCCTCTAAGAACTGGTTTTCCGACGGTATTGTTTTTTCCCCCCCATTGTCCATCTCTTTTGTCGTTTTTGCCCCCCCCCTGGACTATGAGAACGGTATCAACTCTTCAGTTGACCCACTATTTTCACGTCTCTTTTTTTTGTCACCACGCACCTTTGAACCTTTTTTAGGGCCCCCTGCACAGTTTGACCTCCCCCGCTCTTTGTGTATGTATCTTTTGGGAATATTGTTTTTTGAGAAACTAGGCTATCATTAACTCCCCCCGGGTTAGACTCGAGGTCCTTCTTTTCCCTGTGCTGGCCATTCCCGTGTTTTTTTTCCGACATTTTCAGGGAAGGGTTATCCATGGCCAACTTCCCTGGAGTTGACTCTAACTTTTACACGTGTTTTGTCGCGGTTTTTGTGTCTCTTTCCCCGTACGCTATGATACGGTGTCAAGGTCCCAACAACCTTGAACTTTTTTAACCAGAAGAAACGGCGTTCCTTCCCAACAAAGATTACCCCTGCTTAACGGCCGTTTCCCCCCCGTTGATCTCGGGACGACGACTTTTTTTCCCTGTCCGAGTATAAGGACAGCTTAGACTGAAACTTTTTTTTTTTTTTTGACCAGCGACCTGGTATTCAACATTGTTCCCTTAATCGGATCTTCCAGTGATACTTTTCCCCTTTATAACAGAAATAAGGTCCCCCCCTTCCCTCCAAGGCTCATCTCTTCTCCCCTTTCGAGTTGCTACTGACGGTTTCCAATCTTTTCAACCTTATCTTTGTTCTGCCCCCCTTTTTCTATTCGTTTCCCGAATTTACTTTTTGTTTGCCGATGGCTCCGTGAGTATCCTGTTTCCTAGTCATATGTACTTTTTTTTGGACGTTTTGATTTTTCTTTTTTTACCCCCTGCTTCAAAAAACTCCTTCCCCTTGGTCTCTGCTCCCTGGCCTGGCCCCCACTCCTTGTTTAGCGTTAAGGGACAGTTGGTTTGCTCGGTGTTAGATGACATTGTTCCGGAATTCTCCTTCGCGGCGGATCTCCTCGAGGCTGCGTCCGTTCTTCCTTGTTTTCGGCCGGGTTTTGAATTTCGCATCCGGTTCGAAAGGTAATGTCTTACGATTTCGCACCGTTCCCTTTCCCCTCTTGTTTTTTTCGTTCCCTCCACCTGTTGAGCTCTATTTCGCCGATACATTCCGTTGACGCGCTCTTACATTGAAAACGGGCATGTCCTTACCCCGGATTGTTGAGCTCCCTTTGACGTATTTTTTTCTGAGTTTCCCCCCCCCCCCTTTGATGCCAGTTCTGAAAAGCCCCTTTTTGAACTTCGACTATGATAGGAGTCCAAACTCTCCTTTTTTAATATTCTTTCTCATCCTTCCCTTGTTGTTTTTTTTCTAGATTATGAGAGGTTCCACGTTTTTTCCCCCAGGATTTTAAAGTTTTTTTTCTAGGAGTGGAGCTTGTCGTTCGTAACTTTCGCTAATTCTTTTTCCCCCTCATTTACTTCTTTCGTGGACCTCCCTCCTCAAAGTCTTTTTTTCCACTTGCAATGCCCCGATGTCAGGCTTTTTGGGATGGGTTGCGTTCTTCTCCTTTTCCCGGTCCTTCAGTCTTCTTTCGAATATTTCATCACGTTGACGCAAACCCGAACGATCCCCGTGGGTTCCCCCCTTTTAGAAGTCTCGACCCCCCCTTTGATCCTCACCTTTAATTGGGAAGGTCCTCTTGGTTAAAGGATTTATTGGAGTTACAAGGAATTTTCTTCGGCTTCTTCCTTGCAGTCCTTTTTCCTGCTTTTCCGTTTACCCCCGTTTTTTTGGTTTTTCCGTTTATAGTAGCCAAAACTTCTGGCCTCACGGCGGGCCCCTTTCCCTTTTTTTATTTGTTTTTTTTTCCTGGGTTGTTTTGTTTTTTGTTTTTTTGCGTAGATTTGGGCAGTAGTTTTAACGGCTCCCCCCCCGCTTTCCAGTTGACCCTTCCCCCTGGCACCCCTCACGGTACCCCCCCCTTCACCTTTTGATGCCGGCCTCTTCTCGGGATCCCGCTATGCAAAGTCCCCCCCTTTCTCCAGTAGTGGTCTCTCCGATCTGTCAAGCAACCACGATTACGTATTCCCTGGGTTACCCGTTCTTAGCAAATAGCATTGCGGGGTCTTTTAGTCTCCCCCCTCCTCGCTTGTCCCCCCCCTTGTCCCCAGTGACCTCACATTTCTCGCCTTGGAAACTCAGGGCTTGACACGTCCTCCAGGGTTTATTTTCTCCCTCTGATTTTCGGGGGCTTGTATGTGCAGAAATGCTTTTTTCTTTCCATCCCTTTAATGTCCGTTTTCCTTGTTTCCCCTTGACTCTTTTGACAGCACAAAATGAGTCGCAGATTCCTGACTTTTTAATCGGAGAAACAGGAATCCCCTATTTTCTTTGAATTCTTCCCCTTTTTTATTCCTGTTCTTTTTTACCCCCCCCACCATCCGAAGTTGGAAGGCTCGGGGAATTATTGACGTCACTTTTTTGAGCCCCCGATATCCCAACCTCGCCTCCGCGACCCCTGGGTCCCTTTTTTGGATTACATTTTTTCAGGCTTCGTCTTATAAGTCCAGTAATTTAGTCCCCCACCCTGTCCTTCTCCCCCCCCCCCCCCCCCCCCCCCCCTGAACACCACTCCCACCCATACACCTCCCAGAGTCCATTCCCTGATCATAGTCGGAAAGAGCCATCCTCATTCCCAGGGCGCTTCTCGCTTTTTTGGTCCCCGGGTTCCCTTGGCCTTCCCCCTACTTTTTGGGTTGCACAAAAATGACGGCCATTTTTTACCCATTCTTTCCGTTCTTCCCTTTGGTCGTCCTCCCTTAAATCGTCCCCCCCCTTCGGCTGTGGAAGGTCTTCAGTTTCCCCACCCTTGACCCGCGGAGAGTGACGATTTAACCCCCAATAAAAGGGGGTGCCCCCCAGCCTCCTCGCATCATTTTTTTCCCTATTTAGTGTTTTTAGAATCGGAAACTCCCCCCCCCAGTCCATTCCCTTCACAAACGGGGTACGTTTTTTCCATTCCCGGACAGACATGGACCCTTAATCTTCTTTAAGACCTTGCTCACTCTTCCCTTTCTGTTCGTTTTTTTGATGTTGTGGGGGCGGGAATTTGCGCACTGACAGATCAACCTCTATTTCCCCGTCTCGTTGTCCCCATGGTGGATTCCTTACAGTTGAAAAACCGCCGTGCTTTTGGATTTCGAAAGGCCCCTTTAGTGGTGCCCTCTGATCCTCCGGGGAAGTTTTAGCCTTGGTGTATATGACACCTAGGTTTCTTTTCTAGCCTTCTCCGGGACTTCCCTCTATTTTTGCTTTTCTCACTTTAGGACGGGTTTTCCTTTCGCCCCCCCCCGGCCCAAGTCGTTTTTTCTTCTGATCAGTGCCCACCAGCGTGCACACAAAACACAAAGGGTACGTATTTGTTTATTCAATTGTCCCTTGTTTCTTGCAACTTCTCCCTGATTTTGAGGAGGCCGGTTTTTGCCCCCCCCTGAAGTTTCTTTCCCTGAAAGATAGTTGTCCGGAGTTCCCTTGGCAGATTCTTCTCCCCCACCCCTCCTTGAGAGGTGTTTTTCTTTTCCAACTCCCCCCCCACCGAACGGATTTTTTATGACCAAGCCCTGAGTTTTTTGTGGACCCCTGTCCACAGTCACGAGTTCCCTCGTTCTGGGATTCGTACGTTTGTTTTTTTCCAAAGTCATCACCCCCCCCCCTGTACCCCTAGCGACGAGTTACCGGCCCAAACTCCAGTGTCCCTATGGTTAGGACCCCCCTCCCCGGAGTCTCCCTTGTTGAATGCTTAGTAGCAACCTTTTTCTATAACTCCAAGATTATAAGGTCAAGCCGGCCCAAGGGTCTCGTGTCCCCTTTTTAAACATTTAATCTCTAGACTTAACAACAAACCACTCCCACCACCCCACCTCAGCCTCCCCCCCAACCCCCCCCTTGTTTGACCCTTGGGGCTGCCCCCACCACCTCCCCCCCCCTCCCACGGGCTCTCCCCTCCCGTCCTTCCCCCCTCTCCGCTATTTTCCCGTTTCTTCAGGAACCGCCTATACAATACACTCGTACACTTTTTTAGACTCCGGAGCTTGTTGGGACGAACCTTTGAAACCCCCCACCTTTTTCTTTTCCCGGCCATGCTTCTGCTGCGTTGGCCCTGTTGAGCAGTGGATTCTTTACTAAAGAGCTCAATACAAATTTTCCCCAAAGGGTTACAGCTTTCTTTTTCCTTGAGTCGAAAAAAATGAAAATTTCTGTTAGGCGAGAATGAGTAATTGGGACAGTCCACGCCCCTCCCCTCTTATTTGACCCTGTCATTTTTCAAACCCCCCCCCCCCCCCCCCACCCCCCCCCCCCCCCCCCCCCCCACCCCCCCGTGCAGGGACCGGCACAACACACTCCAGCGGCCCCTTCCCAATCCCTTTCCCCCCCCCCCACCCAGCCAATCCCTACTTGTTGCTTTGCTTTCCCCTGGGTCCCCCTTTCCGGTCTTCGGGGTCTTGATCTATATTGATTTTGGGTATTGATCATAGACTTGAGGTTCTCTGCGCTTTTTTTTTTTCCCTGGGTTGTTTTTGGAATCGAAAGCGGAAACTAACACAAAGGACCCTAACTCTCCCCTTTTTGGTTGACTTCCCGCTGTGTTTTTTCTTGTCCCCCCTGAATTTTCCCCCCTGTGATTGGAAGCATCCCCCAGCATTCCCGATTTTACCCCCCCGCAGTTGTCGCCGATACCCGTGCCCCTACCCCTCAAGCCCCCCTGTTTTCGTTTTTTTTGGGTTCTTCCTGTTTGCCTTTGCCCCCCAACACCTCGCTTTTTCTAAAAAAGACGCGGCCGCAGTCTTTCCCGTCTTAAAGTTCCCCAGAACCGTTATTTCTCTTCCTTTTGCCCGCCCTTCATTCAACGGCCGTTCTTGTCTCTGCAACCTTGGCGTTGTGGTGCCTAAACAATTTACCCACTTTCTTGGTTTTTTTCCGGACTCTCCTTTTTTTTTTTGCTCTGGCCGCCCCCCCTCGATTAGGCTGCAAAAAGTCAACGTCAAAGTTTCATTGGCCGATTTCCCCCCAGCGCCCTTCCGGATCTATTTTTCTCCCCCCTCTCAGCGAGTTCCTCTGGCCTATTGGACTTTTTTTCCCCCCAACCCCATTTCCCCCCAGGGGGCCCCCCCCCCCCCCCGCCCCCTCGCCCAAGGTTTTTTTTCAGCGATCCTTGATTTTTTTTCAACGTCCCTTCTTTGTTGTTCGGAAACTTTTTGGTGTTGGATTTGGTCGTGCGCCATGGTCCATCTGCGAGCGAAGTTTTCTCGTTTCCTTTTTTTGTGACGTTCCTCCCCTTTTCCTCCCAATAAAGTTTTTGTTGGTGTGATGCGCTCCTTTAGGTTCCCTGATAATCCCTCCTCTTTTCCCTTCCTCGGGGCAATGGGTCCCAATGCGACCCGCCAAGTTTTCCTTCCCACCTCCTGCGTCTTCCTTTTCGAGGTTGTCCCACCTCGGCCTGTTTCCTTTCTTTTTTGCCTTTTTGACAATTAGGTTCGCTTTTTACCTTTCCCTTTAGCGGATTGGCCAAGCTTTCCTTTTCTTCCCGGCCTGCGTCTCTTTTGCGAGGTTCCCCCTTTTTGGCATTTAGTCCCTTCCCCCCCCCCGGTTTTTTTTACGCTCACCAACGCATTGTTGCCAGAGCGGACCGCCAGTTGAACTGGATTTTCGCGTCCCCTTCTTGATACAATTTTTTTCCGTCCCCCCCCCCCTTTCCCTTGATAGTTTCTCAGCCTCTCTTTTTCCACGAATTCTGTTTCCCCCTTGCAATTCACCCCAAAGGGCCCCTGCTGGTCTAACCGTTATTTTTCCTGAAGTTTGGGTTAGACTCGTCTTGTTGCAGTGATTTTTCCCCTCGGTTTTCGACGTTGCACAACAGTCGCCCGGGACGCCAAGATTGAGGTTTTTGTTTGTCCTTTGGAATTTTACGACCAAGGTTTCCCTCCCTTTCCCAACCCTTCTCTAGGAAGTCCGCCCTTTCCCTAGGATCAGTAGCATCATAGGTGTTCATTCCCCCCCCATTGGGCCGAAGCTTACTGTTAAATGACAATTTCGTCATACAATCCTATCTTCCCCCCCCCCCTTTTTGTACTCCCTTTTCTCTACTTGGGCAGTCCGGTCCCAATGACCTTCGACTTCAACATCCTTGGGCACTTGGCAGTTTTTTCGTTGCCCCGTCCCGTCCTCCCTTTCCTATTAGATATCCTTCTTTTTCATTTCGGCTGAAGTTGTCTGCCCGTGTTAGGTGAATCCCGGGTTAGGTGCTCTCCTTCCCGGAAATTCGGACCACTCACCGGTTTGATTTCGTCCCAAGCGTTGGTTTTTCTGGAGCTCCCGGTACGAAGTCCATCTCATTATTACCCCCGGGCCTTTTCCCCCCCTTTGGATTGCATTCTCCACTTTTCGGGTTCCTGCAAGCAGACGCTTCCGTGCGGGAGTCCTACTATTGCCGGACGTTGGGATCTTTCAGACCTTTTTCTTTCGATCTCATTCCCTAGAACCGAGCTCGCCCTAACCTCTTCGAAGTCGCGTGTGTGGTTCAGTTTTTTTTTTTACCCTAGTTTCGGTCTCTTTTTCAAACCCTTCTCTTTTGGTTCTGGTCCCCCCAAAACAGCGGGGTTTGGCAACGTGTAGTTCCCCCCCTTCCTGATTTCCACTCCATTTGCGAGAACTTTTTTTGCGGGGCCCCCCCCAATCGGTTCTTTGCCTTACTGTTCCAGGACGCCGGTTCATATCGGAGGTCCCCGATCCCAAATTGCGCCGATGTTCATGTTCTAGCAACCATTTTTTTTTTGCCCCTCTTTTTTGCGCTCCTACCTCCCGGGACTTTGTGTTTGTCCGAATCCAGTCACGTTGATCCCTAGCGTCGGGCTCGGGTTCCTTTCTTCTAATTAGTTTTTCCTTTTACGCCAGCAGTCCAGCCTAGATTATAAAGCGTGGGGACGAATAGATTCTCGGTCTAAGTGTGCAGCACACTCCCCCTTGACACCCCTTTTGATTTTCTTCTTTTTTGTCTGTCAATGCAGGCGCGACTTCCTGTTCCCCCTGATGAAACTGGTCGGTCACCCCATTTTGTTGGCTGTTGCCCTTGAGCCAAATTCAATTCCCAGGCGTTTTAAGTCGTTAGGATTCCTCCAACCCGGCGGGTGACCCAGACGCGGATTTTTTTTTCCCGACTTGTTTGCCTTCACCACTCCCCGTAGTTTCGGGACCCTTCCTAAAGTCCCTGTCCTTTATCTCCTGCAACCTTTTTTGGTCCATTTTTTGTGCCCCGGTCCCAAGGGATGGGCAATCAAAGAAAGGAACCCCCTCCGAGTTCGTTTTTTTCTTCCTCTGAGGTCCCATCCCCTTGATGCACATGCACTATATCTTCCCGGAGCTGATTAACTTGTTTGTCTGGCACTTCCCCTTGGACTTACGCACCGGGCTGATTCTAACACCAGCCGGAAGGCTTCATCTTGCCCTTTCCAGTTGACCATATTTTTTTTCTATTCCCCGGAAGCCTCCCCTTCTGAGGGCCGCCCCCTGCACACCCCTGTCAAATTGAACCCGAAATTCCCCCTTTCCCAGACTTTGGCCTTCACGGTCCTTTTTCGGAGTGCCGTTCCCGTCCGGACTCATTCACCGACCTGTCGCTCTCCTGTAACAGGGCCTTCTTGGACCTCCTATTGTTGCATGAGTTTTCCTTTTTAGAAAAATGGTTAGTTGCTCCAGGCATATCTTTAGCCCCTCTGGAGTCCCCTCTGATCTTTTTCCCCTTCACTTTAATTTTTTTTTTTGCGTCTCTTTGTATTAATGACAATTTTTTTTTCCCCCTTCCCTGTTTAAGCTTCTTTGGGATGACCCTGAGTAACCACGTCCTTCTTTCCCCGATTGGCTCTTCCCCTTTTCCTTCTGATCCTCTCTTCCTATGTCGTCTGTTTGAGTTGACGTTTCATTAAACTTGTTGAGAATATGCCCCCAACCACCCAAAACTTTTCCCCCCCGGAACCTTTTCCCTTTGAACCTCCCCTCATTTGTCTGAGGTTGTTGATGGTACCGCCCCGATTAAACTGACTAGACTCGCTAATTGCGCCTCGTCCCCCATGCCTTTAGTTACTCTCCACTGGGATGACGGGCTTTTTTGTGAGATCCTTTTTCCTAGGTGACTTGTTGTTTTCTTCTAAACTTACCAGATGAGTGTCGGTTGGCGCCCTTCGGATCCTGATTGCCCCTTAACCTTCGGATATTGCCCCCCTTTTCCACCCTTTTAAGTGTTTAATCTTTTTTCCTGAATGGGGGCAAGGTAACCGATGTCCAATTCAAGAACCCAGCTCCTCCCCCTGGTCATCTTTCAAGGCACCCCCCCCTTTTTTGAATACCTTTTTTCCTTCTCCTCAGGTGTGTTTTTTCAGCTTTTTACGTGTACTCTCAAGTTTATGGTCTTTTTGCTTTCGAAGTTGCCCCTTTTGAGAATTGTTCGGCTCTCATTCGCCGGTTCCATTCGGCCCGTTACAGCTCTCATTGCGGAATCTGCGGATTTGTGCTTTCTTCTCCTTTAGTCTTTCAGCTCCCATTTTTGCTTAAAAAGACAGAATTCCCCTCCGTGGCGCCGAAATTCCTCTTCCCCCCCCGAACGATACCTCTTGTCGGCACACCACCCCCGTCCTCCTCGTCCTGGAAAAGATTTCTTTTCATGTACCGTCCCCCCTTCCCCTGGCCGGCTCCCCCCCGGTCATCACCGCAGCCCCCCCCCATCTCATTCTTACGGTTACCCACAACTCGCACGACCCCCCCCTCCTTCTCCCCCCCAAACCAAACCCCCGTATGCCCCTGCAACATATGGAGTTTCCCTCTTCCCCCCGGTCCTTTGCTTTGACCAGTTGTTCCCGCCCCCCACCCACCCCCCCCCCCCCACACCCCCTGAGAGGAATTTTCTCCCCTTCACGGTATCATTGGGTTGCTGCCTATGTTTTTTAACCCCCCCCCCTAGACCGGAGATCCACACCCCCACTCCTTTTGTTTTAAGCAATTCCCCCAGAGACACCACCACACACACACAACAACACACACCCACATAAAAAAACTTTAAACTCCTTCTCCCCCCCCACCCCCCCCCAACCCCCCCCCCCCCTAGCGGGCCAACACACCACCCTCTCCCCCCCGACACACAAATCGGACACCCCCCTCTCCTTTTCCGGCTTAGGTCCCCGTCGAGTTTTTATGCCCAACGTACTTACGGCTATTTCCTCCCGGCCCTTGTCCTTCCCACCCCCCACACCTCCCCCACTGCACAGCCGCCACCTCTCAGGTGCCCCCCCCCCCACGCATACCCACCCCCGCCCCCCCCCCCCCCCCCCGGCCACCCCCCCCCACACCGACCCCCCCCCCCCTGTATGGTTCGCAGTGAGGACGAGGATAGCATCCTAGGTAAAGGTTTTGACCCGCCCCCTTTTGTTGACCTCCGGCCTTTCCACTCCGTTTACCATCAAGGATGATTGTGCAAGGCCCTTTATTTTTCCGAGTGCCCTTTTACATAGTCGTCGTGGAATTTCCGGCTTGCGTATTACGACCGTGTGTGGTTTACCGGTCTTGTTTTCCTTGATCCCTCTTTTTTGGACAATTTGTCCCTGCGAGTTTTGCCTTTCTGGACGTTTTTTCCCCGGGTATCCACCCCCCTACCCCCCTTTGGAAAAGTGGTCCTCTCCACAATCCGACTTCATTTTTCCTGGGTAAGCTCCCCTTATTTATCCCAAACTTTCAGTGTCCCATTTGTAAACCTTTCCCTGACACTTTTTTTTCCCCCCCTCCATTCTCTTGCCTTCAGTGATTACAGGACCTCTGACGGTTTCTGCTTTTTCTTTCAACCCCTCGTCCCTTTTCCGTGCCCAAATCTACCTGCCACTGCGACTGATACCTCGGTACCCCCGAATGTCCCTTTGGCCACTTGTAGGGTATAGAGCTTAAAAACCTACTTTTGGAAGTATCCTTTCCCTCATTTCGCGGGGGTTTTGTTCTTTCCGAACTCAACCCTTCCTCCCCATTACGGCCCCCAACTTTAGCATTTTCCTACGTGCTCCCTGGCGGCCCTGATTGAGCGCCTGGCGTGGTAACCCCCCACATTCCTCCCCTCCGGCCCCCCCCCCCCCCCCCCCCCCCCTCCTCCTTCCCTTGTTGCCCCTTGTTTGCCCAGGACGCGCCCCCCCGATGCTCTAGTCGTTCAGTTTGCCCCATGCCTGCTGGTCACAGGTGAAATTCCTTGGATTTGTGTCCCGCGACGTGTGCTTCTTTTCGGCCATCCGGGGATCCCGCCCTTTTTCGTACCGACTCCACTGGCGACTGGCCCCGTCTGACGACTTAATTTCGGTTCTAAATTTTTCTTCTTCTGTTCGTTATCCGCACCTGACCGGCTGTCCAAAAACAAGGGGCATTGTTCTGACTCCCCCCCCCTCCACGCTCGTTTGCGGCGTCTCTCCCTCCCTCTTCAATACAAGCCAGATTTATTTTTTTCCGCCGCTACTACTTTCTCGGCAACCAAAAAGAAATATGGTCTTCTTAATCTCCCCTCAAAACCAAGGATGGGCCCCTGGCCCCCCGGCCCCTTTGTTGGGGTCTTTTCCCACCCCTCACCGTAACTCCCCTTGATGTTTTGATCTCTACGGCAAAACGACTCTGTTTTCCGGACCCTCTTTTCCACCCCCCCCCTCTATATGTCTGTTTTTCCGCGCTCTCGGCTTTTCTGAATGTCATCTGGTCCAATCGGAATACCACACGGCCCCGCCGGCTACCCAAGATGATTCTTCCCCTACGGAGCTGTGTCTGACTTTTTGCCTAACACGGTTAACCTTTTTTTTGGGTCATGAGCCGCAATCCGACCCCGTTGGCCGGAAGACCTAGCCTTTAATTGGGTTTTAATGTCGTTTTTTCCCCCGCAAAATTTGCTCTTTTTGTTTTCTGGGCGCTCAGGTCCCTCTGAAAAATTCGGGCCCTGACTTGTGTGTTCCGTTGACCCTGTTCCATCCTGACCCGCGAAGCGTTCCTACGAACCCCGGACGTCCCCTCCTCTAGATCATCGGGGCAGGTCCAATGACCTTCCCCGTCTTAGTCCCCGTTGGTGGGGGAAAGGGGCACGAAAAAAATTGCAAGGTTGCTTTAACGGCTGGTGCCATTTCTCCCCCACCAGTCGTGCAATCCTGTTTTACGCCTTAAGATCGTCGAACCTGGGTGGGTTTTTTTTTGATTGTTCAGAGCCCTTCATGGGGGACTTTTCTCTTTCTTTTGGAGCTTTTCATTAGCTGTTTTTTCGCCTGGCCGCGGCGCCTCTTGCACGATCGCCGGTCTGGGCGTCTCCACTGAGGATCCTTCATGATTCCCAGACACTTTTGCTGTTGCAAGTCCGGTCCGGAATGCCAGGTTTTCCTTCGTATGTGTTGACAATAAATCCTGCCCTCCTCAGATGCTACGTTTCCTTGTACACTTTACGGGCAGAGGTCGTGTGGTGGATCAAGGTCCCAATCGGTTTATTTCCCTTGCGTCCTTTTCAGGTTCTTTTTTGGACCGAAGGTTCCCAAGTAAAACGTTTGATTTTCTTCGTCAAGTTGGGTTTGAATCCGTCCCCCCGATTCTGTTTATTTTGGCAACCCCCCTTACTTTCTTTCTTTTTGAACCCCTGGATGGTGTTCGGATCGCCTCTATCTTTTGTGCTCCCGTCTTCCCCTCGAACCTTTGCCCTTCCCCTGACATTTGAGTCGTTCCGGAAGATTTCTCAGCCCCCCCCCTCCATTTGATGGAACCGGATGGGAGTTCTCCTTTCATCGAACCAGCAGCTTTTGATGCCCCCCCCCCTTCCGGGGCGGGCTCTTTTTTGTGGGCATGAGCATTGCGCAAGTTGTGACACCGACTATCTCTCTTGATCCCTGTTAGTTCTTCCCAGAGATATTAGTCCCTTTTTCATTTTCTTGTTTCCTCCTGGGCCTTCGTTTCCCCCCATCCCTCCTGGTTTTCGTCAGCCCACCGCGGTCTGTAGTGAACTAGGACTGATGTGCGCCCCCCCGGCAAGCTGTTGATGTCAATGACCCCTTGGCCTTTTTGAATTTTCTCTTTTTTCCTTCTGTCTTTGATGGCATGTGGCCACTAGGTCTCCTTGCGCTCTCGGCGGCTCAGTGTGCGGGATAGTAGATCCTCCCCCCCATACACATGTCACTACCTCACATTCTGGGTTTCCCCTTCTGGGAACACACCCCTGTTTGCTTGTCGATTCCATTGGACGAGATCAACGGTTCTCCCTTTGCCCCTTTGTATTTAAGACTTTGATTCAGCCTTTTCACTGGAAGATTTGTTCCCCCGGACCATTTTGCCACCCACAAAGACCTCGCGGATAACCCAATTAGTCGGCTTTCAGGGGTTAGGACGGACTGCTGCCCGAGTTGATTCAACTCCTTCCCCGCAAACCTCCTCGTTTTCTTCTTCCCGGGATCAGACCCCCGGCTGGTGCACAGAGCGCCGTCACCAGAGGGGCCCCTCTCACCCGTATGTCCCACTATAGTCAAGACCTTCTTTTTGGGAGGGTAGTCTTGCCAGCCCCAGTTCCGATATCTGGCCAAACTGCGTACCGGGATTTGAACTTTGCGGGCTGACTCTCAAGGCTTTTCCCCGTTTTCCTTCAGTGTTCGCCACTGACTTTACCTTTCCACGGTAAGTTCATTTTTCGACCTTAAGTCAGGCTTTTCTTACTCGGTGAGTCCTTTTGATGTAGGGCCCTTCAGCTTCTGACGGAAGCTCTTCCCTGTTCCAAGCCCTTTCGCCCCCGACCTTTGGTTTTAGTCCCCCACGAGAAGCTATCATTTTTGTCCATTACATATTCTGCATGCACCCTGGGAGCAAATACTTGATCAGGATTTACCCGGCCTTTAAAGCTACCCAAGCCCCCTGTAAACCGCTATCATCTGTTTTTCGAGGAGGGCTTGACTTTTCCGTCCTTGCTAAGACTATCTTCCCCAAGCGCATAGTCGTGCCCTCTTCCTTCCTGGAAGGTCTTGTATGCCCGTACCAAACCCATCACTTCTTATCTTGCGTGGACGTCTCCCCCAGGCTCGTGGGGCTTGTTCATGGGCTAGTTTAGTCCTTGACTACCGCCATTTCCTTGGCCGAGGGAAGTTCGGTCGGTGGGGCATGAACACATCTTCACTTTAAACTTTCGTCAGGGTCATATCACTCTTCCGGCCTTACTTCCCTCTTATTCATTTTACACCCCATTGCCTTGTTTTGGAACGCTGGGGGTCCTCCTATAACACTTTTGCATGGCCACACGAATCCTTTTGTAACGATCACAAGTTTTTCGCCGTCCGGCTCGTGAGACAATGGTTCGGGTCCCCCCCCCTGATTTTTCTTTCAGCAACCCCCTTTTTTTCCTTCCGGCCACTTTCGGACTGAATTCGGCTCTTGGTGGCCCCCCTTTCTTTTCCCGTTGGCCCGCCAATTGACCCCGTGCAATCGAGGCCTTCGCAAGCGGCCCCCGATTTCGATGGTGCCCCCCCTCTGCGTCACCCAGGGAGGGATTGCGGCAATACGGCCCTGCGGCATTTTGCTCAAGTCGTAGATCTTTGGAACCCCCCGTAAATTCGGCGTCCTCTCCTCCCTGTTAGGTTCACCCCTGTCCCCCTCCCGCGGTTTGTTTTGACACTGCGAACGGTCATGAAGGAGTATCAAGCCCATTCTGGTTTAGTTTTTTTCCCCGACCTTGAAGCGGCAATGCGCCAACAGTTGAGCTTCGCTGTCTTGCTGGGAATATTGGTTTCAATAGTTTCCCGTCTTTTTTTTTTGGGTTTAAGGCACTGGCCAGTTTCTTGAATTGTTCCCTCCCCCTTTTTGCCTCCCCTGACGGATTTCTCACTCGGGCCCCCTTCACGGTTTGCGTAGGAGGGTTTAAGTTTTTTCAGGCTTTTTTTGGCCAACTCCCCCCCCCCCCTCAAGTTTTTTTTTTTCCTTACCCCAGCCGTCCCCGATGTCTTTTCCACCGCGTTCAGTGGTCTTCGAGTGGAATTAATCTGACGACTGATTTTTTTTTCTGTCTACTATTGAGTTGCCGGTCGATTGTGGCGACCTTCTCGTTTTTTTTAGCCCCTTTGTTGCCCAGAATGCTATCCTTTTTTATGAAGTTACTTTTCTGCTTTCCCCAATGGATTGGGTTTCCCGACGATTGCTTGCTTCCCCTTTGCCTATTTTTGCCACCCCCCTATTCCGTGCCTCTCCGTTTTCGTCACTAGCTGATTTGACATTTCTGACACTGGACTCAAGGTTCTTAGAGGGTTCCCTCTGTGTGCCGTTTGAGGCAGTCTTCCTTCTCGAGCCATATTAAAAGTAGCCCTTTCCCTCTTTCCTGAATCGTTCCTGTTTCAGGGCAAAGGTTGGTTTTTTTTCTTTTACCGCCCGATGACCCGCCTCCCTGTTCTTTGCGCCGGGCCGCCTGATGGCTGGCTCCGTCTGCCCTTGGGCCCCCCTTTAAGCGGTCTGAGTTCTCGGTCAACCGCCCATTACGGACGACACCCCTCTCTTTCGGTTGCGCGGTGCAACGTCTTTCAACCCGATAACCAAAGTCCCCTCCCCCGCTTTGCAGGCGCCTTAGCGGTACCTTTGCGGGGCGATTGAAGGGTTTTTTTCCCCCCCCTAGACGAACTCAGGGCTCGAACCCCGGGTTTCGAACTGGGCCGCTCACCTCGGGCTCATTCTATTCCCTTCGTTTTTTGAGAGAGAGCTTTGAGCGGGGCCGTTTTTTTTTGCTTCCCCGTCAGTTCAATTCCGTCTTCGGATTCCTTACTTTTTTGAATAGTACCTTAGTTTTCCAGCTATTAGGTCTTCCGAAGCTCGTCAGGGGGCTTCCGCTGCGCTTTTAGCGACGGACCTTCCGTACTGCTCGGTGGCCCGTTCCTGTCACTATCATGTCCGTTGCGATCTCGACCCCAATCACCCAAACTTCCCCTCGACAAGAAGGTCGTTAAGGCCCATTGGGAGGTAGAAGAAAATTATTTTCCTTGAATTGTTACGGGCCGGGAGCTTTGACATGTCTCGTCTGCATAGCGCCTGACAAACCCCATTTTTCCCCCACGCGGTCATTTTTGAGGAGCAAGGGGGGCGGGATGATTTGTTGCTTTTTTTTTAGGTGAGTCGACCCACTTGTCAGGCAGTACACTCAACCCACGTCCCCCCTCAAGTCGGATCTCGCTCTCTCGGGGAGACACTCCCGATAATTTCGTGTTTTCGGACGCTTCAAACTTCAGGCCCTTCCTTCCACGTTCGTCCGGAAATCGCTCCCGGCGACTGAGAAGGATCTGCGTCCGCGGTTCCCATTTTTCCACCTTCCCGTAGCGGTGAACCTGCCTTCCGTTTTGCAAAAAAAAACTTTCTCCTATAGCATTACTTTGCAAACAGGGGTGGCTGCGAGGAGAACGGGGCCGTCCCCCCTTTTCGTCCGTGCAGTTTGTCAAGGTGTCCGCCAGCCAGTGTTTTTTTTTAAAAACGTCCGACAGTCCTTCCCTGAGCGCGCACCCCTTTTTTTTTTTGTGGACCGGCCCTTGCCGGGCGGTTGTCGGACCCCTTTTCTTTTGTGAGTTTTCAGTGACTTTCAGGGTGGTTCCCCTGATCAACTCGATATTAAATTCCCGCCTCAGCAAATGGCCCGGGCCTGTCCCCGCTTTACTTTCTTCCCGAAGGGTAATTTACCCCTGAGCATTTGGTTCCCCAGAATTCTGAATTTATGTGGCGATATCCCTTTTTTACCAGAGGTTCCCTCGAACCTCTATACGAACTATCGAGTTACTGAAATTGCACCCTTTTCGTCCTTGTACATGTTTTTTTTCCCCAAATTGTCTATGAGCCCCAGTTTCGGGAGTCGCTCCTTTAAATCAGGTACGGGAAGCGGGGACCTTAGGCCTTTGGACAATCTTTTTACCAGTTTTTTTTTCCCCGACGTCCGGTAGAGTATTTCGGGGGGTTGAGTTGAAAGTCCCTGAAAATAAAAGTGCCCTTCAAGGGGAGTTGCTCGCACCTTACCCAAGGGGATGAGCGGACAGGAGTTGGCAGGAATCAATGTCCGCTTTTTTGTGGCTTTCGCGTGGACCTCCCTTTTAGCTCCTTGCTTTGCACCGTCAATCCCATTTCGGCAATCGTTCAATGGCCAACCGATTTTCGCAGCGCCCCGACCTTATGCCCAGTTTTTTCCCCCTCTTCTTAGCGAGCTCCGGTGGTCCATCTTAGCGTTTGCGACAGTTCCGACGCGACCCGGGCCTGTCGAACCACCCCTCTGTTTATCACAAACGTTTCGTCCCGCCCCACTTTTTTTTTCCAGTCGGATGTTCATTTGGTTTTCTCCGTTAATTGGCCAAACACCTTGGTTTCGGTGTCTGCATCGAAGGTCCTACGGCTTTCCCCCGGGCGTTCAGTTGCGGGCATCTCTTTTTATTTTACGGGGCTCCCCCTACAACGGCTTTCCTGAACGTGTAAGATGGTTGGCCCTTCTGAATTTTCCATAGGCCAAAGAATGCGGATGGCTTTATAGGTTTTCCCCCCCCCCCCCAAACAGTGGCATGGACCCCCCTGGGACCGGCGTTTGTAGGGTCCAAACCGTTTTTTACGCCCCCCGATGTGTCGGGATGACCTTTCCCAATCCCTTAACCCTGTGTTAGGCGTTTCCCGCTGTCCCTTGGCTGAGATTGTTTTTTTTCGTTCCTAACCTGACACCATAGGGCACGGGCAGTCTTCCACGGATCGCTTCAACCCCTGACCCCCGGTTGAGTTTTGACTTGTGGAGAAACAGGCCGGTTGCTCCCCCACCGCGCCTGGCCAGGAAATCTGGGCCTCTTCCTTTCCTGGGAATAACCGTTAACTTTTTTTATCAGCCGCAGTTTGGGTTTTGTTACGCTTTGTTGTGGATCAGGCCAAGAAGGTGCCCGGCCGGGTTTTTGTGTTAGTTTTACCCGCGCTCCGCTCTTTTTTTTCCTCCCGGCGACGTTTTCCGGCGCGCTCAAGTTTCTTGCCGTGCTGTCAGCCCAGAGTCGATTTCCATCCCCCTTAGCTATTTTCTTTTTTTTCCTTAGAGGGCTTTTGTCACGAATTCATTGCCACATGCTTGAAGCCTTTTTCTCCGCTTTTTGCCGTACATTTTTTTTTTCCTTTTTGGTATTACCAGTGTTTCTCCTCTTCTTTTTTTTCCCACAGGGCTGGCAGGGCTGTCCACCACGCTTTCGTGCGCCCTGGGGACATATTTTCATGATCATATTTTTATTTGTGCGCTCTCTTTGCCGTCTTTTTCCTCTGTTTGGCATCGTCCTTTTTTTTTGTTATGTTGGAGACCTCCCCCCCTTTTTGAAGAGAGCCAGAATGTGACATTCCCCCTCCATTTCTTTTCTTCCCCCAGCTTTTGGTACCCTCCAAACAACTTTGGGATGGAAAGGCATACCTTCAGCCCCCCCCCCCCTGACTCGCGATCCCCCTCAGTGGGTTCCCCTTTATAGGATTGTGTTCCTGATGACCCCCCTTCTGTTTCTTTGCAATCGAGGCGACCTTCCCTCTCCGTTCTATCGTGGGTCCGTTTACTTCCCCCCAATTCTAGTAAATTGTGCCGTGAAAACGCGCTGTCATGCGAGTTCACCCATGGGGGATGGGTTTTCTTCATCGCCTCTATCTTGCCGCTTTAGACGCCGGCGGCCCAGGTCCTCGCTTTCACTAGGAGAGGTGTCGGTTCAGGCCTTTTATGTTCCTTAGGCACATTACAAGCAACCCCGGCGATGGTTTGGCCAGTTTTTCCCCCCTTTCGGCGGTGTATGTGCGCTACGGAAAGGGTCGATTGGGGCGCCATGTTCCCCTTGAAGTAGCGTCTTTTGACCATACGGACGTATTACCCCCTTTTCCCTTTTTGAGGCCCTGCACTCCGCTTTTTCCTAGCTGGGGCACGCCCCTCGAACCCGGCCCTTGTTACCGTCAAGCCCACGCGTCTTTTGACCCCCCCCCTTCTTTGTTCGAGCTGTCAAAACCTCGGGTTGGTTGTTTGTAACCCCCACGAACGCGACTTTCTTTTTTCCTCACTTCCCGGCGCTCTTGCATCGCCATGCTTCTCTTTTCCCGTTTTTTCTTCGCCGGACAAGAGAGTTCTTAAAACCCCTTTTTTTTTTTCACCCCTCAACACCTCGTTTTGTCGCGTAGGAAACAGGGACCTGTTCTTTCTTCTAGCTCCAATCAGTCCCTTTCCCCCTTTCCTCAAGAACTTTCGCGCAGGCTCACCATTCCCCCCCTTGCCACCCCCCCACAAGTTGCGCTGACGGCCCCACCCCCCCTTAGTCGGCTTACATTTGAGTTGCCCCCTTCCAATTTTTGCTTGCCTGTCTTACATCTTTCGTCGATTAGTCAACCCCCCCCTCCCTTTCAGTGCCCTTGTCCCACACGCCTTTAGTTTCTCCGTTTTGCTTCGAACAACGGCCGCGTGCCACCCACATAGGCGCAGCGTTTTCCCCCGTCACGAGCCCCCTTCCCTATGAGCCACTTCATCTTCTTGTTTTCAACTTGTTTTTTTTGCTGTGACAGCGCGACCCGTGGCGATTTCTCACCTGGGTCGTACCCGTTGGCGCGAGTTGGTTGGCCCAGGCGGTGCAACTCCTGCAACTTTAACCTTCCGAAGGTCATCTCTTTGCTAAGCGTGACTTCTGGTTTTCGACCCTTTGTTCCCTTTAATTCCTGACTCCTTTCCTTGTTCGATTTACGTCGTTGATTAGCTGCGTCCACTCTTTTTTTCGTTCGGAATTTTCCATTGAGTCCCTGACCCCAAATGCGTCGGCGGTCTGAGCGGACCCTTCCCTTGGTCGTTCCTTTCAGTCCTCCTTACAATCCCGTTGTTTTTGCCGGCCCTACCCTTTTGCCTCACAAAATCTGCGTTTGTGAAACCCTCTGATCTTGACTTGGGTGTTTACCGTGGTTTTGCGTGCTTTTTCTTTCTCTCCTATCAGCCCTTCAATAGGAAGCTTCCTCGGGGCTCCCGCCGGGTTGCCGTTGTTGATCTTCCGGTGATCATTTCCCCCCCCATTCCCACTTGCGTTTTGGCGGCAACGTTCCGGGGCGTTTTCCTTCCCATCCGTGTCGGTGGTCTTCCCCTTTTTTTCCTTCCCCCCCCCCCTCTCCTCACGGTCTGGTGGTTCTGGGACCGGACATCGTTGGTATTTCGGCTCCTCGGCCCGTAGACGTCTCGTTTTTCCTTGCGCCCCTGATTTTTTTCCGAACCCGTCCATTTTGCTGGGCCCCCCCCCTGTTTTTTGGTATAGCGACCCCATCTGGCCTTGTCTTTGATCCCACGACTTGGTTCCCGTTGATCCACCTTGCCCCCCGTCTTTCAGTGGTCGTTTCATCGCCGGGTTTTTATTCCTATGCTCGCAAGATGGCACACGTTCGTCTTGCCCCAAATTGTGCGGAAACTTATTCTTTGTCCCTGCTTGAAATGTTCAATTCCTTCCGCAGACGTTCCCCTCGCGTGATCGGTGGCGCACCTTTAGCCCGGTCCCTATTTCCTGATGATGAAACCCCTTTTTTAGTCCGGTTCTGGACACGTGAGGGCCTTAAACCGTACTCCCCCCCTTTCTTGTCCTTTTTGCTCTTTCGTTTGTTTCTGAGTCTCCAGAACGACGGACTCGTCTTCCCGCCGTTCTTTTTTTGCCCTCCCCATGTCAACTCTTGCCTCGTTCCTGGGTCCCTTCTTGTCTTCCTTCCCCAGCCTCAATATTCGCCTGTATTTTGAAAGTCTTTTAGGGCAAGCCTCACCCCCGGTTCACCCTTTGTGATTTTTTTATTCCTCTTTGACTCTCTAGTGGACCTCTCCGGGCCAACCGAGTCAATTGTCCTCGGTTTTTCAGTTCTTGTTTTTTCATTTTTTTTTTTTTTGGTCCATCCCCCCCCGTGAGGCGACCGTGAGAGTATCCCATGGTTTCAACGACGCCCCTGAGATCAGTGACTTGTTTCGGCCCGGTATCTTCTTCTTCATTTTTCATCCTCACCTCCTCCCTCGTATTTTTTTCCCCCCATAACTGGGTATCCGCTTCCCCCCCTTGCCAACGATTCGGTCCACCCATTCTTCTGGTTTACGTAGGGAACTAAGTCGCTTGCTCTCCCTTTACGGCGTCTTCTTTGAGGCCCAAACAGGGACCTTATTGGGGATGGCCTTTCCTTTACTGGTGCCCCCTTCCTTTCATATCTTCTTCCTAAGCTAGTTAATGGATAGTAATTCGAGACAGATCCTGCTCCTCCGACTGTTTGAGATTGCCGACGTCCGATCTTTTTCCCCCCCCTGGCTCGGGATTTCAGTGACTAAAAGTTGTGGCGATTCCTCCTCAGCATGAGCGAGATTCCTTTGTTCTCTTGGATTTTTGCCCGTGAATCCCCACCTCTTCATCGACTCCTCCACCCCGTCCGGAAAATAATTTTGATAATTCATTGAGTGGCCAGTCACTTTTTTTTTTGCTCGGATACCTTTATTTACCTGACCGTTCCCTCCCCGGCCGATGTCGAAAGTCTTTTTCGAGAAAAAGACTCCTCTATGTTCTGGATAATGCCTCTGTGTGACTTTTCGTACTGGTTTCTTTTTTCGATTTATCCCCTCCGCCTGTTTTTTTGTGGCCCTTTTTCTCTTCTTCGCAATTCCCAGCCACTCTTCGCAGCCGAACAGCTTCCTTTTTCATGGTTAGACTTCGTAACTGGGCGCAGTTCCACTGCGAAGTCTACTTATATAAGTTTTCGACGTCACGGCTTTACAACACCTTCTTCCGATATATACTTTTCTCATTCTCCGTTGGTGGTTTTAGGCTCTTAGTTTTTTTGGTTTTTGCTATTCTTTCTTTCGCTTCGGACCCAGTTCCCTCTTCAGATTTTTTCGTCATCGGTGTTCCCCTGTGACTTCTGAGCTCCCCCCCTTAACTTCAACCCGGGCTCATGCCTTGTAGTTTTGGGGCCTGAGCATCCTTTAATAGGTTCACATTATCTGGCTCCCCTTTGCCCTGTGATTCACTCACAGTCCCCCCATGACCTTTCGTCAATCGTCCCAAAGCAGGTCAGAAAAGGCCACCCTTCTGCAGTTCAGTAAGGAACATGCGATGGGATTTTCCAGAGTTTTGCTTTTTTTCCTTAGAATCGGGATCCTTTTACCATGGTTGACGTGTCTCCTGACATGGCCCTGTTGTCCCCCAAGTGGGCGGCGAGGTCGGGTTGTGTTTTTTTTCCCCGCCATTCCACTGCAACCCCAGTAACCCAATCTAATCTTTGGCTTTCCCGATCTCGTTGACTCATTGTCCAATTCGGGGCCCTTTGAGGAATTTCTTCGGACATTTTTTTCAGTCCAGGGTCCGAACAGTACCCGGTTATCCATTTTTCCCTCGATAGTAGTTACCCACATAAGGGCTCTATCTCTCTTCTTTCTCGCCCCTAGCTCTCTATCCCCCTAACCCCGACACCTCCTTTTTCCCCACTCCCTCCTGCCCCTCTCCCCCTTTTCTCTTCCCTCTCCTTTATCCTCCCTCTCCTCCCTCTCCGCCTCCCCCCTCCTTCCGTCTTCTCCTCCCCCCCCCTCCCACCCCCCCTTTCCTCCCCCCTCCTCTTCCTACCCCCCACCATCCCTACCTCCCCCCCTCCCCCTCCCCCTCCCCCCCCCCCCCCCCCCCCCCCCCCCCCCCCCTTGTCCTACATCCCCCCCCCCCTCTTCCCCCCCCGCCCCCTCCCCCCACCCCCCCCCCCCCCCCCCCCCCCCCCCCCCCCCCTCCCCCCCCCCCTCCCCTTCCCCCCCCCCCCCCCCCCCCCCTTGACCCTTTCCCCCCCCCGCTCCCCCCCCCACCCTCCCCCTCCCCCTCTCCCCCCCCCCCCCTTCCCCCCCCCCCCCCTCCCCCCCCCACCCCCCTCCCCCCCCCCCCCCCCCACCGTCCCCCCGGTGCAATTTTTTTTTTTCTCGACAGTGGAATGCGGTTTTTTTCAAGCATAATTGAATATTCCCTTCTTTTATTTTCATGGCAGCCAGCTTCCAACTTCTCTCGGCATCCGCGGCTAACAGGATGGTCCTTTTTGTAGACGGGTCTCTGGAACCTAACTCCTTTACTTTCCCTGTCCCCCTCTCCCGTATGGTTCATGTTTTTCGAGATCCCCTTTAACTCCTAGGTGTAGACTTGCCCGTAATAGAAAGACCGAAAGGCCCCCTTCGACCCGGGACCTCGTGTTTCTTTTAGCCGCCAGGGTTGTTTGCTGTGTTTTCCTTCCCTATTCCATTTTTCTGCTGAAGGCAATCTCCTAGATCTAACCGTCCCTACACCCAGTTTTTCTCAAATACGCTTTATCGTGGAATCCCTCTTCCCTGTCAATTTCGCCTTTCCCCATGAAGTTGTGACCCTTAAGTCTAAGGTGGCGTTTCTTTTCCTTCGTTCCCCCCCGAGCATTTCTGCCCATTATACCATCTATCCCCTCAATGAGACGTTCCCTTTACGGTCAATTAGCTTTTTGCCTTTTTCCACACAACCTCCCACCGCCCCTTACCCCTTGATTGCAATGGTCCCCCCATTTACCTTCTGAAGGTTCCCGTTTTTTGAAACGGAAACCTCGGTTTTTTTGCCTTAATGTATTCCAAACTTTCAGTCAATCCGGTGGTGCTGAGCGTCGCGTTTTTTTGTTCTACGCGACAAACACAAATTCACGCTCCCCATTTACAACGTTTTGCCGTTTTTTCTCCGTTGCTCCCCCTGCAACTGCGCCACTGTTGACAACGTTGCAAGGGAGAGGGGTTGAAGCTCTTTCCTCTTAAGTCTCTCTTCCCTGTCTGGGTTCAATTTTTTTTTCACCAGTTCCCCAACGTGCTTATGCGTAATCGTTGTCGAACCCCATGGCACGAGGGCTGTTGCACTCCTACTTTTCCTTCCTGCGCCTTGATGCCCAATGCACAAAGTGGGTTCAGATGTGTTGGAGCCATCCGTTTTTAGGACAGTCCTTATTTCCTACCGCAAAGGCTTCCGCCGGTGTGACCCTGGCGACCACATTTGTATTTTTCCCCCCCCTGTAGGGATCCATTTTGTTTCAACAACCCCAAGTAACGTGTTCTTCGCTGACCGGCCCCTTGTCCCCACCCCCCTTTTCATGGAACTGAAAAGATCGGCGTGTCCACTTTTTGATTCCCCCTTTCTTTTTCTATTTGTTCCCATTGCGCTCCGGCCCCCCAAAAGTCCAGTAGTTATCATTGAACGCTGCCGTCGTCTCTTTGACCCTATCGTCCCCCCGTTCCTTATATTGCGTTTTACTTTTGTTTTTTCGACTAACAAACAGTACGGCCTTTTGCCCCATTTTTTTTGAACCAAGGTGTCCCGGCCTACCCTTTGGTGAGGGCCCCTTTTGGGTCTGACTTTGATTGGGTGTTTTTGGAGTTGAGCAGGGGCCCGATCCAATCCCACCTCTGCTCGTCTATTAGGCCCAAACTTTGCCAAGATATCTTCAGGCAGATGTTTTTGTCTATGTAATTATAGTAATTTTTTTCCGCCCATCGGAGTTTTTTAACCACCCCCAACGTTTTCCCCCCTTCCCCCTGTTCCGTGACCCCTATCCCCTGAGATTGCTGCTTCCCCTCCAAGGAACTGGTTGTTCTGGGGTCACCGCTGACTTGTCTTTACATGGTCCATGCTCCCCGGATGTCAGCAAGTTTACAAGGAAACTTTGGCTCTTACCAGTTCCAATTGGGACCCCCCCCTCGGTGGTCCTCCTCCTGAACCTTTTTTTTGCAGTTCCAATTAAAACCGACCTCACCCCTTTTTTAACGGAAGCTGAAAAGTCCCACTTTTTTAGTAGGTTAACTTAAAGGGAGACCTACTTCCAGTCATGATTTTCACAATTCCCGATGTTCTGAGGTCCGTTCGTAAACCTTTCCCCTTAACCAAGGTTTTCCCTAAGTTCCTTCGGTCCGTGGTCCCTCCCCACTTCGCCACTTCCGGTGTTGTGACTTCCCCCTTTTGTCGGTGTGCCGAGGTCATTTCCAATCAGTTACCCTTTGGGTGCCGAAATCTCTTTCCCTAACCCGGCGTTTTGTTTGTTCCGTGCATTGGCGCTTTCGTTACCCCTATCTTTTTTTTCTAATAATGGTCTTCTTTTCTTCCCTCTTTCTGACTTTCTGTTGGCAGCTTCGCTTTTTTGCTTTGCGTTTTTTCGAACAAAAGTCCCCCTTCTCCGAGTCAACAGGAAGCTGAAATCAATTTGATATTCCGGCAACTTATGTCCTTTTTTGCGTTTTTTGCCTTTTCTTTCGAACATCGGATGGATTTCCTGTTGCAGAACCCCCTCTCTGATTTGACCAGCCCAGGGCTTGGTTGGAGAAGCATCTTTTTTTGGGTTCTCAGGTGTCTTTTGCCACCCCCGGTAGTTCTAACCCAAACTCTCTTCTCAATTTCGATCATTTCTTTCTGTTCGTCCTTTAATGGGCCACGTACGTTACAGGGTCTGATCTCAAACAGGCGCGATCCTACCGGGTTTCTTGTTTTACGTAATCTTTTTCTTTCACCAACCCCTTACCTCCTTAGTCGTTCACAACCAAATGATTTCTGAACATAGAATCTAGCTGCTTCTGTGTCCTCCATCGTTCATGTCGCAGTTCCGGTTTCCCTCGTTTTGCACAATCCCTTCACCCCCCTGGTGATCCCTTATCCCCCTTTGTCGACGTCGATTCTGTTTCTGCTGCCCGATCTGGTTTCCCCCTTCCTTATCCAATCCCCTTGGCTTGGCAGCCGCCCATACTACAGGGTTTTCAAACCCGGTAACCCCTCTCCCCTTTTATTTTTTGGTTGTTGTCCCCAGACGGTAGAGGGTAGTTTTGATTTTTCCCTTGGTCCCCTCTTCCCTCGAAAGGCAGTCACGCTAGTGATGCGAACGGACTATCTCTCTTTCTTTACTCCTCCTTTCTTTTTGTTTGTTTTTTTTCTCTTCTATTCTCATTCTATCTCCCTTTCCCCCCATCGTTACCTCTGGAACCTGCCGTCGTTTTCCGTCAACGTCACTTTTCCGTACTTTTGTGTCACACCGGCGGGCCTGTACCCTTCTTCTTTTCCACCTCGTTTAAGGCTGGTGTTCTTTTATTTCCTTCACCTTCAACCCCTGCTAAACTTTTCTTCGAGTCTTATTTGTTCACTCTCCCATGCTTTTCTTTTTTTCGTGTTTACCTTTTTGTCCGCTCTAGGCGTCCAGCAGGATCGGCTCCGTCAGTTTCCCAATCACCCTGGTTTTTTTGAATACTCCTTCCCCCAACTTTCCTGGGTTTTTTCCCCTCAGCCTCAGGGTTTGAAAGAATGCCCTTTCTTATCGTCGTCCCCAATTGCCGATAATCCCCGGGTCGCCCTTTGGGGCCCCAAGATAGAAATGATTCTTCTGAGCAAGCTTCAAGAACCTCCTGACTTTTTTCGAATCTTGGCACCCCAAACCCGACTTTTTGGTTTTCCCTGGAACACTGTCTTGCTCCCTGCATCTTCCCGGAGGTTTGCTCTTTGCGTTGCTGTCCAGTGTCTTCATCCGAGTTCTTTTTTTACTTTTTTTGGCCAACCCCTTCTTTTCCTGAGTTCAGGCCTGCACTCTGATTTTTGTTGAGACTTTTTTTTTTTCAGTCGCCCTACCCCGGGGCTTAGTTCAACAAGAGTCGTCTCGGCAGCGAGTCCACTCTTTTTTCCTTCGAACCCCACCCCCCATAGGTTAAACCCGAAGTTTTTCAAGCGCGATTTAATGTCACCACTTGCCCGTCCCGCCCCCCAGTTTATCCCCGAATTCGTCCCCCGGGCTGTCGTAACCCGGTGCCCTTGACGTTTTGGTTTCCTCCCCCCCCCCCCGAGTTCCGGGAGGGTCTTTCAAATAAGTTTTGGCCCCGTTCCTGAAGGGCTAATTTCTGCAAGCGTTGGGTTTCCATTTTTTTTTCTCCTCTCTCCGGACTTTCACTCCTTCCTGAGGTTTGTACTTTTGGTTTAGGCTTTTTCTGAATCTGTTCAGTTTCACGCGGGAGGCCCAAGGGCCCCCAACAGTTATTCCCCCCCCCGAATTTTCTGGATTTTTCATGATTCCCCTCCCCCAACCAACTCGCTTTTCTCTTTGCTTTGACCATTTTATCCACCCAAATTTTTCATCGGACACTTTTCCTGTCCGTTCAAAAGGTCTCCCCCACTTCCCGATTGCGGGATCATTAATGCCGGGCCCTTGCCCATTCTTTCTCCCTTTTCCAGAAACAGTCTCCTTGGGATTTTTTTTTTTTTTTCCGCTTAACATCTTTGCCGGGGTCCCCCTTGGTTCGAATACGTTTAGTTTTGCTTTTTTTTCTTTCCGATTGATCCCTTCCCCTTCACAGGGGCAGAATTCGATACGCAAAGTGCCCCTAGAGTGGCCGCTCGTCGCGAATAGTTTTTCTGGACTCTTTGCCCGTCTCGGATCCCCCCACACTGGTTTTCTGACGTGAGTTTTACAGGGGACCTTTTGGACGTCGGTTCCCCATTTAAGGTAGGTTTTTGCTTTTACTGACCTATTACGCATCCATTTTCCTTTTTCTTTTTTTTGCCCCCTGTCAGTCGGTACGCTGCGAATTTTTCTTGACCTTTTTCCCTTGAAGTTACCCCTGTTATTCTCTAATGCAGGCTCCCGGGTAAGTTGCCTTTTTTCAGCCTTTTAAAGTACTTGATCTTATTTTCATGTCGTCAGAAACACACCGACCCCCCCCTTCCCCTTTTTTTTTTTTTTTTCCGTGTGTTTCCCCTTGTTGTCCCCTATTCTTAAACCCCCACCCCTCCGACTTGGGCCTTTTTTTTTGGCTTTGTGTACAGTTTTTTTTCCGATTCCCTTTTTTATGGCCCGTTGATCCAATATGGGAGTCCCCTTTCCGGCAGAGCGGTTTTATTTTTTTTTTCGCCCCCCGCTGGAGGATTCCCCCGTGTCTCGCTACCAAGAGAATGTCCCCTTGCTTCCTCATGGCAAAGGGGGCGTGGCCTGAAAGGAATTTTCTTGTCGCTTTTCCCCCTTTTCGGTGACACAGGGCCCCTCCCCAAGATTGCCCGCACCTTTTTCCTGCACCCTCTTTTTCCCGTTTGAATACTTCTTCTTCTGGTGGGTGAAAGGGTCCCCCCCGTCCCCAGCGCGATATCACTCCCTTAACTTTGTTTTGATCTCCCACTCTGTCTTCTGCTCTCCTTCAACCCCCATTTGTTTCGTTCACAGTGCAGGGCGCACACGTATGCCTTTTTGTTTTGCTTGGGGACTTGCGCCGCCCAGTCGTTTATTTGCCCCCCAAAACCCCGCGAACGAATTCCGCCCCTCGTATCGTCTTCCCCCCTTGTAGGTTGTACCCTCCATTGGTACACATCCCTCCCGTAGTTAGTCCCAAGGAGAAGTCCCTGCTTGGAAAGGATCCAAGCACTGTTCTCCTTCCCATTCTTTCGCAACGGTAGTTTCAGTTTTTTCCCCCCCCTGGGCAAAGGCCTTATTATTGGGCAACCTTTACCTCCCCCGGTCCCCCATTCCCTGTACCCGGTCTGTATTCCTGCCTGGGCCTATGCTTATGGCCCCTCGTGAGATATATAAGCCCCCTTCGTTATGCATCTTAGGAAGTTCCCTTTTCCCGCAAGGCCTTTTTTAGAAGAACAAAATTCCCTTTTTCGCGTTACCTTTGTCCAGAGCCCCTTCTGTTGTTTATCAATGGGCAGGTTTCGTAGGCCTGGCATTCCCTTCTCGCTACTTTTTCTTTACCTGTCAGCCTAAAGCCACGACGGCCCCTGTGCCCCCCCCCTTCAAAGGATGGCATCCAGAAGTAAATTCCCGTCTTGTGGTTCACACAAGCGTTCCCGGGGGGACAACCCCCCACCCAAACCTGTTCTGCAGTAAGTCATTCCTTTTTTTGACGTACTTGTAACTTTCGCTTCAATTTTGACCAAGGAGTCTTTCTTCCTGACAGGGGACCTGATTTGGATGAAGTCCTCCTTTTTTTTTTCAGTACCCCTTGTGAACTTTGATATGTCCTCTCGTTGACCGGTTCATCTTTCCTTCCGCCGATTACTTTGATATTTCCCCTGTACCAATTTTCCCGAGTGCCGCTCACTTCTTTCTTAATCTCTTTCTGGTCCGCTGACGGACAGACGATTTTTTTCCCCCCCTATTCAATTGGTCCGCTGTCATGTCACCCTTCATGGCTTGACTCCCCTTTTTTTTTTCGAACCTTGAATTCTCGGGTGTGCCGATTTATATCCCGAGATTTGTCCCTCCCTCGATTTCTCACATTTCCTTTTTCTCTTTTTCTGACCTTTAGGTTGCAAAGTGGCCCCAGTCCACTTCATTCGCCCCTCCATCCATGCAAAACTTAAGGCCTAGCACGGCCCTTTTTTCTCATACATGCTGTTTCAGGTTCCCCCCCCTACAGGTTGGTTTGATCTTCTTTTTTCCCTTCCAGATGACCTCCGGCAAAGGCCTCCCTTCTAGACAGATTGACCTCGACAAGGAGCGAGATTCCATTAGTAAGTTCTTCCCCTTGGCTGGACGGTCCGTGGGTGGCCTCTTTGCAGTCTTCCCTATGTTACGAAGTTGGACCCTTTTTCAGATTCCGTACCCCGGACTTAACTGATCTGTTCGGTTTCTCGACCGTCAACATTCGGCCTATAGACAGATTACTGTAGTCAGCGCTCGGGGTTCCAAGCCGCCCCCGCCCCCATCTTGACGTGTATTAGAAGTCCCGGACTTGAGGCTTACTTGGTACTTCCTCTGTCAGGTCCCGATTTGTAACCTCCCAAAACAAAAAACCCCAAACCACAAGTCGGGGATCCTTAAGCTTTCTTCCCCCCTCTTTTGCACCTTTTCGACAACTCCTGCGTTCAGGCGCTCCCCCCCACCATAAGCCT
>Ga0179593_1695134_pt1 | contig 37584 bp, 42 predicted proteins | sample CZODoug2_1_08_16_FD_185931 | JGI IMG/M metagenome (GOLD analysis project Ga0179593, IMG submission 185931) | Vadose zone soil fungal communities from Angelo Coast Range Reserve, California, USA - CZODoug2_1_08_16fungal (PacBio error correction) | ecosystem: Environmental > Terrestrial > Soil >... | reverse complement strand
TGTTCGACCTTGCGGTTAGGGTTACTTTTTTTTCCCCCCCTTATAAGCCGCTAGAGTAGTCCCCACTATTTCGTTCGGGTCTCCCAATTTCCCATCCACGTAGCGGTGCCATCGCGCTTCATCGTGGGACAGAAGTTTATTTATACCCCCGCATCTTTTGTGAGAGATTTGGCCCCCTGATTTGGTCTCTAATCTTATTTTGCACCTTCTCTCTTGCTTGGCCGCCATTAAGACGGCTTTTTTTTTTTATCTGCTTTGGAGTGGTTGTTGTGATCAGTCGGACAGGGCGTCTTGCCAGTTTTTTTGGAGTTTTGTTTGTTATTTTTTCCTCAATCCCCCGGCCAGACCCGTCAGCCCCACCTAGTGGCGATTTTCTGTTTCCGCAGATCTATGTTTGTTTGAGCACGCGCGCCATGATTTGGCCGGTCGTTTCTTTTGTCACCCTGTGCTTTCCTTTGAAGACGACTCCGCCCCTGCTGCTGTTGGACCCCGTTCTTTTGCGAGCAGCCATTGGGTATTTTCAGACAGTCCTTTTTTGCCTGTTTGTCTTCATTTTTTGGCTTTGCTCTTCCCTTTGGAGATACTACCTTCCCTTTCTTTCTAGTTGTTTTGTTGAGATGTATACTGTCCCTCTTGCGCATTCCAGAAGCAATTTTCTCTTCCTCTGCACATTGACTTTCCCCCACCGGCTCGCCCTGCGCCCCCCCCCTGTTTGCCGCGGCACAACAGAACTTGGTCACCTGTCAAAGGGTTTCCTTCTCTTCTGAAGAAACTCGTTGGCCCCGTGTGTCCCTACCCAAGCAACGATTCCTTTCCTAGTGTTTGCATTTTCTCTTGCTCAGTGTTCCGACAATAGTCCTACTTTTTTCGTACTCCCTTATCTGGCCCGTTCTTTATATCACAGAAACCGTCCTCAAACAAAGACACGGGAAGCGTTCGATCGTCTGCCATTTCCCCAGATTTCTTCCTGTATATTTTTTCATTTTCCCACCTCACCTTTACTGCTGCTCTTAGCCTGATAGAAACCAAATTCGTCCCTCCGCCCTGACCATCTTCCCCCGCGATCCCCCCCTTTTTCCTGGCCATCCACTTCCCTTCCTCTTTGTAAGGATTTTTTTTCTTTCCCCCCTGAACTTTGTCCTCCCTCGGAATTTAAAAAAATGAAGAACCGATCGGCCCCTTTTTTCACGCGCTTCTCTTCCTTGCGGACCAGGGTCTCCCCCCCTTCCCCTACGCCTGTCTTCTTCAAATCTTCTTATTCCAACTGTCCACCTTGACACCGTGCCTGTCTTTAAGTAGTGCCTATCATTTTTCCTTGCATTGGGAACCCTCCCCTCCTAAGCGTTTCGTTTTTCGTGCGACGCCCAATCCACGACTCATTTTCCACTTCCTTTTTGGAGGTAAACTAGAAACTAACCTTCCCCCTTGGGCCTGTGGTGCGCCCGCCTTTTTTTCTCTCTCCGATCCGTAAGTGGCACCCCCCCTACCTTTGCTGAGCGCAGTCGCCAGTCTCTGGGTTTCTAGTTGCAAGTCTCGCGCCTCCTCTTTTCTCCCCTTAGAAATCCATTTTTTAGATCGCCGCGCAGGGCTATGATGATCCTTAGTCAGTTCGGTGCAATCCACAATCTCCTAGATGCTTTTCACGTTTCTTTCTAGGCTTACGTCATAGAAAAAAGGCACTGTTAAGCCATTCCGAACCACGCTGGCGTCTCGGTCTAGTGCCCACTATTTGTCAGGGTTCCCCTCTCCCCCCTTTTTTGCAGAATACTTGAACACCGTGTCAAACAACCCACTGGCAAGACTTCACCCCATGTTCCTCCGCCCATGGACCGCACCGTCCTCAGCCGTTTATCACCCAGTTTTCCTCAACCCTTTACACACAAACAAAAAGCCCTTCACCTCCGGTAATTTTTTTCTAAATTCCCAGTCTGCGACAGATACCCCCCGTTCCCCCTCTGCCTCTCTTCTGACTGCTTCCCCTCTGATTCATTGCGTCCTGAGACCTTCCATTAGTGCTAGCATTCACCCCCCTCCAGCTGTACAGTAAGCTCTTCGCCCTGGCCCCTGCTCAGAAGCAATTTGGACGTTTTAGTTTCTAAAAGATGACTAGCCTTTCCTGAGGATTTTCTGAGCATTTTACCACCTGTGTTGGGTTGAATATGTATACGCCTCGTTAAGGCCAACTGGCTAGGTCCAAGACAATAGGCGGACCCGTTAAGGAACGTGATCTATGATTAAAGATAATTCTCGAGTATTAGGACAAATTTTGCTAGAGACCGCCTCACTTTACGGAGACCTCCGTCTCAGCTCCCCTGCCCCCGTCTTTTTCTGTGTCAACTTCTTCTCATCCTGCCTGCTAGGATCCCGCCCTTCTTGAATGGCCTCATGCAGGTCAGACGCATTCTTTTCTTTACCGCTGTCTAGTACCGGACCAACTTACTGGTTTTTTTTCTTCGCGGGAGATGTTCTGAGCCGCCTTTCACCTTGCAGATGCGATAGTCCCCCGAGGACGCTCAACGTGATAGTTTGCCTTTTCCCGCGCCTTCTCTCCCTTGCCACCAATGCATCGAGCAACCCCTTGGCTTTTTCCCTGGTCGATTTTTTCCCCTGAAAAAGGCGCATCTTGCCTCTCGTACCAGAGCCCTTTCTTCTCCGAGGTGTTTTTCTGCAAGCCCGCCTTTTTGACGGCCCCCCGCCCTCTTCGATGTTCCTCCCCCCCACGGTAAGTCCCTCCCCCCCTTAGCCCCGTAATACCTATATTTTAATATTTTTTTTTTTATTGCTTACCTTGCAGACTTGCCTCCCGTTTTTTTCTTGTGAGCTTGTGCTGGATCCATTTCGGTCCTTTGCGCTACCCTTTCCGAGACTTTTTTCTTCCTCGATTCTTCTCCTATTGCCTGTCCTCCTTTGCTATTCATGTACCCCGTATTTTGAACCGAAGAAGGCTTTACTCTCAGGGGTGTGGCAACCCCCTCTCCTGGGGCTCCCGGTTCTCTCTTACTTCGGTGTTTCTCCCCCTTCGCAGGGTAATATCTTGGAGACTGTACCTGCGCTCCTTGGCGGAGCTCCCCCTGTGTCTCTTTTTACTTCCCACTCTCTTGGCATTCGCTTTTTATGCTTGGCTTTTGACGCCATCCGGAAATCGAGCCTTCTTTTTCTCCCCGGCGAGGGCACTTTATTTCCAGGAGTCTCTTCTACTTCCTCTCTCCTTTTCCACGCTCATGCGGGCGCCAGGTTTTCCAACTTCGATAGCGCGCCCCCTTCGGCCTTCGGCTCGTCCTTGTGTACGGACTTTTTTCGGCCTATTTGCTTTTCCCTCTTTGCGCTGATGTTCTCTTTTCCCGCCTCCCGGGTGTTTCAGAGGAGGCAATTTTCTTTGACATGTGTCAGGCGAGTAGAGTTCACGACGCTTAGGGTAGGGCGAGCAGGTAGTTACTGCGTTTCAAGGTTTTTTTTTTAGCTTTTTTCCTTGATTCCTGTCCATTGTGCTTTTTTTCAAATGAATTTCTCGTTTGGCAATTCGGCAGCGGCAATTTTCTCCGTGGACCCTTCGATTCCTTTTGTCACGCGGGCCGGTCTCGGTGTGACCCATTTACTTCTGGGAGGCGAGGCCCATTCAAGTTATGGAGGCCCCAGTTTGAGAGTTGCGATTTTGGTGTGGTATTTTTTTACCCGATTCCTGCTGCCCGGGCTTTTTACTGGTCTCGGCTTCTTCGTGCGTCATTGTCAACAACTGGTCAGGCGAGCTGCGCCGCTCCTCGCAAGTTTTGGTTAACCCTTTTGCACCTCGTTTGGTCCCATTTTGGGCAAGCGGGGGTTCCCCTTTTTCCCAACACAGACCCGCACTCCTATGCGACTTGGTCTCTTCGCGCGCGATTTTTCTCGAGTCCCCCCCGTGCTCCTGTTTTTCGTTTTAGGCGAGTCCCCCCTCGCGATTTCGGCTGGATTTTTTTTTTTCGCCCCCCCCCCTTCGTAGGCCGCGGATTGATCTTGCACGATGTAAACCCTTTCTGTCTGGCTCCACTACCCCTTAGAGATCGTTTCCTTTCGAAGCCCTTTCGAACCCCTGCGCTCGCCTCTATGGCGCGAGCACGCAATGTCGTGCCCGGTTTTTCGTTCCTCGAATTTTCAGTTTTCTTCCCAGGATCATTTCTTTCAGTCGGTGCTTTTCTTAGAGGTTTCTTCAAGCCCGAATAGCGACGCTAATAATTAACTCGGATTGTTCTTTTGGACCCGTGCCTACTTTCCCTTCAATGGCGTTTCATGAACTTTGCATTTTCACGTCTTTTTGAAAGCCTTATAAAAGGTTTGCGGAATTTCTACCCCCTTTTGAATAAATTTTCTTTCCTGGCGCCACATTCCCCCACCCGAACTCTCGCATGAGCTACCCCCTTTTGACTTATTCTTATGCCTTTAGCACGTCTCTTGTACTAGATTCTCGCTGCCTATTTCTTACCAGTCTCACCCTCGTATGCTTTTTCTCTCAAGACTGGTTGTTTTTGACCCCCCTGTTCTTCGAGTGCTATTTTTGTAATCCATTGCTTCTATTTCTGGCATCCTCCCTGCTACTGCGAGTCCTCGCGCGGGTGTTTTTTTTCTTTTTTTTCTTGCTCGCGGGCCCTTTTCATGTTTTGGCCTGCTTCGGGTATATGGTGCGTTCCCCTACGGGCCCATCCTGGAAAGCAGACGCCGTGGACGTTAGTGGGGCGCCACCTGTCGCCCCCCCTCCCTATTTTGATACTTTGCTCGCATGATCGTTTGTTTTTTTTCTGCGATTTGTTAGTTCTTGTCCTCTCCCTTAAGACGACTCGCCTTCCCGTTCCCACTTTTTCTCCCAGATGTTATGTTTATTCCTTTTCCTAGAGGAACTTCAGTGGGTTTTTTTCATTTTTTTTCCCACGTCCCCCCCTTTCGGGCATGTCCTTTTTTCCCGCCATGCGCTTTACCTCCCCCCGAGTCTATATTTTCCCCCCTCTCCGTGTTTTTGTTCTTTGGGGCGCGCGAATCGCATCATATGCGTATCCCAGCCCCAATGTGCCGCGTTTGCCACTGCTTTTGACCCACCGGCTTTAGATCACCCCATCTCACCATGGGCTTTCTCTCCCAACCCAGAAAAGTTGTCACTCAAAGGATCTGTTCTCATGCTCGGTCTCCCCCTAGTGGATTAAAATGTTACTCAACCAAAACGCACAGATCATTGCGCGCCAGGTGCTTTCCCCCAACAAGTGGCGCTCCTGCAGTCCATACGTCCTCCTCAATTTTTTTTTTTCGTTCGTCCAAAGAAGCGCAGTCCCTCAGGAAAAGACCGCGTTCCTCCCGCCCCTGTCCCACCCCCGCGCCTTCCCAGATTGATATTTTCGGTCGTATAAGGATCAGTTTTCCCCCCTTTTTTTTGTTTTTGCCGCGCTCAGGATGATAGTTCCCCCTCCGGTCTCTATAGACTTCAGTCAAACCCGCTGCGTCCCGCTTCGGGATCGCACGTCAGCGATTTGCTCACGCCCGGACCCTTACCAAATGCTTTTTCCAGTGCATGACACTTGAACCCGTTCAGTTTGGTCAGTCTGTCCTCTCAGTTTCCCTTTTGGGTCCACTGTCCATTCCTCTTTTAAGAATTAACTTTTTTCATTCCTCCAACTCTTTTCTGGGTTCCGACCGTTCCTGTTTCCTACCTCGTCCCCTTGGGACCCTCTCCAGGAATGACCGGCTTTGCCTCCTGACACGAAAATCCTTTTTTTATTCTTCCCGTCGCGTAATTTATTGCGTTTCCCACTTTTAACCCTCCCGACGGTACGTCATCTTCCCCCGCGCGACTGGCTTTTTTTATCCCTTTTTGCCTTTGTACGTCCATTCCATACCTGGTGATTTATCCGCCCTGCCCGTCTTGTCCCCCAGCGGTTTTTCTTATCCAAGTTAGTCCGCTTCTCCTCCCCGCTTTCTACCCCTTTATGCCACAAATCTTTTTCTTCTTTTCCTTTTCGCATCGCGTTATGCCCGCCTGTTTCTTTTCCCCTCCCTCCGGACGCCCCGAGAGATCTCTTTCTCTTCTCGGTTCTCAAACAGTCCTAAGACCGCCATCTCTCCCCCTTTAGCTATCCCCGGCTTCCTTTTAGTCTCCACATTTTGGAAACGCGTGACCACTCCTTCGTTTTTTTGCTACCGCCTGGTCACCACTCCTGCAGATTCCCTTCCCCTGTTCGCAGCCCTGGCCCCCCGATTTGCTTCTTTTCAAGTCCCGCTAGGCCTTTGTAGTAACGCCCCCGGCAAACAACAAAACCAGCCTTCTCCAGTAAGCCGTTATCCCTGAACCTCCTCCCATTCTTTTCGTTTTTTCCCCCACCGCTGCCCTCGTCCATTCAGCGCTAAAATGATGCTGCAGCATGGACCCTTGCAAGAAATCACCGTTGCCTTTGCCCCTGACCCTGTGAAGTTTCCCTGGAAGAAGAATCAACAATGCTCTTGAAAGATTTTTTTCAGTCTACCCCCTCTCTACGTGTCCATCTCTATTTCGCCTGGCCCTGGAGTCTGCTATAGATTTCTCCCCATTAGCCTTCTCCGTAATTTCAACGGATAATCGACTGTTTACGTCTTTATTCCCCTTACCGTCCCCCGGCGATCTACTTCTCCATTCAGAAGATTTTTCGCATTGAAGGGAGCGTTTTCTAAGTCTATCTGATGCGTTTTCGTTCCCCCTTGCCTCTCCCCCGTTTGCGGATATGCACATTTTGGCCGCCTCTCCCACGACCCTTCTTCTGAGTTTCCCAGTCGCGTCATCACCTTTTTTTCTGATTTGGCGGTCCCAGACTTTCTCTCTTCCGCGTCTCGGATAACGTGCGCCTTCTTTTACCTTGACGGCGCTTCACCCGAGAAGGCCCCTCGCCGTTTTTTGCCGTTTTCTGCCTTTCTTTGTTGCAACACCCCCTGCATTCTCCGTTACGAGTCGTGTTTCCATGATTTTCCTTCTTTCCCTCCTCGGTCGTGTTTCAACAATTTCTTTCGTGCCGACTTTGGTGAGGTTCCCCAGCGTGGAATCTCGGCCCAGTGCCGCGTCGATTTTCCCCGCCCCCTTGTACCCCCCTTCGTTCCAGCGGTACGTCCCCACGCATCTTTTTTTGGTTGTTGAGTTTTTTTTTTTTCCCGTGGCGACGAGCTTTCCTTTGTGTTTTGGTGAGGAGGACCATCCCCTGACGCCTTGTTCAGATCACGCCTTTTTGTCGGACTTGCTCACTCGTTCAAATGGCGCGTCTCTATTGCTTTTTTCATCTTCCTTCCTCTCTGGACGACTTGACCGCTCCGTGTTTCCCTCTCTGCCTTGTGGAACTCTACGGAGCAACAAGGTTGCGCGGCCCCCCCCCCGTTTCCCGCTCTCGATCGCCTCGGCGCGCTCAGCCCTTCCTGGGTCCCCCCCCCCGTTTCCCCCGGTTACCTTTAGATGGTTGCTGTTGAGTTGGATTTGCGTTTTTTTCCTTTCGCCCTTTTGCAGGTCGTCGCCTTGGGTTTCGCCACTGCCCCGCCCGCAAGGCTGGTTAGGCAGTGTTCCCTCTTTCGAGATTTTTTTCCCCAATTTGAAAACAGGGTTTGGAATTCGAGCGACGCGCCAGCCTCGAGGCAGAGCCCAGGGCGTGGCCAATTTTTCCGGTATTCTTCTCTTGACTTTTTTTTGCTTTTTCCCCTGTGTACTGGCTTCTGAGAATCTTTCCGTTGCCCCTGCCAGGCTCGGGAAGAGGGCCCTTCCCCTAGAAGCCCGGTTGCAGGATGCTGCCAGCCTTTTTTTTTTTTTCTTCCCTTTCGCGTTTGGAAGGGCTGCTGATGCTGGGCCTGTTCTGGAAGCGTGTCCCTTTGATTAGCAGGCGTCTTCAGGCGTGGTCACTTACCGCGCCGGAGGCATAGGTTTTTTTCTACGTCCGGAAGGAGCTGTGGCCTGCGGGCCAGGTCCTTTCATGACGCTGGGCTTTCAGCTGCGTTGCCGGGATGCGAAGGTTTGTTGGTTGGGTTGCACGTTTACTTCCCTTTTCCTTTCCTAGACGTGTGTCGTCCTTTTGCCCCGGCGTGTTTCCCAGGGCAACGGAGTTCAATTTTTTTTTTCCCTCGGTGCCGCTCCCTGCGGTTAACCGTCTTTTTCCCAATATCCATGTTTTTGTTTTTTAAGAGTTAGGCCCCTTGGGTGCCCCTCGGGTCCTTCAATGCTCTTGAGTCCTCCCCGCTCCTCTTCGTTTATCTCATATCTTTGACGCCTCACCGGGATTTTGGTTCCCTTTTAGGCTACAAGCTCCGTTTGCGTTATTTGTCTTCTATTTTCTTTTCCGTGGAGCATGGCTTGTATCTCCACCACTGGGAATTGTTTTTCCTTCATACCCGCGGGCGCTCTCCGACGGGAAGTCCCCAGGAGTAACCCCCCTCTTTTTGCATGGGACACTTCGGCGAGTCCATTCATCCACCAGTTTTTTTTTAAAAGTGATTTTCACTCCCATTCAGGACTTAGCGTGCCCCCGTTTCTTGAATGCGTCGTGGCTTCATGTGCGTCGCCGTGCCCCGACATTTTCTTCTCCGCGACGGTGCGAGCATCCCATATTTATGTTTTTCGTCAAACGTGCGAACCTTCCGTCAATGGCCTGGCGCCTTGTTCCCCCATGCCTAGTTGCGTACTCTTTCTCCGCGCACGTTCTTCCAAGATGAGTTTAGATGCCTCCTTTTGGCCTGCACGTTGCTGAACTTCGGGTATGGGCGAAACCCGACTCACCTCTTGTCCTCACGGACACAACCCTTCCGATCGTTGCTTCCTTTTTAGCACTTTTTCTTGACCCTCTTTCTGTCAGCGATCCATCGGAGTAATCTATCGAATCCAGTTGGCTTCACTCCATCCTCCCTTTCGCTCTTCTTTGAAGCTGTTATCTTGACATTTCTTGGTTGTCTTCTTGGCGGCGCCTTCTTCCGGCCCCCCCCCCTGCCGCCCCTGCCGTACCCAGACGTTTCCTTCGCATCTGGTTTTTGAGTTCCTCCTTTTGGTGCTCCCCCCCTCTGGCGGCCCCCCAGTCCTTCCTTTTCGTTTCTCTTGGGTATTTGGAGTCCACGTTCCCAGTTCAACCGTTGGACTTTTATTTTGCAGTATTTCTAGTGTTGTAAATGTCTCTGTTGAGCAAGATTCTCTTTGTGAACGTTCCCTTTCTGTGGCTTTTTTCTTCCCTGCTGGATCACCTCTTTTTCGAAGATAATGTCGACGACTTTACCAGTCTGTCCCGTGCCCCAATCCGAAGCATGGGTTTTTTAGGTTGTGACCTTCCGTGTTTTTTTCCAGTTGTCCCCCTTTCTTTCCTGCTCCCTGCTGGGGATCGCCTTGATCGGAAGATTTGACTATTCTCTTTCATCCTCCTCCGTTTTTTTTTTTTTCGATCTCTTTTCTCGTCGGTCCATTTCTTGCGTGATCCCCTCAATTCAAAGCCTTTTTTCTTCCTTTTCCAACATGGATCCCCCCCCGGTCCTCGATCCCCATGCAGCACTTCCCATGTCTGCGAAACAGACCCTTGTCCTCATCCACCCTGGCAGTCGTCGTTCGGAGAACGCCTGGTGGGTGCCCCCCATGACCGGCCCAACCGCCCACCGCTCCCTTTTTGCGCGCCCGTTGCTCCCTAGCCCTCTCCCTTTCGCGAGCCAGGCTCTTCTAGTCCCGGTCTGGCCAATTTTTGAGTGAGTAAGTATTCCCATACCTGAGGCAGACCCCACCCGGTCGCCGGGCCCCTTTTCGCCCTTCCCCCCTGCAGCCACACCTTTTCCGTTCCCCGTCGTTTTACGGCCCAATTCCGCTAGGCTGCAAGAAAGATGATCTGACAACCTCTTCTTCTGTCTCTACAAATTTGCCACGTTTTAAGCACACGTCCACCCTCTTCCTGTCTTTACGGCCAGATGGCTTGAACACAGGAATTTGTCCCCGTGCTAAAAACTTTTTGGTCCACTCCCCCCTCTCAAGTTTGTGTTCCCCCTCCCTTGGCGCGAGGGGCCCTTTTATTGCCCTGGTTGGCGCCCAATGTACCTCAGCCGGTCGCAAAGGTGCTCACCTTCTTTTTCCTCTAACGCAAACTCCTTTGACATCTTTTTTTTCGACTGCCAAGGGACCTTCCTCCGGAATTGTTTCCCCCTCATTCCTTTTAACGGCGTCACGCCCGTTCGACGGCCAAGCTCCTTCATGCCTAGTTCCCACATAAGGCCTTTCTTTTTTTGTTCAACAGCTCTCATTTCCAACCCTTTTTGGCTTTTCGCGGCATGGCTTGTCCCCCTCTTTTATCGCACGTCCCTGGCCATTTCTGATGCAGACCGCCCTCCCACTGCGCTGATCGGAGGTTTTGTTGCAGGGGCCGTAGGCCCCGTCTCCGAGGAGACGTCCGCGTCCCCATCCAGGTTTTTTAGGATTCTTGCAGAAGCCAGCCGGATACTGTCTCATAGGATAGGTGCGATCAAACATTATGTTACCGGTCGCGGTGTTTTAGCCCCTTTCTCCCCCACGGCCGCCCAAAGAACTGGTAACCGCAATCTTCCGCTGGATGGAGATGGGTCCCAGGCGGATTTGCGCGTTTTTTTTCATCCCCATTTTCCCCCCCTGTGCTCCCGGGCGCCATCTTGTACACCGCCTGTCTTCCCCCTTTCGCTGGTACGTAAAGCGTCCCATCAATGTTGCCGACCGTTTCCCCAGCTCCTCGCCGCTCAAGACACCAATTCCTCAGACATCCCTTCCACCCCCACACCCAATCCCTGACAGGCTCCATGACCGTTCCTTCCCCTCTCCTTTACCGAAGTTTCCCCTCTCCTCCTGCGCCCCCTTTACCGTTTTGTTCCCCGGCTGCCAAACCCTTTGATGACCGCTTTCTTTTCCCGCTGGCCTCTCCTGTCAGGAATTCCTTGCTCCCTGCACACGACGTTTATTCCACGATGCCTTTTTCCCGACGTCCTTCCAATATACCTTCGCCGGCCCTGCTTTAACTGCTATGCGGATTTACGGCCCATGAGTTTTGTTCTCTTCAACGAAATAGTTTCGGCAAATCCGTTACCGAGTAAACGACTCTCCCCCACCCGAGAAATGGGCCGTTATTTCCCCACCCACTTTTTCCCAGACCTGGCAGAACTGCCCCCCTTGACGGCGAGTCGAGTTGATCCCCCTTGGCCCATGCTCTTGCCCCAGCCTCTCCCTTAGAGGATCCACTTTTCCGCTTTTTGAGCCCTTGTTCCCCTCCCATTGGATGGAGCGTCAATGTTTCCTCCTTGACCTTGGCGAGATCCCTTCCCCTTCTCCCCTACCTTTGCGTCGTTTTGTTTAGCCTTCGGGATAACTCGTTTTTCTTTCACCCTGTCCTATCACCACTCCGAAGCGCGCGACTTTTAGTCAGCCTTTTATCGAGGTGCACAAAATTTACGAGAACCTGCTCGGTCAGCGTAGTGTCCTTTCCCTCTTCCGGCGAAGCCCCTCTTTTGACTCCCTAAAAGCGCCCTTTTGTTTGTGAGGCCCAGCCAGCTGACCCTTCCTTTTCCTATCCCACGAGTTCCCGTTCACCTCCCTTTTCCCTTTCCCAATACCCCTTTGTCATCTCTTGTTGTTTCTTTCGATGCCCCTCTTTCCGACGGAGACGTTGTTAACCTGGTTTTTCGCTGAACATCTTCTCTCACGTGGCTCTCAGTTGTCCCCCTTCGCATTCGGACGAGAAAGGTTTTTTACGCGAGTGCGTTCCTAGTCTTTTTAAGACCCTTTGCTTTCCCACCTCTACGTGCAGTTGATCCCCAGATGAGTTGGCACTCGAGAAGTCGCGCTTCCCCCCTCAAAGGTTCGCCCCCCCCGGACCTAGGGGTGCCTTTTCGGGCCCGCTCCAACGAGTTCTTTTCTCTTTTTTTTTCTACCCGCCCCACTTTTTAGAGTCGGTTTCTCCCCTTCTTTGAGCGCAGGCGAGCTCGAGGACGCGCTTTGCCAGGCTAGGAGAGGGGCGGTGTTCTCCCTTTGGAGCTACGTTTTTTTTCTGCGGTTTATGAAACGCCGGTCAGGCGAGGGCATATGACCTCCCTCTTTCCGTCTGGCGCTGGCTCTTCCACCCCCCCCGAGACCATTCTTGGCCTTCAAGTTTCAGATAGTCGTTTCTGTCCTTCGGTCTGTTCGTTGACGTTGCTTTCTCCCTCGTCCCCCTGCTAGGGATCTTTCACTTTTTCGCTGAGGATTCCTGGCAAGCCCCTTGGCCAGTCAGGACTTGGACAATCGCGTCGTCCTTGTTGCTCTCAGTTTGGTGACGTTTTTCCAAGCGTTAGGCCTTTAGTGCCTTTGAGGGCGCGGGGCAACCAGGAACTGCTGTTTTGTGTCTTTGATTTGCCTCGGCCTTCGGAGTTCCCTGGCGATAGGGCATAAGTTTTCAGTGATTTTGTCCTCGGACCGCGGGGGACCCCCTGATCTTCGGGTGCATTTGTGTCAGCTTGCAGTGCTCGGTCATTTTTGCGTGAGGCGTGTTTTTATTTTTTCGACTTGTCTTCGAGGGCCCGGGTACTGACTAGCGTATGCCTGAGTAGGGGATTCGTGAGTAGTCCTGGCGTTGCGACAACATTGCGCGCTGGCCGTTCTTCCAGTTTTGATTCAGGAGTGTAGTCCCCCCTGTGACTTTTTTTCTGTCGGTCGGACCCAGGTGGGGCCAGGGGTCTGACCTGTTTCGCCGCCCCGACCTTCTGATCCCAGCTCGGCCGAGGCTTGAGTCACCTTTCCTGTTTGGAGAGGTGGAGACGAGCCCCCCTTTCGTTTCCTGCTTGCCCCCCCCCTTGCGGTATTTTTCACGTCTCAGACGATCGTCGGCTCCTTGGCCATTTGAGATTCCCCCCATTTAATGCGCATGGATCCTGCTTTCTCGGATTGGTTCCTGGCCTAGCCAGTGACAGCGCTTCCCCGTGGCCTTTACTTCCTTTTCGATCTCAGCACCGGACTGGGAAGTCGCCCTCCCCCTTATCCCCCCTTCAGGCGGCGGCAGGAGCCGTATTGCCCGTCGGTATGTGGGCGACGGGTGATCCTCCCGAACGTGCCTGAGATTTTGCGAGCATCACTCCTGGGATTGGGCTGTACTTACGTGCTTGCACAGGTCCCCATGGTGCCTGGATCCAAGGTCTCTCGGTCAAGGATCCGCTGGAAAGAAGGATCCCGGAGTTGCTTGCCCCCCTTCCCTTGCCGGTGGCCCTCATTCTGACCTTTTGGCCGTCCCCCCCAATCTTTCAGCTTCCCCCAAATGGGACGTTGTAGGGTGCCATTTTATTTTGTCGTTTCGCCCGACCGTTCCTCCTCTCCCTCGGCGTAAAGCTCCTTGACGTTTGGTTCTCCCAAGCCCCCTTTTCCTCCTATTTTTTTTTGCTTTTGTAGTAGATTTTTTCCCCTTTTGGCTCCAGGAGTGGTCTTCCTTTTTGCATTCCGTTTAAAGGAGCGACCTTAAGGAGGACCCATCGTGTTTTTGGTTTTGTTCCGTAGTCTGTTTCTTTTAGGAGGGGAAGCTGTTTTGGAGTATTTGGTATTCTGATAAATTACTGGGAAAGTGAGATAGTCCGCCTTTGGTGGATGTCGCCCCCTTGTGATCTCTTCACTGTTTCCGCTTTAGGTGAGGACTTTTTTTTTCCTCCGTCTCGTTCGTTGGTAACCCCTGGGCTTTTTTGCTCTCATGAAGCCGCGTTTATCACCGGCCAACCTTTTTCCGAAGAAATGGGTCTTTTGCCCCAGGTGATACGCGGTTTAGACCGGTTGTTTTCGTCCCCGTTTGCCCACCGGCATTGCTTTTTTTTGGTCCTCGCGGACCCCTCTTCCCTCTTACTTATTCTATTTACTACTACCAGTTTTTTTTAGAGATCGTCTTTCCCGTTCCGCGCATATGTCTAGACAAGCAGCTTCGCCGCTTTGCCATTTTTTCCCCCCCCGGAATGTACTTGCTTTTTCCAGCACCCCCCCTTTGCTTTTCTTTAAAACAGACACGTTGGGCACTTTCTAAACTGGCCCTCGTCGTCCCCTTGACCTGGCCCAGGTGACGGCCTAGGAAAGGACCCCGCCCCGCTATTAGGTTGCTCACCCATAGTTGTTTCCCCATTTTCCTCCCCCAACTGCCATTGACGGACTTGGTCCCAATAGTTTCCCCCCGTTTTAGTAGTCGCTTACCCTTACCCTGCTTAGCACAAAAAGCCGTCTTCGCCCTTTCGTTCTAACCCCCCGCTCCCCCCCCCCATCTTGCTCGTTTACCTCGTTTACGTCTTTCCATTGCTCAAATTACCTTGCTAGGTCTGCTCCGTTGATATGGACCCTCCTCTTCTTCTCGTGCCGACAGCATGACTTTCCATTTTGGGATAAGGCCTCAAATAGTGGTTCTCCGCCGAGGGACAGAGTTTAAGTTTCCTCTTTTCCCTCCCGCGTAGTCTGTAACAATTTGTCCATCCCCCTTTTTTTTTCCCCCATTTTTTTTTTGGAAGCGTCTGCGAGGAGTTCTTGTATTTTTGAGACAAAACCTGGCCCTACTCCCCCCTGTAAGGCCCACGGTCGACCACCTCGGGCATCTTACGCCCCCGTGGGCTTGTGCGCTTTCCCCTTCCACCGAAGTGACAAGCCTAGGGGCCCTTTCTCATGAACTGCCGCGTGCCAGCACTTTCTCTTCCACTCCCAATAAGGGTTCTTCTGAGAGCAGTTCCTCGATAAGGGCCTTTAGTTTTCTGGTGCTCCACCCTGCGCCCCACTCCCGTCGGCTGTGCTCCCCTCCTGGCAGGGGATCCTTTGAGAGGAGCCCTGTCCCTTGGATCTTTGTGTGTGCTCGACAAGGTTCCTCAGTGGCCTGGCGATGGTCCGCTCCTGGGATTCTCCAAGTGAAAAGTCTAGATAGAAGAGCTTTACGTTCAATTTCCCACCGGTTTGATAGAAGACAGGGCCGTCCTGCTCGCCCTCGGTCCTCGAAGAGGAGTCTCCCACTAAGAGCCTCCCCCTAAAGTCTGTTCGTTTTTCCCGGCGCCTCCCCACATTCTCACAACTGGCCGACCCCCAATTTCCACCGTCGCTGGGCGGAGACCTTCCCCCCCTTTGGGGCCCTTCACCCCTATTTTAAACCGCCGTTCCAGCATGGGGTACGACAATTTAGAGTTTCCTCCACCCTGCATGGTAATCCCCATTGTTGACGTTGCCCAGATCGCGCCCCCTTTCCGCCTGAAGACGCCCCACTCAGCCCTCCCGCATGCCTCGCAATAGTCCTTTTTCCCCGGCCGAGACGCCCCTTCGTCCCCCGTTACCACCCATCACCTTTTTCCCCGGCGAATAACTTCAGACTGAATCTCCCATGTTTCCCCTGTCCCCCAGTGTTTCCCTTGAACTGCCGGGGCTCAACTTCCCCCCGATTATAGAATTGTCGCATATTGCGCATTTCCCTTCCTGACTCGTCAGTTCACGCTGCCTATTTTTTTTCGCATGCTTTCTCGACTTTCCCCTTTTTACTCTTTCCCTTCGGTCCGTGCGACTGGAAAGTAGATCAGTGTCTTCCCCCTTGGCCCTGTTTGTTTGTCACCGCTGCTCCTCTCTGTGAGTGAGAACTCCGCCTGTGTGCGGAGGTCAACTCCCCCCCTAGTTACCGCCACAGCGTTGAAAGACCGCTTCTTTTCATTCCCTTCCCGAAGGGCCGGTCGGACTCGCCCCTTGTGCCGAGCTGAGCTCCTTGGCGAGTATAACTCCTGCTTTTGAACACAGGAAGAAAATGATCGCGAAGGCGTCCTTCCCTTTTGCCTGCTTCATTCCCTGCCCCTTCTTCCTGCCACCTAGGCCCTTTGACGAGTAGACTTTCCCCCCTTTTTTCCGTTTTTTTTCATTCGAATGGAGCGTTAACTAGTGAGTCTGTCCTCTTCCCTGCGATAGGCCTCATTTCCTCCCCCCCACTCCCCTTCCGCGCGTACCTACGGAGAGACTTCTGTTCTTTCCCCCTTTCATCGTAAACAGTTTCTGCTGGTTAAGCGTCGTCTGAGCAAAGTTGACCCCTTCCTTCTCTACTCGCGTACAGCTCCCTTTCGCCGTCTTAAGTTCCTGCCTTTCGTCCCGCCTTTAGTGCCGAGGTTTTTTTTTCCCTAGGTTAAGCCATAAAAAAAAACACCAAGCGGTTAAAATGTTTCCCTGCCCTCCCCAGACGGGTACTGACGATCTCCTTTCCTTTTTTGTAGAGACAGGGCCTCTTCCTTTTTCTTTTTCTGCTCTGAGGTTACCCTGTGGTTTTTTTATGGGAAGGAAAGTTTTTCCTCTTAACGCTTACTTGCGGCTTACACCCAGGACGAAGAAATTTGCTCCCTTTGGTACGCGAGTGCGGCTGACAGTAAAGCTTTCCATTGGACCACCCAGGACCGGCAGTGTCCCGATTTAGGGGTGTGGTTCCCAAAAGGTCAGTTTCTTGAGGTCATATCACTGGTTCGCCGGTAGAGGTTTTTTCCCCCTTTTTCCCTTATCTAGGGGACAGTCTTGCAGAGCATGATACGATCAGCGAAAGAAAAATTCCTTCTTCAGGGCGTTTTACCGCTTGCGAGGCAGAGGAAAGCTGGCTTTCCTTCGTTTTTCCATGCGAAGACGTGAAGAAGGCGCAGGCTCCTTTTCTCCCTCTCCCCCCTTTCCGACGGAGGGGCCCATGAAGGACGGACGGCATAGCTACTTGAAGACGTCTTTTTTCTCTCGGGACTTCCTTTCTTCATACCTCCAGAGCCCATTTCTTTCCTGCCGATAGAGTTTTTACTGGCCACTGCCGATACTAGTTTTTACCGCGCCAGAGCAGTCTCGTTTTTGTAAGAGGGACGTCCTCCGGCCTCGCGTTGCCGGCATTCTTTCCCCCCCCCGGTGAACCGACAGGGTTGTCAGTAGAGAGTACTATGACGCGTCGGTCTTGTCTGAGGGCCGTTGTGGTACTTGTCGAGGGCGGTGAGCAGCGGGTCAGTTGTGATGCTCACACGAGTTAGTGGGGGTGAAAAAAGTTCGTTTTCCCGATGCCCCCCCCATAGTGTCAGTGCGCGGGGCCCATTGCCATAGGGTCGTGATTTTCTGTCAGTTGTAGTTTTTTTCAATACTCTGAGGGTCCCCCTCCTCCCCCCCCCCCCACATTTGGCACTTCGGCAGCATCGTGGTCACTCGTAGTGCGATTTCCTGGCTTGTGTTGGTGACGGGTGATTTTGATTCTTCCTTTCTGGTAATGCCTAGTTGCTTCTCCCGTGCTTGCGGGCGCGGCGGCCGGAATGGAGTACATCTTTTTCTCATGGTCGGCCCCCCGCATGTTTTCCCCCTGTTCTTTTGTAGAACATCTAGTTTTTATGAGGAGGCCACTGGGTGCTTTTTTCCCTCCAAAATTTGCCGCCGTCCCGCCCCCCTTCCTCCCTTTTTTCCCCTTGTGCGCGGAGCTTTGCTGTTCTCCCCGTGCTACTGTTTTCTGGGGGAGCGTAGGTAATCCTGTGACGGCGGCCGGTGTTCGTTCTTATTTTTTGCTCGATTCGAGGCGGCGCGTCTCTTTCATGCGCCTCCTCCAACCCTTTCCTTCCTCGGATCCAGAGCGCGGCCGAGCACGGGAGACTTGGCGCCAAGTTCCCTCCCTGAGAAACCCTTGCTTCGCCGATGCCGTGACCTGCTGGAGCAAACCTTTCCCCTTTCCCCTTTGACTTGTTGCGCCAAGCGACCCGCCCCAGGGTTCGCGTCAGGAGCAGGCGAATGCCGTAGTTTAAGTGACGTCTTTTTCCCACCGCAACGAAAGGTATCGATAAGGGGCGACTAACAACGACTCTTTGGCGTTTTTTTCCCGCCGTTCCTTGACGCTACTCATGGTTGTCTGCATTCCCCATCGTGTCCTTTTCCACCTGTTTTCACGAGAACAGATGTAAGGATTTGGGGGGGGTTCGTTTTTAGCTGCCCGCGCTTTGTCCGGTCCTTTTTGTTCCCCCTTTCCGCTCTTCCCGAGTCCCAAAAACTGCAGATGTTTTTTTCGTCCTTTCCCTCCTTCGCTGAGCAGATTTTGTCCGTACGTGGTTTACATTCCTTTGCCTGTGATCTTGTAAAACCCTTTGGCTTTGGTTTTGACTCCCTTTGTCTTAGGAACGTCTTAGGGGTTCCATTTCGTCGTCAGCCTAGCTTTTTGCTGATCTGATTCTAGGACACCTTGGTTTGATCTCTTGTTTTGGTGCTAGATTTGGAGTGGGCTTTTTCAGGTTTTGTGGCGGTCGGGAGGGATGCAGTTCCCCCCTGGCAGACTTTAACAGTCCGTCTTTTCTCGTGTTTGACTGTCTGATTAGCATTCTCATTTTTGCCCCTTTTTGCGCTAGGTAGGTCTTTTTTTCGGTCATTCCTGGGCTGTCCCTTCCTATTTATGTCACGACTTCTAGAAAGTTTATGTCAGACCCAAAAAACTTTTTGTTTGTCCCCGCAGACTTTCGGTGCTTTCCTCTGAGTACATCGCGTGAGGTTCGTCCATTGTCCCTCTCCTGATTAATGCTTATGTGTTCTGATCCAACTGAAGGGGCCTCTCCCCTCTCTCTGCCTCCTCCTTCTTGAGACTTCTTTTTCCTTTCGTCCCCCCCTGAGATAGGCTCAAAAAGCGCAAAAGGGCAATTCCCCTTGTCTGCCCCCTTTGAAAACATGACCAGAACCCCCCACCACTTTGCTGTTCCTCGGCACCTCCCGTTTGCCTTCTTGTCCCCCACATCAACGTTTAATAACCCTTTCTGTAGTTCTTTCCCTTTCTTGCGCACGCCATATTTTTCCGCCCCCCAGTCGGACCGAAACCGGTCCCCCTATCATTTTCTCGCCGCGATCTTGTAATTTTTGACAGGTAGCCCCCTCCAACGGTGTTTCTTTCCACGCCTTCCCCGTGCCCCCCGACCCCCCCGCCCCCCGCTTAGAAAAAACCTAATTGGACCATCCCCTCCCCTACCCGCGCCCGCCAGAGCACCCCGCCTCTTGCTCAGTCCGTCGTTGATATTGTCGTCCAAGCCCTTGGCGCGCCTTTCCAGCTTCCTGAAGTCCCCCCAGATGTCTCCCTCTCCAAGCGTCAAAGCGCGCTCTTCCTTCTGGCTTCCCAATCCACGTTTCTCTTTTGGGCCACTGAGGACAGACGGTACGCTTACTTTCCTCCCCACACAATGCATCCGCGCTCGCCAAGGCGCCGGCTTTTTTTTTTTCGGCGTTCAGGGTTTTTTTCGAGACCAATGTAAAGGTTCCAGTCTCCCCCCCAGCTTTCCCCCACGCCAACCCTCATTTGATTTTTTTCTCCGTCCTGATGAGTGAAATACTCCGTTCCTTTTTTCCAATCCAGCCCCCGTCCCTTGACTTCGCGTTTTTCCTCTAGTGACGACCGACATACATTTCTTTTTTTTTCCTCACGTCTTTCATTTTCGGGCAAGGTGCTCCCCCTCCCTTGCCTAAATCATTCCCTCCCCGTCGGGCTTCCTTTTCGCTGTGGGTCAGCTTGTGTCCTTGCGTAAACCGCCCAACAAATTTAGATGGTTCGCCTATTCCTCATGTTTCCTATCCTGTTCTTCTCCCTGGGTGTGCGGCCCACGCCGTTATCTGCAGAGAGCGTTATCAAAGGCGCAATGGGATCCTGAATTCTCCCACATGCCAGGCTACGCCGATAGGACGACTGAATGCACTTTTGAGAGCAAAAATCAACTGTCCTCCGGCCGAGTGTATGATATAGGAATAAGGCGATCCCCACCAACAGTGATCACTGCGACATATCGCCTTCCCTCTGGAGTCTTATTAATCGGTCGTTCCCGGAGGAAGTCACAATCTTCGGGGAACCCCCCCGATTGCCCCCTCATGGTTCAGAATCACTTTTCCTTTCTACAACTTTTGGTTACTTTTTCCCCCCCCTTTTGCTTTCCTCCGCCAGTAACTGAACATGTTGCAGCTCCCTACGCACCCGCTCAGAAGATACCTTTTCCCTTCCTTCCTCCTCCATAGTTGTCACCAAACAATCATTTCCCTTTTTCCCCCCTCGGCCCAGGCTCATAACTGGACGACTGATCGCTTGCCAAAGCCTTTCACATTGTCCCCCTCTTCAATGAACTTTTCCCTCCAACGCTCATAGTAGTCCCTTGAATCAGACTCGATTTTCTTTCTCCGAGTCTGTCCCGAGTAGTGAATTCTTTTTTGCTCAATTTTCACCTCCCTTTCCCTTCTGATTGACAAATTCTTTTTTCTGTCTAACATTTGAGCATGGCCGCTTCGATCAGGGTCATAGAAATGAGTTCTCCCTTTCTTTACTTCTAGATATTCTTGAGTGAAATCTTCTCTAATTCGCGGGTCGGAGTTCCCACTCCCTTGGCCCCATGGCCTCTCACGACGATTTTCTTGCAGTAAGTTGGACGACCCTTCGACATTGGCCTTTCACTTTCCCCCTTTGTTCGTCCTGTGACGGCGCTTCGCCTTCCCTATGCCTAATGTCAGTGACATGCCTTTTTTTTTTTTTTCCCCTTCCTTTTCCTGGCCTTGTCACGACCCTTACCCTTCTGGCCCTCCGTCTACTGCACCGCTGCCTCGCATGCGCCCCCAAGAGTCACCCTCCATTCCCTGGCGTTCTTTCCTTCTGCCTTTATCGCTACTGTCCCCCCTTCATTCGCACCTTTAACGGCCGGAGAACTTTTGATTCTCTTTCCGACTTTCTCTACGTTTTCCAACCTGCATGCAACCCCACTGCGTTTTTTCATCGTGTGTCCTTTCAGTGGACAGTGCGCGTCCTCGTCGACAAGAGCCCCCCTTCTCTTCCCCCCCTCTTTCTTGGCCCCTTCCGCGTTAAAGCTTGATCGGCCCCCCCCCCCCCTTTTTTCGGTAGAGTTCCTTACCCCCCACCCAGCAGTACTTCCTCCCCTTTCTCAGGACTTTCTCATCTCTCTATTTTTTGTTAGATCCTCTTTCGTACCGTGCGAATTTTAAGATGGGGTTTGGTTCTCACAGACGGCACTTGGCCGACACATGTTTTCCCTTTTTTACTTTCCTTCACCCCTTTTATCGAAGAACGCGTGACGCGCAAGTCCCTTCCCCTTTTTCTTTCATGTAAACGGACGCGGCCCGATGACCCCCTCCCCTTTTTTAGATTGGTGGTGGAACGCATTAGGAGCTGCTTCACTCTACAACGTCGCATGAGGACTTTTCTCTTTTTTAGCAGCCCTTCTCCCCTCTTTCTAAGCAGAGGCCGGCGTGTGAGAAGATTATCCTGCTTCCGGCGAATAACCCCACCCTGACGCCTGGTAAGTGGAGATGATCCTTCGCGCGTGCCCAGGACCGTCCTAGGTAGTGACGCGGTTTGATGAGGGGGTGGTGACGCACCTTCCCCTGAAGTAGCAAGTGAAGCCGCGCTGAGGCGGAGGGCCCTTGAACCTTTTTTTCTTTTGCCCTCTCCCTTCTCCCTCGGCCGTCACAGTGCGATAGTTTCCTCCCCTTTTTTGATCTGGTCCCCCCTTTTCTACCCCTTTTTTCAGAGACCATTCTTGACGTACAGCCGTGTAGGGACTTCCTGGGAGGCCTTTCTTTTTCCCTTTTACGCTCCTCTCATGCGGCGTCCGCATTTTCTTTTTTGGTTGAGTTTCGACGTAGTTTTCACCTCTCCTCCCGTTCCCCCCTGAGAGGCCGCGGGGAGAATGGTCCGGTATGCCTCTGTTCACATCGGGTCCCATGATGCTGGCAAGGGGCGAGAAGTTTGTTTTTTTTCCCCTTACTCTTCCGGTGTCATTTTTTGGTCACAGGATCTTTGGGCCAAGGAGAGTGGTTCCCCCCAGCTCTCTCCTTGGCCTTCCGATTTCCCTCGGGGGACCTCCCCCGATCCTCGGTTCCCCCCTGATGCTCAGGAGTTTTTCAGAATTTTGGGTTTTTTTTCCTTTTTCCGATGGCGGTGACGGGCTTGATTGAGTTGCTTCTTCGTGTCGCTGGCCAGGCCTTCTTTCAGGGCAGGGCGAGGTTTTATGGCGCCTTGCTCCCGGTTGAGTACAGTTCCTGGTGTCCACTCGAGTTGCGGCGGCCAGGCGGGCCTTCTTCCCCGCCACCCTCTTTTCTTTCCCACGCCTAGACCGCCCCCAAAGTTGGGCTTTCCCATCCTCGGCCCTCTACGGTCAGCCAGATACGTTTTTTTTTCTCCCGTTTTCTGCGACGTTTAGACCCGTCGACTCCCCCCGGACGTTTTGGACCTTTCTTTGATCGCTAGTCGGGCCCCTCTTCTGATCTTTGCTTTTTCCGCCTGGATGGGAACCACTTTTTCCTTTCTCATGTTAAATGAGCCCTTCCCTCTTTCTACCCCCTGCGACTGGCCCTCTTAGTCCCAGGAAAAATGCGCTCCTGCCGCGATTCGTCCCCTCCTCCCCGGGGCTCTCATCCAGCACCAGGTCGTGCTGAGTGCGCGTCCCTTCGTTGAGGACCGTTTTTCCTCCCCTTGACCTAGGAAGTAGTATTTAAGTGCGTCGACGGTTCTCCCTCCCTTTCCCATCGCGAAGTACAAAGAGTTTTTTTAACTCTGTGGCATTTTTGTGACTTCGGCAATCGCTTTCAATCTGAGCGGTTCCCCCATTCCCGCCGTACCGTCGACTTCCCAGTTCCACCTTTTTGGAGTTAGACTTACGTGGCTCTGTTCCACCCTTCTTAGGTTCCCTTTCTCCACCTGATCCGTCCGCCTGCGGCCCTTTTCCTCTTCTTCTTGACCCTTTAGATGGAGCCGCTTTATTCCTCCAGTCCATAGGGTCGTCCCTTTTTTTAATCGAATGGTTTTTTGGCTGATCCCGAAGCCGTTGGCTCGCGCTTTGTAGGATGGATCTACTTATCTTGTTGGTACCCGAAGACGTTCTCTAGTTCCCCCTTGCAGAACTGATCTTTGAATCCACGTCTTTCACCTCTTCTTTCTTGTGCTCAGCGGCTTTTTCCGCTCGTAGGGTCGTTTTTTGCATTAGGTATATGGCCCCTGAACACCACGTGCCCGCTTTCCCCCCTCGCAGACGCGTGGTTTACCTTTTCTTTGTGATTTGATTCAATCTTTTGTGCACTTTCGCTCCTTTTCTCGGTTGGCGTTTCTGGTAGACTGTTTGCGTTCCCCTGTTTGACGCAGACTTTTTCGATTTAATAGCAAGTATTGTTGAAAGTGCCAACCACCCTTTTATTTTTCCCCGTCTACAGCCCTGGGTGATTATGTCTCTTCAGGACCCTTTTCAATGTTTTTTCCCCCGCCTTACTGGAATGGCTTTGTGGTGCTCCTTTCTCTTGCATGATATCTTCTCTTTCTCTTTGTTGAGGAGATCCCCTTTTCCCCCATAGTCAGATAGCACGTAACCCCCTAAGAAAGCAATGCCTTCGTCCTCCAACATGTTTTAATCCCCCCCCCCGGAATGTAATCAAGATCCTTGCCAGCATAATTTGCTTGCTTTTTTTTTGCAAACAGAAACGGACCCCTTTTTCCTAAAATTTTATTCTTCTCGGAAGCCCATAGGTGCTCCCTTCTTACACCCTATCCCCAACCCCCCACGATCTCTCCACGTTCTAATTGATCAGGTTACCCTTTCCGGCGAAAAGAGTCCCTAAGGCGTATCCCTTTCCCCCCCACGTTGTGCCCGTGAGTCGTTAGATATGAGTCTCCCCAAACACCACGGGCCCGCGCGCCCCGCCGTCTCCTCAAAACCACCATTTCACCACGATTTTTGACTTCCTTTCCGTCGTCTCGAGTGGCTCCCCAATTCGATTGCTTTCGCAGACCAGTCTTAAAGTCTTGCTTCTTTGCTCAGGTCAAACAGGCTCCCTCAACGGCTTCGTAAGAACCGTCCCCTTCGATTATCCTTTCCGAGGTAGCAAGAATTCCATAGACACGTGCTGACCACAATTGTACAGTCCCGACGATCGAAGGGGATGTTTTTCTCGGTTGTAATAAGTTTTTGGAGCAAATTTACACTCTGACCTTTTTTCTTCCTCTCCCCCTCGCGAACCTTTCTCCTTTTGAGTTGTATTTTAACTCCTTTTTCCCCCCCCCAGATGAGTTCCTTGACCACTGAGGGGAAATTGTCCCGTGTCGGAAACGTTCTTTCCTTCCCCTTAACTTTTTAGACCCCCACCTTCGCTGAAAGGCTTGTGTATTTGCTAAGTTGACCGCTTTTCCCTAACTCTGCACGGCTGCTCCTCGACGCTTTTTTTTCGCTTTTTTGGTTCCAACTCATGATGATCCCAAGTGGGATCTTGTCGTCGCTGTTCTCGATGGGAGGCCTTAGCATTTTTCTCCCCTTTCTTTTTGGCTCGTTCTCTTGCCAACCCCGGGTTTTGCTCGCCGGCCAATTTCTTCTCCTCCGCCTCGGCACTTCCCCTCACCACGCTGCAAACCCATTTTCGCCCCCCCCCCCCCCCTCCCCCACTCTTTCCTCTCCCCCCCCCGTGCCACCGCACCCCCCCACACACACACCTTTTCCCCCCCGTCACACAGAAACACACCTTCCCACCGCCCGCACCCAGACACTTTTCCCCCACCCCCCCCCCCCCCCCCCCTCACTTGCTGCCCCATCGTGCACCTCTCTGTACTGTAACTACCTCAGCACCTTTCCCCCCCCCTCAGACAGACATCCATCCCGCCTCACAAATTCGCCCGCCCAGCACACCATCGGTAACCCCCACACCCCCCCCACACCCCTACCCCCCCCCGTGCCGCCCGCACAACTCCCCCCGCCCAGCCCACCTCCCCCCCCCGAGACCCCCCCCCCAACTACCCCAACCCAGCAACCCCAGACACTACACATCTAAGCCCCGTCCCCCTTCCCGCCTAAAGCTAGGTTGCATCTTTTCTCCTCATAGTTCCCCCAAAAAAAGCCCCTTCTCCTCCGTGAACAATAACTGTCACTCTTTCCCTTACTTGTCCCCCGACGTTTCATTTGTCCCCGTCTGACAGATTTCGTCCTGCCTACTGTCCCCCCTTATAGTCCCAGTGGCCCGCGAGCCTCCATTCTTTGAATAGACTTGACAAGAGTGTCACAGGTCCGGAATCTCCCCTTTGGTTCCCCTTATGATCACGACAATGCAGGCCCTCTCTTTTCCCCCGATGGACGGGTGCCGTTACGTTGTCATCCCAAGTCGCCTGGACATTTTGGGTAAAAACTTATGGAATTCCCCACCGCGCCGGCGATGCGGCCCTCAATGGCGGGAGTGTTCCTTCTATTCAAGCTCGTTTTTTAACCTTTTTACGAGCTGCCCCCTTTTTTCCCCCCTTTATGCGCGGCACTCCCCATTGCCTCTCTGGCGCCTCTGCCCTCTCAGAGCATGCTAGCCTGGTTTTCCTTCCTTTCCGTGCCCCCTGTGAGTTAGGGCGATCATCTTTTGCCTAGCAGTGCTAACCAGTACTGACCCTAGCATGTAATTCGCTCCCCTCACCTTTGGCTCCTGGGAACCTATTCACTCTCCCCTTACTTCGGTTGTACGCATTCTCCTTACCCTGCCTTTGCCGCCCTATTTTCCTTGCTCGCATTGCCCCCCCTTCCTTCCTGACCCCTCCGACCTTTTGTATCTTGCCGCCGTGACTTGAAACACCTCATATCCCCCCACCTTTCAGTGTTGCTTTGAAGAGACTGCGCAGTCCTTTTCCGTGCCCGCAACTTTCGAGTCACCGCCTTTTTTTCTCCCCCTCGTGTGTTTTTAATTCCCCTCCCCGCTTACCGCACGTGGCCTTTTCTCTATTACTGCCACCCAGGCTACCCCCCTTTCTCTTCAATACGGTACGAAAAATTCCTTCTTTACGCATGTTTTGTTTCTCTCTCTGCGTGTTTTAACCGGTCTGGCGACGCAGATAATTTTTTTTTGTGATTCTTTTGCGGGGACTTTCCCTCCCCTTGGTCGCGGCGGACGTGTCACACAGTGACGAATTGCCCCTTCTTGCTTTTTGGTCTTAGTTCCTGGCTCCTCGGACTGCGCCTGGCTATTTGGTCAGACGCGGACCCGAGCCTCCTTTTTTCTCTAGTATTGGTGTGGGCCGCGCTCAGGCACTATCCCACCATTTCTTCCTGCCGTTCTACGGATTTTCTCTAGCCTGTCTAGGGACCCTAGTCGTTCGCCCGCTTTTTCCCGTTCAGGCGAGACCCGGTAAGGGGAGTAGTTTTGTGTTAACAAGTTTCTGCGACCCTTTCCGGAAGCTGTAAGTTTTTCCCTGGCATTGAGGAAGAGTTTCCTTCTCACTTTCTTTCCATGCAATGCATGACGCAAGAGTTTTCTTTTCTTCTTCCCTTGGGGGCTGAACCAGACGGGGCCCTTCTCGGTTTTAGAGAAGGACGACCTACTTAAAAAGGGAGGTCTTTCCCCCCTTGTTTACCTTCTCCGATTCTCCGCTCCCTTCGTCGGTTGTTACCTTGATTCTCTTTTTTTCTTCCTAGTTGACTGGCTGCGAGCATTTCGTCTTGTACGTTGAGGGCGTCTCCGCAGAGATATTCGTCGGCAGTTCCTTTTTTTTTTTTCCCCCTTGGGAAAGGTTGTTGAAAGTCCTCCTTCTTTCCTGGTCATAGCGGGGCAGGCTGGCTCGTCGGGAAAGGAGACGGGCAGGTTCAGTGACGGAAGGGTTTTTTTCCCCACTTTTACGAGTCTTTCAAGGCCGTTCCCTTGTTGGTAAGTGAGGAGTGACCCAGGGCTTGCAGCTTTTCATTGTCTTCTCCGTGGCGGAGAAGGAAGTTTGACCAACGGTAAGTGTAAGGAGAGGCAGCTTTGTTGATGCGGTTTTCTTTGTATACTGGCTTGTTGTTTTTTGACGGGTTGCGGCGGACGGGCGTAAAGAGGTTTCCCTTCCTTTCCTTGTCATTAAAGGGCGGACATTTTTGCAGTGGCTTCTTGGCCGCCATCGCCAGTGAGTACCAGGCTGTAGCCCCCCCTACTGTTTTTTTCGAAGGCGGGGTCCCGAGGTTTAACCTCAAATATGTTGATTGTCCTCCCGACCCTCTTCCGGATGCCGACGGGGACCCTAGACGATTCGGTCCTCTCCCCCCCCGTATGTCTGTGCCCTTGCCGTATGATACAAGAACCTCTACGCTTGACGCCTCCTTATTTGTTCGCAACTATAGTCCCCTCTTCCCGAATGAGAGGCCTGGTGCCCGGCGGATCTACCCCCTTTTCGCCGGCTCGCGCCCTGCTTTTTCCTTTTTTTCCCGACCAGCCGTAAATAAACCCCCCTGCCTCTCCGCTCCCTGGATGTCTGTCTGCTGAGCATCAACCCCCTTCCTTGTTGTCTATTTCCTCCCGCAGCGATAGGCACCAGCTTCCTAGCGTCTATGCGGATTATTCCCCTTCTGCGTGTTGAGACCTAAAAAGGCTCCCCGGGAGGTAGCATCCCCCTCCACTCGGGATTGGCTAAACTACTTTTCTTTTGCCCCAATTTTACTTTCCTCGGGTTCAATTCGCGTTTCCGTCGTTCCTCTCGACAGGATGTTCCCTTTCCCCTTTTTCGTTAGTCCATCGCGGCGAACTTTTTATGTCCTTTTTGTGTAACGGCTTCCCCCCCCCTCCGCCGCTGCGCGGACCCAACTTCTCTTTGCTTGGACCCCTCTTTTCCTCGTGTCGCGGGAGAAGATTACCCTACTCTTCCCCCCTCTTACATCGCGGTGAATTTTCTTCCGAGGAGCGTTTGGAATTGTAGTTACTCTCTCTCCCCTGTGTCTAATACACTTGCGGCAATAGAGGCATTCCCACCCTTCTCCCCTTTATCCGACGGGCAACTTAGCAATCTGGAGCGCGAGGGATCTTTCTAGTAGTGGACCGGTTGTGTTGTTCTGATCGTAGGGGATGTCCTTGCGCCCCCCTTTTTCCCCGGTTCATTTCCACGTGAAGAGATGTCTTTTCATTGTACGAGTTTTCCTTTCGAATGGAGCCCGACATGTTTTTCTCACCCTTTCCCTCTCATTATCGTTTGGCTGCTCCGTTTCCTTGGTCCATATGGATTCCCGACATGATACTCCTCGACCATTTTATGGGCCTGGCTTTTTGTCCTGCCCCCCTTTTCAGTATTCAAGGCAGGGGGTTTTTTGTTGGCAACGCCCCGGCGATTTTGCACCATTGCTTTTTATCTGCCTTTGCTCGGAAGTCGACGATCTTCCCTTCTCCTGTTGTTGACTCTTTCGCCTCTCGAGAAAGGCGATCCCCACTAAGCAATGCTCGCCCGCGTTGGCCCTTCGACGGTTGTTCCTCCCCCCGTTTTCCGCCCCTACCCATGGGTGCGCAAACAGACCTTTGGCACTTTCCCCCCCCTGGAGAGTCGTCCCTCTTCCCCAAAATCTTTTACCCTCCCTGTAGGAAAGCGTCCCAACCGACCGACTCATGCGCCTCCCTTTGCTTCCACCCCCATAGATATTTGCGCCATCTTTCCTCCCCACCCCTAAATGATGAGTAACACCCCTTTTCTGGCCCGTTCGTCCTTCGGCCTATACCCAACGAGCCCAAAACCCGTTTTCCCCTGTGCCCGACGCCCTCCTCACCCCACCCACCATTGCCCTCCGCAAAACCCCCGCCCCCCGCTTCACCCCGATTGAATAGTCTCCGGTATCAGTGGGCTTATACCGCTAGGAGAGACGCATTCTCTCGAGCAACCAGTTTCGATCTGCCGACGAAGGCCATTACGGGGGATAAAGTAACTTTCGACTAGATGTACAGCTGGCAGCTGCCTACATATGCCACACGGCCTTGTTTTTCCCAACGTTAAGCGCTCGGCCCAGTGTCGTTACCCCCCTCGCTTTGCTCTGAGGCTGCCTTGAAAGGCCATTTTCAATCCCTCCCTGTAAGAAAGGTCCCAAACGGCGTTTTCTTTCCAACCCCCTCCCCCTTTTACCTCCTGTGCACGTTATCTTAGTAGTGACCCGTTGTCTAAGAGGGACTTTTGGAACCCGCGACGGAAATTGACGTTCTACTTACGTATTGGAATCCCCCAACCCAAGAGTCATTTTTGAGAAACGTAACATAGGAATTTATGTCGTGACCTTTGCTCAAACCAATCCCCCTCGTCCCCTTGATTCTTTATGACATGGCACGCTGCGACGGAAGGGTTGTTTCATTTCGAAGAACTCCTGCACCGCACCCCTTTTCTCTGTTCGTAAGAGTTCTACGGCGCGGGAGAGCTTCTTCTCTTGGCGGCGGCCCCCCTTTCTGCTTGTGGAGTTCTCCCTTTCTGCAATCCCCCGGTGTCAAAGATTCGCCCCCTGTTGGCCTTTCTTCTCGTAGTCGTGTTTTTACGCGAATCGTGCGGTCAAAGCACATCCCGCGCCTCCGATTGTTCTCTCCGTAGTGCTCGTCGCCCTTACGTGCTCCGAACGTCTCCCCTTGGCGACCGCCACCAATATCCGCTGGAGCTCCCCGTCTCATCGGGGAGAAATATTTTCAGTTGTCCGATGACAGATGTTACCTGCCATCCCATCGAGTGGCTACAGCTGGTAAACAACCTTTCTTCGATGGACGCCCTCAATGTTCCGAACTGTCATACAAGAAGCCTGAGTTCATAAGCCTCTAGGCATTCCCCGTTTTCCCGACCAGCATCGGACCAACCTTCACCCCCCCGACATTATCGGCGCTACCCAGCATGACTCTTGACCGAGGTCTTTCCCCACGGTTCACCCCACGGCACTACTGCCCTTCTAAAAATGATGCTGCCTTAGTCTGTCCCCCCCATGTCGCAAGACCGATACCTAATTGTCCCCCCCCTGTACCGTAAGTGCCCCTTTCTTCTCATGTGGTGACCCTGACCTTGCCTGACTGTCAATCCCTTCCTATCAAAATGGAATATCCTTTCCCCCCTACGAGTCATTGTCATTATAGCTGACGGAACTTTCTTTTTAAAGTCTATCTACCCGCAATGGAGAGTCTTCCTATCCCTTCTCTGCCCCTTTTTCTCTGTAAACGCCTAGTGCCTTAACCTTCAGTTTAAAACGATTGAGCTTCCTTCCCGGCACGAATTTGACTCCCATTGACATCCATGGTCCTCCCCCCTTGCCTGTCTTGGAAGGAGGAGTCGCCGTATATGATCCCTTTCCCCTCTTTTTCAATTAATTTTTCTCCCCCCCTTAGGACGTACTCAGACCTCCTGTCCCCCCCCAAGTGATTCCCCCTCCCTCTGCCTGGACATAGACTGACCAACGTGGCCTTTCTTTTTCTTCCGTCCGACTCCCAAATAGTTCTTTTTATTCTATGAGCGTCAATAGTGAGACCTCGCCTCCCCAGAAGCATATTTCCTGCGATCGGTAGAGACCGGAGTCTCCCTTTGATCGCTACACCCTTTTCCCACACCCTGCAAGTATCAACACTGATTAGGTTTAATCGTCAACTTTTTTTGTCCCATCTCCTTCCTTCTTTCTTGCTTCCAGCAACTTTCTTAGTTTACGGGAGAACTTCCTGCGGAGTATCGGCCACCAGTGATCTGCCTTTTCCTTTCCCTCCCAAACCCCATTCACGATTTTTTTCTCCCCTAATTAGACAAGCATACCCATTCTCTCCCCCCTTTTAGTGTTGTTTTTGTGAGAGGAGATGTCTTTTTTCGTACCCTTTCTGTCAGTGTTTTGCGTCTTTTTTCCTTTTTTTTTTTTGTTGAGGCGGTACCATCACTTCAATGTGGCGATCCTGGTTACGACTCGAATTCCCCCCCTCCTACTCCATTCGCTGGTAGACGGCGCGAGATGTCTTTTCCTCCTTCTTTTAATTTTCCTTTTCCCCAGCCAATTTCATTTGTTTCCCCCTCTGTTGTGGACCCCCCGCGAGGACTCCTCGGCATCCCCATTTTTTCGCGCGTTAGCGTTTTTTTTTCGCCCCTATCGCAGGGACCCATCGTCGCGACGAGTTAGGATCCTCTCCGACACCGACGACCCTAATGGTCGGTGCCCTCTCTCTCCAGGCTATTTTCCAGCGGTCGTTGACGTTTTTTTCCCTTCCCCTCTTGCAGAGGGGCTGACGCACTGTCCCAGACTTACAGTCTCCCACCGTTGAACGCGACTCGGACGGCAGGCCTGCAAATCCCCGGTTCTAGGGCTGCCAAGAGGACTTTTTTGCGACAGTAAATTTGAGTGCCGGGCCAGGCGGCATTCATCGCAGCGCATTTGTCCTTTCCAGTCATCTCGTCGGGTATGGACGCATGGGGAGCTTCCCTTTCCTTTTCCTTGCATAATGGTGGGTCTCGTCTTTTAGCCAGTGCAGGAGAGCGAGGACAATAACCCGGGCCCCTGGCGATTCCTCTGGAGAATGCGTCGGGGCAATGGCGATTTTTTTTTCTTCGGACATTGGGACCGTTCTCCGTTTTTCCCCTCAGAGTCGGGCATTCGAGTGGTCCCTCTGGGTCAGCCGGGCCAAGGATGTTTCTGTCAGTTTCATGCTTATCCTATTTTTCCTGACGATAGGGGTCCTCGATGTCCGCGGGTATTTTTATTCGCTGTCCTTTCTGGATGAAGGTTGGTTTTGAAGGTTTTTTCTTTGGGACTTCTCTGGGAATGCTGAGGGTTCCGGCGGGGCTTTTGTCGTCAGGCCCTTTCTTCTAAAGGGCAAGGGAGGCAGCGCCAAGGTTTATCCTTTGTGTCTTCTTTGGATGCGGCGGACCCACTTTGGGTAGCGGTTTGCCCCATTCAAAATAGTTGAGGGCAGGCCCCGACGCCCTCTTGCCTCCTGAACTCAAGCGCCTCCCCCCTTTTTCGTTTGGTCGAGACGTGTTCCCTGTTTGAGAGGAAGTCGCTACGTCAGCCGTAGACGGCGGCTTCGCGGATTGGTGCTCTCACGTTTCTCCCTCTGTTGAGTTTTTTGGCCCTCGCAGGCCCGATATCCCCAACGTTCATTCCCTTATTTGGAGAACTTTCGCCCGTTTTTTTTCTGCGACTCCCGAGCCGCGGAGAACCCCTTCCCCCTTATTCCTTCCTGCCCTAAGGCTACCTCCCCCTCCCCCTTGTGCACTGGACGTGGTCCCCATTCTCAAGCCGGATAACCCCTTTCCCCATTGCGACAAGCTTGCCCCCCCTCTCCCTTAGGTTGATTCCTTTCTCGTTTGAGCCCGAGGGCTTCGCGAGTTCCGGCATCCTAAACTCAGGGGGAGTTTCCCTTCTTTCCCCGTAGTTTCTATGGCTGGCTCCTGGTCCCCCCTGGAGCAGTTTCACGTCGTTCCCGACGAACAAGGATTCAACTATGGCGTCGACTTGCTCCTTGGACGCTGACCTTGTGAGGTCATTACTCCCACATGATTTCCCCTGCTTCATCGCTGGCTCGCCACCCACACTGGCCCGACTTCTCGGTCTTGTTACATTTTTCAGCACGCGTCGGGACCATTTCCTTTTTTTTTTTTTTCTCAGGTTTCCCCATCCCTCAAGGGGAGTGGTCCCCCGAAAGCCTTTTTGGACGCACCTCTGTTTTTCTCCCGCTTTCGCGAGCGAGTTGGATTCCCTTCCTTGTATTTAGCTTTTGGACCCTGAACCCTTCTTTAGTAACGAAGTGAACGTGGTCAATATGTTGTTTTTAGGCGGTGGTTCTCTATGCGTCTCTTGGCTGACGGGCAATTGTTTTGCTTATCCTTCTATGGCTCCTCTCACGACCAGGACAGTGGACGCCTTCCCCTTCCGTATTTACGACGTGGTCGACGTACGATTTCCCTCCTCCCCCCTATTTTTAGCCTGTAGAGCCCTTATTTGTTTTGTTTGTCTCGGTCCGTCGTACCTATTTGGTGTCTCCGATCATGTCAGACGCCAGTTTGGACCTCCCTTGTTTTTCCTCTTCGCCCCTTTTTTTTTTGTAAGTTTCGACGGACAGGCGGTGTTCTTCCCCATTTCTTTTGTCCACGAAGATTGCTCACTTTGATTTTTTTTTCAGCCCATATCTTTTTTTTTCCGCTCTCCTATTTTATCCTTTCAATCATACTCCGTTGTTTGTGAGACGTCTGACCGTTCCTGTCTATGTCTTCCCCAGTCAAGCAATGCATCCTGGTCCCTTTTGACCCCCTTCTCGCCCAACTTCTTGAGAAAATGCAGGGTTTTCCCCATGTTGTCCGCCCCCCAGACCTGTGTTTCACGGCAGGTCGTCTTCATTTTTTCCTCCTTTGACTTACCCCTCTGTACACCGAGACCCCACCCGATAATGTGCCGGTGCTCATGATTTTCTTGTCATTTGTCCCTTTAGATAGTCCCCCCCCTTCTGCTCCAGTTTATGCCCGTGAGTTCCAACATACAGTCACTTCAGCTGGTTTGTCCCTCTTCTTCTCATTCTCTCTTCTCTTTTTTCGTGGTTGTTTGTTTCTTTTCTCTTTTGTGTTTGTTTGTTTGTCCCGTGGGTGCGATACCTCCGCCCGACTCTATTCCACCACATCAAACAGTCCTGCCTCCCTTCTTTTAGTCCCTCCCCAGTGTTGCTTCAATGCCCGCGTAGGTCTCCGCCGTACTTTATTATAAAACCCCCCTTCCTCTCTCTCGCCGCAAGCCAAAATTTTATTCCCCCTTCTGGGCTCCCTCCCCTCGTCTTTTCTTGTCGGCCCGAGTTCCTTCTCCGGCCCCCTTCTCCCGCTAACCTTCTGAACCCCCCTTGCCCAAGACCTTGCGATCGGCCAAAATTGTTTGCCTTCTTTCCTTTTCCAGGATGGGTGTCCCCCCTGTACCCCCGCGGTACCTGGTCGCCAACGGTAGTTTGCCTTACCCGACCCCTCCTTTCAACCATCCTGTTGCCTCTTTCGTCAGGACCTAGCCGTCAGATTGAATTGGTACCCGAAAGGAACAATTGAAGGTTTTGAACGGAGTGCCTCCCCCTCGCGTTCTTCTATTGATAGCACCCAGTTTTCCCTTCCTCATTTTTCGTCTTTTAACAACTGAGCCGCATCTTAAAGAACCCCTATTACTGCTGCCTGCATCCTTTGGCAGGCAGGTGATATTTCTCCCTTCGAGCACTCTTTCAATCCTTGTGCTATGATCATCCGAGTCGACCCGGCGAGTCTCGCGCTTTTTCTCCTTTCATGGGCTTACGGCGTAGATACTTACAGGCGTTGTCTAAAGGCGACACATTGTTGGAGATCGCGGCGCAACAGACAGGTCGACTCCGCCTAATTCCCTCGAGGTGGCAAAATACTACGTCCCCATCACTCCCCTACTTCTACTTGCTTTCTTTTCTTAAGGACCCCCAAACTTTGCATCGTAACGTGACATCTAGAAAGATGAAGCTACGTTTACCCCTTTTACTGAGTTTCCTCGGGTGAAACCCGCTTAAAAAGAATGTTTAAGCCCTCATTCCACTTCTCCTGCCTTTCCCTTCTCAACGGTCTTTTTTCCAGCGCCAGATCGCCTCATGTAGCAGCACCATTGGCCTGCCCTCCACCCCGCCCGACGACTTTTCAGCCGATCTCATTACCGGGCCCCTCTCCCCCAAGAGAACCAACTCCACAAAAATACCCGGCCCCCTGGGTCAACTGTGACCCTCTGGCCCGACAAGCTACCCAAACGATTTCCTCTCCCTGGAACTCTCAATCCATCCCCTCCAGTCAACTTATAGAATCACTGGTAGACTTAGATTAAAACCCTCGTGTCATTGCCTGCTCCCCTTCTGCCTTTCGCTTTTCACTGACCTAGCTCACTCCTCTCCCTATCAATGCCCCTTATAAGGCAAGGGTCCACGTCAGCCTTTTCCACTTAGGTTTCCCCGTTCTCCTCTTGAGAGTCGAGTGACCACTTCCGTCTTTCCTTTCCCTAACCCTTCTTTCCCTTCTTTCCAGTACAAAGACTTCTAATCGGAAGAATGGAGAGCTGGAACAAAATTGGCCTCTTCTGTCTCCTATTCCTCTCCTGTTGTTTTCGTAGACTTACTATGCATACAGGCAAATTTTTTTTTTGACATGTCTTTCTTCCTGCTGCGGTTCCCATACTGCAGGGCTGGTGCTCCGCACTCTGACTCCGCGGCAGCGCCCTTCCCTTTTTCATAAGTTTTCGCTCAAGATGTCACCACCATTACCTGTGTCTTTTCGCTGATCGGTGTCCACATCGTGCGGCTCCTTTTTCGTCCTTCCCTATCTGTGGAGCACACCGACGGAAGAGATTTCCCCCTTGTCCTCTTTTTCGAATCCTTCACCATGTCATCGAGAACGGCAGGTTCAGTTAGTAATGATTAGCCAGGTCAAGTCTCTCTGACACTCGCGTTTTACCCTCTCTTTCTTTCTCCTAGGTGAGCAAGCTCGTCTAGTCCCTTCTTTCGATCCCCCCCCCGGTAAAACTTTCCCCGCCGCGCCATGTACATACTCTAGTTTAATGCCCCTTGTTTTTAGAGAGCTTGTGGGTTCTGCTCCTGTCGAGTTCCCCCCCTCTGGGGGGTCGGGTTCGCGGACACGCATTTTTCTCCCTTTTTAATTCCAAAATTCCCCTTCTTAATTGCTCCCACTCGGACGAAGTCGCTGTTCCTCCCGAGTGCGTCGAGGACTGCGCCTGATTTTCTGGAAAACTACTCTTTTACACCCCCCTTCCTGGCCCTGTTGAGTTTTTGTTCCCTGAGAATTTTTTAGTACCTATAAACCCGTTCGCTCTGGCGTCTGCTGTGCGATTACGCCTCAGGGACAGAGGCTGCCGAATTTTAGACGCTAGTCTCCTCCCCCCGCTCCCTTTCAGGGGAGGGTGGAGGCCATTCCGCCCTTTTTTGGTGGCAGTGAACCTTTGTCATGGCAATTCGAGGCGAGTGGAGACGCACTGAGACCTAGTGCCTGGAGCAGTGTACGGCGACTGAGCCTGCACTTTCACTGATGTTCAAGGAATGAAGAGACTTCCGAACTGAACCTCCTTTTTTGCCAGACGTCCTCCCCTGTCCGGACCCTTTTACGACGAACTCAGTCCATTCGGCCGCCAGTCGTCTTGCTTGACGGCTGGGCGTCTCTGGCGTTTGCCTCCTCCCCTTCCCTGGGAGGGAGGGCACGTACCCCCTACTCTTTCGGATAGTTCTTTTCTTTTTCCCCTCCCCCCGGCGGCGACGTCGAAAAATGACGAGTAGCCCTGGGCGAGTTTCGGTGCGCTGACGCGTAGTCCCTGCTCCAGCGGGTCAGTTCTCCCTCTTCTTTCAGGCTCAGAGTTTACCGAACTCGTCGGGGCAAGGCGAGTCGTGGCCCAGTGATGCGCTTTCCCATAGAAAGTTGTCCCCCTTTCATTCTTTCCCCCCCCCCCCCCCGTTGCAGAGGCCTCTGGGCACTGACGCTGGGCACAGCGAAATTCTTGTCATTTCCTTTTTTTCCTTCGTTTCCTTTAGTGTTTTGTTGGTGACGGGTCAAGATGGAGGAGACTTGGGTAATGCCTCGCATTCGTCGTCCTGGAGTCGTGTCATGCCCGTCGGTCAGCCCCTTTTATGTCCCCCTCGTCCGTTCGCCAGGTCAGGGGTTCCCCCAATCTTTGAGACCCTTGAAGTGGATGTTCTTACCCCCCTTTTTGTCACGCGGGTTTGAAAAACCTTTTTCTTTCCTTTTTTAAGGATCTTCTGGACTTCCCCGCGCGGGCTAGTGAGGTCGCAGGTGGCTCTTTGTGCGCCGTTTCCTACCCCCGAGCAGTTCCTTTTTTTTTTTTGGGGTACCCCTCGGCGGCGCGCTGCTTTTGCTTCGCCCCCCGTGTCTTTCGTCCCTCTTTTTGCTTGCCTTTTTTCTTTAATTGCTCCTTCAGTCTCCCAACCGGGGATCGCCTGTAACCAGACGCGCTGGCTCGGTCCCCCCCTTCTTTGGCCGAATTTTTATAAACCCTCTTTTTATTAGATAGGTTTTCTGACGTTCGAGCATCATCCGTCTGTGAATGGACGTCACCTTCTCGTCAGCGACCCTCCACTCTCGCCTTCCCCGTAGCCCTTCGCTGCAGCTCGATACCTTTTTTTGAGTTGTTCCTCCCCCCCTCCCCGGACTTATGGCGATTGCGAGCATACTAAATGGTGATTGGCGTCGTACACGCTGCTGCCCCCCTTCTGTTAACATGGTGTCAGGGTACCATTTTGATAGTTCCCCCTCTCCCCTCCGAACGCCCAGGACACTTGAGTGGATTAGCCCCCCCGTTTTCCCTTGCTTCCGGGCTTCTTTTACATTGGAAAATCTTTACCTCCCTAAGAGGCCCACAACCAATTGTGCCTGTGATCGTCGGGGTGACAATTTTTAAGCAAGGCGACGGGACCCTGATTCTCTTCCCCTTCTTCCCTTGTGTCCTTCCTACGGTTCTTTTTCAGACAGTCGTTTTCCTCGTTTTTTGCCCTGTCGGCGAGCGCGACCCGATATGGTGGGATTATCTGTTGCGCCACGTACCTCCTGGCATGCCTCACTATCTTGAGCTTCTTAACGGAGATCTTTTTTGTTTCTCGGGTGGTGATTCGATTAGGAGTTTCACTTTGTTCTGTTGGCGGCTTCTGTTTTGTATATGGAGAAGATCGTTCCAGACCTTTGTACCCGAGCAGACGCGTCTATTCTCGTCACAGGTAGAACTCATGGTGATCCCTTTTTTTTTTTCCATCGGGAGTTTTCCTTCCTTGGCGTCACCGGTTGCGCCGATCATTGAACGGACTGATCGCCATTTATGACCTGCCCACCTTTTTTTCTTTTGAGGATTCCTTTTCTTTGTGAAGTTTTCCTGACTTCGTTGGGTTCGTGGGTTCAAAGAGTGAGGCCGTGTATGGGGAGCTTCCTGGGA
>Ga0179593_1719730_pt1 | contig 37590 bp, 50 predicted proteins | sample CZODoug2_1_08_16_FD_185931 | JGI IMG/M metagenome (GOLD analysis project Ga0179593, IMG submission 185931) | Vadose zone soil fungal communities from Angelo Coast Range Reserve, California, USA - CZODoug2_1_08_16fungal (PacBio error correction) | ecosystem: Environmental > Terrestrial > Soil >... | reverse complement strand
TATCCTCTCACAGCGTACATTGGTGGTTGAGTTCTTTTTTTTTTTGCTCTCAGCCCGTCCCTGAACCCCTTCGGGCTCTTCTATCAAACTAAGCGACCCCTTTTCCCCAGATTCCCGGCTCCTTTCTCGCGCAAGTTCTCGGCGCATATTCCCCTCTCTCGATTTTCCCCTTCTTTCCCCCGAATTTAGCGGCGCTTTTTTCCCGAACCCTTTCGAGACCTTTTACCATCCCTGTCTCCCAACTTGCTTTCCCTCCCTAGAGGGGGCGGTCCTTCCCGTACCTTGTCCTCTTGGGAAGGCCCTGGGAAAGATGAGAGTCTCCTGGGATTTCTTTTAATGACGCTAAGCTTTTTTGTGGACTCCTTTACTTTCCAGCGCTGGCCGTCTTTCCTATGCCCCTCCCTTTTTGGTGTTTAACCCTTCCGGGAATCTCCCAGGTTGTCTTATCGTGGTCCCCCCTTGGTTCTCTCGAAAGGGCGGGATCTCTTCTTTCCCCTTTCCCTTGCGACTCTTTTTTTTGTTTGTAAACTTCCCCAGCCTCCCTCCCCTGTTTTATCCGAGCACTGGATTTGACAGTCCTTCGGAACTTTCCTTCAATGTCTTCGCCCCGTTCCCGAGAGTTGAGTTTTTTGGCATTCGGTCTTTCGCATATTTTTTTTCTCTTCGGCGATGGTCAGTGTTTCCGAAGAGTGCCGTGGCTCGCGTGAGCTCTTTTTTTCCCCATCCCCTCCCTACGTGCCCGAACGTTTTGATTGACCCCATTTTCCCTCCCAATCTTCTCCCCAGAAATGATTTCGCCAAGGTTTTATTGAACCCTTTCCTTTGAGAATTTCCCCGGTCAGGCTGCCCGAGGTAGTGTTCCTCCCCCTTCTCCAGCGTTTTCTTCCTCAAACTTTTCTTCTATATTCTTCTCTCTTTACCTTGAGAGTCTTCCCCTTAGTCCTTTCGTTGGAGAGCGGTCCGCGCGCTGCCTTTTCCTTCCCTCCCTGGCCCCCCAGAGTTCCGCCCGGTCTCATGATCAATCTTTCTTTCTCTTGAGAGGTCTTTTTTTCTATCCTTTTTTTTATCTATGGGCGTTTCTGACCGTTTTTTTCCCTCACTCCTGGGGCAGGGGGTTTTCCCCCGCTTTCACTGCCAAATTCCCGTGATTTCCCTCCCTTTTCACACCAACCTTGATTCGACGCTTCCCCCCTTTCCCTAAGGGGCATTTTCAGATTGAGTCATTTTTGTTTGACAAGTCTCTTTTTCTTTTAAAAGACTGGAGAGTTTTGATCTCTCTTTTCCCCGCAAGGGTCCCCCTCGGTCTTTTTCTGCGATTTTTTAGCATTTTCAGAAGACCCAGGAGCTCTCTTCGTCGGGAAACTGCCTTAACTTTCCTCTCGTTACAGTACTATCGCACCCCTTCGTATGACCCTCACTGGATGGTCCTCAGGAGACTCCTCCCTTCAAGAGTCCTTCTGGGTCGGAGGATCTCCTGGCCGGTCGTTCTTTCTTCCAATGGAAACTCCAGCAACACCTCTTAGGTTTTCATGTAATTTCCCTGGTTAAAATTCCGAGTCCCCTAAGGCTGATGACCCTTGTTTGTAGAAGTTTCCCTCTGTCTTTGGTCTGGTCCCTATTTTTGCAGATTCCTCTTCCCTTTACTCCTTCCAGATTGAGATTATTTTTTTTGTGTCCAAGAGATCCATTTCTTTTCCCATTTCTCTGGAGTCAACCCTATCCTGAGATCTCCGAGTACCTCTCAGTTGGTAAATACCACAAAGACAGACCCCCCCCCTCAGGTCTATCTCCCCCCTATCAATGTTTTTTCCCCCTAGGCCAAGTCTTGGGGATTTCTCTCTAACTGCGATTTCCTTTTTTTTCTTTTTTGGAAAGGTAGCTCCAGCACCGGTCTCTCCTCCTGGGATAATGTCCTCCTTCTCTTTCCCCCCGGGACGGATTTGTCCGAGGACCCCTTCTCAATATCTCGCGATAGGACTTCCCTTTTGAAAAGATGATAAAGAGAGCCTAACGGAATCCTCTCTCCCTGCGGAATTTTGTTCCTGATGGACAGTTTTGCAGGACCCCCTGTAATAACCCCGACGGAAAACTTCCATCTTTTCCTTGACGAGATCGTAAAGATCCTCTGTTCGATTGGAAGACCTTTTCCTCCTATTTTTTCCTGTGGACAAAGGCCTCCTATTCTTCGAAATCTCCCTCTCGGACCGGTCCTTCCTGATTTGAGCTTCTTCTCGGCCTCGATCTTCCGCAGCGTCCCTGGTAGGCTCCCGCATTCTCCCCTCTGTCCCCTCGCTAATTTTCGCAAGAATTTTTTCCCTGTTATTTTTTTTTCCGGTTTTCCTATGCCTCAGCCTGTAGCCCCTTTCCCCCCAGATTGAGGATTTTTCCTTTTTTTTGAAGGTCGAAGAGGGTCTTTGGTTTTCCCGGACTGTTTTAAAGTCTCCCCCTGCATCCTCCCTATCTCTTTTTTTTTCTTTTGAGATTTTATGGCTTGAAAACCCCTTCCGCATTTCTTTCAAGTTCCTTTTACACCTGGAGCGAATTCCGCTCTTTCAGTCGTCCTCCAGCTTTTCTTGAATCTAAAGCGCCCTTGCGCCTCCCTTCCTTCAACGTTTCCCTGCTGAAGCGCTTCCGCTTGGTTGAAGGCGTGGCCCGCCATCTTACCAGCCCTTTTTCCCCCGGATCCAGAGGAGTTTTTCCAAGATAACTGTTCGGAACTCGTCTGCGACCTCCATTATTTGATTCGTGATTTTCTCTTTACACGGCTCTCTCTTGTCGTATACCAGATTTGACATTAGCCTTCTTCTTGAGATGATGTTCCTTAGCTCCGCGCGATGGGCATGGGTTGTCCTCCTTTCTGACCCTTTTGAAGCCTTCCCGGGTTAAGATCTCTTTCCCGATTGTGCCCCAAGTCCTCTTCTTTCAAGTCTCTTTGCTCCGTGTCCTTGGTCACCTCCTCGTGCTCTACTCTCAATCAGTCCTCTTCCTTGGATGCCTTCAACGGGTTCACGTAAATGGGGTGAATTTAACTTATCCCCCCTCTAACAGTATCTCAGGGAGCTGCTAAATTTTTCCATCAACTACATTCCTCAGGCCTCCGGGAAAACGAAACCTCCAGTTCTTCATTTCGCCGAGTTATTGGCCCGAGATCCTTTCAGTGGCTCTCTTTTTGGGAGGTTTCCTACCTTTGGACCCCTAGGTTCAACCGCACTCCAGGGTCCCCCGCTCCGATTCAGTATCTTCCAAAGCTCTGTCGAATCTGTATCTCCATGCACCGGCTTCTACAGTTCCCAGGGCCTTCTGAGGACCCTCGTTACTTTAAGCGGGTTCCTCCTTTGAGGCTTCCCCTTTGAATCCGGGACTGAGCTGGACCGAGGGATTTCCTTTGCACTCTCTTTCCCCATGGGTTTCCTTTGGAATTCTTTGAGACCTCCTTCAGTTAAGCCTCAAGCGTTCCGAACTTTGGACTGTGTTCCCCTTTTCCACCTTCCCCTCCAGATGGACTCTTTCCTTGCCGGTTCTTTTTTTCTGGATCGGAACGTTTCCTCGATCAGCGGGAGGACCTATCCTTCCTTTCATAAACTGTGCTCTCCCTTCTTTGAGGACCCCAGCAAAAGCTCCCTCAAGAATTTTCCCCCTGCGGACCCCTCGAAGGTCTCCCCCCTCCGAAATTCTTGGAAACTTCCCTGGACGCTCCCCTTGCTTGGAATCTCCCCGATCGTCTTTGGGGTCCTTTTAGGCAATCGAAAATCTCCCCGGCTTCCCTTCTCTCCTGGGTTCCCTTTCCCTTTCCGACTCTGGAATTTTCCAGCGTTCCTCATCGAGCCGTTTTTGCAGGACCGAATTCGTCACCCCTTCTTTCCCAGACCGTGCTTTCCCGCTCCTTAGCTTTGCACTTTTCTTCTTATACGTTTTTTTAGGATTCCCTCCCAGGGACGCTGGACCCTTGCTGAACGTCCCCTTAACCAGGTTTTTTTGGTCCAAAAATCCTCTTGCTTATCGTTTTTTTTTCTCTCTGATGTTGCCCCCTCTCTTTTCCGGGTGACTTTTTCGGCAGGGGTTTTTTTTTTTTTGAACGCGATCTCCTTTTCCCCGCAACCCCTCTTCCCTGAGGGTTTTCTTTCCCGCCCCGGCCCTCTAGTTTCCCTGGTAAAGCTCTCCACTTTTATTGGAATATTCTTGGCTAGGCTTTTTTTGGCCTTGGAAGCTTTTGTCACTCCCACGAGGAATTGCAAGGCAGTGTCTTTTCAAAGTCCCGGGTTGGTCCCACCAGTTTACCCAGACTTTTCTATTCAGCTCCCCCTTAATCGTTTTCCCTCGACAGCCCCAAAGAATTTGGTAAAGGATTCTTCTTTTTTCCGTTACAAGGGCTTACCCCCTGGAGCCTTTTTCTCCGAAGGGCACCTTTTCTGGGATTTTATCGCCGTTTCCTCGTATCCCTTTCTTCCAGGATCAACGACCTTTCACCTTCTTAGGACTTTTACCTTTGAGATCCCAACGATTTAACCAGCCCTCAAAAGTTCCCTTTTTTTCCCACGAAGGCTGCGGGCCCGCGCGAGCTTCCCTACTTCCTCACTTTTTCAGAACTGGCCAGGCTTCCAGGTCTCTTTATCCATGGAACTCGTTAATTTTCCTCCCCCAAGTCACGCTGTCAGCTCTTCCTCAGTCCTGGTAACTATAGTTCCCATCTGATTCCCCCCTCCGGGTGTCCCTTCCTGATGAAACCAGACTTGACGTGCAGTTTCCCCCCTCGACCTCCTCTTCGACCATTGCGCTTATGGTTTACGATCATGTATGCTCTCTTGAAGAGTCTTTCCCTCTTTCATCTTGCGTTTTATCCTCCCCCCTCCCTCCGATAGGCCCCCCCTTTGGATTTTTACAATAATTTCCCCCCGAACCACACCCCTCCCCCTTTTTTCAGGCCCCCCCAAGATCTTCCTCAGCAGGACTTTTTGCAGATGGTTTTTGGTTTCTCCCAGTAACTCTTCTCTGGCAGATTTGCCGTCTTCCTTTTTTTTCTGACGTTTTTCCTCTTCCGGCCGGGTTTAAATTCCAACGTTCCTTCGCTTTTTCCGGAATTCTTTTCTAACGGCGGAGTGTTACCTCCCCTTCCTTTATCGTTGGTAAGATCCTAATTTTGAGCCCAGGTACTGACCCGTAGACCGGTCTCTACGTACCCGTTACGTTCATCCTCCACCCAGACCCCCCATCCGAGGAATTGAGCCTTCCTTTAGGTCATCTCTTAGGATTTCTTCCGACTGAGGCCCGCCGAAAAGACCTCCGGCTTCCCTTCGCCTCTATGGTCTTCTTTGGCTTCCTTTTCCCCCCGGGATTACTTTTTATGGTAAGCGGCCCCAATACTTTCTTCCTCCGCGCTCTTCCAGTGGCGTTTCATCGACTTTTTGCCCGGGCCTTCTATCCGGACTTTTTTGATGCCCCCTTTGTCATACCGAATTCACGCGGGGACGTGCTGTCTTTTTCCCCAGCGACGAGGCCTTTTTTGTTTCCCTGGGAAGAGTTTTTCTCCTCTATTTTTTTCTGCGAACCCTTCTTTTCACGGCGCCCAACTTTTCTCCCTTCCCTCCGGCTTACTCCCCCCGTTCTCCGCTTCTTTTAGTGGTTTCTGCCTTCCAAGAACGGTTTTTTTCTGAATCGCGCGTCGCCGACCCCTCCCTTTCTTTCGGAGGCGTTTGCCTGCTTCCGGCTACCTCTTGCCTATTTTTTAACATCTTTTCCTATCCCGTTCCGTTTGGCCCACTTTGTCTTCCTCCCTTCTGTCGGGAATCTCGGCGTTTATTCTGATGATGCCCCTCCGTTAGGTCGAGATTCTTCGCTTTTGGTCGTAGACCAGACGACAGTCGTCTTTTCTTTTCTGATACCCCTTTCGATCCCCAGCTCCTTGCTGGTTTTTGGTTGCCTTGATTCAATTCCTTTCTCATCCTCAAAGGATTTCCTTTTTCAATTTTTCTTGTCGGGCCTTTTCGGCCGACTCAATGTTTCTTTGTCCTGCGACGTCTTTTTCTTTTTCAAAGCTGTTCCTAAAGCTTCGCCTCCCCCTTCCTTAAGTGACCGGCGACACCTTTTGGAATTTTCCTTAGCCTTCCCCTTTTTTTCGGAGCATTTCTTCCTTGCCCCCATCTTACGTAGCCTCCGAGTCCTCTTCCCAGTTTCCGAAGACCCGTGTCCCGGCTTCCTCTTCTGTATCGTTTTCCGCTCTTTTTTTTTTCTTTCGAGGGGCCTTTCGTCGTTGGCTTTCTAACGGACTTCACGAGCTCTGAACTTGGATCGGGAGGCCTAGCGGATCAAGAAATCGTTCCCTCTTTTCCGAATCCTTCCGTTCTCCTTTCACATCCCTCCCTCGCAAGACCTTTCTTAAGGTTCTTTTCTGCACGACTTTTTTGCCTTCCCTTTCGGCATTTTTCGCAGTTTTTCGCAGAAGCTCGTTGCTGGTCTTCTTTCACCCGGCTTTTTCTTCGAGCTGCTTTTTTTTGCGACTGGCCGGCCCCCTTTGAGTCTTTTTGAGAGGCACCCAGCGAAGTTCTGTTCTTGAAAGAGTTCCCCTTCGTTTTTTTAGCAGCATTGTCTCTTGGACCCCCGTACTCCTTCTCGCAAAGGGTTTCTGAAAGGTCTTTCGGGGGGATCTTAAGGACTTGACCTTATGTTCAGCTCGAAGGTCTATAAAATGGTTCTGACGAAAAAGTTCTTTCCCTTTCTCCCCCGACTTTTAGCTTTCACGAGCAAATGGATGGACCGATAGTCTTCCCTTCGGCCGTGTCTTTGGTGTTTGAAGTATTTCTTTCCTCTAGTGAGGTTCTGCTTCCATCCAGGTCATAGCCCTATTTCAGTTTTCGCGCCGTTTTTTTTTCCATGACTTTATCCCTTTTGAACTCGGCATCCTGACCTCTTTTTTTCTTCGTGACAACGATGCTCACCCCTCGCCATCCCCTTTTCTTTTCTTTCCCCCAAAAGGGCTCCCTAAGTTCTAGCCTCTTTCGAACGACGTTCTTGACTCCCCAGGTCCCTGGCTTTCTTTCTTTCTTGCTTTTTTCGTGGACGGCCCGTCAGAAATTCTTTTCCTGAAGAAATCCTTCCCCTTCCTTCTCCCCCCGGGTCGGCCCTTTCGATCGTGGTCCCCCTAATCTTCTAAGATTTTTTCCCCCCTTATCATACGTACAGTTCAGCCCGGGTTACCCCTCCTTCGCAGCTCTTTGCACCTACCTCTTGGTCCGTCCTTCCGACCATTCTCTTGGTACCCTTCTTTCAGGGATTTTTTCCTTTTTCTCCTGGCTGTTCTTATAAGGGGCTAGATGATCCCGGTGGGGGACTTCCAGGGGCTTTGCGAGGTCTTTCGTGGTTTTCCCTTTGCAACCTTTCGGCCGGGTCCGGTTTGGAAAAACCCTCTTCGCTACTTCATTCTCCCCTCTTTTTCCCCTGGATCACCATTCCCCCGACCGCAGCTTTTTTTTCTTTTCAGGGACTTTCTTCATTTACCGGGCTTGCAGCCTGCATTTCTGTTTTTTTTCTCGTTCCTCTCTAGTCGCCGCCTTTCTCGATCAGTTTCCTCTCTTTAGTTTTCTTTACGATCGCGAAGTCCCTCCCCCCTTCGCAGCAACTTCTTTTTTCTCCTCAGGCTTTCTGGGGACCCTTTTCCGCGTCTTTAAGGACTCCTCTCTTAGCAACCTCTTCGGCTCGCGCGAAAGTTAATCCCTTCCTTTTTTACAATGGTCTTTTTTTCCTGAAAGGCTCCCCCTTTTCCCCTTTCAGATAGGCTTTTCCGTTTATTCTCGTAATTGAGAGTGCAAGCTCACCCGCTCTCCCTTCCCGGACTCTTTGACAAGTGAACCTGTGCCTATCCTTCACCCCCTTCCAGACAGATATCCGATTGTCTCTCCCCCCCGAGTATTTCAGCTCAAGGCTCCTTTGATTATTTCCTTTATTGTTTCTCCTCCGATATCCTTTCGGGGACTTTTTTTGGCGTCCCCTACCACTCAAAACGTCCCCCCCCCTTCCACAATTTCCCCGGCCAATTCGCCCTCAAGCCGTTCTTTTCTTGTCGTTTTTTTTCCGGTCAATTTCTGCGCTGGACGTTTTCTGTTCCTCCGGACAGGTACGGGCGTTGCCGGCTACTTTGTTTCCGGGCGAGCTTTTTTCCCAGTGCCGTTTCCCCTTTAGGTTCCGCACTGTCTCTTCAGTTTTCTAGAAATTTTGCGCGAAGGCCATTAGTTCTCTGTAGTCCTTCCTTTGTTTCTTTTCGAGCCCCCGCGTTATCGTTCCTAGTGTAATTTTCTCTTTAAAACCGACCCAGGACAAATTCTCCGTCACGTCCCCTTTCGCCTGAGAATTCCCTTTTCCCTTTCCGGAGATGGTCCCTTCTTTTCCGAACTCCTTCCATTTTCAAGAATCTTCCCCTTAATGGTCATTTACCCCTTCTTTTCGACTTTTTCTTTTTTTTTATGCACCCCTTTCTTTCCCCTCCTTTGAACTGGGAAGTCATTGGTATCTATTTTTTTTTCCCTCATGGAAGAATTACAAAGGACCTTTCGCCCCTTGCCGGCTTTCTAGCGTTTCCTTCCCGCGCAGTGGGACGGGACCCAGGAGCCTCTGCTGGACGGAGAGTTTTTCCCCCCAAGCCGAATGACCTTTCTGTGATTTCGTCACAAAGTCTTTTCCCTTTTAGGACCTTTGCCTTTTTGTGTGCTGACAGGTCAAGGTGGCGCATTTCCTCCTTTTTTTCGAGCTTCCTATGATTTCCCAAATGTCCTCGCTTTTCCTGAAACTTTTTGAAAAAATCGTCGATTCCCCACTTCCTCCCTAGGGGTTTCCCAGAATTTGACTTTAATACCCGCAACCCTCTTCCTGGCTTTCCAACGAAGGTTTTTTAGGCTTTTCGCTAAGCTCCCCTTATTTTTCCCTTCTCGAGAGTCCTGTTACGTAGTTTCAAGACCTTTCTTGAAAAGCTAACCTAATCGACGGACTTTTTCTTCCGGGCCAATCCCCCCTGAGGGCTTTCTAAGGTGGTCTGTGACGGATCTTTCAGTTTGAGGTCTTTCACGATAAGAGATTTGTTCCTTCCTAATTCAGGTAGTGCTTTCATGATAAAGCCTCTCTTCTGGGTTTTGTTGTAATATTTCCCCTCAAGGACTCCCAGAGGACAAGGATAAAATTTTTAGTGAACTCTTTGGCCACGGAGAGCTTTTTTCTCCGTTTTCCTGAGCTGCTTCCTTCAGGGTTTTTCCCCCGAGATTCGAAAATCCTTTGGAGACCCTCTTCCCCGCGCAGGAGCACCTCGACGCCCCTTTGGGCCTTCTTGAAGTCTTCCTTAATAGCACAGCAAAGTCTTGCACTATCTCCCCCTCCCCTGCAGCTTTCTCCCTTGGGCGCTCCTTCCATTCAGTTTTAGAGATTCCGAGATTTCTCTTTGTTTAGGTTTTTTTTCCGAAACTGCCTTCCCCCAGGGGACCCTTTCTCGGGATCTGCGGATGTTTCCCTCTTAAACGCCCTCTTCGAATCTTTTGCGACAGTATTCCCCACCTCCTTCCGATACTCCTGTTATATGATGCTAGTTGCACAGATCTTCTCTTTCCCTAATTTTCCTTCAATAGCCTCTCCCTGTTAAACCTTTTCCCCTCCCTTTTGGATGCGCTCTGAGCCCGAGGGTCTTCTTTATTCCCTTTTTTCGCAGGTTCCGGCGCTGGAGCGGTCCAGGGTCTTCCCTGTACGCCTCCCAGAGCCGCAGACCTTTGTTTTTCCTACAGTTTTTTGCCTGTTTTCTGGACTCCGATGTTTCCTCCTTCTCTTGGAGGTTATCTTTTCTTGGGAGGTGTACTTTAGCTCCTTTCTGAACTTTTTCCGACTGATCTTCTGTACTTCCCTTCAGGCTCCTTTTCTTGGTGCCCCCTTTTCCAACGCCCCTAAAGGAAGTCCCTTTTCCCCTTCCCTCTCCCTGGATTCCTCTTCGAGATTCCAGGATCCTCGGCCGGGGTGCCCTTTAATTAGCTTTATCAACTTTTTTTGAGAGACTTTATATTCCCTCGAAAGCACGCCTTATCCGATTTTTTTTAAGAGTCCGAATGTCTTCCCTGTGAGCCTATGCGCCATTCCCGGTCAGAGACAATTCTTGCAGTTTCTTCCCCAAAAACGGGTTTTTTTTTCCTATACTCCTCAAATTTTCTTTCATCTCTTGTGGCCCCCTTATTTTCCCTTAATGGACGGGGACCTGCGTTCATGATTTTTCCGTTCACTCCTTCTTCCGACGCCTTTTGGTTGACAGTCTTTTCTCTGCCACCAATTTCCTCGTTTTTTTCTTTTGGCCACGAGCGTACGTCTTGGTTTTTTCCGAAGAGTCCCTTTCCCCATTTTTTCGAGGTTGGCGTCCTCCCCTGAAGTCTCTCCCTCAAGGGGCTCCTTTTTCCCTAAGGGCTGGGCCCATACTGGCTTGCTTTTTTTTCTAGAACTTTTTGTTCGGACCTTTTTCACTTGGGCCTTAGGCCGCCCGCAACAGTTTTTTTCTTGTGAGGGAAATTTCCCCTTCCTCCCGGTCGAGGCGTCAGGTAAGGTTCCCCCTTTTTCTGCAGGGGTTACGTTCCAGCCGTTTTCCTAGCCGCCGATCGTGATCTCTCAAGCCCTTACAGAGGGCCCCTTCTTTCCCCTTAATTTTTGAAGCTATCCGCCCCCTTCTTGGGCTAGTCTGGTAGTTTTGACCAGTTGAGCCTCACCAGCTTTTTTTCTCCTCCCTCAGCAGGCCCTTCTCCTCCCAGATCTCGCCTAGCCTTGTCCAAGATAGCGCCCCTCCCTCTGCACTGCCTTTTCATTTTCTAGTCTTCGGATGTCTTTTCCGGGCTCCCTTTTGGAGTTTCTTGTTCCCAACATTCCGCTAGGATTTCTTTCAGTATCTCCTTCCAAGGATTTTCAGGCCCTCGTCCCTGTCTCGCGTCCCCATTTTCCCACGACTTTTTATTTCTCCCTTTCTGCGCCCCAGTAAGTTTTTTCAGGTGATGTCAGTACCTCTCCGAATCCTTCCGGTCTACAAAGTCCCCCCTTTCTTCGACTTGAGCTTAGTTTGGTGTTTTCCAGGGACTTATTAACTTTTCTTGGGCCTTTCCCCCCCTGATTGCGGTTTGGAGTCGAGACGCCCTCCAAGACTTTTTTTTTTTTTTCGTGTGCTCTTGGTGACGCTCTCAAACCGCCCATAACTCCTTTTATCGGTCCTTCCTTCGAGGAGCTTTTACGCTTTGACGATGGGCGTTTTTTCGCCTTGCCTGGGATTTTGTCCCATTTTCTGGCCTCCTTTTTAGTGTCCCGCCATTCCCGGTCTTCGGGACTGATCTTTTTGCTGCCCTTTCTTCTTCCGGGCGCAGGGCTGGTAAGCTTTCGATGGGAGTGCTTTTGAGACGTTCTTTTTCCATTTCCTCAGGCGACTTCCTAAAGGCTTCTTCGGGGTTGCCCCCTTTCTTTTTTTTTTTTGTTCCTTATCCCCTTAGCTTCTTTTTCTGGACTTCACGGTCACCTTAAGTCCCCTCGTCGCTGTTCCGTGTCGGTTCTTCTTCATCATCTCTCCTTTTCGGATTCTCCTGACCTCGCCTCTCTACCGTTCCGTACTTCTGAAGATTTTTTTTGGAAAGGAGGCATCGGACTTTATGTTTTTTGATACCTCGTTTAATTTTTTTCTGGGACGTTCTGCCTTCTTCTTTTCCGGGGATCTTTACGATCTCCTTTTTTCTTAGAGCGGCTCGCATGCGGACTTTTCCGATGCATTTTTGTCTATTTGGCTTGGGGTGTTTGAGGACTCGGAAGTTTTTTTCCCTTCCGTGTTATGCATCCTCTCCCCTTTGTTTGAGAGATTCCATTTTCTTTGCAGTTCCTTCCTAGACCCAGGCCTTTTCCAATGACTTTTCTTCGTCAGACTTTTTTTCTAGACATAGCACGGGCCGCATTTTCCACGAAACGACTTTTCTCTCATAGCTCAGGGCCTTTCTGCTTTTAGAGTGTGCTTCTTCTCTGCCCGAGGAGGAACTCCTACGTCGGTTTCCCCTTCCGATCTCGCCCCTCTAAGGCGGAATCTGGGGCCACGCAGATTTTAAGATTTTTTTTTTTTCCTTTCCCACCCCCTCCTTGAGAGAGGAGGTCCTGCGTCCCCTTCTCTTCTCCCCCAAGTCCTCCCATCGTAGGTTTTACCCGTGAATACAGACTTTTTCCCTTTTTTGGAATGTTTTTCCAAGGAATCTCTTCCCCAGGATGGGCGTTTTTGAATTCTAACGTCGCCTTTCCAGCCAGTTAGCAGGGAACCCCCTCCCCTAAGTCTTTCTTTTCTGTACTGGGTCACCGACACGTCCCTCCTCTCTCCGCCCCCAATACAGCTCTTCCTTGCTGCCCCCCTTCGTACCCTAAAGCTCTAGTCCTTCCGGGCTCCCCTTCTCTTGGCCGTAGGTCTGCCACTCCTTCCCCCGCGCCTTCCCGGTTTAGTTTCCTCCTTTTTCCTCAGGTTTTGCCTCATCCCTCGTCTCGTTTTCTTTTTAGAGACCTTTTGGAGTTCTGGTTTTTGGTCGCGCCTCCGACCACGGTCTCCCTTGGATCGCTACCGCCTCCCTACTTCTGCCTTTTATTGGTTCAAGTCGTGTGTTAAACCCTCCCCCCTTCGATATCTTTTTTCATTTTCTCGAAGTGCTAGACGTTCTTGGCAGCATCTAGTGGCAGTTTTTCCTTGCCTGGCAAGTTTTTGCTCGATCCTTTTTTTTAATTTCTTTTGAGATGCTCTTCGCATGGCGGGCATGATGACCTTTTCGAGAATTTTTTCTCGCGTCCCGCAGGCCGTTGTTGGCGGAACGATCCCCCAGGACTAGCCCCCTTTCTCCCGTTAGCGCCTCCTTGAAAACTCCATTGTGCTGAGGACTTAAGGGGACCTCTTCCTGGGTTCCAGTAGACTTTTTTTGAACGGCTTTGAATGACTCTTTCCAGATAATTTCTTGTTCGGCTTTTTTGCTGCGCTTCCCCCTTCCAGACTTTTTTCTGATTCCTCGATGTTCCAATCCTCCCTACTGGATGACAGCCCCTTCCTTGGAAAGGTTTTTTTAACGGCCCTTTTTTTCATTATCGAGTTTTCCTGAGATTTAATAGTCTCCCTTGCCGGCTGGTCTCTTAGGATTTGGTGTTCCTCCTCCACAGTGGGCTTTCCGGCCAGTTTCCTTTTTCAATACTTCCTAATAGTGGACCACTTCTGCTCCAGCGTTTTCCGTAGGTGAAGGCCCTTCCCCCAGCAACGCACTTTTTCCAATCCTTCCCTTCTGATGTGACTTTTTATTTCATTGATGGAAGGGGCGTTAATCCCCGTCCCGGTCCGAGGCCAGTTTCTTCAGACATTTGTCTGCCCGGAATCCCCGAACAATCTTGTGTGTTTTCTTTTTTTCTTCCCGCTAGTATCTCGCGGTTTCCTTTCCCCGAGTAGGACTCTTTCTTGTCGCCATTTTGGAAAGTTGTGGGGTCCCCCCCTTTCCGCCTATTTCTTCTCTCCTCGGAGCGGTCCAGTCTTGGCTGGTCTTCCGATCCTTTTTTTCTCCTTCTTTGGCTTTTTTTTGGCGCGAATTGCCCGACCCCTTCACGAGTTTTCGCCAATCTCTCCGGGAATTCTTTTTTCTTTTTTTGCAATTTTCGAGGCCTGGTCAGGCCTTTTGCTCGCCGCCCTTTGGTTTTGCCGTCCTCCCTCCCCACAAGTTTTATCTGTTTCCTCACTCTTTTGCCGCGGCCCTTTAGAACGTTAAATTCTCTCCTCGAAGACCGTTTTTTTCCGTGCTTTCCTACAGGCTTTCCGTGTGATCTTCCCCCCGCACCACTCCCTTATAGAACCCCGCTCTTCTTTTCCGATTTTCCCTTGGAAAGCCTTTTTCCATTAAATTTTTGCCAGTCCTTTGCAGACCTCACCTTTCGATGGCCCTACTGGCTCTTTCCCGTAACGCGTCTTTTTTCCGCTTCCCTTTGAAGTTTTTTTTTTGCTAGGCTGCTCTTTTTTTTCCCCCCTTTTATCCGATCAGTTTCCGATTTCCGCTATGCCTTCTGTAAACTATTTTTTCCGCTAGTCTTCAGCACCCTAGTTTTTCTTTTTAGAAGAGACCTCCCGATTGCTGCCCCGGTTCTCTTTCCTGCAGACGCTTTTCTCGTCGAGCGATTTATTTTCCGAGGACCCCTGTATTGCCGCTTTTATATGTTTTTCCCGCAGATCTTGAGTACCCTATCAAGTCCTTTATTCCCATTGGCTCTCGTGCTCCCGACCCCTCCCCACCTCGCACATCCCTTGGTTTTTTTACTCGGAAGATTCCTTCGGAGATCCTTTCTTCCTTGGAGCTTCACCGGTGCTCCTTCTTTGCAGTCCTTCCCCCATTTTTGCACGGCTCCTCCCTTGCCTTCAGGCTCTTTTTTTTTTGATGCTCTTGTCCGTCTTCTTTTTCACGGCACCCCCTTCGACCCGGTGCCCTGGGTACTCCCTTTCAAGCCTGGCGGGACTTCTCGTGCAAGGAGTTCACACCTGGATAGCCCGGGTAATTTCAACCCCCCCGTAATCTCCCCAACGACCGGACCAAATAACTTCTCTTCGCCGCCCTCTAGCTTTCCTCCTACTTCTGACTTTTTTCTCCCAGCTTTCCTCATCCTTTCCGGTGTTGACCACTGCAAATAACCTCTGGTGGACTTTTGCCAGGGCGGATTTTTACCCCTTTCTAGCCCTTTCTTGCGAAGGTAATTTCGGCCGCCGCTTCTTCCGATTAGTTTCTCAGCCTCTCCCTGCTTTTTCGGCCTTCTGGAAGGTTTTTCCTTTCCGAGTTCTATGCCTACCTATTCATCCTGGCGCCCGGAATTCTCCGACGAGGTTTTTCTTTGCGAACCGTGGTGTTCCTTTCTTTTTTTCTTTTTTCCTACTCGTTGTGTTGTTTGAGATCACTACCTTCCCAGCACATCCCTCGCGCAGAATGCTCCTGGTGTCCACTCTCTCAGAGTGACTTTGTTCTGAAGTCGTTTGATTATCTATTTTTGCTGAGTCCCCTTCCCTCTGAATCGACTCCTTTTTTGGTGCCGGCCCCTTTTTAGTTCCTTTTTTTCCTTCTTAAGAGGGACATCGGTTCCTTTTTGCCCTCTCCACTTAGTTTTCTCGATTTTATTACTTTTATGGCGGCGGAACGTTTTCCCCCATGAGTTTTGATGATTTTTCAACACGGGCTGCTGGAGTTTTCAATCGTTCCCCCGAATAGACTCTTTTTCTTTTTCCTTTCCACGAACCTTACAGGTCTGGCCCCTCCCCTGTGATTCTTACTCCGGACAGCCTTCTTTTTATACCTTCTTTTGGACTTCCCGGAAGAAACTATTGAGTCCTTTTAATTCTCTTTTCCTTTAGGACGGATCACCGAACAGTAGTTCCCCTTCCATCAGGGCTGTTCAAGTTTCTCGTATCTTTTTTGTCGCCCTGCTTTTCTGAAGGATTTTTTCTTTTTGGGACGCGGTCTGAAAGTCGTAGTCGTTTCTCTTCTCGTTTCAAGTCCCCCCCGCAGGTTTTTACCAGACTCTCCCTAGTCCCTGGACTCCCCTTTGATGCGAATCTCCTTTTTAGGTTTCCCGAGACATTGCTTTGGGACTTTTTAAAATCCTTTTTCACCGACTTCCCTCCTTTGATCGGATTCCCCCAACGCCCTTTTGAATACGCCACCGATTACTTTTCACTTCCCTTCTTAATCTCCCCCCTATCAGATGTCCCCCCTTTTTCTTACCGGAACCGGGGTTTTGCTGTTCCCCCCCCCCCTTCGATTTTTTTTCCGAATTGGGCTGCTCGCAGTGATTTTAGGGCGTTATCAGATGTTCCCTTTCGGCGTCTTTTTACCTCGGGACCTGTACAGATGCCTTTCATGTTCTTTTTTGAACTGGCTTTTCTCCCCCACGTTTTTTTTTTTTTGACCCGCGTCGTTTCATTTCTCTAGCTCTTTTTTCCCCATACGAATTGCTGCATGCCTTTCTGCTTTTTGTTCTTTTCGCGTATAGTGCAATTTTTTTTTTCAGAATTTTTCCTTTTTTATCGATAATGTCCCCGGTAGTGTTGCGCCTCCCCTCAAAATTTTTCCCCCGCTCTCCAAGAACGGTCTCTGTTGAATTTTCCCTTGATGGACTTATTTCTCCAAGTACCTCCTCTTTTTTTCAGCGAGACCTCTTAGAGATTTTTTTTCAGATCCTCCTGGTCCTCCTTTCCTATAGCCATACTTGCCGGTGAAGTTTTTTTTCTGGTTTTTCAGGCTCGTGACTCCGTCCTTTTAATCTGTTTCTCCCAAAGATTTCCCCCTCTTCAGGCTTATGGAAAGCCTTTTCGCCCTCTCTCTATTTTCTAGCAACTTTTTCAGGATCTCCCGTAAGTTCCTTAGATGTCCTTCCTTTTGAGGCTTCTTGGGAGTCCCCTCTTGCCCACCTTTTTTTTTCTTGGACGTTTTTTCTCGATTTTCCACCTTCTCTCGTTTGGTTTAAACACCCTCCTTTTTTTTTTCTTTCAGGCACTCCTTATCCCCCTAAGTTTTTTCCTGCGGAATTTCTTTCCGCGGCCCTTCTTTACTGAGGGACTTTCGCTCCAGTCCCCTTTTTTCCCATTTTTTCCTGGAATATTTTTACACGGGCATGGATATATTCGGTTGTTTTTATATGAGGAGTTTTTCCACCGATGTCGGCACGAGGACGAGCCTTTTCTTCGTGTTTCGAGGGCAGGCGGCAGCACGAAACACTTTTTCCTGAAAGCCGGTTTCTTTTATGCCTGAGAGCCCTTTGATTCCTCCCCTACAGACCTTTTTCTGCTTTTTGGACTGGACGGAAGAGTTTTGAGCCTTTAGTTAAGAACTGTTTACCGGCTGTTTCCTTTTCGGGTTCAAAATTTTTCTCTTCCAGTCTCCGTCCGCCTTTTCGGACAAGTGGCATTACTTCCTCTCGGACTCCTTCCGCATTTCTTTCCGACCTTACTTTTCGACCCCCTTCGTAATCTTTTTCGGATCCCTTCATCGCTAAGACATTCCCCCTTTTTCTAAATTACCTTTCTTCGGGTTCAAGGCCCCTTCCTGCTCCCCCATTTCAACCGGTCTTCCCCAGAGTTAGAACAGTTAGTGTCAGCTTTACCCCCAGATACTTTTTCTTTTCGGATCTCCTTTTTGGGTCTCTGTTGTAGTTCCGGGGACCCCTAGCTCCTCCCTCTCGAGGACCTTTACGATTGAAACCTTTCCTTTATGGTGTTTTCCCTGGATTCTTTTTTCAACCTACTTTCGTTATTTTCCTTTTAGAGTCGAGTTACAGTTTGCTTTCCATTGTACAGCCTTTCTAAACTATTTTCTCGGACCGGTCTGAGAGTACCCTTCCCTTTCTCTGAAGCTTTCCTGGAGGTCCGTACACCCATGGCGATGGAATGGGCTTTCCCCGTCCTTCCTTGGAAGATTTCCCTTGCTAATGTTTTCCAAAAGGACTTCCCTTTGGACTTTCCCTCTGTTCGCCTTTTCTCCTTTTCCGGCGAGTCGCCCCTGTGACGGACCGTTTTAGCTTTTTTTTATTTTTTTTTTCGCATTTGTTACCTTAGCCCTTCTTTTGGGCTTTTTTTTCCTCTTCGGTCCTCCCTAACGCTCTTCCCTTCCCGGAAACCCCTCCCCTTCTCCCTCTTTCTTTGCGCACTTCGCCAGGACTTTCCTCTGATTCGGATATTCTTGGCCAGCGCCCTTAAGATCCCTCCCGGACTTTTTTTAACAACAGAACTCCCCATACCCTTCTCGAGGTTGATTTCAGTTCTCCGGATCACCTTCTCGAGATTATGTTCGCTTGAAGAGTCATTCCCGCCCCTTTCTTCAATCGGACTTTCTCTTTTTTCTCAGCGCTATAACCTAGTTCTTTGTGACCGGCTTCCTCGTTCGCTTTTTCTAGGCCTGATTCCCTCTTATGAGTTTTCCTTCTTAAAAAGCGACGTCTTTAATTGCGGTCACCTCTGACTGACTTTTCTCTTCAAGGCTTTGTTCTTTTCTCTTCCTTTTTTTTTTTGGATCCCCCTCCAAGACTCAAAAAAAGCAGTAGGTTCGAAGTCTTTTAGGTTTAGCCTCCTTACCTCCCGGGTTTTAAGCTCGAGGGCCTGATTAACCCCTTTAAGGATTCGATCTTTTTCCAATGCATCTTTCTGGCTGGCCCCGATTTCTGGCCTTTCTTCTCTTTTCGCGCTCTTTCGGACCCTTCCAGATAACTCCATGTCAAGTTATGATTACCTTCCTTGTAGGTCCTCTCGGAGCCAACAGCCTGAGGGTGATTCTTGTTTTTTTATTCACCCTTTTGAGGACTCGTCGCCTCTTCTCCTAGACCTTAGATCCTTTTCCTTTTCTACGGGCGACTCGCACAGGAGCTTAAGCGTTTTGAGTGTTTTTCCCTTTTCTGATGACAGACCCCTTCTTGGAAAGAGTTCCTTTTTTTGGTCTATTGAATTAGGGACACTGATTCTTTTTTTTTCTTGGCTGAGAGTTTTCCCAGTGCGGTTTTCCCCCCCAGAGCCTTGTCAAAGAGAATTTAGAAGACCTCCCCCCTTCCACTTATGAAAGGACCCCGCCGGCCTCTCATCTCCCCGAGGCCTCTCCCCCCGGAAACGCTACCGGTCCGTTTAGTTCAGTTCACCTTTAATATTCTTCTTGAAAGTTTTTTTTTCCCCTCACTTGGGCAGCAAGATTCTCATCCTTGTTTTTTTTTGGTTTTTGGGGATGGGCGAGTTTAGGGGTGGCTTTCCCTGCAACCCTCGCTGTCTGCCGGGCTTTAGCTGCGGGATCTCTCTCTAGGACCTTCCCCCAGAATAAGATTTTTTTTTTTTTTTAATATGCCTTTAATTTCCTATCGTAGAGTCCTTTTCTCAGATTTCCAAAGGATTGTTCCCGTCTTTCTGACCTTGCCTTTCAGGCGTGCTTTCCCGGATTTTTTTTTTTGATCCCTGCAGTTTTTTTAAATCTTTTTTTCCCTTCCGTCCCGCGAGTTTTTCTGTCAAGAGTTAACCTTCCGTTTTCCTCCTTTTCCCTTCTCAGGAACTCTCTCATGTCCCAGAGGCCTGACTTGTTTGTTTTTTTTCCGCATTTTCTTTCTAGTCCGAAGCCTTTTTTCCTTCGTCCCGACTTTTTTTTGCTCTGGGCCGGGGAGACCTTCTCGGGGGTTCGCTCTTTTGAGGTTCTCGTTCTGATAGTCCTTTCCTCCCTGGTCGTTTGAAACTTTTTTTTAGCGATCGCTGATCCTTCTCTTTGAGGGCCCCTCCCTAGAACTTTTCCTGTCCTGTGCAGGTCCTTCTTTGGTTTTTCTTTGATCAGCTTCTCTCTTTTTTCTCGAGAGTTTTCCATCGAAATCTTCGTCAGTAATTGTGGGGGTCCGTCGACTTCAGGACTCCCCCTCTTTGCGCCTTTCCCTATCCTTGACCCCTTTTTTCCATTTTTCCCAAACTTTCCCCTAGCCCACGCCGTCTACCGCATAGAGTACTTTTTTTTTCCCGTGATGGCTCTTTCCTTTTACCTTTATCTTGGGCTCGATAGTGTTCCCCTCGGTTTCCATCTCTTAGGGGAGTTTCTTTTTCTTGATCGATTATCCTCCATGTCTTTCTTTGATACGAATCTTTTCCTAATCTTTTTCTTTTGTTGATCTTTTTTATCGTATCGCCCCCTCCCTTTTTTGATAGGCCGCCTCCCAGCGCGTGGTCTCTTCTTCACCCTTTTTACGTCACCTCTTTCAGCACCCTTCCCAGTTCCTCCCGGTCCTTTTTCAGGATCTCCTGTTACCTTCTTTCTTTTCACCTCTTCATGGTTTTCTGGGGCTAGTTTGCACCCGTTTTTTTTCAGGGGGGGTCTCCCTCGGCTTGTAACGTCTCTTTTTTTTTCCGTGCGGTCAGCTTTCCAGGTCGTTACACATTTGTAGTTATACTTTGTATGGCCTCCCTTTCCTACAAGGTCATTCATTCTCCCTTATCTTTTAAGGGTCATGGAAGTCCAGGTTTTTTTTTTCAGGACCTTCCCCGCTTTTTTTTCCGAGGTTCCCCCGGTCTGGTTTCAGGCTCCTTAAGCACCAGAAAAGCGGCTTTCTTTTTAAGGACAGGATCTTCCTTTCATCTCTCCTGCTTCCGGTACCTCTTCCAAACTTCCTTTGAGGTCTTTTTTTCTGAAGCCTCCCTTTTATGGGCACGCCTCGGTCAGCACTTTCTTCGTTCTTTGCCACCACCTCTTTTCGCGGAAATTTCCCCTTTTCCTGTCAGGTGCTACTTTTTCCTCTCAAAGGTTCTTTCAGGTCAGCCTACGTTTTTTTTACAGTTTCACCTCCCTCCTCCGCCTCTCTTTCCAGGGTTTTTTCTCATTTTCCCCCTTGGCGATGATCTGGCCGCTTCTTCTTCCGCCCCTCTCTTTTTTGCGCGCGCCTTCACCTTTTTCGCCCTGTGAGACCCCCTCTTTTTTTTTCACTTTTCTCCGAGCAAGTTGTTTTTCCCCCTTTTTTTACGGTTCTTTTGCTTCCCCTCTATCCCCTCCCCTGATATCCTTGTTTCCTCTTGAATTTTTCCCTCCCGCACATCCCACTCCTCTAGGACTCCTATGATTCTCTTCCCGCCTTCGCTAGAGGATTTTTGCTTTTTTGCTGAGCGAGTCCCGAGGTATTTTGAACGTATTTAGCTCCTCGGAATTTCTCCTGAGCTTTCTGCCCCTTTCCCTGAACTTATCGGCCCTCACTCCTGTTGCACCCTTTTTCGATAGGATTCCCGGTTCCCTTTACGGGTTTCCATGGAGAATTGGTCCCTGAAGGTCACTATACGTGACCGGATGCCCCGCTTAACTTTTCTCTGCCTGGCCCGCTTCTTTTTTAATCCCCTTTCCCCCCAACCCGCAACCCCCCCAAAAAGGATTTTCCGCGTTTTTTAGCCCTTTTCGCGAGGTTCTCCCATTTCATATATTATACTCTTCCTTTCCCCGACCCTGTCTGGGTCACTCTCCCCTCCTATAAGTACGGTGTTTACCCCCTCCCCCCCAGACCTCTTCTTCGTTCTGATGCAAGGTCACGTCGGCTCGTGTCCCAGGTCTGATACCATTTTCTATCTTCCCTAAGCTGCCTAGACGACAAAGAGCTTTTTGAAGCACCTAGCCCTCTATTCCTGTCGCTTTTTCTCCCCCTCGATTCTGGCAGACTTTTTCGATGAACTTTTTGTTCTATTCTCATCCCTTTTTGAGGATTTAAGTGGACATCCACTTTCTTCCTTTTTTAAGGTAACTTTAAGAGTGTTAGGTTTCATATAGAGTTTTGTTGATGATCATGACTGCCCTCCCCCCCTCCGTATCTTTTTTCCGAAACTTTTCTCCCCCCTTCCCGTCCTGAAAGCGGTTAGTTAAGTTTTTTTTACTTGATTCCAACTAACTTCGTCCTCCACCTGGCCTTTTGCAGAGTTTTTTTTGCCCTCTTGTCAGGAGTTTGTCGCCAGAGGGCCTTCCTTTCCTGCATTTCTTTGACTATTCGAGGACCCTTCCGCGTCTCTCTTCCTTTTTGGCCCTTCCTCGAAGTTTCTGCGAAAAGACTTCGAGGGCGAGTTATTATTGCTCCCGTCCCGTTCTGAGTTTCCCCGGATCTTTTTCGTACCCGGATTTGAAGTTTGCTTCAGTTCAAAGCACGTTTGTCGTTTTTTCGAGTCCCTACGTATTTCCGAGGCCATTTTGATCTTTTTCAAGATGTTATCTGGTTTTTCAGTCTTTTTCTTTTTTTTTTTTTCGGGCTATCCCTCTTTTTTTTTTTCTCTTTCCGCTATTTCGCGAGTAGTTTTCCCTCCCGCCAATATGGATCAACTTTCCTTTTTTGCAGGACCTTTCCTTACCAGTTCAGAACCCCTTCGGCGGCGGCTTCCCGTTTTCCCCCGGTCGCTTTTCTAACTCTTTCCTGGACGCTTTTGACTTTTAAAGCCCCCGCCCAGCGGTTGCGTTTCCTACAATTCGCTTGAGGTTCTTTGGAGTTTTCTTTTTGTTTGATTTTTTTCTTGCAAAGACTTTACTGCTTCAATCTGCGGTTTTTCTTTGGAATTCTCATTTCGACCTTCTGCGGCAACCTGTCAATTTTTTTTTTAAAAACCCCCCTTTGATATTTGTCTTTTTTCTTATGCTATCACCGGTTTCTAAGGAGAGCATTTTTGGATTTAAATCAGCCCCCTGACGTCTTTCCAGGCTTTTCTTTTTTTATGAGTTTCTTTATTTCGCGATTTCTTTCTTTTTGTGGAGGCCGGTTCTCTTTTTTAGATTTTTTGGCCGGGTTTCGGATCTCTAGCTCCCTCTTCCTTTTTTTCGAGATCCCCGGACTTTGGTGTCGCCGAACGTCTTCGATCAGTCTTTTGAAACCGTAAGCTCTTTTTTTTTCTGGGGACCTCAGGTTTTTTCTTTCGGTGGATTTAGCTTAGGGTTGACGGGGTTCCTTTTCCTTTTTTTCTTTCGGAGCTCTATAACTTTACTTGTTTCTGTTTTGATTATAAAGATTACGACCTAGTGAAAGGTATCCCTTGTTTTTTTTTTTTGAGAAAGCTCTTTCTCACGGCTCTTTAGACGTTTTCCCTTGTCGGTCGACCCATGATCCCCCCCTTCTTCTCGCGGGCCTTCTTGCACCTTTGGAGAGCGCCGTTGTGTTGTCTTTCCCCGGCCTTTTCCCCTGAATCCTCTCGTGCGTTCCCTCTTAGGGACCTTTTTCCAGGAATTTCCTTCTCTTTTTGCAGCCCCCGCCTTAAATCTCTTTCCCGGCCCTCCCGTGATGTTTCCCTTTTTGACTGGATATGGATCTTCCGGTTCTAGCTAGTTTTTCCTCTTCTTTAATCCTTTCTGCGGCTCCTGAAAGGAACCTTTCCCCCTCTTTTCAACCCACTCATTCTTTTTGAGATGTTGGACCATCTTTCTCCTGTCTGTGAATCTTTTTTTCCCTCTTGCAAGCATTTTTTTACCTGATGGACATATTCTTTTTCCAGACCTTTTTCTCCAAACCTTCCTTCCTAGGAGCTCTCCTTCCCTACTTTCCGGGAGGGGATCTTCTCCTTCGTCCTTCTTGGGGCGGCCCTTGGGACGGAACCCCCCTTTTTTTTTTTTTTTGGGGGCACTTGCCTGTGGTTTCCTCTTCAACTTTTTTCGTGGCACTTCTTCTTCACGTATTTTGAGGCCTTGTCGGACACCCCTTTTTTCTGGTTGGTCTTCCTTCTATGCCCCAGATCCCTCTGAATTCCTTTTCCACTTTTCCAAGGCCTGGCGGTCTTCGTGAACTCTTTTTTCTTGCCTCCTTTTTTTCCGGTCCTTGTTCGACTTTTTCGCGACCCAGATTTCTACTCTTCCCGATCCGCTGAGAATGTTTTTTTAAGTCTTTCTTCTTTCAAACGCCGGTCCTCCGCCCTTTTTTCTGACTTCATGGGCCCTCTCTCGAAGGCTTTTGGCGCTAAGTTCTTCGGAACGACTTTTTTTCCCTGTCCAGTTCCGTACTTAACTTTGCTCAGCGTAACCTTAAATTTTTCCCGTAGGTCATTTTGACTTTTGGTAAAATCTTTTCGATCTCCACTATTTTAGCTTGACGACGTGGCGTTTTTTCGAGTTTCTTTACTCCCTCTTTCCGATCTGATCAAAGATTATCGTCCCCCTTATCTCCTTAGAATTGCCAATTTGCCTGAGCTTTCTAGGAAGTTTGCTTTTTCGTTGAATCTCGATACCTTCCCTTCTTTCGAGTTTTTTTCGAGTATCTTTTCGACCGCCAAGCCCCCCCTTCCTCCAATTTCCTCGGCCCCTCTCTTCTTAGACGTCGTCCGCTCCCTCATCCTTATTCTTTCTAGGCGTTTCCTTTTCCACCTGGGCTTTCTTGCGATCTGGTGGATCTCATTCCTTTTCGCTTTTCTGATCTTTTCAGCCGCAGTGCCAAGTTTATGAACTCTTTTTTCCCGCTTTATCCTGCCCTTTTCGCAGTTTTTACCTTTTTGCCTTCTCTTGCGAAGTTTTTTTTCACGGTGGTTTTCTCCCTTCCTCTGGCCCTTCTCACTCTATTCTTTGGCCGGGGTACCCGCTGCCCCTTTTGTCCCACGTTTTTGAGTTTGCCCCCGACTACTCTAGTACTCCCTTCCCCCTCTTCGTCCAACCCGCCCCCCAGTCCGCCCTTCTTTGTGTCTTTTCTAACTCCCCCTCTTCCGACTCACTATTCGGAGTTTTTTTTCTAGGAACCCCTATGGATTTTTTTGGTCATCCAGATTTTACCCCATAAGCCCTCCCCTATAGCCTTTTGCCTCGGCTTGTACGGCTTCCTTAGATGGTCTTGGTCTCGGCCCCGATGTCCTCCCTTTTCCGAAGGGTCCCTCCAGATCTTTCCCCCGAGCCGGCGCTTTGATTTTTGAAGCTCTTCCTTTTCAAGATTTTTCCCGTTTTCGGTCTTTTTCTTCTCTTCCTTTTTTGCAGTTTGCGGTTCTATGTCCCCCACTACCTTTCATGTGGTTTCCGGCCTTTGTCGCGGATTTGTCTTTTTTCACGGCTTTTTTTTTTTTGGCAGAGTTCTTCTCCAGTTGGTGTTTTTTTTCTTTTTTTCTGCCGAACCCCCCCCCTCTGGCAGCCCCTTCCCCCGCATCGAAGTCCGAGTCCCTTTGTGACACCTTTTTTTTCGCCGTCCGCCCTTGGTGACCTCCATAGTTTTAAGAAACTTTTTTTTTTTTTTTTTCAAGAGTCTTTAACACTAGGAGTGTGTTCAGAATCCCTTCTCTGCTTATTTTCTGAGGCTCCGAGGTTAAGGCGCCCCCAGATCTAGGATCTCGATCCCGCGGGGCTTTTTTTTGGCCTCCCCTTTTTTCTGCTGATGCCGGTGCCAAGAAGTTTTCGGTTTTTGAACGTCCTTTTTCCATCGGGTCTCTCCCCCCGATCAATTTTTGTCTTTTCTTTTTGCGACCGCGCCCTTTTTTAACGGCCGTGTCTGTTTGGGTGTCTTTTTGAGTTCTTCACCGAAACTCGGGGGGGTTCTTTCGGCTTCTCTCTTAACCAGAATTTGGTGAACTGGATAGTTTTTTTTTGAAGGTTTTAATTTCTTTCTGCCGATAGAGCTGTATTCCAACAGCTTTCTCTTTTTTCCACGAGTCCGATTAGCCATTTTTGCGGCTACCAGTAGTTTTTTTTCAGAGCCCCTTTTCGGCCTTGCGGTTCTTTCTTAGCTTCTCATTTTTGGAATAGCATCTCTTCCCTTTTTTTTTTTTTGCCCGCCTCCCCCCTTAAGCTCTCAGGCTCGTTGGCCCCTTGGGGAAGGGGTTTTTAGTTTCTTTATTTGCTTGCTTTTTCGCACTCGTCCTTGAACTGCGGCCGTTTTCTATTCCCCTCCCAGACTTTAATTTCCTCCCTCTTGAATTTCTTTTTTTCAGATTCCCTTACTTCCCCCGCGACATCCTGAGGCTGCTAGAGTCTTCCCTTTTTTTGCAGGAAAGACATTTTTGTTCCCCTCTTCTCGGAAGTTTTCCTTCCGGCTTCTTGGAGCCCTCTTTTGACCTCCCTTATTCCCGTTGGCGAGCCCTCTTGACTTTTTTCACGCTTTTTCTTCAAATGGTCCTGAACTTTCAGCTTCGACGCTTTTTTTTTTTTTGGTCCCCCTTTTTCACGCCTCGGCTCTAGGCCTTTTTTCTGAGTGTTTGCTGGTTTCCTTGCCCTTGAAGGGCGCGCAGAGTTTGAGATCTTCCTTCTGGACTCGATTGAGTCCTCCCTCACCTTTTTTTTTTTTTCCGCTCTGCGGCCCCGATCCTTTCGTGACTTTTTACTGCCCCTTTGACAATCGCCTTTTTCAGTACCCTTTACGGGCATCTTCCTTTTTTCCTGCCAGTGCTCTTGTTGCATGACCCTCTTTCTTTTTTCCTTCAAACCCTCTGAATTTTTGGTCTTTTCCGTCCCCTGCGGTCGGGGTTCGCCCAAGTTTTCCCTATTTCCTTAAAACTCTTTAGGAAACTTCCCTTCCCTTTTTCAAAACCCCAAACCAACCCTTTCTGGGGTTCGCCCTCACTAAGTAGCCTATAGGTCCTTCCCCCTTCCAAGCCCCCTTTTTTTTGATGATTTCTGGCTTTTTTCCTCCCCTTTCGGCGGAGCTGATGTGAATCGGAGTCATTTTTTGCCATGTTTTTCAGTCGCGTTTTTTTTCACGTCCCCCGTGACCTAATATTCCTTTTTAATCTTCCTCCCTTTTTTCTGAGCTTTTTTAGCGTCCGGTTTTGAGGTGGCGAGATTTTTTAGCTGGAGTACCTTTTTTCCTTTTTAGTCCACGAGTTTCAAATTAATGGTCCCTGCACGGCTGGGCCATTTGAACTCCATGGGAGATCTTTGGCTTCTCTTCCTGCCCCCTCCGTGCCTCCTTTTTAACGTCGGTCCTTCCGTGAGGAGTTTCTGTCGAGGAGCCCCCGGACCCTGGCGTGCTACTTTTTTTCTTTGCGACGAAGCTTCCTTTCTAGAGTTTTGCAGGGTTCCGGCTGCTCAAATTTTTACTGGCGGTTTTTTTTCCCTGGTTTTCCCTTCCTTGCCGTCAGTTCCTCCTTGGCCCCCCCCGGGGCTGAGCTCCTTAAAAGCACCGCTTGTTCGCCTTTGCGAATTTCTGCCGTTCCCCTCCTTCGTATCTTTCGTCCTTTAGACTTCCCCCCCCCCGAGCGACCCCCCTTCAAGGGTCTGCCGTCAACGATATCTTTGGTCACGAATTTGCAGGAGTTTAATCCTACTCTGTAGACCCCACCACACATTCCCGGTGGCGGCAGATAGCCATGATTCTCGATTTCCCCAGTTCTCGTTTTCTAAGTACGGCTCTCTCCCCCCTTTCGAGCTACCTAGCTCTGATGATCCCCGGCAGCTTGGAGCCTGGCTTCCTTATCCGTTCCCATCCCTAAGAGAACCTTATCTTATCCTTCGGCGTCTCTTCTTTTTGAGCCCCCTTTTTGTATACTCCTTTGAAGCTTCCATAGCGTTGCTCTCATCGACGATCCCCCAGCTAGGGAGTTTTTTGTCTAGTCTTTCCCCCTAACTCCCCCCCCTCAAACCTCCGGTTTTTTCGGCACGAGACGATTGATTGAAGCCTTGATTGTTTTTTTTGGGGATGCCTCCCCCCCCTTTTTCTGCAGCTTTTTCTTGAAAGTGTAGCTCCTTTAACTCCCGGATTAATGGGCGTTTGGGGCTTTTCCTTTTTTCAGAAGGGCTTTCCCATTTCAATGACCCCGCCAAGGATTTTTCCTCCGGAAGTCCGGCTCTTTATAAAGCTCGGACCTTTTCAGGTTTTTTTGAATTCCATCCAGAAGCGGCTTTCTAGATTTCATCCCCTGTCTTGTTTCTAAGTCTCTGCAGTCCCCTTGAATTTTTTTCCGAGTCGCTCTGTTCTCTTTCTCTGACCCCCTTCTCATCTCCTCCTTCTTTTTTAGTTCTTGGGATCTTTTTTAAATTCCTTTACGACTTACCTTCCTTTTTTTTGTTGATTCGACCTCCGAACCTTTTTCCGCGGGCTTTTCTTCAGGATCTCCACTCTTATACTTTTTTCTCTTTTTAATTTTTAAGGTACCCTCCTTCAAACCCGTGGATTTCCCGAAGTCTAGTTTTTCTTGCCAGGCGCGTCAGTTTGCAAGGACTCCCAGCCCCCTTTTTTGGCAGAGACATAGTGTTCAGTCCCCCATTTTTTGAACTTGAAGATTTTCTCTACTTGTTTTTACGGCCGTTGTGTCTACTTTTTCGGCATCACCCCCTTTTCTCGAGATTCTTGGACCCGCGTCTCTTGGTCCGCCCTTCCCCCCTTGTGACACCATGCGCGTACTAGACAGCCCTCTTGGAGCCCTCTCCAGAGGAGGCATCTTCACCCTATCCGTCCTCTCCATCGCTTCTTTGGACTCTTGAGGTTAGACCTCCGTTTTCCTGCGGTTTTCTTGAAGGATCTGAGCGGAGGGCGGGACCCACGATTCCCTCATCTCTTTTGCCACTCACTTTGTTGAAGGTTCCGGATCCTCCGAGGCCGATTCTTTCTCCCCCCTCAACACTCTCTCGAGAATGTCGGTCTAGGGTTCGTATTTTCCTCTTCCGAATAGCCGTAGCTTTTTCCTTCTGACCTTCTAGTGCTTCAAAGTCCCCACAGGTTTTCTATTTTTTTTTTTGTCGTCAAGTGATTGCTATTCTTTGGTTCCCGTTTTCGATTTTCCGGGTTCACTTCCCGAGCAGGGCACGATGAAGTTTTTGCCTTCGCTGGCTCTTTTTCTCCAGATTTTGCCCTATCTCTTTTCTTTTTCTTTTCCCCCAGACTCCTTCTCAGTTAAAGTTTGGCCGCCTCCCGCCGGAAGGCCCTCGGGTTTTTTTGGTTTTTTTGAAGCACTGTGGTCATTTTCCCCAACCGCTAGCGGCACGCAGGAGGTTTTTTTTTCTTTTACCTTTCAGCGATTTTTTCCTTAGTTTTTTCCTTTTTGGTTTTCCCTTTAGCAACGCGTCATTGGAGGGTCTTTTTTCGGTTCCCAATTTTCTTTTTTCAATCCCTTCCCCCCTCTGGCATACATTTCCCCTTTGGTTCCCATAAGCAATGATATCGTACTTCTTTGGTTAGCTATCCCTCGTCAAGTTTTAACATTTTTCCGGACTGCCTGTTAGGTTCGCTTTGTTGTCTCATCCTTTTGATAGATTGGTTTACTCTTTTTGACCTTCGGTGCTACTTCGGACTTTTCAAGTCTCTCCTTGCCATGGCCTATCTTTTTTCTCTCTAGACTGACTTTCGGTTCTTGCGGACGTTTCAAGCGGATTCGATTTGCCCGGAAGCCCTTCTTTCCCCTTCGAGGGTTTTTCTTTCCTTTTCCTGTCTTTTTTTTTGGCGTCGGGGGATCTTCTTTGTAGCTTTCCTTACGACTTTCCCTTCTCGTCTGACTCCCCACCTGGCGCGACCCGTGGTGCCTGCGCGCGTTTTACCTGACCTGTTTAAACTTTTTCGCGCCGGTGTTTTTTTCCTCATTTCTCCTTCGTGGACGTGTGTCTGTCCCTTTTATTAGAGTCTTCCCCGTTGAGCCTTTTCTTTTTTTTCCCCGGAATCTCCTCGGATGTCCTTCTCCTTTCGCGGGTTGTGTTCCCAAGCAGAACGGAATTTTTCGCCGTGTCCCCTTTCGCAGGTCCCCTTTTCTTCTCAAGCTTCCCTTTGCTCCTTTTGCCCCGGCCTTATTCACAAGCAGTCTAGGAATGATCCCAAGCCCCTCCCGGACTTCTTTCCCTTCTGGATTTTATGTGCGGTCTTTTCCTCAAACTTTACCTCTGTCATCGTGGAGTTCGCTTCTCGCTCAGAGAGCCTTCGGTTTCCCCTTTCCTGATACGATTTTTCCATCATAATTTCTTTTTTTCGAAACAGATTTATCCTCAGGTTGGCGATTCAAGCCAAACATCTTTCGAGTTAAAGAGTCTTTACCGAGGGAAGTACACTTTGCAGAAGCTCTTCAGTTACATATCCTTTCTGGGCAAGAATTCCTCGTAAATCACGGGTCAAAGGCTTTCCCTTTTGAGGCTATATTCCCAGGGTTTTTGTTTTCCTTTTGGGGGCCTACCCTGAAGGCCCTCTTTTTTCGTGTTCACTATCACAGTCAAAATTTTTGAAGTTTTCCCGTGACTCCCCTTTCTCTTTTTCTTTCTCCTTTCCCCCCAAGTCCTTTTCGGCCATCCTTTTTTTTGCCAGATGCCGGATCGCCTTTGATAACTCTCCCTTTCTAGGCAGTTTTCGGCAATTCTTCTTATTTTTTTTGAGGCCATCCTTGAAGTCTTTTCTCGGCTGGCTTGGATCACCAGCCCTCTTAGTGCACAAGTCCCTCCGCCGACCCTTTCGCACTGAACATACTGATCTTTTCTGGAATCATTAGAACGTTTTTAGTACCCCCGAGCCTCCCCCCTTAACCTTCCCCTTTCAGAACCTCCATTTTCTTGGAAAGCCTTTCTTCTGAAGTCTCTCACCTCTTTGGGCTTTCCAAAGTTGGCGGCTTCATTTCTTGCTATTTGTACTTTTTCTTTTTTAGACCGCAAGTTAGGTTTCCCTTGTCGGTACCCTCCTCACCCCCCTCGGAGCCCTTTTTTGACTTCTTCCTTGTAGTTTCTCCTCTCAGTTTTCTGCGGAAAGCCTGCATCATCGTCCCACCCTTTAGTTTTTTGGTTCTTCCCTTGACTGACCAGTTTCACGGAATTCGAGACTTTTTTATTAACGATGATCCTCTCCTATCCTTCTTCGATTTTATCCTTTTTCCACTCCCTCCCTTAGAAACTTCCATATAGTTCCCAAATAGATTTTTTTCGCGCAGCAGTCCCTTTCTCGCCCCCTATCGATTTTTTTTCTTTTTGAGGAAGTCTCTTTCGTAGGCTTTTTTTGCGGGCTTTACTTTTTTTGGAAGCGAGTTAAGTGTTTTAATTTTTTTTTATCCATTCGAATTTTGGAAGAAATTCATAGACATGTCTCTTTATTTCGCGAATTTTCCCCCCCCCCCCCCCCCCCCCCACTCCCCCCCCTTGACTTCTGGTTCTTCCATCTCCCCAAGCTCCCCGTATATGCAAGGATCTCTTTCACCCTTTAGATGTTCCCTCCTCGGTTTTTTTCTCTTCAGATTTCTCCCTTTTCCCCCTTTCCGTTTTCATACCCGTATTTTAAATTTCTTTTCCAGGAACCTCTTCCCGTAATCCTTCTTCCTGGATTTTCCTTCCCATGATCCCCCCTAGATTTTATACTAGCTTTGAGTACTGGTAATCCGATTACCTGGTTTCCCACCACTCTTCTCTCACCCTGGAGCCTTGGTGGCATGTCAGCTTTTTTGTTCTTTGCCCCCTATCTTCTTGGTTTCTTGAAGTTCTTAAGGATTTTTCTTTCCTACCCTTCTCCTTCACCTGACGTTTCCCTCTGTACGATTGTTCTCCTTTCGTTATCCTTCCTTGCCGTCTCCTCTCCGATGCTCTTCATTCTATTTCTTTCCCACCCGAGGCTTCTTGCCCTATTCTTAAATCTCTGTTAGCTTCCCCTTTTTGCTCCTCTTGAAGCTGCATTTCTTTCTTCATCTCCCCTTTTTTGCCCTCTTCGACCACTTTGGAATCACACCCCTAGAACTCAGCAGCGGAGCAAGGCCTGACGACTCATCCTCATAACCGTCGCCCTCAAAAGGCCCCCCCCCTCCCCTTCGTGAAGGAGATTTCATAGAAAACACCCCTTATTCCCAGGTCCCAGAGTCTTCTATACCGTCTCCTGAGCAGGATCTTTCTTGTCGCTCTCCGGACGGACTAGTCTACCCCCCCCCCACTTAGATTCCATCTCGGGGCCTTCTGAAGAGTGAGTGATTCCCCCATCCCCGGCCGGCCTACCCTCCAGATTTAGCCCCCACCCCGACCGAGGTCCTCCCCTTTATTTCCTTCGGCCGATGAAGGAATAACTCTGCGTACGATTCCGCGTTTGAGGTTTGCGGCCCCCACCCTTTTCTTGACAGAGAGGATCTTTCAGAAGGGTTTCGTCCCCCTCCTCGGAATCCTCTCCTTTCAGTCTTCTTATGACCTTCTTTGTATCCCCTCCGGCACACTAGATCAGGTCCTCTTAGGGGGATTTTTTTTTTTTGGGATTTTTTCGGGTTCATTCAGTTCTTCCTCAAGGGTCCCCTCTATTCCCAGCTTTTGCAGTTTTTTTTTCCTAGAGTCTTTTTTCTTGTAAGGCCCGCCTTTTTTTTTCCATTCTTGTCACTCCTGCTGACTCTCTCCCGCAACCACCGAAGTTTTTTCTGCCCCTTGGGAAGCCTCTCTGAGTTCCTTTTCCTTTAGCGGGGTCCTTAACGGGACTGTAGGCTTCTCTACTCCCAAAGCCGCCAAACTTTTTGCCTTTCCGGCCCTCTCTCCAGAATCCCTTCTTTGGAGTCCTTTTTTCTGCTCCCGCTCGGACGCCTCTTGCTCAATTCCTTGATTTCGTTTAGGGGTGGGGTTTTGACCTCCTCTCCAGAGAAACGGGTCCAAGCCTATCTTGTAGTCTGATATCCCAAGGATATTTCTTTCCTTTTGCCCCCTTTAAGTATCGTTGCTCCATAATCTCCGCGAGAAGTTTTTTCGTAAGGTTCTCTGACTCTTTTACCCTCATTTCGGACGGTGACTCCTCAGATTTTTCCTTTTCTTCACTCTTCCCGTGTCTATCCCGATAGATTTGAGGCTTTACCCTCCTTTCAAGGACGGCGCGCCTTCTTTGTACTCATCGGTCCTTCAACGGATCTGCTCTTTAGGGTCGAGCCCTAGATCTTCTAGCCCTCCCCCTTCCTTGTTTTTTTTAACTTACCTCCCCTTTTCAGTGATCTCTTATTCCCTAGAATTTTCTCCAATCTCCTCCTTCTGCTTCCTTTTTTATGGAATTTTCTTTATGGGCTCTTTTTTTGGATGTTCTTTTCTGTGAACTTTTTTTTCTAGATCCTATTGAGTCCTTCTCCCCTTATGTTCACCTTTTCTCTTTTTAAAAGCTGGTTTGTTTCCAGCCTCTCAACTGAGATCCTCCCTGCATTTTTCGACTTTCACTGCGCAAGTTGCTTCCTCGTGAAAGCCCCTTGCCTTTGCTCATGTCTCTGCGGTTTGAAAATTTTCCCCCCTTCCATTATCTCTGCTACCTAGTGTTACTTAGGACATTGCTCTTCCACGGCTGGCTTTACGGCTCGCTTCTTGGGGGCCTTTCCTTCTCCCTTTTCAATTACGTTGGCTTTTTCCTTTCCGCAGCGAATATTTTTTTAAAGCTTCTCTTCAAGCCCTGTTTTCCCAACCTTCTAATCTAGCCCCCCCGGATAGGAAACCTTTTAGGTCCCCCGGTAGGCATCCCATTTTTTCCAGTATGCTTTTTTTGATTTTCAAGGGCTTTCTCCAAGCTATTTCCTCCTCAGTTCAGCGCCCTTTCTTTGGAAGACCTCAGATCTGGCTCTAACCCTCCCCTATAAGCCTCCTCTTTTACCTTTCTTTTTTTCAGTCTCTGGCCACTATCTTTCTCGTCTTGAACTTTCCTTTGGTCTCCCCGCGCCGCTGGACTCTCCCTTCTTTTTAATCTTACTTCCATCTCCTCTCCCTGAGAAAGAATTCCTTCTTGCAAGGGTTTTTTTACCTTCACTTTTGGGCTAGCCCGGAGTTCTCTTAAGTTTTTTGAACGGTTTCGCGGTAGGTAACCTCCTTTCCCAGATTTCTTTTCAGGTCTTTCCACGGAGTTCTAGGCCATTCTTCTTAAGCGTGAATTCCACCTTTCCTCTTCGCTTTAAGACGTGGATTTTCTGAAGTATGCGTCTTCCCAGGATAACTCTCTCTTAGAATCTCCATCCAGTCCCCTTCACACGGTCCTCTTAATTTTTTCCTGGCTTTCTTTCAATAACGTTGATTTACGACTTTTTTTCTTGGCGGTACTCGCCTCTTTCTTCTTCTTTTTCCCAAAGTCCCCTCTTTTCTTACCAGTTGATAGCAGGTCCTTAGCAAGTCTTCTCCTTCTGTCTTCCGTTTCCCCTTCTACACGAAGATCTTACCACGAGCGCACCTTTCCTAAACGGCCAGGAGCTAACCCTCTTTTGCCAGAAGGGTTCAGATCAGGAGCTCCCGAGAACTTCTCCTTCTAACCTGCCCTCCACCGCCCGGCCGTTTGACTTTCAGCCCGACCCTTTCGATTACTCCCCATCTTCGGCGGATCCCTCGTGTATTTTCCCTTCGCGCCGTACCTCAGCAGCTCCACCCGCCTCCCTCCCCTGACTTTTTGGACTACTTGTGTTCCGCCGGACACCCTTTTTTACCCCCACTTCAAAAGTGCCCATCATTCTCTAAGTCCTTGATCTCTCCTTACCTGAACCTTACCCCTCCCTTCCTCTGCGTTGTGTCTCTAGGACTTGCCTTTTATTTATCTTCTCTAGTAGAAGATTCCTGCGTTGCCTCCTACTCACTTCGTTTCTAGTTTTCATTTTTTTCGCTATCTCTCGTTAAATCTTCCCGCCCCCCCTTACCCCCCAATCCCTTCCCCTGTTTTACCCCTTCCCCTTTTGAAAAAGGCGTTCTTTCTTCTCTCCGGGTCCTGATTCTTTTTTCGTTCGGCCGGCGTTGCTGCCCTCACGGTTTTAGCGCTGGATTGTATCTTTTTAGCGGCACCCTACTTCTTTCCTCTGACGACCGTTCTGGCCTCGCTCTTTTCCTGTGCTGGGAGTGCCCGGACGGAACTTTTCTTGGAATGCCTTCACTTTTTTGCTTTCGCTTCTTTCACTTCCCTTGGTGTAAGATACCTCTCAGGTCCCTCCTTTCTTCAAGTGCGCCTTTCTCTTTCCTTTTTTAGTTTTTTTTTCAGCTCCTGGTAGACCTTTCGATGGTCGCCCTCCTGTGAATAATCACGCTTTATATTTCCCCGCCAAATCTCCAGAGGCCTCCCTCCCTATTGAGCGAGGTTTCTCCCCTTCACTCCCTTATCACCCCGAAGAGATCGATTCGGATCTTGTTCCCGATGCCAGTACCTTCTTCTCAGCTCTCATCTTTTCCCAACCTACAGACCCTTGACCCTTCTTTTTTTCTAGGCGTGGTTTCTTACAAGACGGTTTAGATTGAGCTTTTCCTCAATTTTCTTCTCCTTCATCTCTCGATTCTCCTTTTACCAGTATTCTACTCTCCACTTTGAACCATATTTATTTGCCTTATGACGTTTCTAGTTTTTTGGCAGTCGTCGCGATTCTCTCGGACTTCTGGCCGATGCCGAACAGAGCTTTTCTCCCCCCTTGCCCCCGTTTAAGTGCTGGAGTCTCCGAACTGGTTTCCACGGTTCTTTCTTTCCCCAATGATGATGCGACCCCCTTTATTCCTTGTGTTGCCACAGCGTCATTCTGGTCCTCATCCTTCCTTTTTTTCGGAGCTATCAGCCATTCTGGCAGCCCCGTTTATTCAGGCGCATAAGCGGTCCCTTCTTCCCTGGTGACCCACCCCGGCTGCCTCCTCCCTCCGGACCCCTTGTTGATATAGAACGAAAGTTGTCCAGCATGGCCCCTCCCCTACTCTCCGCCTAGCCCGCGCGTTTTTGACGGGCCCTCATTTTTCTTTCTTCGTTAGCTCGCGCCAGCTTGGGCCGGCTCTCCTTCGAGCGGGGCCCCTCTTTTTTATTCCCAACTCTTCAATCATAGCTTGTCCCCCCCTCGAGGACTTTCCCATCTCACTTCGCCGGCCGTAGGGAAGAAGGGCCATTTTCTGCCCTCCACCCTCTACTTTCTTTCTTTTTCGTTTTTTGTCCCCTTTCCGTCCGTTTAGGTGACTGGCGGGACTGCGCCCCCCAGAGGGTCGTCCAGATAAGATATCTCTCGTCTTCTTTCTTGGCGTGAACGCGTCTCTTCCTCACTCGGGGGTCCTGTTTTAAGGTAGGGTTGTTCCGGCCCCTGGCGTGATTCTTAGTCCATCGGGCTTACGAGGAGAGGGTCCCCCCTGTCCATACCGCCTTGTTTTCACCCGGCTTTCCGAGCCGACCAACTGTGCGGAAGGTGGATTACGGGCGTTCGCTGAAACAAAGATAGGAATGCCTTTCTCCTTGCTCTCCGCCCTTTCTAACCGCAGTGCCTTTTGGAACGGCTCTGAGTAAGCACCGGATGGGCGCCGACCCTTGACCAAGTTAGCCCCCCTTCTCTCAATTCTACTCCGGCACTCCCTTCCCTTCTGACGGTGAAGGACCCCGGATCCAGAGAATCGAGCCTGGGAAACTTCGACGCCCCTTCTGAATTTCTCTGAGGAGCGCCTCCCCCTTTTTGAGGGTGCCTCTCGGGATTGAGGGGAGGTAGGTTGGTTGGAGGATTCCCACCGACGATCTCCCACGTGACTCCTAGCCTTCCCTAGAGCGCTCTCTAGGATATCAATCAAGGAATGTGTAATAATCCCGTTTCTTTCGGTCTACCTGGTCAAGTCTCCCCCCCCGCACTTTTATATCTGTCGCATTTTGAGGAAGGGTCTTCTTCTCTCCGGTTTTCGAATTCTCTGGGCCGAATCGCCAGGAGTTCCATAGGCTTCCAATTTTCGCAGCAGCTCTTTTTCCTAGCGGTCTTGTTCCCCCCTGCCCCCCCCTTGGGGACCTTCCGGTTTGACGAGCTGAACGACTGGACGGCGCCCTGGTCTTTTACGATGAGAGGGATCTTTTTCGAATCTTCGTTCTATGACGAAGACCCCCCTCTTGTTTGTATGGCCCCGCGTTTCCTTCCCTTACGGTTCGCAGTTCTCCTTCGATGGCAAGAATGCCTTCTTTGACCCATAACGATTTCTTTTTGCGTTTTTTTTTTTCCCTTGAAGGGGCTGTTTTCTTTTCTTTTTGAGGTGGGACGTTTGGACGACTTGCCTTGCTGTTTGAAGAGCTTTCGACTTTTTATCCTGTACTTATCTGTTCTGCCTGACACCTTTTGTGCTGGGTGCTCTGATAGAAACAGGCGGCCCCCCCCAGAAAGAAGGTCTCCCTGCCTTCTGCTTCCCCCCCTTGAATGCTTTGCGGTTTTTTTTTGTCCCGCCAGGCCGTTTCCCTCCTGGCGGCGGCGGTGTGTCCCCCAGTGCTGTCGGAATCGATCTTTCTGAAGAACGATCATGGATCGCGAGCAGCGGCCATCCCTCCTGCCCCTGCTTTCGTCGACGGACAGGCTATCGGGGTACGGACATAACGGAAGTTCGAACTGTTCCGTTGTACCGCCCACGCCCCCTCTTTTTTTTACCTCGTGTGGTTTCTAAAAACGCTGACTTCCAGCGGCCCCCTGTCGGTGAAGGCCCCAAGGGCCGCCCCCGCCCTAGCCCCCGCTTCTCCCCTGATCTTGTCCAGTTCCCTTCATTTCGCCTGCTGGCCTTTCTTATGCTTCCCAGTGTTCCCTCTGATCCGGCTCTGGGAGGCGCATGACTTCGATAGTGGAACGTCCCCCTGTGAGCCAGGGAGGGGCCGATGTTGTCCCTCGAGTTCTGCGAGCGGCCGTTCTCTTACCGTCACCCGGGACCCTTCTCCCCATCGTGGCAAACATCTCTCGACTCATAATCCGTGTTGTTGTTGTCTAGATCCCCCACGATCGTATCGCCGTCCCCCGGGGTGTCCCTTTGTGTGCCATTCTTAGAGCTCGATGCGTCTTCCCTCTTCCCCCCTGGCGCTGACCTGTTTTTCCACGAGTGGGCACTTTCCCCTCCCCGCCAGGCCGAATCCATTAAAGGTCACGGGCAAGCATACTGTGGCCAGCAACGGGCTTTTTTGGATGACCATCAGGGGCTGTTTGTCGCTATTTGTTTTTTCCCCCTTCTGGGCTCCCCCTGCCTGTGGCCGCGGCGCGCATTTAAGATGGGACGTTTTGACGCGCACGCTGGTTGGCAAACGCTTGCCTTTTTTAAGGGCGAGGCCGTGGGGTCTCCCCCGTGATCAGGCAGGCTACGGCAGTCCTTTTCATGGCGATTTGCCGATTCCTGCGACCAGGCTCACGATTTGTTTCCTTCTTCGAATTCCGACAGCACGGGCACCCCCCGGAAGAGGACATGGCTTTTTTTCCACGGAATGGAGGGAAGGCTCTACTGCAGGAAGCAAGGGTCTTTCTTTCGCTGTGCCCGGCTTCTGGATGTTATCCCCCCCCCCCTTGCCTGATGCGCGGCATCACCTCACCCC
>Ga0179593_1586636_pt1 | contig 37601 bp, 49 predicted proteins | sample CZODoug2_1_08_16_FD_185931 | JGI IMG/M metagenome (GOLD analysis project Ga0179593, IMG submission 185931) | Vadose zone soil fungal communities from Angelo Coast Range Reserve, California, USA - CZODoug2_1_08_16fungal (PacBio error correction) | ecosystem: Environmental > Terrestrial > Soil >... | reverse complement strand
CAGCCTATCCCTACTTTCAAGTGCGATTTATCGTTGAAAGGCCCTCTGCCAAGACGGTATTACGTTCCTGATGGCAGAGTAGATACAGCCATTGAATTAGATTTCTCTCTCTTCTACTCTTCTCAGGAGAGTGATAACTTCTTCTCTCAGTTCCCCCTTGATTAACGCCGCACATTCAACCTGCCTTCACCTTTTTTTAGATCCCCTTCGTCCGAGGGTCTCTCCCCCGGCGGTATCAACCTTTCGCGGTTTTTTTGTTTTATTTTTCTCTTTGCGCATTTCGACTTTCTTTGGAGCGTTGAGATGTAGGGATTCCCTCCTCCCTCTCCGGAAGCCTTCCTCCCCCCCTGTAGGACTTACCAAAACGGTTTTTCCTGTCGACTTTCCCCTTTCCAGTAAACTGCCGTTTAAATTAAATTGTCTGAGTTTGTTTTCACACAATTCCGACCTTCGACTATTGCTTCCTCCTTGGCACAAGAGTATGACTACCTCAATTTGCGCTCTTACGTTCCTCCCCTTTCCTTTTTTTTTTTTCTTTTTTTTTTGTTTTTTTCGTCACCCTGTACTTTTTGTCGTAGGGCCATGATTATGTATGACTCTTTTTTGTCCAACCTTCTTATAGGGGGGATAGGGCAGCTTCTTTTCCCCCTGACTTTTTCACTTGCCATTTGTTCCAGGCGACCTTTGATGACGCAAGAGTTCCTGCAAGGTAACGCCTCCCCTCCTCCCGCGTCTTTTGAAATAGTGGGGACATCCACTCCCCCACAAGAATTGTTTTTATCCCAAGTGCATCTTTCTGGATGTGTCTTGTTGTTACAACATTTCCTTTTTCAGCATTGGTTTTTTCCTCTCCTTGCCGTAGGACGGCGATGTCTCTTCTCGTCAGCTTTCCGTTCCGTTTTCGATCCCAGTGTCTGCCGATTCTGGTCAAGCGAGTCCTGGTGATCGTTCGACCAGTATTTCCAATTCGCAAACATCCCTCTATGAGAACTTTCGGTTTTCTCTCCTTCATAATACCATCAGGCTCCAGCTTTTTTTACGAATCTGATGTGGGTCCAAACGAGTTATTTCTCGCTTTTGGTGGAAATGATCCCCCCTCTTCCCCCAGCCTTTTTGTTGTCGGCCCCAAAGTGTTGTTTCTTTTCCTACCGAAATGTGCGTTGGGGTTGCTCTGTCTTTTCTATTGATCCGGTTCTGACTTTTCCAGAAAGCTCCCTGTTACCAGTAGGTCAGGACCCTTCTTTTTTCCCCTGGCAAATCTGTGCTCGGCGGACAACAGGAAGACGTGCGTTCCTCCCCTTTTCTTATCTCTTGTCCACTGTCTAAGCGTATCAAAGGGTTTTCCCCAACCGTGGCTGCCCTTCTTAGATGAACTTTAAGTTTTCCCCTTTTTTTGACAATGGCGAACGAATCCTCCCTTTCTTTTGCGTTGATAGGCCTTTCCCCTCTTCCTCCGTTCGGAATCTGCAAAGGACGTCTTCCTGCCTGTACAAATGCCCCCCTCCTTTTTTCTGCCCCTCCTATTTGCTTTTCCCCCCCCGCAACTCTCCTCTTTTGATGATTTCGACGAAACTTTGAAGTCTTCCCGTTTTTACCGATTTTCTTTCAGTGAGAGGTCCCCTTTACCTTCTTGCTGGCAGTTCAGCCCGGCCCCTGGGTGGATAAATCTTACATCGGTGTCTCCTTTTTTTGGCGCACTTCAACCCATTGCAAGTCAGATTTAGGCCTACACCCGCCCATAATTCTCTTGACTGTCAGACGTCAAGGAGTCTTTCCTTTCTCCCTCCAACAGGGGTTTTTTTTACATGCTTCTTCTTTCCACTGGAGAGGGCTTCTTGCCTCCCATGCTCGACCATTCCTTTTTTGCCAGGTATCATACTCCCCTACCATTCTTGTTCCCAACCAATTTTTTTCCTCCTTCCCAAGAGGTCGCTCTCTTCAGGCCTTTCCCTGGTTGACGCTTTTAACCCGACTTTTTTCTTTCCCCCCCCCCATACGTCCGTCGCCTACCCGGACGTGACTACTTTCCTTCTGTGCGATAAATTGCATTAAAGTCACCCTTCTTTCCTCCGAAGTTCTTCGTGGGTAGACCCATGGTCCCCCCCTTCCCACTACCCTACGGTAACGAAGTCCTCTCTACAGTCTGGTCCTTTTTTGCAGGGGAACTGGTTTTCCCCTTATTCTTCCAAGCACTCTTTCTAATCCCTCTACGCGGGTTTCCCCTTGCAGCGGGACCTAACAGGACCGACCTTTTTCTTGGTTTTGCAGCAACGGACTTTTAGGGATATCGTTTCCGGCCCCATTTTCACGATTCTTCTTCCCTTTTCTGGCGCCCTGTCTGGCTAAGCCCATTAGAGCCTTATCGTTTGAGTCAAACCTTTCCCCCACCTCTCCGCTCACCCAAGATCTTCTCCCATCTACTCCCTTCCCTCTCTCATTGTTCCCTCCTACCCACAAACCACCATTTTTCCCCCTTTTTTTGGACGCCTTCTTGGCTTGTCCTTCACCACTGCAAGGACTCCTGGTCCCCTTTATTCCCTTCCTCCAAGTCAGGATTTGTTTCTTCGGTTTCCTTCCCCAGACCATCCTTGCGTGTCATACACATTCAAAAATTTTTTCCGCGCTTCTACCTTGCAAAAGTTGCCCTCCTCTTTTTTTTTCCATTCCGATTTTTTTTTGAATTAGGGCCTCCTGTCCCTCTTTCCCCCCCCCTGACCTTATTTGCTTTTACCGTCCTGGAAACGGCTCCTCCCATAAATCGATGGGTCCCGATCATTTCCTGTATGCCCTTGTGATAAGAGGAGAGCTCCCTTTTGTCAATCGTTTTGCCCTTCTTCTTGGAAAATTTATTTTCTAGTCTTTTACCTCAGCCGGTTCTATTTATACCGAGATTTGGACTACTCCTCCTGTAGCATGTGCGCTTTCTCCTCAGATTGGATCTGAAGCCGTGACTTTCTTTTGCCAGAACATTTTTACGTTTCTTGGCCTTTGGCCTTTTTTTTCAGCTTTTCCTGTATCTCGCATGTCATCTAGTACCGTACTCTCTTCTCTTATTTCCTCCATAAAATGTTTCTTTTTCCGATTCCTGCAGATGATGTTCCGCTTTCTCCTTCTTTTCCGAAATTCGCACCTTCTTTTTTTCCCGATGACGAGTCCTTTTCTCCTTGTCATAGCAAGAGCCTTAGCACCGGCCAGCAGGACATTATCAGTAGGACTCCATGTGATCCCACATATGACCTGCTCTCTGCTTTCTTACTAGAGAATTCTTCAACTAAGATCGGAGCCATGGGCGCCTCTTCTCACGAGCCTTCCGGAAGTTTCCCTCAATCGTTCTCCCTGTTCTGCCAGCGTCAATTCCCCTTTCTCTTACCCTGGGCGCGTTTGGACGCCATCGCCTTATCCAACCCCCCCCCCCCCTTCAAGACCTTAAATTTTTCCCCGCTTTTGTACCCAGAAATTTTTTCTCCCCTTCCTTCAACGCAATGGTTTTTTTTCACGTGCCTCATTCCCCTCTCTCGCGGAGGTAATAAGTTGTGCTTTTTTTTTCAATCACGCAATGAGTATTCGGTCCCCAAACTTACTTGGCGATTTTTGTCGGTAGTGTCGGTTTGCGTTTCTAGCTTAGGATGCTTCTCCTTTGTATCCTTGATATCCTCTTCTGGCTCCTGATCTTAACCCTTTTACCCCAAATTTCAGTCTCATTCCAGGTCTTCTCTGCACTCACACCCGGGCATGAAATTTCACTTGCATCAACTTCCCTATTTGACCTAGACTATCCCCCTCCTTTCCTCACATTCCCTTGCACGACCACCCCGCAGGGTTTATCGTTACTGACCCCGCAGCGGTGACCTTTTTCTTGCGGCACCCAGCCGGCCATCAGTAACAGAATTCGTCTCTTTACTTCGTTTCCCCTCCTTCCCTTCAGGGATGAGTTGGGCCGCTCTTGTTTCGTCAACGCGCCTCTTTTATGGGCGCAAGAGGAAGGTTCAGGATGTTCTTTCTCTCACATTGAGACAGGGGCTTTCCCCGCATGGTTCCCTTGTTATTGAGGTCTCAATAACCAAACCCTTCCCGTGTCCCCCTTCTTTTGTGTCAACCCCTCTTCCAGTCTTGCCATGACACCTATCGTAATTCTTTATCATTTGGTTGGGAACAAACATTTTGCTCCTTTTCTTGTGTCATGATACCGGGCAGGCACCCGCTGGTGACGCATTGTCATCCCTGCTCCCCCCCCCCTTTTCAGTGAGCGGCTCCTCCACCGCAACCCTAAAACAAGAGGCGTGTTTTGAGTTGAGTTTGGCTTCCCCCCAGGTAGTCGCCGTCGTTTCTATTTCCTCTCATTTTTCTGGGCGTAGTAGGGCTTTTCCCCCCTTTTTCTGGACTTATGTTTCTTTTTATGGGAGACCGTTTGCCCCCCTGGCTAACCTTCCTTGAGCTGTCTCCCCGATGTTGCGGGTTTTCTTTATGTCCGGCACACGCCCTTTTTTACCTTTTTTAAGTTCGGAGCCTCTTTTTTTCCTCCCCGGACACCCTTCTTATCAGAACTCTCTTCGGTTAGTAGTAGCTTTTTCAGTTGTCCGGAATTCTTGGAAGTTTTCCCATAAGTACGTGGAATGCAGTCGCTTCCTTTTTTTCCTGCACCGACCTCTTATCCCTCCGCCCATGGCTGGGGAGCTGACATGGTTTGAATGGACTGAAGGTCCGGGGAAAGGTCTGTTGGTCAGAAACTTTCTCAGTTTATTATAACCAATTGGCCGGGCGAGATCTACTCTCCCCCCAGTTCTTCCTCCTGCAAGAAATCATCGTTCCACGGAAAAGTCGTTGACGGCCCGGGCATAGACGAATAAAGGAGCCTCCTCTTCCCCCCCCCCCCCGCCCTGGGCAGTGCGGTTGCCTCACCTTCTTCCCCCCCCCGTCCAATGCTTTGTTGTCCACGTCACCCACGCCCCCTGATTTTTCCACGGAGCTTTCTCCCCCTTTTTTGCATCGATCATTGCGGCACACCCCCTTTTTTTTTTGGATCGGAGGTGTGTCTCTTTCACAAGAGGGCTCCGCCTTTTCTCCCACTCTGTTTGACTCCGTAACTTTGTCGGAAACCGATCCATTCGTGCACAGCGATGCCTTTGCTTTTTTCTGGCGACCAAACATGTTTCGACCAGAGAGAGGAGGAACTGCCTTTTGAACCTTCGCTTCCCTTCCGGTACTTAACGGTCTCCGATACGGTAGTATGTGCGTCAAGAGAAGAGAGTCCCCCCCTTTTTCCATTGCTCTATTTCCCACAGAAGGCTGTTGAACTCCCTTTTTCGTTTCCAACATTTTTGCATCCCCCTGTGCTTCGTTCCCCGTTCAGTTATTCCCTTACTGCCAGCGTAGAAAGGTTCTCTTTTTGACCCTCGTAACCGCCCCGGCCTCTCACCCCTCCCAGAAGTTTCCCACCTTTTCCTCCTTTCCCTTCAATTTTCTTTATCCCCCCTCCCCCCTCCCCCCCCCTCCCCCCCCCCCCCCCCCCCCCCCCCCACCCAAACCACCTAATACCACCGACGGCTCAAATTGCTTAAAGTTTTTTCTTTTTTCCCTCCAGCCTTATCCTTAGAGAGGGCGTAAAGCCTTTCTCTCCACTTTTTTCTGCTACCAACCCACTTCTTTTTTATGGTGCGCTCGTCCTTCAGTCAGATATGTCGAAGATTCCTGATTGTCCCTTATGAGAAGATCTACTCCCCTCCTTTTTGATTCGTCTTCTTTTGAAGTCTACCCCTTTATGCGCTGCCCTCCCTTCCAGGGAACAGCGCCAATTTCTTTTTGTCAGCAGAATAGAGAATTAACCTCTCGCCTTTCGGATAAGACGTTTTCTTCTTTCCCTGATATGAATCGACAGCCGATAGTACAACACGTCTCCTTCTCTTTATGAGTGTCAAATGCTGGCTATCGTATTCGTCGAGAGCAGCTTTTTCGCGAGCGCGAGAAACATTTTTTCCTTTCCCCCCCCGTTGCGACCGACCGCTTGAATATTTCCTTTTTCCCTCAGGCCGTTAGCAGCTCGGGGATGTCAATTAAACTTCCCCATCTACTCTTCCTCATTTTTAATATCCTTTTTGTGTGAGGAGATCCTTTCTTATGAAATATTGAGACTGCGTTCTTTTGGCTTGTTGAGATTACCCTCATCTGCCTAGCCAGCTTTTGATTCCTTTTTTATCGTATTTCCCCCGACGTCCCAACGCTTTCGTGATGTTAGAGCTTCTTTTTTTTTTTCGACCGGAGCCCGTTATTTCGCGCTTGCAGCCTTTTTTCACGCCTCCTACTAAAGACATTTTCCCTCTTTTTTTCTGCCTCGTCCTTCCAGTCGCAGCTTCACTCCAGCCAAGGCTTATACGCCCCGGCCTAGAGTTCCTTCTTATGCTGTTGCGAATTTCTTCGTCCGCTGTTTCTGTAGGGATGGCAAGAGAGGTCAGTTTTTCTTCCCCCAGCTCTCGACTCCCCAAAAATGTGGAGTCGATAATCCCCCCATGTGACAAATCCATTACAATTCGGCTTACCTCTTCCTTCACCCCTCCCCCTTCGACTTGGTGGCTGATCTGGCTTCTCCCCCTTTTTTATTGCCTCTCTCCTGACCCCCACCCTGGAGAGAGATCCGTTCCCCAGGCGGATAATTTCCATCTTCCATTTTCTCCTTGAGCCTTCGGGTAGGTTTGTGCCTCGCCCTGTTTTGTGTGCAGCGTTTTTTCTTCTTTGATGGTTCCACTGACGTGTTTCCTACCATGTCTACGGAATCGGCGACGTTATTTCACTTCGTCCGAAAGGACCCCCCCCTTCCCCCCACGAACATTTTGCCAGCTTTGTGAACATTTCCCGCTCACCCCCCCCTTTTCGTGGTCCTCATCTCTTCGCTCTGCGTCTTGCGCACCCCACCTTCCCTCCCCCCTCCATCGTGCCTCCCGTATCTTCAGGCCTCTCCTTACGCGTAGCTGGCGTCGCGATTTTCGAAGCAACAGGTCGATGCCCCTCTTGTCAATAAGGAGAGGGAATAATTTCCCCTTCCTCTCCCCAGTATACCTGCTATGCGTCCGTCCCTCTTTCCCTCATCCCCTCCAGATCCACTTATTTTTGGTAGGGTTCCTGACTCTCTGATGCTGGTTTTTCCTTTCCCTCTCTTTTCTGGCCGTAGTGCTTTTTGGAAAGTGAAAAAACCATAGTTCCCCCTCCCCTTTTTCAGTTGGCTCTTCCAAACTTTCTCTTGTTCTTTCCACGCAAGGTGTGATTTTGTTGCTCTGGTTCGTCTATCTTTTTCTTCTTTCTTAGTGGAATATACCTTTCTCTGTTAATTAGGTTCAGACCTGATTCCTTCTCTGTCCTTTCTCGTCCGCGCTGAAGGCAGTTGCCCTATTATACGCCTGACGGCCCTTGCCCTTTTTTTGTTATACAAGCTCCTTGGGAAGATGACCTTTCATTTCCAATTTTTCTTCCTAAGATCGGGTCCTTCCCATTTCCTTTCCTTTCACGTGCTGTCCCCTTCCCAGTTGGCACCCATTGAATGTTTCTCGGCCTTCCGGCCTTGCCATGACAAACCTGCCTTTTCCCATTATGAGTGACCCTCACCCCTCCTCGGTGAAGCTTAGTGATTTGCATGCACTTGCAGGTTGCAGTCTGGGGCCTTCCTTATTTCGGTTGTTCTGTTCTCTGCCCCTTTGCGGTTCCCTCCCCGGAAAACATACAGGGTGGAATCCCATTCCCCTTTTCTCCCCAGTGGTGGTATCTAGACCACCATCCTCTCCTTACGGACATTCTTTCTCTCCGCCACTCCTAGCCTCAGTAAGACGGAAGGAGTCCCCTTTCTTTCTTCCAACTCCCCCCGCCTAGGTGGTTTCTTGGGCCGGTTGAGGACTTCTGGCCGTAAGTCACTTGTTACTTGACCGGAGATTGGGTTTCCCCTGTCGCATCTTCGACATTTCTTCCATTACGGCCCCCCCCTTTCCCGTCGCGTGTCCCACCTCTTTTTTCCCCGATGCCGCTTTTCTGAGTCTCCTGCGCGTGATTTCCTTCCTTTTCCCGGTGCCTTTCTTGCTACATCAATACGTCGCGATAACCCTTTTTCTTTTTTTTAAAGATCCCCTTTCTTTCTTTTTCCATAACCGGACCTTCTCCTTTGGACAGTGGACGAAGTTGTCTCTGGTGTTCCTTACCCAAGAATTCTTTTCCTCCCTGTACTTGCATTCGTGAGTAGACCGTTTTTTTTTTTTTTCGCAGTTTTTTTCCCTCCGAGCCCAGTATGTGATTTCCCACCTCTGTTGTTCTGCACTTTCTGCCTGGTTTTTTGTCCCCGCCCCTTTTTTTTTCCTTTTCTTTCTGCTTTTAATAGCTTTTTTTCCCCCCCCATTGACGATTCTATGCGACCTGGTGTCTAGGCCGTTCTCAGTTTTTCGAGCCTCCCTATTGATCGGAAGTCCCCCCCGGGTTTTTCGACAAGCTCTTCTCCCCCCTTCCCCACCCTCTCTTCGATCATTCCGATTCTTTCCCCCTTTATCTGATCTATGCGTCCTCCTCTTACCGCCAACACATCAAAGTATTTTTAGGAGTCTCGCAGATGAGATGTAAACCCTTTTTCCCTCACTAGTTACATCCGCACTCATATTGGCTCCCATGTTCCTTCCAAATGACATTTCCCTTTGACCCTCCCCCATCCACGAGGTCCTATTCAAAAGCCTTTAACTGCCGCACGGTCCTTTCCCTCTGTTTGACTCATTGTGCAGTCCTCCAAACGTCTTTATTGTCCTTTTCTTCCCCAGCTGGTTACTGTCCTATCTGAAGCGAGGTTCTTTGATGCTCATCGACCTTTGATCATATGCGCGCATTTCCTCGGTTTATCCTTGTTCACTGCTTTTGATGAGAGATTTCCCAAACCCTCCCTCCCTTTTCCCTGGATCGAACAGGATGTGGACAGGAGTTACTCGCGCGTTTCAGGATGCGAGCTGCGGCCGCTGTCTCCTTCCTACTTTTCTTCCTGAGGATAGTCATAGACGTTCCGTTTTTTTTTCTTGGGAATGTCGAATCCCTGTTTATCCTCAGTCACCACTCGGATGTCTCTCTCCGTTGTGTTGTGAGATCTCTCTTCTTGACGCTATGTTGTCTTCCAGCTCCCCCATCAGTTCTTTCCGCCATGACCCCTCCAAGTTTTTCCCTTTTTTTCCGAGGCGAGTCTCATTTCTCTTTTTTTTTCCAGCAGCGCCTGAGACGCGTCAGTCTGCGCAGCGCGTATCCTGTCCCTTGTCCAAATCGGAGGATTTTCCCCGTCATAGTGGGGCTGCTGAAATTTCGTATCCCAATCATTTACATACGTTCGCACCTGAGGAACAAAGCCTTTTTTTTTTTGATCAATGTCGTCTGCATCCCCATTCCTTTTTCCTTCCCTAGATTTAGCGTTCTGCCCGTTTTCCGCTCCTCTTCTTCCCCCTGCAGCTTTTCCCTTCCCCCCTATCCACCAAAACAATCGGAATGACCTGTCACCCGCATTCTTTTTCCTGTAGGTTTCCGTTGGTTTCTCTTTGCATTAAACGACCCCCCCATTTCCCCCAATTCATCTCACTATGATTGGCTTATAACTAAGTGCTGAGTTCTTTTTTGGAAAGAGAAATTTTTTCTTCCAAAAAAACTCCTCTCTGGGTCTTTGACATGGGAGGTGAGTGCTCTAGATTTCTTTTCTTACAGGACTTTATCCTGATATTCTTTTATTTTGAAGGATCTTTTTGAACAACCGGTTCAAATTTGAAGGATCCTGTCTATACTGGGGCTTCTAACTCCCCTTTTTTCATGCCAATCCAATTTGATGCCTCGTAATATTTGACCGGACGGGTCCCGACCCTCCCTCCAATTCAAATGGTGTCTCTTCCACCCCCGGCAGTAGTTACACAACCTTCATGTATTGAGGACCGACTTCGACCCCCAAGAGTAAGCTTATTAAGAATGCGGAGACAAAGGCCAGTTGCCCCCCATCCCGTCGCCTGGACCTCTCTATTCTTTATCTTACAAGATTCTTTCCCTGGACACTTCGCACGCCGGTTCTTTTCGCCTTACGTGGTTTACCCCCCCCAGCGAAAGTCCTTCTCCTCGGGGGAAATTTTCTTTCCTTTCCGTTTCTTACCCCACACAGAGAAATGGCTACCCATGGAACTCCCTGAATCGGCGGACGATGCGTCTCTAATAAAACCCCTTTTTGGCCACCTATTCCCCTTTGATGACGGATTCCCCATCTCTCCGTGGCTCTTTCCTCACAGAAATTGGGGTTTTTTCCCCCACCTAATAAGTTTTCCTACCCCTTCCGGCCACAACGCTTCAGCTGTTAATACCATAAGCCCATCCGGTAACGTACAAGACCTTCCTTTCACCTACACCTTCCCCATCCCCCCCGAGCTTTGTTGGGGATTTTCCCCACTTTATACTTCCTCCTTTATGACGTAGGCTTTTCTTTTTTTGTTCTCCCTTCCTCCCTTCAATCTGGTGATGTTGGAATTGGTCGTCTCTGGCCCTTCCACGCGAGTTGGCCGCTTTCGCCCCCCCTTGATGGGTTACAGCCGACGAAGGTTAAGTTTCGAACCTCGCCCTGAAAAGTTCTTTCCCTTCGGAGAACTGACGGCCTCCCTTCAGTGCGGGCGTCCGACCTCTTTCTCTTTAGGTTCCGGTCCCTGTAGAATATTTTCCGGACGCACCAACATTCGTTGATCTTCCGTCGTACGTATCCCTTTTTTTGAAGCCCAGCTTTTTCTACTAAAGCCGCCATGGATGCGGCTTTCCACATGTCGACTTGTCTTTTCCCTGTTCGTCCACCGTAGCAAATTTTGTTATAGATCGAGGTTGGTTTTTTTTTTCCTCCCGTCAGTGACCTTGGAGATTTATTTCCCTTCCCTCCTCTTATCCCATCTCTCTCAGCGAGACATATTTTTTTCCCTTATCTCTGTCGAACATAGGCCCAGATTTATCTAGGATACCTACTGCTCCCTCCTCCCAGAGACCTGAGAGCCCCCCCCTCACGCACGCTCTTTACAGTATTTTTCAAACTTTGACTACACCACACGTTTTCCCATTTTTTCCATTTTGATCATTCCCACCCCCCCCCTTCCCTCTGAGGGACACTGCGGTGCTTCTCACCAGAATCACTTCGTGCCCCCCCCCCCAAAGCAGACTTTCCCCTTTCGGGATGATCTTTAACCGAGGTGAGACGGTCGCATTTTCCCTCTCTAGAATTGCATAGTGTACCTAAAGATATTTTTTGCCTGTGAATAAGCAGCTTCTCAACACCTTTTCTCGGAACCCGCTCTATCCGGCCCTCTTTTCTGCGTGGAAAAACTTTCGTAACTCCGCGATACGTCCCGTATCATATAAGAGTGCGTCAAGTCCCCCTTGTCGGCCCCCAAGGACTTTCGCGGCCAATTCACCTTGTCAGCCCCCCCGAAGTGCCTTTTTGAATCCTCCTTTCGGTCACAATTCCCCCACCCCTGGGGCCCTTCGTTCTTAGTACTTTCGGAAAGATTGACTTCCCTCTGCTTCGCCTTTCTTTCCGGAGAAATTTCCGTTTTTCCCCTGTCCCCCGTCTCTCCTCACCAACCCTGACGAATTGCCACGCCCCCTTCAAGAATTTCCTCCCCCGCGGCGACAAGCTAAAGGGTGGACGTGTCCCGGGTCCTCCTTTTAGGTTTCCCCTTTCCCGTACTGCGAGGGCCTACTTTTGCTGGTCTCAGAACAAGGACTAAGTTTTTTCCCCTTTTTTGTGCGCGAGCACCCAATGGAATCTGTTCCGATGTATTTCCTTGGCACCACCTTTTAGGGCCGCGAGACTCCCTCTTTTTTGTTAGATATCGCTTTTTCCGCGCATTATGAAGCAGATGTAGTCCTCCTGAAAAGCTCCCACATTCACTGCTAGCAGACCGTCCAACAGAAAAAGCAGTTTTCGCGTTTTTTTTCTACTTTTTTTTTTTCTTTCTTCTCTTGCGCCACATCGCCACGCGATTTCTTAAAAATATGTTACTGCGTTACCCCGCTGGCTTTTCCCCCCTTCGGCACTTCGTCCTTTTTCTCTTTCCCGACCGGAAGAGCGCGACTTTTTTTTCACGTCCATCGACTTTGGTCGGTCGAGACAGATACTTTCCCCTTTTTTTCCCATCGAGGCCCCCGACCGCCTTTCTTCCATTAAACGGTCCCCATTCTTTCCCTCTAATAAGTTCTCAATTTGTTGTTGAGAGCTTGATCCGGTTCTGTTTTTTCCTATTTCAGGTGATTTCCTTCTCCCGGCAAGCTTCCGCTCTTGAATAGTGCTTGTTTTTTTTTTTTATCGATACGATCCGCACCTCGGTAGTAGATTCGTGATTTCTCGCTCCTCTCCTTAGAAAGGCTCTCTTTCCCCCTCTGAGGAGAGAAGGTCTCACTGAAGAAAATATAACATGACAGATTGGTGTTGAATAGAGGCCGTGCTCTTTTTGCCTTCAGTCAATCCCCCCTTCCCCCCCAGGCTTGAGCTCTACCCTTTACCCCTTTGATTTCTCAGATTTGCTTCGCCCATTTCTCTTTTTTTCCTGTTGCTTTCGGGTGACCCCCAGAAAGGGTACCGTAATCATGATTCTTTTTGACGAGCCCCCCTCCCCCCCATTCCCGATACGGCTAAAGGTCACACCCCTTACCTAGTGAGTTCTCACACCTCTTACCCGGTTAATGTAGTTTTCCACGTCTACTGCATTGAGTTGTAAGCGTCACCTGGTCCCCAGTTTTTGAGTCTTTCTCTCCTTCCGGGTATTTTCCTCCTCCCCCTTGGCTTTTACTTTCTTGCTTTTTCGGGTTTCCTTTTTTCTTTCCCAGGATAGCCTTTTGCTGCATCGGTGGTTGATTTTGATGCTTTACCCTCCCTTTTTTTAAAGGCATTTTCCCCCTTTCTCGGCGTTTCTTTTGCAATTGCCAAGCCAATTACTCCTGAACGAATTTTTCCAGCAGGGTTTTTCTCCAATTGTTATCATTCGCTTAAACCACATCCTTTTTTTTTTTCCCGTTGGATCTTCCCTTCAAGGTGCATTCCCTCTTTCCTTTAGGGGCGCAAACCCCCTTCCCTGCGCCCCGTTATAGGCTCAAGGTAAGCGCTTCCCCCTGCTTTCCGCCTTGCAACACGCGTTCTTTTGTCTCGATCTCCGTAAGAGTTTTTCTGAGCTGAACGTTATGGCCCAAGTCTCTTTCCGAACTTTCGTTCGACACCACTTTATGCGCCACACTATTATTACCCGCTTTCTCCCTTCTCACCCTCCTTCTCCCATTCATCTATTTGACTTTTTTTGGGGCAGGACCTCTGATTTTTTTGAGTACATTAATCGCGTTCTTTTTTTTCTCGGGCTTTTTTGGTTGTCATTGTGGAGAAAAACCTTTCACCTCCTTTTTCCCTTTGCTTTTTTTTTCCCAACAAGTTGTGAATAGGTATGTACACCTCCGTCCCTCTTTTTCGTTTTGGGGGTTGTCCTAGTATTATATTAATTTTTCTTTCCGGCCGTCTTCTGCAAGATTTTACAGATTTCCCCTCCCCCCCCTGTTCTGGCCTGCCATTATTCTGTCTGGCCTCTTCAGTCCTTTCCTCCTTTTCCTGAGAAGGGGATCTATCCACCCCTGTTCGGACCTGCCCCCCCCCTTTTTCTTTCTCTCCCCAACCTTCTTTTTTTTAACCCAGGATGCAGCTGCCTCTTTCATTTCAGACATGGCGAACCTCTCCTTCATCCATGTCGGCGTCCGACTAGGGTCTGAAGATTCCTACAAAATCTCCTTTTCCTACGCCGTCTTCCTGGAATCAATTCCCCCAAAATAGTTTTCTCCGGAAATCTTCGCGCAATTGCCACAGTACCTTCTTTGCAGATCTTTTCGTGACTCCTCTCCTGAAAGGTGGACGTCCCTTCTCCCCCTCTTATTAGGTCAGTGCGCATTTCATCACAATTCATTTCTTGAGGTAGACCTGCAACCTCCCCCCCCTGTTCCCCCCTCCCCTTTTTGTCCGCCAGTGGTTTCTTTCTCCACCCCCTTAAAACATCACATGTGTTCCCGCTTATGTAAGGAGTATAAGCAAAAGAATTATATTTCTGACCCCCGTATCCCCTCCTGGTTTTTTTCCCTTCTTCGGGACCCCCCTAAAAGGAATTCGGGTTTTTGATGGTGTCCTGAGTAACTGGTGCCTGAATTTCCCTTCTTTCCCTGGAGTGGGCTTTTTATATGATTCCCCTAGACCATCTTCCTCCCCCTGTATCTTTTGACAATCACTTTTGGTGGGCCCCCAAATTTCTGTTTTTTCCTTTTCTACCTTAGCGACGTCTATTTTCTTTCCTAGATTGACCTACTTTGCCCGAGAATGGTTCCCGGTTCCGACGATCACCCTTCCCTTCGTTTCCACACTTTTTTTTTCCCTTTTTTGCCAGTCATACAGGACCTTTTCCTTCCCTTTTGACAGTAGGCGTTCCGCGGTGGGTACGCCCACTTTTTCTCCTGACGGTTTCTTCCCCCGTAACGAACGGTCCGCTCGAAGTTTAAGGACTGAGACACTTTTTCACCCTCACCCCCCCTATAAAAGTATGTGATAATACCCAGGCGGTTTTAAAGCTCTATCTCTTTTTTGTGTTTTTCGTGGCCTTCGCACTTTTTTTTTTCAAGGTGCTCTTTCTATCCGTCGGCACCTATAATTTATGATTCTAAAGGGATGGCTTCCTTTTATGAGTTCTCCCCCTTTATCCTGAAGTGAACCGGTGGTTCCGAAAAGATTGATCCAATCCTCTCTTCCCTTTTTTACTTTCTAGATTTTTTCCCCCTCCTGACACATCTCCTCCCCCCCCCCCACCAATATTCCCAATTATTTTTTTGGCCGTCTTAGCGAAGCTTTCGCTGGTCAATAAACCTCCGTCCCTCCCTACTAGGTTACATCACCGCTTTTTTTTCTTTTTTGCACGGGTAGGTTAATCCCTCCCGTTGAGTTGAAGGACTAGTAGCCCCTTTGTTTCTCCAGGCAAAAAAGTCTTTCAAGAATGTCCCGTTTTCAGGTACACGATGGTTTTTTTTCCCGTGCATATGACGTTGCAAACCGGTCTCGCCCTATTCAGATCCTTCCTTTTCTTTCCTTTTGAGAAAGATGGCGTTCAACGCGGAAGAATTCATGTTTATGCTCCCCCTTCAGGTTGATAAGAGGCGACGCCTACTTTTCTTTTTGTCGATGGATGATGGACCAATTTCAGAGAAGCCCTTCAATTGGTAACATGCTATGTCTCATCATTTGGATTTTTTTTTCCTACGAGTTTCGTCATGCGATTTTTTTTCGATGATATGCCTCAAATTGAGCCCTGAGATTCAGAACCCACCCTCGTTCAGGGAGGGTCTTGTCCGGGTAGGTCCCCTCCCCTTTTATACGTCTCCTCCCTGTCCCCCTTCTTTATCTCTATTTTCTCTCCCCCTTTCTTTTTTCTAGAGATTCCCTCTGACGATGATTGATCCAGAGCGATACCCCGTCGGTCTCCCTGCCCAGGCAAATTCCCTTCCACTGTCCTTTTCTCCTCAGAGTAATGTATTTTTCCCCTCTCCTGACTGCGACGCGCAGTGCGTCTCCTTTATCCTTTACATGGCCACAACCTTATTTTTCTCCCCTTCATAGGCTCGCTTGTTGTCTCGATATTAAACTTGTTCAAAGCCCCCCTGTACCCAGGGCGTTTTCCTGTCGGACATCCATGGCCTTTCGAGTTCGCCATCGTTTCCGTTATCCAAGCGTCCACCTCGCAGCGCGCGTTGGATCTCATAGCACATGACTCCAACCCCCCTAGGAATGAGGCCCCCCTCCCCCCCCAACGCTGCCTGTAGATTTCCCAAGATTGCTTGAAGGAGGACCCCAAGAAATCTAATCATGTGCAACTTCTGTCATCGGTGTACTAAGTTGCTTGGACTTCTTTGCTCCCCCTCTCCCTCTGAGAGGTCCCCCCCCCATAACTTGGTTTTTGTTTTTTTTCTTGCACTAGAGTCATCCGTCTTCTTTTTTTAGATTTTCTCATCTCTTTGCCGTGTATGATATCGGAACCCTTTTTTCGTTCTTTTTCCGCCTCTAAGGCCCTCTTCATGCCGTAACCGTGCTTCCTCACATTAGACTCAGACTCTTTCCCTTTGCCTTTCGGGCATCCTTTCAGTTTTTTATTAACCCCAGTGATAGTTACATCCCCAGTTCGGTATTATGTTCTCCCCGCGTCCGCCGTTTTGCCCCCATATTGGCCCTCCCCTTTGAGTTTTCATTTCGGTTTTCCGACGTACCAGACAGTCGAAGACCTCTTTCCCTCCTTTCTCGATGACGTTTTTCCCTTCTTGTTCTCCCCTGCCAAGCCGACTAGTCTTTTCTTTTTTTTCAGTCCGTATTTTTTTCCCTTACGTGTACTGGAAAGCCAGTTATCGTCTTTGATTAGTTCTTCGAAATCCCCCCCCCCCCCCCCCACTTGGGCCACCTTCGGTTTCACCTGCAAGGCTCTACCCTCTTCTTGGGCTTTGACCCGAACGTTGAAAACCAGCGGCACTGGATGGTAGTCTTCTTCTGCCCTCTGGTGGGGTTTCCCCTTTTGTTTTTGTAAAAAACCCCAACTTTCCCTTTCCCATGCCAAATCTCCAGGTCTTGTTTTCTTTTTTTTTCAAAGACGGCCAGCACACTCTTTGGTTTTGTAGGGGATCCAGGACAAGGTAGACGCAGGTTCGTTTTTCACGTGTCAGTCTCCTTTCGTAGAGACTCCCCTTGCTCCTTGGGATGTTGAAGTTTTTTTTCTCTTCCCTTATCACAGGACAGTTTAGAGTATCCCCTTTCTTTTGAGTTCCTGAACCGCCTTTTAGGTAAGGTTTTTGGCCCTTCTACCCCGCCTCCGCAGTCCCCCGAGCCGCCTTTTTCTTCCTTTCCCACCTTTCCCTGCCTTTTCGTCTACGAAAAACTTCTGCTTTTCTTTTTTAGTTCGGTCCTTTTCTGAACTTTCGGTGACGCCAATTGTTTTTCCCGCGTCCTTTTTTCCTGGGCGTCTTCACTATTTGGCCAAGAGGTCGAACCGTTCTTTCCTAAAGGGTGATTTTTGTGCGAGGAATTCATTTTGTTCTAAATTGGTTCAAACTTTTTCCCTATTCAGAGTGTCCCTCCCCCTTTTACCGCCACAGGTTTTTTTTTCGTAACACTTTGAAGGGAGAAGAGACTGTCAGCTTTTCTTTTGAAGCTCTCTTGGTTTTAGATAATCGCGTTTCTGTCCCCCTACGTTCAAGGAGGAGTCTCGCGCGGTCCTCCCAAGTGATCCCTCTTTTTGACCCAGGCCACCCCCACCCCTCCCCCTTGCTGAGGTAACATCCCATACACTTTTTTTCTCCCGGCACCATTGCTTGTCTATTTTGTCTCACGCAACACCAAGCCCATTTTAGGATCGTCCCCTCATTCCCCTTCATTTTCTTACCCCCAAAAGCAATTGGACAAGTTTAGTTAATGATGATCGATTCCCTTTCTCTTCCGGTCGCATATGTAACCTTTCGTGTCGAATTCCCCATCATGAGAACTGTTGTGTCCTCTCCCCTTGGCCTTGTCAAGCTCCCCTCTTCCCCGCCGTTGGGGCCGACCCCCTGTCGTAGGAAACGGACTTTTTCCCCCCAGGCGTGGCACTTCGGAAGGCCGCTTTTCGTGACAGGCGTATTTCCTCGCTGCTACAGACTTTTCTCCAAACGCCCGTGGAAAAGATGAACTTCTCCCTCCAGGACTTTTTTGTTTTCCTTCTCATCACATAGGACAGACCCCCCCACCTTTTCCTTAGTTTCCCCTTGAGGCCTTCTTCCTTTCACGAGTGACTGTCTTTTTTTAGTCTTCCTTTCAATTAGTCATTCCCAGTCCCCACGCAGCCCTATACCCACCGCCCTCTTTTCCGCACTTTTTTCACCCACTGGCACACCCTAAGGCGCAAAGTTTTTCATTGGAGCATCCGGACTTTTTCTTTCTGCGCCCTTACTGCGTTTGATTTTTCCCAATTCCTTTTCTTTAGCCTTTTGACGGAGGAATCTGTTCCCCGGTGAGAGTCCTTCCTCCCTTCTCTCCACCCAGCCGATCTGGCTTTCAAAATGGTTCCCGTACACCCCTTTTTCGAGATTCTTTTTTTTTGCCGTAACCATTCCCCCTCCCCCCGATGGAAGAAAGACCCCCCCCCAATCCCCACATGCCGACCTTCCCCCGCTCATCGAGTCCAAGCCCCTCAAGTCTTTTATTTTTCCTTCAGTTGGAGGCTGGGTTGCTTTTTTCTTCATCGCCGACTTTCCACCCTTTGTTCTGATAAATCTTTTCTCTTCCCTATCCTCAGCGCGCCGGTCTTTCTAGTAGACGACTCACGAGTTTTGTCCCATTTTTCCTACTTAGGCAACTCTCGACATAGAATTCCCTGGCCTTTTCCGATATGGCCGCTTTCCATCTTCAAATTATTCACGCCTTCGCTTTCATAGCCCTTCCTTTCCTCCTTTTCATACCCTCCCCCTTGTTTTTTTCTTCTCTAGGATATAAATATTGAAGTTTCTTTCCTTGACCTTGACCTTCCATCCTGCGCCCCCTTGAAGTTCCTCGGTTGATTTATTCTCCCCTCTTCCCTCGACAAGTTTTCTCAATCGTGATTCTAGCTTCTCTCTCGCGCCCGGGAGAGCTCTCCACGTCTTTCTGAGAGAAGGGCCAAGCCTTTTTTACATCCTCCCTCCCTCCCTCCCCCCATGGACCCTCTTGTTGGTCAGACTAGGAGACTTTAGGTGCTTCTCTCCTCCGACACAGGAGTTAAGCTCGTGCTCTGGTGACTTTGTCGATTTTTCCCTTGTAATCGGATCTTTGTTTTCTCGCTGTCGGGCTTCCGTCCCTTTCCTCCTCGAGGGTTCCTCGGCAATCACGCGATAGTTTTCCCCCCCAAACTTCTTTTTCGTCGAATGACCCGGGCCTTCCAGTTTTCGTAGCAAAGATTATTTCGCCTTCTTCCCCACTACGACTTCGCCGTTTTTCGAGAAGAACCCTTTCCCGACCAAGTTTGCTACCTATTCAGATGGGGACTTCCCTTCCAAGTTTTTTCGGATCAGTTCCAGTACCCCCTTTTTCTGCGTGTCTCCTTTAGGTTTTCTTCCTCCCCGATTCTTTTTGCAAACTTCGGGTTTGGATCGGCTTTCTTTTCCCTGGACAATCGAGTTTTCACGGCCAAATGGTTCATGTTCCTACGTCCCTACTAGATGTTTTCCCGGGCGTGAAGAAACGTTCCAATTTCCTCTTGCCATGTTTTTTCGCCTATGGTGAATCATCGCTTTCCCCCCAAGCCCTTTCTCTTTTTCTATCCTGCCCAGGGCATCTTTTCGATTCGTTTGTGCGCCAGGTTCCCCTTAACCTATAGCGTCTTTCCTTCAGGCGGTCCCGTCCCCCCCCCCCAATAGCGGCACGCTGCTTTTCTTAAGCGTCTTTGCTTTCCGATAGTTTAAGATCACGTTTTGTGCCATGTTGCACTCCACCGGTGTTCCTCCGGTGAGATTTATCCCACTTCATTATTAAATGCGACCCCCCTCTGATCTAAATGAGGAAAAGGCCTTTATCTCCGAACTCCTATTCCCCTTCTTCTTTTGGTTTTTGATCCCCTCTTATCGCTGGTGAAGGAGAAAATTTTCCTTTCTATGGGATTGTGGGTTTCCTTTTTTTCCCCCCCCAAAGCAAAGCCTTTTTGATTTTGGGAGGAAACAAGTGGTGACATATTCAAGACCCCGGGTTTCTTTTGCGCTTATTCTCTTCTTTTGAGAGTGGAGACTTTTCCTCCGCGCTCGAAAGCTCCTACTTTTCCCTAGACGATGATTTAGGTTTTTGACCTTCCCTATTGGCGATCCTGCAGGCTCCTTTTCCTTCTCAGGGCATAGCTCCCTCCCTTTGTTTGAACGGAAGGCCGTCGTTCCCCCCCCCCTGTGGAGGACCCCGGTTTCAAAAGGCTTTAGATGACAGTTAGTTCCATGGCTCCTCCTTCGTCGGCCTTTCGCTCCTTTCCCTGTAAACGCGTACGGTCCCCCCCCCCCTTCCATGGACCTCTTCCCTTGGCAAACTACCAACGTTTTCCTTCCCTCGGTCTCTCCCCATCCATCTTTCGATTGCTTTTAGTATGATCTCCTCCTTTCCCTCCTTTTTTTTACGTATTCGGCTCCTCCTCCAGTTACAGTGAGGTCCATTAAAACTCCCTTCTGCCTTTCCCGGTAAGACCCGGCCCCCTTTTTTTTCCCCCTCTCAAATCGATTCTCCTTGGGACCCTTTCTTCCTAACCACCCCCAAAGAGCCCTGATTTTCGGCTGCGTCTCAGCCTTACGAATCTGACATTCAGACCCTCTTTTCCCCTTTTTGGCCTCCCCCCCTAAACCCGTTAGGTTTGTTGTCAAGTTTCCCTGGGCCGTTTAATTTTTCCCTTTACTGAATGGTCGATGGGCTTTTTGAAAGCGTTCCCGATTCCTTGCCGTATAATTAGACCACCACTTTTTTTGTTTTCCCACCCCCCCCCTCTTTTGTCTGATCCTATAGACCCCTCCTTCCTGTCTTATGAGATCCTGCAATTTTGTCTGATGGCCCAGCCCCCGAAGTTTCTCCTCCCCGTCCGTGCTAACGGTGTCAGACCTCCGTCTCCTCCTTCCACGGCCCCGTTGACCTTCTCCTTTCCTGGTTCCTTCGGTTTGGTTGAAGAAAAACGTTGAAGTCCTCTTTTTAATTGGAGTAACGACTCGCCGAAGTCTTTGGGCATCTCCGGTTTTTGAAACTCAACTTTTCCCAATGTGATCAATCCCTTTCGAGGGGTAATGCCGCGTGGCCCAGGAACTTCTTTGGGGTGGCATGCGCACTTGGTCCTTTGAGAGAGAACAGTCCGCACTAATATTCAACCCGGTTCTGCTCCTCCCTTTGGTTTGCCCGGCTTCTTTTTTTCGAGCCCTTTTCTGACCTTCTTTTGAACGTGAAAACGGTTTTACTCCTCCCTTTTTCATAAAGGAGATTATTGATTACTTTGATACGACTTGCCTCATAGCTTTCTTCGCCCATCCGACAACCACAATCTCACCCTTTGTTGTTCAGATTCGCCTTTGCTTTTTCTCCATTCCAAGGAGACCGGTCCCGTTCCCCCCTTTTAGGTTACCCCTCCCATTAAGGTCGGCTTTGCTATCGTCAGGCCCCCTCCTCCCCGTGAGTGTTCTTCCCCTTCGGTTATCACCATTGGCTCTTTTCCCTTCCCCCCCAAGCGTTGAAATCCCTCCTCTTTTCCTTTGGGTTGGACTGGGTTCACCGTAAAACCTAGACCCTTGATAGGAATGTTCCTGGCCAGAACCTGAGCCAAGAGATGAATTTTCCTGATTCTATGGATTGCTCCCTTCCGAGAATAAGTATGTCCTAGGTGCTACGTTTTCAAAGTTTGATTTCGCTTTACGAACCAAGGATGTCCTATGCTCTCTTCCCTGAATATTTCATTTCTTTCTCGTCGAAGGCTGCGCCCCTCGTTCTCCTTCCGATGATCTGCCAGTCTCCTTGGATAGGGTCCCCTTTTCCTTCTGGAGGATTTGCATGTTTTTTCATTGTTTCGCCTTTCTTTTAAGAGCCTATCCAAACTTTTTCCTCGGCATATAATTTTTTCCCCTTTCCCCTTTGTGTTTGAGTGAGCTCTCCCTTATGCTTTCTTTGAATGAATACCCTTCCTTTCACGAAACTGGTCGGGTCGATGTTCTCCTTTTGCCTTTCGGCGAGTCCTTTGCGCTGAGTCATCCTCCGCAGCCTGCTTCCAGTTTTTTCTTCCGCCCTCCCCCCCCCCTACGTCCCCCCTTCTCACTTTTCGCGGGCGGGAACTTTTCATCAATCCTTTTGCCCTTCTTCACTGCGGGACACATTAGGCTTTTTACACATGCTTTTTTTGGGGGTTGTGTGTTTTTTTTTTTGGGTTTTTTTGGGGGTCTTTTTTTTGGGGGGGTGTGGTTTTGTTTTTTTTTGGGGGGGGGGGGTTTTTTTTTTGGGTTCCTCCTTCATTTTTTGTTTCGCTCCTCGGTCCACCCCCCCCCTTCTTCGCGGTCCATTCTCTCGCCCGGCTCGCCTTTTCCCTGGGCAGCTCCCCTTTCCAAAAACCCTTCCCTGAGAACTGCATTCGTTCAACGCCTTTCCTTTTTTGAGCGACCTGTCTTTTTACTTTTGGTCATCCCCTTTCGTTTTCGATTTCCCCCCACTCTGAGGCTTTCGGGAAATCAAGTTTTTTTTCCCCTTTGAGGACCACTTCGCCATTTTCCTCTAGTCGCAAAACACAATACTGGCTTTTTTTTTCTTCTGGGCTTGCGTGCGCTATCTAGAGGCCGGGACGTACCTCCCCCTTTCCTCTTTATTGATCTTCTTTTCTGAAAAGGTTCTTTCCCCCCCTTCCTGCTCGAATGGGGCTTCTCTTCGACAGGGCATCCTCACCATTTTTCCTCAGCATCGTTTCATATTTTGACTTTTTTCATGCCGCATCAGCTCCTGGCGCCTTTCCAAGAACCAGTCTTCCTTTCTTGTTTCCCCCCTCTTCAAACTCCCCTCCTTTCTTATCCATACTGGTTCTCTCCTGAGTTTCCCCCACAAGCTTTCTGCTTCTGCCCAGAATTCGATTTTGAGTTACGCCTGCATCTTTGGGGCGCGAACCCTTTTTCAAAAAAGATTTAAGCCCTCCCTTTTTGGCTGCATTTCCGGTTGTTATGATTTCGATACACTGTCCTTCTTTGACCAGTTAGGTTTTGAGACGGACGTATTAGTCTCACTCCCCCCAACCCCCTTTCCACAGTGAAGAGGTAACCCCTCTTCCCTTCTCGAATAGACGCGTAGCACTTTTCCTGTTAATATCCAAGAAATTTTTTTAACCCCCCTCGTTTATGGTTAATGATACTGGCTGCCCCTCTGCGACGCCTTCAAAAAAGCCGCATTTTCCTTTTTTCCGTCCCCCTGACTTCCGTCCCAAACAGCCCATCCCCCCCCCTTTTTTTTTTGAGGAGGGAGTCCCGAGCCCCCTTTCTCTTTCTTCTGCTTCTTCTGAATTCGATTTTTCCTGTCGCCTTTTTTTTCAATTTTTCCTTTCTGGACTTTTGAACGGGCCCTGGATCACAGGCCATGACAAAGGTTCTTGATGTGTCGGTCGCCGGCCTTTTAGTGTTTTGCTTTTGCAATTTCCCAGTGACCCCTCCCAGAAGTCTTCTTTGACTCGCAAGACGGCGAAACCTTTCCCTTCTCTGATCGTTCATACACAAGCTTCTCGATGTAGTCCTACGTCACTTCCTCATATTGATCCCCCGGAATGAACCAGTAGTGTTTTTTTTGTCCTTTTACAGGGCCTTCTCCGGGAGTCCCCGTCCCTTTTCGATTTTGGCAGAAGCCGTCTCCTTTTGAAGCCGACTCCCAGATGACCCTGCGATCGACATGTAGCCACTTGCCTTCCCTGTAAGAGCTCCTTTCGCCAATTGTGGATCGCCAGACCCTTCCGGTAAAAGTTTTTTCTCGAGATCCTCTGACCACTTTCTGATTCTTCTTATGAGAGCTATGCCTTGGCCAGAAATCATTCCCCTTTCGGACATACTTCCCTTTTATTCTTGGATTGCAGTTCTAAACCAGAGAAAGAGAGTTACCGTGAGCCACCCCCCCCGCATCTTTCCTGTTGGAAAGACCATTCCCTTTGTGGTCCCAATTTCCCACCCAGGATTTGTCTATTTGTGCTTCCCTCCCCCAATAGGCCCTTTACCCTTTTTACCCCCGCCTATCCCCCCTTCCCACCCCCAACAGAACGGGCACACTTTATGTAGTGACTTTTCACCCCCGTGAGTGAGAGGTTCCTTCTCTCCTCCCTATTTTGCATTGACTCAGACGGGTAGGACCGATCACACATTTTGCTGACCAGTCTCTTTTCTTGCTCCTCTTGTAGAACCTCCCCCACCTGTTATTTCCCTTAAAACCTATCGAGAAGGACACTCGTACTTTCTTTTAATTATCCCGTTTCCTGGAAAAAGGTATTCATAGCCCGATGCGGCCCGTCCTTCCTTCCTCCCCCCTCATCCACTCTTCCAAGAAAATTTTCGTCGCCCCCCCTGTCAGGATTGACCTTTTTTGACGATGTCCCCCCAAGCCACAACATTTGCCCTCTCCGTTAATTCTTCCCTTGCAAATGAACTGCTTTTCTTCCTTTCCCCAACCGTTCCCCTTCATTCAACGCCAAAGATCCGCACTACCCAAAAACCTTCCCTTCTGCACGGACCCCCCCTCCGAGCAATCATATACCCCCTCGCAAGACAGGTTTTCCTTTTTCAACCTCAGAATTTTTAGGAGTATTATTCCACCCTTTTCTGTTGAGGTGGCGTCAAGTTTGTTTCCCTCTGTAGAAACGGGTTTCCTCCCCCACAAGTTCCCTTCGGTTCCCTGAGAATCCCTCCAATATCCCCCCCCCTTCTCCTCTCGGCATTGAACACCTTTTTTCCTCAGACCCTGTTAGCCATGCCTAGGACTCATGTGAGTAGCAAAGTTCAGATGGATTTCCTCAGCTCCCAACCTCTCCCCCCAATTCGTCGACCGGGTCGCACCGCTCTGGCAAATGTCACCCTCGCAGTGTAGAGCTAGAAGTTCTTCTGATACCATTTGGGTCCCCCCCTTTTATGCGTGAGATGTGGCGTTTATCACGGAGCCCTTCGCTCTCATTCTTTCCTCCTTCCCTGTATAAGTTCATTCGCGACTCCCCTCTCCTTTTGCCCCCTGTGAGGATAGTAGCTGACACCCTAGCATAGCGTTTAATCCGCGGTTTTCCTTAGGTCCTTTGTGTCTATATTTCCCCTGTTCTCAATCTCCGAGCTGATTTTCATCCTTTTTTTTTGTTAGGAGATAGGCTATTCCCCATACTTTCCCAGCGATGATACCGTTTGGCTCTCACCCTTCCCCTCTGCAGCTCTTGAGGGCTATCTCTCTTTGGCCCACGCTCAGGTGATAGTTGCTTTTCCCTCTCCTCTGGAGGCCGGGAGAGCTGATCCCCGAACTTAGGCTCGAAGGGAAGGAACTGTCTCCTCCCCAACCCCGAATCCCCTCTTTTTTGGTTCCCAGTACCTTTGCCTTCGTCTTTGATGAGTCGACTCTCCTCACAACGTCCCTTTATCGCGCTCGCGGGGATGCTTCGCTTTTCTTTTTAGGAGATTTGGCGTCTTTGCGCTTGCATGCAAGCGCGGATTCACGTTTTTCCCTTTCAATTTTCCCTTCTCTCGCCTTCATGAACAACCTTTTCCGATAGGCCCTCAATTAGAGGAACTTTTTCATATTACGTGTCTTCTCGCGCACCCCTTTCTTTTCGATCTCCCTTTTGTCCGCCTTGGCGACACCCATTCTTAGAAGAATTCTAGCATTTACTTTGCCTTTTTTCCCAGGACACGCTTCCTAAACGCCCCGGTATTAGCTTGAGCCTTTTGGTTAGTCCCCGTGAGGATGCTTCTTTACGCAAGGCTTTCAACTAGGCGTGGTTTCGGGCGCGTTGTTCTCCTGAATAGTTCACGGCAATGTGAATCGGATTTGTTGACGGTGTTGGACTTCATTCGTGGCCCCCCCCGTTAAATACTCCTCAGGCACACTTGTTTTGTGTGGATGAACTTTGATAGATTTTCCACCACCCTACTTGAGATATCCCCACCCTTTTGTCCCCTTTTTCAGAGTATTTTTTTTCTTTCACGCCACATTCCTTTCTTGATTCCTTCCTTTGTAGTTCCGGCTCTTTCGACCGTCCCGCGTTCGTTTCCCTTATCCCCTGATAGTTTCTAATCCCTTTTTTAGACTGACCTTTCTTTTCCTTCCAATTGTGCCAGCATTGATTCCGACCCCTTTCTTATTCTCATGCGCCTTCTCGTTCTTCCTCTTTCAGACCCTCCCCTTTTCCCTACTACATTTTCTCCTGGATGCTTTTTGGTTTGCCAGAATCATTTCGATGTGTTCTCCCCGCGTTCCGGTTTAGAGGGCTTGTTTTCCCGGTCCCCCCCCCCCCCCCCTACAAATTTGGGTATTCTAATTTGCATAGGTTCGTTCCCTCCCCCCTTTTCCGCTGCGGTTTGCTTCTCTTCTTTAGCGGTGGAGTTTCTAGATATGCGGATTTTTATCTCCCCACGCAAAGATCCGCCTTTTCCTATAGACCGATGATGACCAGGCCCTTTTCTTCCCTCGTCAGATTGCGAAGGAGTCGGTTCCCGATCTCTCCTGCAAACTTTACTACTCTTTTCAACCTGGGCGGATCCCCCCCCAGTTTGTACCCTGGACAGTTCCACTTTTTACGTCCACCTTCCGGCTAAGTCGCTTACATCGGATTCCGGAGTACTATTTTTCTCCCTTCCCCCGGGAACAATTCTGCCTACTGACGCCGGCATTCATTCCCCTGTCCAAAGAATGTTGGATGCGTTGCCAGAGTTGCGTCTGAAGAACTATACTGACTTTCTTCAGCTGTTCAGCGATCGCCTGTATTTTTTTCCTTTCGGACGTCTTTCCTTCCTTTCTATGTCGGCAGTTCGATCATAAAACTTCCCCTCTTGGCTTTTTTCTAACTTCACACGTTTCCTCACCCTTCCCCCCCTTTTCCGGTGAGCAAGTGGTTTTCTCTTCAATAAAAAGGAAGTCCATCTCTTTCTGACTACGAAACGTCCTTTCTCTGACCGACGTCCTCTCCCCCCTTTTCTACTTTGAAATCCCCCTCCCCCAAACCCGAAAGGGGTTTTGGACGGTGGAGTTTTTTTTAGGAATTACGTACGGGCCCTGGAGTTTGGGACTTCCTTTTGGCTTTTTTATTCGTTGAATCGATGGTGGACTTCCTTCCTCAGCAAATAAAAGGAGGGGTTTTTTAACCCCCCCCCCCCCCATCTGTCCCCCCCCATTTGCCATCTCAGGTCTATCTTCCTAATCTTCCTCCCTGTGAACTTTCCCCCGGGTTTATTCGACATCAATACCGCCCCCCTCACGCTCCCCGTTTCTTCATTGAATACCCTGTCTCTTTTTAGGCTCACTCCCAACGTTACTTTCTTCCCTTTTTCCCCTCCCTAACGAAGTCGGATTCGCGTTGGGGTCTTCAAGTGAATTCTTCCCCCCCTACTTAATGCAGCGAGGGTAACCGAAGTCCCTCCGATTCGGTAACGGTGCTTCTCCTTTTGAACCTCAAATCCTTTTGCCCCCATCTCTGATCAAATACAGGAGGGCTTTTTTCTGGAACAAGACCGACCATGTTCTTTTTTTATGCGAACCCGTGGTGAAGTTCTGATGCGGTTCCTCCCCTTCGCCCCCCCTGAACGAACTATCTTCTGCAAGGTTCTTTTAATGCCGGTTAAGGGCATGACTCTATTCCCCCTAGAGAATTGATCCGGAAAATTGTCAACCTTTTTATACAGCTACTTCAACCAACCTCTCTGCACTCCTTTTCCTCTTCCCTCAATCGCTCCATTCTTGGGGACCCCTCCAGCCCCCCTCCCCGCCAACCCCCCCCCTTTATCCACGTCTTTTCTTTTAAGAGGATTCGGCTGTCCCCCCCCCCAGCCGCTTCCTTGTGACATCTACTCTTCGTCTATTTTCCTGATTTTTTCTTTTCCCCCTCCTCAGTGAGGTGCATGAATACCAGCCCCTATGTAGCTCCCTGTGCCCAGAGCGGAAAACTTTTGCAGTTTCAAGGCATCCAGTATTGTGATTTTTGATCATTCTCTCCGATCCTCTTCTCGTAGGAATGCGAAAGATGGTCCTAACTTGACTTCCCTAGAAAGAGAAGAATTCTTCTACTACGGAGAACCCCCTAGTATGGTGACGGCTTCTTACATTCGACTGCTTTTCTCTGTTGCACCAGCTCTTCCCCTTGGATAGGTATCAAGAAGTTTTTTTTCCTCACTCTCTGTCTCTATTTTTGTGGTCGGGCTCTGGATAGTCCCTTGCTCTTCCTCTGCTCTCCTTTCCCCGTTCAAGTTGACTGGTCTTTCCTTTTTCTGGAAGCCGACGGGTCTATAGCTCTTCTCCCTCATCGTCATCCGGATCTCTCTTTACTCCTTCTTTTTCCATGTTAGTCTCCGATGATGTGATGTCCTTCTCCCGTCGGATTCCGACATGAAACCTTTCCCCCCCTGTCCCCTCCCCGGACCTTTAGTATGAGAGCCCTTCTTTTCTCCTTCCTCCAGCATGCTTCCTCGTTCCTCTTCCAAGAGTCGTAGACGCCAGTCCTCGGTTCCGCTTTCCGGCTTTCTTCTTTCCGAATCAACTTTCCCATCAAAGACTTCAAAAGATCCACCTCTTTCCTCTCTTATCACTGTCGGTTCTTTCCTTCTTTAAATTAGCGTTCGACCACTCTTCTTTAAAGAGGTTCCCCCTTTCTTAGAAGTCAGCGCCTTTTTCCTTGAACTCTCCAAAAAACCCCACTCGTTTGCTTTCCCCATAAGTCTCACTTTCGTTGGAACTAGGATTGCTACTTGATTCCTTTCCTAACCTGTGCATGGTTAATCTTCTCCTAGTTGCGGAGTCCCCCCCCCGTTGGAGGCGTCTTTTTTCTGACAGTTTCAATCTCCTTTTAAAAAAACCCCCCCCCTGTTCTTGTTGTGGTATGGGGTGTTGTTCCCCCTAGCATACTTATTTAGATTGAAGTCTCCTCTTCATATCTCATTTTTTTTTTTTGTAAGATCTTTCTTAAAAACGGTTACCTTTTTTTTCCGATACCTTTTGTTCTAGGAATTGCCCGTCCTGGGCTCCCCCTTTGCAAGCCTCTCTTCCATTGCCGGACGGGCTCCGCATCATCCCTTCCAACGTTCCCCTCCGGACCCGACCCCTTTTCCCTCTTCACTCGGTGATTGAACCTTTGTCTGGAGTGAAAGACTGGGAACTTCCCCCTTTTTTTCCCCCCGCTCTTTTTCCGGAACTCTTTCTTCTTCCCCTGTTTTACGCCTGCATTCCTTTGCGGTAAGAATTCACGTTTCACTCTAATCCGCTTCTTTCCGGGGAGGCCTTCCTGTATTTGGATCAATCTACTTTTCTGGAACTCCTTCCGTGAAGGGCCCTCCTTCGTATGAGGTATCACCTTTTTCTTCATATTTTCCAAGATGTAAGGCCTCATCTCTCCTCCTTGACTCTTCCAGCCTTGTTGGTACCCACCCTGGGGTTTTTGTAATTATACCTGTTCTTTCCAATGGTCGCTCAGTTTATAAAGCAGTCCCCCCTTTTTTCAGGTTTCTCCCCTGAATTAGCCCCCTTCCATCACACCCATACTTTTGGTTGAAACGAGCCTAAAATATACCGCCCAGGTTCGACTGCCTGTCTGCTTCTCCCAATTCGGAGTCGTAGACGCGGTTTTTCCCAGAAATATGTTTACTTCTTTTGGTTCTTTTTTCCGTGTGCGTCGACCCCTTTTCCCGGAAAAGTTCCTATTTCTCCCCCCTTTTTTTCCCGGCTTACTCTCGAAGGTCAAGTTTGATGACCCCTAAACCAGAAGACTTCTTGAGCCCGCCGGAAGCCGGCCCCCCTAGTTACTCTGAGTTCTTAGCTTTTCTATTATGAGGTCCCCTGTTCTTCGCAGTAATTCATTGGCTTCCCCCTTCCCCTTAGTTCCCCTTGTAAGGCGGAATCCTCTTCGTCTTCCGATTTTTTTTCCTTAATGCTTTTCCCCCCCCAAGAGTGAAGCTCCTTCGAGCGCCCTTTCTCCCTTTCTTCCAGGCTCTTCCCGCCTGGCTTCCACCTTTCCCCAGCCCTCCCCCAGGTGGCGACTGGCTCCAGTGCAGGGAGATCTATGCCCTGCTCCTTCAGCTTTTTTTGCAGGAATCTGCTTTCTTTCGATTTTCCCTTTCCCCCCCCCTAAATCCTCCCCGGTTTCCCTCGGAACCAGGCGGCTCTTGTGAAAGTCCTGATGCAACGCTCAACCGTTTTCAACTCGAGAAGCCCCTTCTAAACCCACCCCTCCCCTAGTCTAGACTCTTCCCCCTGGCCCCCCCCCCTTAACAACCTCCCCTTGTGTCCCTTTTTAACGTTCGTCCCCAGAAATATTAGACCCCTGAGCGCTTTTCTCCCCCATCCATACCCATTCCTTCCCCAAAAACTGCCTCCGTTCTCTATGGAGGTAGGATTTATCTACAAGCGGTGATCTTTCCTCCTCTTCCTTATTTCTTTTTCCACAGGAGCTTGCAGTAACTATCACAGTGTTTTCCCCCCCCCGCGCCTTTTTTTCCAGCGTTGTTGCTTCCCTCCCCCCTGTTCTAAACGCTTTCCTCTCTTTTGAGACGAGTGGGCCCAAATTCTCCTCTTTACGTGACCTTTCGATCTCCTGGGTAGTCCTGCGGCCACTGACGCTCTCTTCCAAAAATCTTCCCTTTCGATACCTCCCAGGCTTTGAATTCCAATGATGTACCCGTGACACAACTTCCCCTTTTTGGTCAGTCCTTAGTTACCCTTTTTTCGGCTCTTGACCTTCCCCTTCTTCGCGGATCCCTTCTGACATTGCCGTGAAACTCGTCTTTTTAGCCATAGCCACCACGCCGATTTTTTTTGCGGCTTCGAAATCATTAACTGAGTCCACTACCCCGAAGGCCTCCCCCCCTTCCGTGGGGATTGCCACCTTCTTTCCGTCCTTTCCTCCACCCCCCCCCTCTGCCGAGAGTTTTCCTCTTGTCGTCCAGGGTCTGCCCCCAAGTCGAAGGTGCATTGACCACATTTTGCGTTTCATCATTTTCCTATGTTCTCCTCCGTGTATTTTTTTGGCCCATTTTTTCTGCCCCCTCCCCATTTCCCCTTAATAACGGAGATTCGCTTGCTTAGAACCCGTTCGCCGCTTTTCATTTCCTTTACCCCCAGAGCCCCCCTCTCCTCACTCAGGATCCCCTCCCTTGAACCCTCTCTTTTCGGCTTTTTAGTTGGTTTTTCCTCTTCTTTCTCCTGCACTAGCGTTTATGTCTCCCAAATCTGTTCATGCGTTTGACTTGCTTTCTTTGCCCTTCCTGCACATCTTTTTAGTGATAACGCCGGTCTCAGATCGCTTTTTTTTTTTTTTGTGCGGCCTCACGACTCCCTGCCGTCCCCTGTTTGCTGATGAAACCCCCCGACTCCCCTGTCCCGATTCAGTTCGCGACGATCGATGAAGGATCCCCTCGCTTTAATTTCCCCGCCGAGATTTCCTTTAATCATCAATCCCCTTTTTTTTTTGTTGTGAGATTCCGGTTTTTTTAAAACTTCGACTGCGATGATCCCGTTGGCCTCTACATCGGCCTATCACTGCCGCCAGCTGCCGGGATTAGCTCTCCCCCCTCTGAATAAGTGCATTGCCTTCTTATGACCTCTTCTGTGGCTTCCTGTCAGGAATGACTTCCCTTTAATTATGGACCGCTCCCATAGTCCCTGTGAATCTTTTTTCCCCCTTCAAGAGGATTTTTTTTCGTCGCGATCGCCCCTCCCTTCAAAAAACGGCGGAGCTCGCCCCCTCTTCTCTTTATGCCTTTCTCTGCCTGAGCTTTAGCGTGTTGCTTTTTCCTCTGTCGGTTGAGTGGACTTTTTTTCACGAGCATGATTTCTCCTTCCTTTAACAAAAAGGTTCTAAGGACTACACTCTTCCCAAGTCCCTTATAGGCTAGAACCCTCTTCCATGAGAATTGCTCGCCCCCCCACCTGTTCCTCAAGTGACCTTGTTTGACTTTCTCAGACCCTTGGTTCCAGTGTCCCCTCCACTTTCCCCCCAGGACGTGTCTCCTCTCTTCTAAACTGCGGGTTTTTCCACTCACCCTTTCTTTTTTTTTTGCGGTCTTGTCCCTGAATGTAGATATTTTGGTGAGTTCTCTTCTTTTGTCCTTTCTTTTGGCGGTTTTTTGACAATGACTTTCACGCACTGTCTCCTGTACCTAAGGAGCCCTCTCTGGATTCAAGGAGTTTGTCCCCCCCTTTCCCTTAAACCCATGACCCCAAGACAGCAAGTTTTTCCTTCCCTTGTGATTTGATTCCCCCCACCCATTATAGTTTTTTGCCTCTGATCGCCCCGGGAATCTTTTCCTACTTTCGTCTTCAAGAACTTTCCTTCCTCCTCCGCGGCTCACGGCGACCCTTTGGTCCGTTAGCGGCCGGCACGATGCTATGCCCTTGAGTCCTTCTCGATCTTGACGAAAATTTTTTTTTTGGACCCCAGCTGACCTCCTTCTCCAAGACTCCCCCTGAGATTTTTTTGCACGCCTGTGATAGTTCCTCCCTTTTTTTCCTTTCCTTTGAAGACCTATAGTATTTACATGACCGTTTCCCTGCATTGTTACTAGAATTCCTTCCTCCTTTCCTTTGATGACCCTTGGCTCTTTTTTTGGCCGACATGATCTGATTTTTTTTTGAGACTCTCCGTTAGGTCCGGTTTTGAACGTTTCAAAAATCAAAAATTTAACAGTCATTTTCTTTTTTGTGATCCCCCTGTACCTGGTTTAACCTCCCTTTTCTTGCGTGGGGGGGGTTTATTCGTCTATATTGATTTGGTGTCTTATTTTGTATTCTCTCACGACACTACGCCGTTCAATTATGTTTCCCTTTTTTTTTTTTCTTGTACTATAGATAGGCTTCTATGCATGAAGGAATGATTCATTTAGCCTTTTTTTCCCTAGATATTATGCCTTACTAGAACTGTCTTTGAGTTCCCCCCCCCCCCCCTTTTGTCACACCTTGAAAGACTTTCACTGTTCCCCATTAGACATGAGCCCGATCTTACTTGACTACCTTTGGCTTCGGATTTCCTCTCCCCGATTAGACACCCCTCTTCCTTCCTTTCTTACAGCACTTCCCTTCATTGCACCCTGCCCCCCCTATTCCCAGAGGTTATTATGAGACTGACCCTCCCCATATAATATTCGCAGGCAGTTTTCGATTCTTCGCTCGAACTGCCCTGGTTTCCTTTTCGTCGTTTCCGCCTCAGTCTTTTTATTCATAAACATGCCCTTTCTTTCCGGTGTCAGCCCTTGGCACACCTCATTTTCTACATCCAATTTTTAGTGCAGTGGTGGGGCCGTTCCCCCATTAAAACAAAGGAATCCTTCGCGTCTTCTCCGCAGCCCCCCCAATCCGAATTATCTGACTCCTTCATCCTCCCCGTCAAATTCCAGGGACTTAACAACCCCGATCGGCGGGGTTGGTTTGTGGAGTCCCCCTCCTTTTATTTTTCTTACTTTTTAAGGTATTGGAGGATGGTCCCCCGCCTCACCTCGGTGCTAATTGCAAGTCTAATTAAGAAAATCCCCCTTGTAACGGTGTTTTTCCCCCCACACACCATTTCTTTTTTCGATCAAAGACGGACTTCCTGGTTTCTTTTTCTCGCAGCTCTTTTGACCTATTTGCCAGGTGGCCCGGAAGGGTTTTTTTTTTTTTCCCAAAGTGCTGCGTCCTCGGTAGGACACCAGGTCCTTTTTTGAAAGCATTAACGAACCTTCCCCGTTCTCCGACCGTTATTCTTTTCTTTTCCCCACGGGTCCTTGCTCCTCCCCCTTCCCCCTGCCTTCCTGCATTCCCGAAAGTTCCCCGCTCGAAGTTTTCTTTTCCCTTTTCAGGGGCCTTTGGTTGTCCCCTCCCTCCCAGTGACTCCCCCTCCGGCTTTCCGGTTTTACCCAAGCTGGCATCAAGGACTGCCCTTCCTGTTTATTGCTTAGCAATTTGATGATGCAGGATCGCCCTTCCCCCTTTCAAAATATTGTCTTCTTCAAAACGTTTTTTACTGCCAGGTCTCATGCCGCAGAAGCCCCCCCTATCTCTGCGCTTTTCTGGTTTTTCAAAAGGTTATCTTTCTCCCCCCTTCCCCTCTCTTTAGATAATGATCTCTCCTTGCCCACTTTTAATTCCTGCTATATTTCCTCCGACCCTTAAACAGATAAATTTTTACCACACCTTTATTTTTGGCGATCCGATTTCTCTTGGTCATACCACCCCCTGATTACCTTATCCCCCTCCCCCCACCAAACTCGAGTCTTGAGACTAGCTAGGTTTTTCCAAACTCCCATCCCCTTTTTTTTGACTGGCCCCAGTACAGGCCGAGGTCTCTCTCCCGTCGAGTTGAAAGATGCAGTTTTAATTTCTCCCCACGTGAACTTGCCCAACCCTTCGCTTTTTCTAGAATTACGGTCCGCCGTAATCGATGGCTCCCCCTCCCCCTACTCCTTGCCTTTTCCCCGGTGATCAGTAGCTACGTTTTTACAGGTCGATCGGATTCTGTCCCCTTGATTTGAGTCTTTCCCGCACCGTCCGCTTCCTTATCCTGACGGGACGCCCTACGCTTTCGCAGGCTGCGCTCTTCGAAGGTTTCCTTTTCCCGTCCAAGGTCCCGGACTCCGTTCCTTTTTTTTTTTCCCTGCATGGTTACTTCGGGTCTAGCTCAATTAACCACCGTTTTCTTTTTCCCCTCGTTGTTTTGTCTCGCGGATGACGTTGATGAACTGCTCTTCCCCCGTGCTTCCGCCATGCCAGGCAACGTCCAGCCCATGAGACTCTAATGTCGCCCCCCTTTTTTTTTTTTGAGTGAGAATGAGAGCTCAGCTTTGACAGAGCGTAGGACGTCCTTTTCATCGTAGGGAGAAATCAGAGGAGTTGTTTGCTCGCCTCCCCCTTTCCCTCATCCGATCGTCCTGAGGACAAAACGTAGGTTTTCTGCCTGGATAGCCCCCCCTGAGTCGACATCTTTTCATTTCGCATCTAACCCCCACCCTATACGGTTGGCTCCTTTTCCTCTCCTTTACAACCCCTCGGAATGCACGGACCGATTTCCTGTAGAGCGACCGTTGACCTTTCTGCCTTCACCGCACTTGACTTTCCTTTTTTTTTTTTTTTTTTTCACCCTGACTTTTTCAAATATATCTTTTCTTGTCTTTCTTTTTTTTTTTTTCGGCGTTTGATGGACCTTCACTCTTTGAGTACTCGGCCAAAAAAAATCTGTCTCTTTTTTTCTGCGAGGTTTGGCCCTAGATCCCTCTGCGCTCAATTTCTCATCCTGACTCTCATCTCCCCCCGATTCTTTAGGAGATTTTTGTCTTTTCCCCAATTTCGTCTCCTTCTTCCGGGGTTTCGGCATGCCCGTAACCTTTTCCCTGACCTATATCAATTTTCCTATTACCTAAGGGATATCCCCGCATTCCGCCCAAGTGTGCGCCAATCCCATGTCTTTTTTCTTAAGCGGCCCTTTGAACCGCCTTTTTCCCTCCGATTCCCTAATGGGCATATTCTTATTTTTTGTTAACCAGGTCCGTCTTGCCATCCCCCCTTTCCCATTAGCGGAACTCGTTACCGTCCCTTCGGAGGGCTTCACTCTTCACCCTTTGTCGTCCCCCCCCCAGCCGACCCTTCCTGGTCGTAGGAGAGTCGTCGTTGAGCTCAACCTTCCTGGTATTCTCCAGTCACTTTTCCCGAGTATTTAGTTTTGACCTACCACCCACACCCCTTTTCCACCTTATCGGTCCCCCCTGCATGCAGGATCTCTTAACCTCGCGGTAGTTTCCTCTGTCTTCTCAGAATTGGGTTGGGACCCCCCTTTTTGACGCTTTTTTCTGTCTGATAAATTTGGCCCCCATCTTTTTGACGCATGTCCCTTTCCCCGCAGGCCCCCCTTTCTAGCCCGTAAAGTGAAATTCCTCCCCCGGCCCCCCCCCCCCCCCCCCCCCCCCCCTCTCGGGTGAGGATCCCCTCCCAAAGTTAGACGCCTGCCTTTTTTCTTTGACTCTTGCTTCCCCTAGGCGTAGTATTCCCTTTCCTTCCTTGTGATGTGAATTGTTTGGACGGCCACTTGCTACCCCCGTTCACACTTTTTTTCTTGAGACTTTCCGCTCCTAGGTTATTACCTCTTCTACCTCTTTTCTTTTTCCCCGGGACTTCTGCTGCCTCCACCTTTCCTGGGGCGATATCGAAAGCTTGGAGTTCATGGCCTGCTCCCCTCCTGGAGGATCACTTTTGTCAGTTGAAAGGCCCCTTCCTTGTCTCACCGATGTTGTTCCCTATGTAGCAGCGTGTCCGTCCTTTTTTTTTCGCCCATGGATGCCGCGAGCTATCCCTGTCGAACTGACAGCGCTGTCAGCCTGAACTTGGATCCTCCTTGCGTTCGGTTCGTCCCCCCTTTTCGTTAGAGATATGGCCGACTTATCTTCTTTCTTCTCGCCTTCTCATCTATGGGCCCTTTTCAATTCGGTCGCAAATAATTTCCCCAGTCTTCTTCCGATACTCCGGCATTCTCAGTTCAAGAGCTGACGCCTCGCCCACAACCCTCCCTCACTTTTCAGAATCTTCCCCCCGTCCACTTTCTTTCTTTTTGTCTTTTCCAAACCAAAGCCCTCGATTGTTCCCCCCTGCATCTCCCAATTTCTGGCCAAAGCATCGTGTTCTTCAACTGGGGTTCTTGATTCTCTCTTAACAAGCGGTGAGACGGTGCTCTATTATATATGTGCTCCTAAATGAGACCTGTCGGACTAACCTTCTTCCCCGCTCCCCAGGCGGTCATCCTACCCCAAACCCCATGTTTTCTTTCCCCTATCTCTCCTTCCTATTACGGACTCCCTCACCCTCCTCCTCCTTTCCACTCCGATCCGGATGAGTATCGGTTTTCCAAGACTTTACGATGAAACCTCCCTATTCCCCCCTCTATTCTTTTTTCTTACACTGATGTCCCCCCTATTGGACGACAAAACAATGTTCCGGGCCAATTAGGATTTTTCTCCAGAGTGCACATTTCCTTGCCCAAGCGACAACTTCCTCCTTAAGTTCGCCTTTTGTGCGGCTTCCACCACAATACCCATCTCTCAGTTCCCCCTACTACCCCTCACCACGTACCACCCAACATTCCCCCTCTTCCACCACCAACCTCGCGTCCTCCTCCCTTCCATCCCACGCTTCCCTACTTCCCCCACCCTTCTAGCTCCCTTCCTTCCATTCCTACCCATATCCCTCCCCTTCCCCCCTCTCACCTCCGTCCCTTCCGTCTCTTTAGAAATGCGTGAAACTCGTCCGTTCACCGCACTCTCTCCCTTAACCCCCCTGAAGTTTGCACGTCCTTTCTCCGCCTCCCAGGAAAAACCACCTCTCTGATCCTGTGTGCCAGTTCAATGTCTACGCTTTTCGGCGTATCTCTAGTCGCGGTAGGTACCCCTCCCTCTTGTCGCCCCCGGGTTTCCAGCAACCTGCGTAATTGGTAGGAAAAGTTTTTCATCAAGTCATGGCCTATGTTAGACCCTTACATGGCTTTTTTCTTATTCCTTATCGACCCTCCTCTATAGGCCTTCCGATCAGTTGGTAACAAGTCTGCCTGCCTTGCATCCCGGAAAGCGTCCCCCCCCCTCGTCCCCCTCCATGCGTCCTTTCGTCATAGCAAACCGCGAGCTGTCTCTCTCCCTCCTGTGGGAGGATTTTGGTCCTCCTCCCGCCTAGTGCTGTTTACAATCTGTTCAGTAATGGGCGCGTGACATGTTAATTCGCTATCCTCTTATCCCATCTCCTGGTATCAGGCGCGCGCGTCCATACACTCCACGTATCGAAGTCCCTGTGGACTTTTCCAAATATTCCTCACTATTCGTAGGAGAGCTGGCCTCGTCCTCCTTTCCAATTTTTAACATTTCCTTCCAATATTGCCCGG